>Ga0335070_10003704_pt1 | contig 17883 bp, 20 predicted proteins | sample Lox_Sample_13_FD_206722 | JGI IMG/M metagenome (GOLD analysis project Ga0335070, IMG submission 206722) | Soil microbial communities from Loxahatchee National Wildlife Refuge, Florida, United States - Lox_Sample_1.3 | ecosystem: Environmental > Terrestrial > Soil > Wetlands | place: USA...
ATACACTTTTGTTCTTCAGTTCGGCGAGTCGGCCATGGTTGAGGAGATCCGAATATTTCGAGGAAACGGTCAGAGCCCCGTGCAGTTGTTGCGTCCCGAATGTACAGAGGCGCCTTTTCGGGGCTCCAAGTATTTCCAAGTCGTTGACCTGAACGGCGATGGGTATCGCGACATCTCCCTGCTCTCGTGGTGGGGCGTGCAAGGAAACGAGGGCTCGAATATCTGGCTTTTTGACCCGCCCACCGGAACGTTCAAGTACGACTCGCAGCTCTCGGAGGAGATCAACGTTCAGCCAGTGCTGGGAAAGCCGTGCGTCAAGACGTTCTCCAAAGGCGGCTGGCAGAACGAGAACTATAGTGAGAGCAAGCTATGTTATCGAAGGGCCGGTTGGATCAAGGTGTGGGAACACCAGAGAGTCCGTGAAGACGCTGAGCAGTTCGTTGAGCGGACATTTGAGCTGCGGGGTGGAAAGTGGGTGCGGACACGCGAGGCTCATGTCAGAGACGAGGAGTGAACCGAAGTGGTTAGACCTAACCCGGGCTTCGAGCCGACCGGCTTGATCGGCAGTACCAGTCCCGGGACGTTCTGCGCCGGCGGCTCAAGCCCAGGACGTTCGGCTTGCCAACTGGAATGAGTGCGAGGGAGGGTGGATGAAGGCCATCACAATCAAGCAGCCGTGGGCTTGGGCGATCTTCGCGGGCAAGGACATCGAGAACAGATCTTGGTACACTCACTACCGCGGCCCCTTGCTCATTCATGCTGGCGCCGCTTACCAGGCCAACGCCCGTCTACCGAGGGGAATCCATCCACCCGATCGCCACGAACTCGAATTCAGCGCGATCATCGGCGTTGTTGATCTCGCCGATGTAGTACAACGAAGCAAGTCGCGCTGGTTTCAGGGCGACTACGGATTCGTTCTGCGTAACCCTCGCGCCATCAGCCCGCCAATTCCATGCAAGGGTCGACTTGGCCTGTGGACGCCAACGGAGACACAGGTCCGGCGTGTCAAAGCACTGTCTTGACGCGTGACCGAACGCTCGTGGCCCCGCGCCCTCCCCAAACGCGATCGTCGAAGGTATGGTCTGGGTCGGGTGGTCATGTCGAAGCTTGACGTTGCCAAAGAGCAGATCGCGTACCTGAAGCTTTGGCTCGGGATCGTGATCGTTACCGACATCAGCTTGGTAGGTTGGCTGCTTGGGAACTTCCGGACAGCTGAATGACCGCTGATTCTGGGTGACATCGTGGCGTTCGTTGGAATCTCATGGGGCTGCTATGCGCTGCACATGCGCATCGAGGCCGCCATAGCGAAACTGGAGGGGTTGTAGTCATGGCCGTTCTCGTCGCAATCATCCTTCTTGCCGGTGCGGGTCTATTTACCTACCTGGCGCTCGACGCCGCTCGGCACGCGAAGTAGCCGAACCAGCCGCTCCAGGTGACGGCCAAAAGCGCGCCGCGCCTGGGCGGCACGACGTTAGATTTCAGTAAACCGCGCCCGGCAAGGCAAGTTGACTCGGTACGGCATTGCCGTATGATGGCCGCGTGTTCAGCTTCATCGAGACGAGGCTCTTCACGCGCCTCGTCGGGGAGTACTTGACGGACGATGAGTATCGGCAGCTCCAAGCTGCCCTGATCGAGCGGCCCGAAGTTGGGCCGGTCATTCCCGGAAGCGGGGGCGTGCGCAAGCTGCGCTGGCGCGCGCCTGGCCGTGGGAAGCGCGGCGGCTATCGGGTGATCTACTACGCGACGACAGCGCAACGCGTCATCTGGATGCTGACGATGTACCCCAAGAACGTCGCAGACAACATCCCCGCGCAGGTGCTTCGACAGATCCGCAAAGAGGTGGAAGATGGCTAGAAAGAGCCGTGACATCGGAGCCGAGATCCTGCAAGGGCTTCGCCAGATCAAGCGCGGCGAGTACGGCCGTGTGATCAATGTTCCCGACATCGCGCAAATCAGAGAAAAGACGGGTTTGTCCCAGGCGCGCTTCGCGCAATTGCTCGGCGTGTCGGTCCGGACGCTGCAGGATTGGGAGCAAGGGCGGCGCGCTCCTTCAGGCGCCGCTCGCACTCTGCTCATGGTGGCTGCCCGAAACCCACAAGCCTTGCTCGAAGTGGCGTGACCATGGGTGCGGAATCTAACTCGGCGATCGAGACCGACGCGAAAAGAACGCGCGGCTCATCGCCAAGCCGTTGGGCGTCATCAAGATCCAGCAACCCAAGCAAGCCATGCTTGGGTCGACGATTTCATTCGGACGTCGAATTCGTGTTGGGCAGCGAGAAGAGGCACTGCGATTGAAGCCGGGCAAGCCGAGTAGAACCGCGATCGGCGCTGCAGCAGCCAGGGCAGCTCATCTCCACATGCACGAGAGCGCCCATATCCACGCGGATGATTTCGCTCAACGACTGATCGGTATCCACGATCGGAACCAGTTGATCGAAGGCCTTCGGCAGTGGAACACACCGAGCGCGGCCCGGGTTTGCGCTTATTTCGCGCTCCGGCATCGCTTCGCCGAGGACCAGCTTCAGCACGCTCTCGAGCGAGGGGTCCGTCAGTTCATCCTGCTGGGGGCGGGACTCGACTCACTCGCGCTGCGGAGGCCCGCGCTCGCCAAGGAGGTCAGACTCGTCGAGGTCGACCACCCTGATTCACAGCGCTGGAAGCTCGCTCGCATAGAAGAACTCGGCCTCGAAACACCATCCGTCATTTACGTGGGGGTCGATTTCGGCACCGAGAGCCTTGCGGTGCGGCTCGAAGATTCGGGGGTGAAGCTCGATCAGCCAACGTACTTTTCGTGGCTCGGCGTGACCCAGTACATCGACCGCGCTGCGTGCGACGCCACGCTGCGGCTCATTGCCGGTCGACCTCAGGGCTCCGAGGTGGTACTCGACTTCATCGTTAGGAACGATCTTCTAGCACCGCCGGAGCGGGCGTTTTCGGAGGCCGCGGCTGGAGGTAGCGCTGCCAGGGGCGAGCCTTGGCTGACCTACTTCGATCCGAGCGAGCTGGAAGAGCACCTCGCAGAGCTGGGCTTCACAAAGATCGAGCGGCTCACGCCACAGCTCGCCGCATCCCGATACTATGCAGGCCAGCCAGCTGACGTGACCCCGTTGGAAGCGTGGCAGCTGGTTTCGGCGAAGATATGAGCTCGCTGCCCAACAAGGCGATGAAGCTGACGGTCGCCTTCGGCGCCCGCAGCTTATCGCCGAGCCGTTGGGCGTCACTTCAGGAATCCATGGTTCTAGAACCTATTCGAACCGGAGCGTCGGCTGTTCCCTCGGCACGCCGCCGAACTCGTAGGCGCCGATGGAACAGTGGGTGTGATCCGTGCCGGGCCGTGTGAGTCCACGCTGATCGAGCTGATTCACAGGTGCGGCGGCGCAGATGGCGTCATCGCCGGCGTTGATGGCCGGGCTGCCGACTTCCAGCGCGACGGTCTGCGTCGGCCCGCCGTTGTTTTGGAGGCCCGCCGGATCGAGCTGCGGGTCGGTGTTGCTCAGCGACGCATTCGCCGAGCTGAAGCCGCAGCTCGTGCCGTCGTCGAGGTTGTGGCTGCCGTCGGTGATCGGGCCGGCGCAATTGTGTCCGGAAGAGGTGGTGGCAACAAGCGTGCTGGTGAGCGCCGGGATGCGGGCCGACGCCTATGTACGCCGCGACAGTATTCGAGAGGGTGCTGATCGCGACGACGGAGTCAGAAAGCCCGGCGGTCACGTACGCGAACGCCCCGGTGATCGCGATTCCGACGGGTTGTCCGAGGACCGGGATGGCTGGCCCGACCACGCCCGGCCGCCGTCTGCGCATCCGTCGAGAGCCGGCAGCAGGAACAGGATCGCGAAAACAAGTCCCCCCAACTGGCGCATGCTCACTTCCCCCCTCATGGCACCGTCGATGTGATCAAAATGTTGAGGAACGGATTTTCGAGCTTCGCTTCGGCGGCAAATTTGTCGACCAGGGCGCTGACCGCTGCGTGAAGCTCTTTCTGGAATTCCGGCAACTGTTGAGGAGTGACGTGGAGGTAATGGTTGCGCAGGTAGGTGCCGGTGGTCACGTCGGGAAGCGCCAGCTTGTCCAGCAACCCCTTCGCGAACAGCGAGAAGAACTCGATGGCCAGCGACCAGCGTTCGTCATCGCTCGCGGCGACGAAGTGAGCACGCGCGCAACGGACACGCCCGGAGCGGACCTCGATCAGTTTCCGTTCCCTGAGCAGCTTCTCCACCTGCACGAGCTGGGCGCGCGACGCGGCGGTCGTCTGGCCGGGGCGGCGCGGGACGTCACGCACCGATTTGCGCCAGGCCGCCAGCGACATCCATTCGTCGTCGGGCGGCAGTGCGGCAATCGCGTGGCTCACCAGCACGGCGAGATCGGCGTCTTCGATGCCACTCAAGCCGCGCGGGGCTTGCAGCACACGGCGCAGCTCGCGCCCGAAGGCGTACTGCATGCGGTCGCGCCAGAGCAGGGCAAGCAGACCCTGCGGGTCCTCCTTGCGGACGGCAGCGAGACGGCGCACTAGCGCTTCGGTGGGAAAGCGGGTGCCCTTCTCGATGCAGTTGAGCGTGATCGGTTCGACCGAGCCGCCCAATACTTCTTCGGCGAAGCGGCGCACGCTGAACCCGCGGCCCATCTGGACACGGGTTTCGTAGAAAACATCCTTGATGCCTTTGCGGGCGGCGGGTTCGAGTGGCGCGACACGATCCATGCTCTGAAACAACCGGGAGATCTTGTGCAAGCGACGTAAGATATTTTTGCAAAAAATGCAAGAAAAATTTGAAGCGGCACAGAGGCCTAGCTCCGCTGGGCGCTGCCAGCCGGCCCGCTGCTCATGGACTGCTTCCCCGTCGTTGCGGTTTACGGCACGCGGATGGTATCCGCTAAGTGCGACGCGTCGAATGCGACGACGGTCGGACTCAAGCCGACGGAGGTGTACCGATGACCTACGAAACAATCCTGTACGAGCGAGATGGAGCAGTCGCCACCATCACCTTGAACCGGCCGGAGCGGCTGAACACCATTGTGCCGCCGATGCCCGACGAGCTGGAACACGCGGTGGTCGCGGCGAATCACGACTCCGCAGTGCGGGTGATCATCCTGCGTGGGGCTGGCCGTTCGTTCTGCGCCGGGTTCGATTTCTCGGACGACTTCGGCCACTACAAGGACTTGATGGAAACGGACGGCCGCTGGGACCCGGGCAAGGACTTCATCCTTACGACCAGCGCGTTCACGGGCCCGGTGCCCAAGTTCATGAGCATGTGGCGCAGCCCGAAGCCGGTCATCGCCCAGGTGCACGGCTGGTGCGTTGGCGGCGGCTCGGATATGGCGCTGTGCGCCGACCTCGTCATCGCATCGGAAGACGCGCAGATCGGCACACCCTACTCACGCGTCTGGGGCTGTTACCTCACCGGGATGTGGCTCTACCGCCTCGGCCTGACGCGCGCCAAGTGGCATGCGCTCACCGGCGAGCCGCTCAGCGGCAAGCAGGCCGCCGAGATCGAGCTGATCAACAAGGCCGTGCCGTTCGAGCAGCTGGAGGCCGAGGTTCGTGGCGTGGCCGACCGCTTGGCACAACTACCGCTGTCCCAGCTCGCCGCCATGAAGTTGATCGTCAACCAGGCCTACGACAACATGGGCCTGCACAGCACCCAGTTGCTCGGGCCGGTGCTCGACGGTTTCATGCGCAACACCCCCGACGCCCTGCGCTTCGTCGAGACCGCCGCGACGCAAGGTGTCGGGGCGGCGATCAGCCAGCGCGACCGTGCCTTCAGCGACTACAGCCAGGCACCTCCCTCCCGGCAGCCGGCGCGCGACCACGTGATCCGGTCTGGCCCCTTAACGAAGACCCCGGAGAAATGAAAAACAGGAAACCGGAAACAGGCAACTGGAAACGGGCCAATCCAGCGGGGCATTGACCGGTTTTCGGTTTCATGTTTCCGGCTTTCCATTTCTTACTCCGACAAGTTCCTAGCCAAGGGTCAATCGGTGCGCTGCAGGTACTCGACGATGGCCCGCGCCTGCGCCTCGGTGAGCAAGACGCGAAAGTGCGGCATCATCGGCTTCTCGTCGCGTACCATGTGCCACACGTTGGCACGGAGCTTTTCCGGATCCATGTGCTGGAAGTACTCGCGGTCAAACACCACCGCCGGCCGCCGGATTTCCTCGGCCAGGTTGCCGTTGCCGCGGCCGTCGTCACCATGGCACGCCGCACAGTAGCTCGCGTACAGCTCGAATCCCGGTGAAAACAGGCGCACGTAAACGGTCAGCTCGCGTGCCTCGGCGTCCGACACCCGTGGCGTCAGCGCCGGCATGCCCTCGCGCCCATGCTGCACTGCGCGGGTGAGCTCCGCATCACTGACGCTGCTCTGGTACTTGGGATCCGAGAGGTCGCGCGGCCGCCGCACACCTGCCGGCAGCGTCGGGCCGGGCCGGCCGCCCGGCCCGTGACACGCCGCGCAGCGCTCCGCGTACTGATCCTCTCCGGCGGCGGCGCGTTCCCAATCGATCCCCGGCAGCCGTCTCATGTAGGCAGCCAACTCCTCGACCTCGAGCGCACGTACACGCAAGGCCGGCAAATCGAGCGCCAGTTCGAGCGGACGCCCCTCACGCACGCGGCGAACCAGCTCGTCGGTGCTGTACTTTGTGAGAAATCCTTCGCGCAGGTTGCGTGGTGGCGCCGCGAACAGCGCCGCATCCTCCCCGTTGCCCTTGCCGCTGATGCCGTGGCAGGATGAGCAGTACTCACGGTACAGCCGGCGGCCATCCGGCGTACCTGTGCTCTCGGTTCCACCGGCTACACAGCGGCCGGAAGCAAGCGCAACAAGGACCGTCAGCAGCAGCGCCAGGCAGAGCACGTTTTTCATCGACAATCCCCCATGCAACCTCTCAGCCAACCGCCGACATGCCGTCCAGCGCTGAATGCCGCAACGCCATTCCGAGGATTGCGAACCCTTCGAAATGGATTGCGAGCCGTGGGAAATACCCCGGCTCCCGCTCTCAACTTGTGCCGAAGCCAGAAACCTCCTTGGCACGCATGGTCCTTGCAACACATCATGTGCGTCGGGAGCAGCCCGTGCTGGAAGACCTACGAGTGATTCTGGAGGCCGAGGCGGAGGCACACCGCCAATTCGAGGCCGCGCGCGCGCAGGCAGCGGAGATCGTCCGCCAGGCCGAGGCGGAGGCGCAAGAGCTGGTGCGGGCCGCACGCGACGCACGGGAAGACGAGGCCGCCGCTGTCGAGGAGCGCCTGGTCACCGCCGCTCAGCAACAAGTGTCTCGCATTCTGGCGACGGCCGAGGCCACCGCCGCGGCAATGCAAGCACGCGCGGCAGGCCGGGTGGAACACGCCGTGGAGGCCATCGTCAACACGGTTGTCGCGCCGCCAGCGCCGGGGGCGAGCGATGGCCGGTGACCTGCGGCGCTATGCCCTCGCCAACGCACGTGTGCGCGGTCTGCTCAGCACCTTGCTGGGCCGCAGTGGTTTGGAGTCGTTGTGTACCTACCCCTCGACCGCCGCGGCACTCGATGCCCTCGCTCACACGCCGTACGGCGGGACGGTGGATGCCCTGGCGACGTCCGATCATGGCTTCCTGAATCGACTCGGCGAGGTCGGGCGAACCGTTGTGAATGTCTTACATGACCCGGAGCGGGCCTTCGTCCGACAGTACTTGCTGCACCACGAAGTCCGCAGCCTCAAGGTCATCATCCGTGGCATCGCCCGGCGGCTGCCGCGGCAAGACCTCCTAGCCTTTCTCGTGGCATGGCCCGGTGTCAGCACTGTGGCACCAGCCGAGCTCGCCGCGGCCGCCGATCTGCGCGACTTGGTCGAGCGTTTGGGCGACACGCCCTATGCTACCGCGATGCGCGCCGCATTGCACCGCGTTGACACCGCCGGGCCCTTCGCACTCGAGGTCGCTCTGGAGATCGACTACTACGAGCGGCTGTGGGCAAACGCCGCGACCCTGCGCCCCACGGACCGCCACCGCGCCCAGCGCCTATTGGGCATCCTCTTCGATATTCTCAATCTGGCCTGGATCAGTCGTTACCACGCCCTCCAGCTGTCTCCCGAGGAGATCCTGAACTACACGCTGCGCCAGGGCTGCTGGATCACGCCGGACATCCGCCGCTTCCTCGCCGAGGATCATGGTGCGGCATGGCCCGCGGCGCTGACGCGTACGCCGTACGCCGGTTTGCTGAACGACGCATCCGCCCGCGGCTTCGATGCCGCCGCCGTAGCGCTCTGGCGACTCTTGGCAGGCGAGGTCCAACGAACGCTGGCAGGCTATCCGTTCCACATCGGGGTCCCGCTGGGCTTCTTGCTGGCGCAAGAGATCGAGATCCGCGACCTGCGCATTTTGCTGGCGGCAAAAGCCATCGCCGTCCCGCCGGCCCAGATCCTCGAACATCTCGCCACGGTGCGACAGTAAAGAGGAGCGTGCACCGTGTTGAGCCCCGAACCCATGCGCCACCTCACCGTCGTCGTCCTGGCGAGTGAACTAGAGGCCACCACGCGCGCCATCGCACGCGTCGGCGTCTTGCATCTCCTCGACGTGCGCAGTGCCATCGAGCCCCTCGCACCGATCCGCCCCTACGACATCGGCGAGCAAGTCGGGCGGCTCGAGACGCTAGCGAAAATGTTGGACGAGTTGATGCGCTATCTCGACCTTGCGCCGCCCGAGGTCGGTGATCTTCCCGACGTTTCGCCCGCACTCGACCTCCAAGCGGTGGAAGCGCGCGTCGACGCCCTGGCACGCGACGCGCAAGCGCTGCGCCAGCGCCAGCGCGTCGCCGCCGACCAGGCCGTACAGATCGAGAACTTGCTGCGCAACGTGCGCGCCCTCGCTCCACTGGGCATGCCGCTCGACGAGTTGCGTCGCCTGCGTTACATCTACCTCACCTCTGGCCTGCTGCCCGAACGCAATCTGCTGCGTTTGCACGAGAGCCTGGCACGCATCCCACACGTCATCGTGCCGACGGGCCGGGCGGGAGCCGACGGCCGCATCCTGGTTACCGCCCTGTGCCTGCGTCAGCAGCGCGAGACGTTGGAACGCGCCGTGCGCAGCGCACAGCTCGAAGCGGTGGCATTACCCGCGCACCTCTCCGGAACCCCGGAAACGGTCACCGCAGAGCTACAGGCCCAGCTGAAGACGAACCAGGAGGCCCGCGCGGCTATCGACGCTGAGCGGCAAGCGCTTGCGCAGCAGATCGGGGATGAAGCGCGCGCGCTCCGGCGGTTGGTCGAGCGCGACCGTCTGTTGGTGGAGGCACAACGTCACATGGCGCATTCCGACCGCATTGCGCTGATTGCCGGTTGGCTGCCGGCCGTGCTGGCGGCGACGCTGGAACGCGCTATTCGCCAAGCGAACGGCAACCGTTGTGTGATTCGCTGGGCCGACCCGGCGACGATGGAAGCGGTACGCGGCGGGCGCATTCCCGTCCCCATACTGCTCCACAACCCCGTCCTTATTCGCCCGTTCGAACGGCTGCTGCGAGGCTATGGGTTGCCGCGCTACGGCGAGGTTGAGCCGACGGCGATCATCGCCGTCGCCTTTCTGACCATGTTCGGCTTCATGTTCGGTGACGTCGGCCAAGGGCTCGTCCTCTTCGGCATCGGCTATTTCATCTACCGCCGCATGTTCCGTTACCGCGACTACGCGGTCATTCTCATGGAATGCGGCGTCTTCGCCACGCTCTTCGGCTGCCTCTACGGCACCGTCTTCGGCTCCGAACGCTGGTTGCCGGCGCTGTGGCTGCGCCCCATGGAGGAGGTGGGCAGGCTGGTGCAGACTGCGATCGCGTTCGGGATCGGGTTCTTGAGCATCGGCTTGATTCTGAACCTCGTGAACGTCGTGCGCCGGCACGACCTTTCGTTGTTATGGGAGCGCAACGGCATACTCGCGGCACTGGCCTACTGGACCGCCGTGGGCTTGTTCATCCGCCAACTGACGGGGGGACCCGGCACCGTGACCGCGGGAACGGCGATCCTCTGGCTCAGCATCCCGATCGGGCTCATTCTTCTCAAAGAGCCAGTGCGCACCTTGCTCACAGCCGCACGCGAGCGCCGCTGGCCGAGTGCCAGCGACTGTGTCGCCCTTGTCGTGGAGTCCCTGGTCGAAGTCCTCGACACCGTGGTCAGTGGCATCTCCAATACGGCGACCTTCATTCGACTCGCGGCCTTCGCGCTCAGCCATGCGGGCCTGTTCCTCGCCACCTTCAGCGTGGCCGACGCGGTGGCGCGCTCCGACGGCGCTACCGGAACGATCGGCGCCGCGTTGGTCATCATTGCGGGCAACGTCGTGATCATCGCGCTGGAGGGACTCATTGTGGCCATCCAGAGCGTCCGCTTGGAGTACTACGAGTTCTTCAGCAAGTTCTACAGCGGCGGCGGCGAAGAGTATCGCCCATTGCGCTTCGGCGCCACGCAGTCGATTCGTCCATGAGACTCAAGGAGGTCACCATGACACAACCACAAGTAGAGAGGCACGCACACCGCGACCGTAGGCGCACGTGGCTCGTGGCCATCGCAGCTGCCCTCCCGCTCTTGGTGTTTGCCGCTCTGGCTGGCGCTCAAGCCGAAGCAGCCGCACGACATCTTTCCGACAGTGCCGTGATGTGGGGCTTCATCGCGGCGGCGCTCGCCACGGGCATCAGCAGCTTGGGCGCCGCATACGCCGTGGGTCATGTCGGTGCGGCAGCCCTCGGCGCGATGGGCGAGCGCCCGGAGATTTCGGGGCGCGCGCTGATCTTCCTTGGGCTCGCCGAAGGCATCGCGATCTACGGCCTGATCGTGGCCATCATGATTCTCGGCCGCCTCGGATGAACCCGGTTCAGGTCATCGGCGACGCCGACACCGTGCTGGCGTTCGCGCTCGGCGGTGTGCCCGGGCACGTCGTGTCCTCTACAGACGATGCCCGCGCAGCCGTTGATGCGGTGGTGAACGCCGTGCGTCGCGCCGGGGGGCCGGTGCGCGAACCGACTCTGTTGCTCGTCACCAGCGCGATTGCCGAACGCATTCGCGCGCACCTGGATGCCGTGATGCTCGACGCCAACGCGCCGCTGATCTTGGAGTTCACCGGCTTCAGCGATCCGCCGTCCGACAGTCGGGTGGCGCGCCTCGTCGGCCGTGTCCTGGGAGTCCGCCTGTGATGACGCCCCCCGCACCGACCGCCGCGCAAGACACCGGCAGCCTGGCGGCACTCATCCGTCAGCAGTCGGCCGTGGAGATCGAGCAACTCCTCGCCGATGCGCACGCGCATGCCGAACGGATCCGCGCCAGCGCCGCCGCCGAGGTCGCATCGATCCGGGCCGCGGCGGCACGCGAGGGAGAACAGTGGGGGCAACGCCGCGCCGCAGCGTTGCTGGCCACCGCTGAAGCGCAAAGCCGTCTCAAGCTCCTGCACGCCCGCGAGGCGCATATCGACGACGTGCTGGCACGCGCGACGGCGCGGCTGACAACGTTGGCCGGCGTTGCCAATGGCCGCGACGTGGTTGCGTCGCTCATCCGCGAAGCGTTGGCGGTGCTCGAACCCGCCCCGGTACGCGTGCGGCTGGCAGAATCGCAGGCGGCACTGCTCGATGATGCGACCCGCCGGCAACTTGAGGCGGGGCGCTGGGCGCTGCGCTTCGAGCCCGAGCAGATCGCAGGCGGCGGCGTGATCGTCGAGACCGAAGACGGACGGCAGCGCTTCGACAACTCGATCGCGGCGCGCTTCCGGCGCCGCATGCAGGAGCTACGACAGCTCGCCGCAACCCAGCTGTGGCCGCCGTCCGAAAGCGAGCCGGCAGCATGACCTTGAACGTCGAGAGCAGTGAGCGGGTCGGCAGCGTCGATAGCGTCAACGGCCCGGTCGTGCGCGCCCGCACGACGCGGCCCCTCGGCATGTCGGAGCTGCTCTGGGTAGGAGACCAGCGCCTCGTGGGCGAGGTCATCGGCTTGGTAGAGGACCGTGCCACGGTGCAGGTCTACGAAGACACCGCCGGCCTCAAACCGGGCGCCCCCCTCTTTACGTCGAACGCGCCACTCTCCGTTGAGTTGGGGCCCGGCCTGCTCGGCACGATCTTCGACGGCATCCAGCGCCCGCTGGAGATGCTCGCGGCACAGATGGGCGACTTCATCCATCGGGGGAGCGCCGCCACACCGCTCGACCGCCGGAAGCGTTGGCCGTTCACAGCGGCGCTCACCGTGGGCGCCCAGGTGCGCGGCGGGGACATCGTCGGGACGGTGCCGGAGACGCAACTGGTGGAGCATCGCATCCTGGTGCCTCCCAACGTGAGTGGCACGCTGGCATGGATAGCGCCGGCGGGCACCTACGGCCTCGACGAGCCGGTAGCCCATGTCGACAGCGGCGGTCAAACACACCACGTGCGACTGTTCCAGCGCTGGCCGGTGCGCCAGGCACGCCCGGCGGCCGCGCGCCACGTCCCGCAGATCCCCCTGCTCACCGGCCAGCGCATCATCGACGCGCTCTTTCCGTTGGCGCGCGGCGGCGCCGCGGCGATTCCCGGCGGCTTCGGCACGGGGAAGACGGTCACCCAGCACAATCTCGCGAAATGGGCGGATGCGCAGATCATCGTCTACATCGGCTGCGGCGAGCGCGGCAACGAGATGACCGGGGTGCTGACCGATCTGCCGCGACTGGAAGACCCGCGGACCGGTCGGCCGCTCATGGAGCGCACGGTGCTCATCGCCAACACCTCGAACATGCCGGTGGCGGCGCGTGAGGCCTCGATCTATACCGGCATCACCATCGCCGAGTACTACCGCGACATGGGCTACCACGTGGCGCTCATGGCCGACTCGACGTCACGTTGGGCCGAGGCGTTGCGCGAGATCTCCGGCCGCTTGGAGGAAATGCCGGCCGAGGAAGGCTTCCCTGCCTATTTGGCAACGCGGCTGGCCGAGTTCTATGAGCGCGCCGGCCGCGTCACGACGCTGGCGGGCAGCGAAGGGTCGGTGACCGCCATCGGCGCGGTGTCGCCGCCGGGCGGCGACTTCACCGAACCGGTAACGCAGCATACCAAGCGCTTCGTGCGTTGCTTCTGGGGGCTCGACAAAGAGCTGGCCAGCGCCCGCTTCTTCCCGGCGATCAACTTCCGCGACTCGTACAGCGAGTACGCCGACGAACTCGGCGAGTGGTGGCGCGCGCAAGGGTTCGCCGACTGGCCGCGGTTGCGCGCCCGCGGCATCGACCTCCTCAATGAAGAGGTGAAGCTGCAACAGATTGCGCGCCTCGTTGGTGAAGAGTCCCTGCCCGACCGTGAACGTATGGTGCTCGAAGGCGCCTGGGTGCTGCGCAACGCCTTCTTGCAGCAGAACGCCTTCGACGCCGTCGACCGTTACACGACGCCCGACAAGCAGATCCGCATGCTGCGCACCGTGTTTCACTACATCGACCGCGGCCTCGAGATCATCGAGCGCAAGATCCCCGTCTACCGGGTGAAGGAACTCCCAGGACGCGCCGATGTGATGCGCATGCGTTTCGAGATTCCCAACGACGACGCCGCGCGCTTCGCTGCCCTCAATGCGGCCATCGATGCGCAGATGGATGAACTGACACGGGAGTGAACGGTGAGCAACGAACACGCACATGCCGGACTCGAGTATCGCGGCCTGCACCAGATCCAGGGCCCCCTGATCTTCGTCCCCGGCGTCACCGGCGTCGGCTTCGACGAGTTCGCCGAGGTCATCTCGCCGGCCGGCACGGTGCTGCACGGCCGCGTGCTGGAGATCCAGGAGAACCTGGCGGTGGTCGAAGTGCTCGAAGGCACGGCTGAGTTGTCGGTCGAACAGACCAGCGTCCGCTTTCTCGGTCACGCACTGCAGATTCCGGTGACGCGTGAGATGCTCGGTCGGGTGTTCGACGCCCTCGGTCGCCCGCTTGACGGCGGCCCGCCGCCGCTGGCGGAACAGTTGCGCGACGTCAACGGCGAGCCCATCAACCCCGTCCGTCGCGACTATCCCCGCGACTCCATCCAAACGGGTATCTCCACTATCGATGGGATGAACACGCTGGTGCGTGGTCAGAAGCTGCCCATCTTTTCAGGGAGCGGTCTGCCGCACAATCAAGTGGCCGCACAGATCGTGCGCCAAGCGACCCTGCCGGGCACCGGTGAAGAGTTCGCCGTCGTGTTCGCCGCAATCGGCGTCAATCACGACGTCGCCGAGTTCTTCCAAACCAGCTTTCAGCAGAGCGGCACCTTCCGCAACGCCGTTCTCTTCCTCAACCTGGCGGACGACCCGAGCGTCGAACGTCTGGTGACGCCGCGCGCCGCGCTGACGTTCGCGGAGTTCCTGGCCTTCGACCTCGGCATGCACGTGCTCGTCATCCTCACCGACATGACCAACTACTGCGAAGCCCTGCGTGAGGTGGCAACTGCCAAGGGCGAGGTGCCGAGCCGCAAAGGGTACCCCGGCTATCTGTACAGCGATCTGGCATCGATCTACGAGCGCGCCGGCCGCATCAAGGACCGTGTCGGTTCGATCACGCAGATTCCCATCCTGACCATGCCCAACGATGACATCACCCACCCGATTCCCGATCTCACCGGCTACATCACCGAAGGTCAAATCGTGCTGTCGCGCGACCTGCACGGCCGCGGCATCTATCCCCCCATCGACGTGCTGCCGTCGCTATCACGGCTGATGGAGGACGGCATCGGGCGCGGGCGCACGCGCGATGATCACTCACCGCTGGCCAGCCAGCTGTACGCTGCCTACGCGCGCGTCCGCGAGGTCCAGCAGCTGGCCAGCATCATCGGCACCGAGGAACTCTCGGAGATCAACCGGCGCTATCTGCAGTTCGCCGAGCATTTCGAGCGTCAGTTCGTCGCACAGGACATGTACGAAAACCGGGATTTCGCGGGCACGTTGGATCTCGGCTGGCAGGCGTTGGGTCCGCTACCCGACAGCGAGCTGACACGGCTGTCGCGTGACCTGATCAAGCAGCACCGGGGCACGCCCGCAGCGTCGACCGTGCCGGGGGCTTCTCCCCCGCCGGGAGCCGATGCAGATCCCCACCCGTGAGGAGGCAATCGCGCTATGCGCCGCACTGACATCCCCGCCACCAAGAGCAACCTGCTGCGCCTCAAGGAACAGTTCAGCTTCGTCACGGCCGGACACGCGCTGCTTGATCAGAAGCGTGAAGTGCTGCTCGAGGAGTTGGTCAACATCCATCGGGAAGCGGGCCACTTGTGGCGCGAGTTGGTCGCCCATCTGGCGGAGGTGTACGGCGCGTTCCGCGCCGCGTTGCTCGCCCAGGGGCGCGGGGCGCTCGCAGAGGAGGCACTCGCTCCGGCGGCGCCGGTGACCCTGCGCGTGCGGGAGCGCAGCGTGATGGGGGTCATCGTCCCCCTGCTGGAGCTCGAGGCTGAAGAGCAACCGGCACCCGTCACCGCCCCGGGTTGGGGAGCCGCCGGGGCGGCGGAGGTGCGGCAGCGCGTCCGGCAACTGCTGCCGGCGCTCGTGCGCCTCGCGGAGGTCGAGGTCTCCTGCCGGCGCCTGGCGGTCGAGTTGCAGAAGACGCGACGCAAGGTCAACGCATTGGAGCACATCTTCCTGCCGCAATACCGCGATACCATCCACTTCATCGACAGCTCGCTCGAGGAGAAGGAGCGTGAGGCGTTGTTCCACATGAAGCGCCTGAAGGCGCGGCGCGAATCCGCCATGGGAGGTCAGCCATGATTGATCCCATTCACATTGCCCGAATCTTGGTGCCTATCGACGGTTCGGAGTTCTCGCGCTATGCCGCCGAGCACGCCGTGCGCATCGCGCAAGCGTACGCATCGGAACTGGTGTTCCTGCACGTCGTGGACGATCAGATCGTCGGGCAACTCACGCATGCTGCTCCGGAAAACGGTGAAGCGCGGGCCCGTGAGCGCTTGATCGAGCAGGGGCACATGTATCTGCGCGACGTCACGCGCCTTGCCGAGGAACGGGGGCTGCCGCACCGCGAAGTGGTCGCCGAAGGCGATCCCTGCGCCGTCATCTGCGACACAGCGACGCAATCCAGCGCGGATCTCATCGTCATGGGCAAGCACGGCCGTCGTGGCGCGCGCCGCATCCTTATCGGCAGCATCACGCGCCGGGTCACCGAATTTACAGAGCTGCCAATCCTCATCGTCACCCGTCCGCCGCCCGACATGCGGGCCAGCGACGCCACCACAACCCACGCTGCAAGCTAAACGGAAAAGGAGGCACACATGGCCGGCATAGACGCCTTGATGGTCACCGAGATGGTCACCGCCGCTCCCGATGAAATGGTGGCCGAGGTCGCACGAAGGATGAGTCGCAACCGCGTCGGCGCGGTGCTGGTTGTCGAGGGCAATGTGTTGCACGGTCTGTTTTCCGAGCGCGACCTGCTGACGCGCGTCGTGCAGGAGAATCGTGATCCGCAAGCAACGCGGGTCGGGGACGTCGCTACCCGCACGCTGCACACCATTGACGTCGGCGCACCGTTGAAGGAGGTCCTCGACGTCTTCCGCCAGAAGAAGTTCCGTCACCTCCCCGTCGTCCGCGGCGGCACGCCCGTGGGCATTCTGTCGACGCGCGACTTTCTCGAATACCTGGTCGACGGCCTGGAGCACTACATCGATCAGCTGAAGTACAAACGGGAGTTGGCCGAGGGCATTGATCCCTACGACCACGTCGGCGGGTCGTACGGAAAATAAAACCAGGCCAAGTCGAAAGGCAAAGCTCAAAGCCAGACCATGGTGTATCTCCCCCGGCCGTTCTGGCTTTCAGCTTGAGCTTTCAACTTTCCGCTTTGCAGAGAATGCCGGCACTGAGGAAGAAGCTGCCGGTTTGGTTGACGCCGAGGCTATAGAGGTCGGCGTTGCCTGCGGGCTCGATGCGGGTGACGTGCAAGCTGGCGTCGGACATGCGCCCGGCAGCCTCGGTGTCACTGCTGAACCGATACCCATCGGGATATGCAAAAGCCGGCTCCAGCGCGTCGCCCACTTGCAGCGCGTCGGCGCGACACTCGACCAGGCCTTTCTTGAACAGTACCTGCTGCGGTGCAACGCGGAAGGACTGGCCATTTTCCAGGGTCAGCTGCAGTACCGGCTGCTGCTCGGCCACCTTGCGCACGTTCTGCATCATCCGGAAGCGGACGCGGCCGGTCGGCTCGCGGCTGAAGACCGCGATCGACTTGCCGGCCACGCTGCGGATCGCCATCGCGCCTTCGGGCGTTTCCACTTTGGTCTCGGCTGCCAGCCCGCACACCGCCGTACTCATCGTTCAACTCGTCCGCTGCCACGCCGGTGGTGAAGCTGCTCGGTCGCCGGCGTCGCAGCGGTCTGGTAATCTCTGACGCGGTGACACCCGCGCTTCCCGCATATCGTGTCGGCACCGCGTCGTGGACCGATCCAAGCTTGCTGGCAGCAGGATTCTACCCGCGAACAGCCAGGACCGCTGAAGCACGCTTGCGATTCTATGCACAGCATTTCGATACCGTCGAAGTGGACTCCACTTACTATGCTCTGCCGGCAGAACGCAACGCCGTGCTGTGGGCCGAGCGCACGCCCGAAGGCTTCCACTTCAACATCAAGGCCTACGCCCTGCTCACGCAGCATCCAGCCGAAACGCGGGCCTTGCCGGTGCCGCTGAAGGCCCTGCTGTCGGCCGAGGCCCTGCGCCAACCGCGGCTGAGTCATCCGCCTGAACGGCTGCTGGAGCTGTCGTTCGAGATGTTTCGCGGCGCGCTCGCGCCGCTGCGCAACGCCGGCAGGCTGGGGTGCATTCTGTTCCAGTTCCCCCCGTGGTTCGTGGCCAGCGCGGCGCACGAAGCCTATATCGACTTCTGCCGAGCGCGCCTGCCGAACGATCAACTGGCGATTGAGTTCCGCCACACCAGTTGGTTCAACGGTCACGGCGCACGCACACTCGATTTCCTCACCGAGCGT
>Ga0335070_10003705_pt1 | contig 17883 bp, 30 predicted proteins | sample Lox_Sample_13_FD_206722 | JGI IMG/M metagenome (GOLD analysis project Ga0335070, IMG submission 206722) | Soil microbial communities from Loxahatchee National Wildlife Refuge, Florida, United States - Lox_Sample_1.3 | ecosystem: Environmental > Terrestrial > Soil > Wetlands | place: USA...
TTGTAGTAGCTATGTACGACATGTTGCGCATATCGCGTTTACCGAAAATTGAGCAGATACCGGCGTTTGAAGCACTAGTGACTAAAGAACCACGGAGGTCGCACCGCCGCGAGGTATCAGCCGTCAAGCGCGATGACGTACGAAAGATGGGTTGTGCACTGCGCAAGCTTGCAGACGCCGGCTTGATTACAATAATCGGTCAACCGGACGAAATCGTAGCGTTACTAAAACCGGCATGCCAGGATCGTCTGACAGAATTCTTGCATTCGTTCAATGAAGGATTTCAGTTATGACGAATGTGAATATTCAAATACTACGTCGTTTAGTTACCGAGCATGCGCGGCTAAAAATATGACTACACAATTCGAACCCTTGACATTAGACGACCCTGAGATTATGCAGGCGCGTCTTTGGTTAGCTGTGCGGTATGCTCGACGGGCGGTTCAACGAGTCAACGAACTAGAAGCTGAATTGGCTCTTTGGAAGATATCGTTTGACATGGTGCTGGGTAAGGACGTGCACTAATGCCTACATACGAGTACACCTGTCAAAATTGTCATCATGCATGGGAAGCTGACCAGCGAATTACGGACGAACCGGTTCAGTTATGCCCACATTGCGGCGAACCTAAAGCGGTTCGACTAATCAGTCAATCAACATTTCGGCTGGCTGGCAAAGGATGGGCAGTGGACGGGTATAGCAAGCCATGATTGCAGAAGCACTATTCGTCAGTTTAGCGTTTCTAGCTCTCATTTTCTTACATTTTAGTGAGGATCTTCGTCAGCATCGTCTTCGGATGAGGATTCAACTTCACGCAGCCCGATTGCACTCATCTCGAAAGTCGCAGAAATGAACGCCCGACCAAAACGATTCTTTTCAACGTGTAAAATGCGTTTTTCGTCGCCTTCCGCAGTGAATGTCATTACAGTATCAACGGCATGTTGCTCGGACATTCGGCCGGCAATTTCATCTGATTTGGTGATTTGCTGGACGACGATTACCGGCGCTCGCAATCTGACCGCCTGCATTTTGAGCGTTGTCAATACTTCGTCGGCTGCGGCCGCATCATCGCCAACAAGTCCGTGTAGTGAATCAAGTATGATAGCGCACGGTTGCCTGGATGTTAGAACGGTAGCCAAGTCCGAACAGCCGGACATAGCTGGCAGAACGCGAACGAGGTCTTGTCGCTCGCAACGCAGGCGATCGGCCCGCATGCGGATTTCGCTAGCGTCTTCCTCTGCGGCAATGTATAGCGCTTCACGGCCCATAATTGCGACTAAACGGTGGACTAACTGGGTCAGTAGAGTTGACTTGCCAGCGCCGGGCTCCCCTCCTAGAAGGGTTACAGACGTGCGGACGATGCCTTTTGGTCCGCCCCCGTCACTGCCGAACAATTCGTCGGCAATGCCGGTTGCAATTCGGTCGCGTGAAGCGTTGACTACTGAAGAGAGCAGAATTGTCCCGTCGGTATCGCAACCAGGTAGCGCGCACTCATTTGCAACTATTGGCTGGCCGATATTATACCGGCCACACATCCGACATTTTAGTCCGTGTTCGGGCAATATCGCCCCGCAGCGTTCACATTTCTCTTGACTATGTTTACTCATAGTAAGTATATATCACATTCGAGGTACCTATGATAGCTAGATTTCGCCTAATGATGCCGCCAGGCATGCAGGTAGTCGGTCATGTTGACGGTACGGTCGAAGTCGTTTTTCAATCTGAGCAGACTAGTGACCTAGCCGCCTGGTTTGATGTGGCCCGTGACCGTTTTGAACAGGAACATGCCCATATGACGGCCACTTACGACCCATGTCCCGATTGTGAAAACGGCACCATTCTCGACCCGTCAAAGGCTAGTGACACTAACCCGGCTGGCATTACAGTTCTTTGCCCGTCTTGCTACGGTTCGCACCGCCGAGGTTTTTCGATTCCAGGCGCGTCACTTACGCAACCGACGAAAGCGTCAAACACTGCAACGGCGCTTGAGGTTGTGAAGAATCTTGGGAAGTATCCAACAGCAGAAAACGTATTTGAGGTTGAAAAAGAATTGTCATGATCTTGAAAGCAGTAGTACCTGCTAAGCGCTCTAAGCGCGTGGTGCAGCAAATTGACACACCGCTCACACCCGCAATTGCGCGAGCGTTGAATGGCGCCGACATGCTAATAGTGCAAAAGGTGTTCGTAAACGGCAAAAACATATTGTCACTATCGTTGAAGCTGCCGACGGCGCTACGCATGATAATCGGGCAGACGATTTCATCTGGTACGATTGTACTTGAGCTGTATAATCCGACTGCGCGAACAGTTGTGGGTGAAATAGAGATCACATAAACTGCTCAGCTTCTCCAGGCTCGCTCTGTAATAAGGCGAGCCTTTTGGACTGTCTGCTTTAGCAGCGAGGTACCACCAAAGTGAGGTAGTAATATGAGTAATGATAAGAAGAATCGACAAGTTCCCGAAGGCTTCAGGCGAGTATCGGACGACCCAATTGGTTTTTTCGACCCCAACGTTCAGTCCGCCATTCGTTTTCGCCCACGTGGGGTGTCGCTTTGCGACAATTCGCTCAAAGCTGGCACTGTTACCATTTTGATTATTGGTGAAGCAACCGCGCGCGTATCATTGAGTGAAGGCGTAGTTGCAGAGCCTGGCGACACGATCGGTATTTGGTACAGGCCCGGCATGAAAGACGTTCATCGTACGTTCGGTGCTGAGGTATATCTCGTTTCGACAGGTGAGGAGATCGATGTCGGCAAGCCATGCCCAATGAAGGTTTTTGAAGTCTACGCTACTGGCGCTGGCACCCTTCTCCCGATTTTGCATGACTACCGGGACAATTCGCGCGCCTGCCCGACGCCATTTGATACTGGTGAGCCAATTGGTTCATCTGGCAAAGTAAAGTCTAAGACCGGCAATTCGGCTGACGAGTATTTCGACAACTGAATTCGACCATGCGGTACCGTCAATACTGCTGTGAAGGTTGCGTGCGGCTTAGGCATGATGGCGGAGTAATGTACTGCCCTCAATGCAATACCGACTTTCAGGCAGTATTGACGCTCTATCGCAAGCTGATTCGAGAATTCCCACGACTGTCAGAATTGCCAATTGATCAAGCATTTGGCATGCTCCTTCAACGCGAAATGAACGTACGTGACCAGTCTAGGCATGCCCGCAAGTAGCAGGGCCAGCGTATAGCTTTCCCTGTCAGCTCCGTGACTCTCGAGACACTAGCGGGCATACCTAGCTTGGTATGCGATTTGCAATAGGACGGAATATGACTTGTTGGTCCGGCGGGCATGATCCCGACTGTAGATTAGGCCGCCCCAAATGTCGTTGGCGCCGCAAGCAATCAAGCAAGTACCGAAAATGCGACTGTTCGGCCTATCATTTTCCGCATCGACACGGTTCTGGACTGTGCGGACATCCGGAGCGTATTTATGAACACTACCGTGCGAAATAAAATTGACTGGCCGGATTATATTGTTAGGCGGTTACGATATCTTGAACTGGTCGGTCGGAAGGCGACTCTATCTAACTTATGTTCGGGCATTGCCTATGACGCGCCCCCTGAAGCGACACTAAAAAAGTTGATAGAAGATGGTACTCTGGCGGTAACCAATAAAATCTACTGGTTGCGAAAAAAGTCCTAGACCGACTAGACGCTCGGCAGTATGCTTGTATTGAAAGGTACAAGGATATATGGCCAACGAACTGAGCGTTTTTGAAAGTGCTTTAGCAACCACGATGCCGAAGGAAGAAAAATCGGCATTGCGTCGTTATCTTGACCGCGTATCAGGCGGACGTCTCACGTCGTTAGCTGAACAGAGCGGCTTGAAAATTCGCGGCGACCATGTTGTCGCTACCGTGAATTCAATTCGACAAGTCGGCGAAGGGGTAATGACAGGCGCCGGCATTGCGGCGATTGAACATTACGTCGGCGAGTCCGTGATGAAAGTGCCAGTTGACGGTGGTGTTGCGGCTGCCGCAACGTTCGGCTCTATTGCCATGGCAGGCCATGAGGTGTCAAAGGACTTAGCCAATATTGGTGCTGGTGCGGCCACTCTGTTCGCGCATCGCCATACGCAAAAGCTACTGGCTGCAAAGGCTGGTAAAGTTCCGACGGCAAAGGTGTCTGGCGATGATGATGTCGATCCGGTCATAGCTGCTGCACGAGACTTACGGTAGTGCTCATGGTGAGCCCTTCCTAAGAACAGGTACCACGCTTAGGAGGTTAGTAATATGAGGCCTACAGCAAAGCAACTCAGTTTGAGAGATCCGGCAGCCGCAGCGCTTTTTGGCGTTCTTCCCGGTGCTGACTTTGGTGATGACTATGGTGACGACTATGGCGACGAAACCGCTGGCGACTTTGGTGACGAGGTTGCTGACGAGGTAGCCGCAGAGTTTGGTGACGAAGTTGGCGCGTTGATTCGTGCACGCCTTCGTGGCCGCGCTCATGGTCGCGCAATGGTGCGCGCGCCAGCTGCGCCAGTGGCTGCTGCTGCTTGGAACCCCGGTTCAACTCAGAACCGTGCGCTGCTGCTCGACCCCAATGCGCATTCACGCGTCAAGGTTGAACAGTACGAGCTTCCGCTCAGCCAAGCCATCGTGATTGGCACGCCGCTCGGCCTTATGCCGAATCTGACCGCGACTCCCGACACGGTCATCAAGCCCAAGCGTCTGGTTTGCAATGCCCCCTGTCCGAACTTTGTGTTTATCAGCGACATTAAGGCTAGCAACGTGTCCGGGTCGATCGCGTCTGGTGTTACTGACGCGTACAACTACAACGCGCAGTCGGTCGGAACGAATGTGCACCTGCCCAAACTGACGCCTTCAACCCGCGTCAGCATCACGGCAGCTTACAGCGGCATGGTTCCCGCGAACATGCTGTCCGGAACGGCGTCCTACTTTACGGCGACCTTCTACGGGCCCAGCACGCTTGCTGGCGGGTAATAGTGTCTGACTGAGCAGACAGTCGAGCAATCAACCCTATGATTATCCCGTTCAACTTCGTGCACGTCTTTCATCCGGAAGCCTCCCCGGTTGAAAATGCGCTAGTGTTGCGACGGCTGCTCGACTGTCTAACCGGTCTAAATGTGGACTACTTACAGCATCATCGTGATACGCCTGCACTATACAAGTCGGGCGTACGGTATCGGAGGCAAGAGTGCTGGGAATGTATTCCAACCCTGTTTGAACGAAAATGGGGTGACTGTAAATCCTTAGCTTGTGCATTAGCAGCGGAATATATTATGACTGGAATACCCGCTAGAACGGTGTTCCGCTGGAAAGTCAACCAGGAGCCGGGCGGCAACGACTGGACGATGTTCCACATTTTGGTACAATGTCCTGGTGGGTTTGAGGACCCGTCGAAGGTGCTCGGTATGGGCAAAGATGAGAACGCCAAGTATTACCGAAATGATGGTAGTGTAATGGCGTGCGACAACGCAGGAATCTACTCGTTACGATGAAAGGTAGGATAACATGGCTGGAACGACATATTGTAAGTCTGGTGCGGCAAGTGGTGCTTGGATTGCGTTAGTATCCGAGCGCGGCGCCGCCGTAATGACTGGTGATCAGTTGGCCGCTAACGTGGCCACTGCAGTCGCGATTGCTTCGCAAGTTGCAACGGCAATCACGGAGGCTGCTGTTACGAGTCAAGAGCTAGGCCTTTTGGTTCAAGGCGTAGTTGCCGCGTATTTTGCCGGCGTTTCACTAACAGATGCAGTCCCAACGGACTTCTCAGCTGATGCGACAGTTATTGCAACCCAATATGCGGCACTAGCCGCCGCGGTATTCCCGCAGTAACATCATGCTGCCAGTCCTAATCATTGGCGGTGTAGTTCTTGCGACCGGTTGCGCGGCGATTGCCAAGTCGTCGCGCGACCGAAAACGCGCAGTCATGACTTCTGAGCGGCGTGCAATTTACGATGCCGCGATGACTACTTTGAAGGATGCTGACAAGCTTCGGTCGTTGGCTGACGCGTTTGAATCCGTAGGACTGTCAGAGCAAGCGGACATGCTGCAAAAACGGGCAGATTTGCGTGAATTGCCAGACGATATCAAGGAAGGCCGTCGGGAGGCCTTTCGGGCAATGATGCGGAATACCGATCCGTCATACGTCAATCGGGTAGCGTCGGCTTTCGAAGCCGCCGGGGCAGTGTCGGCAGCTGCAAATGGGCGGCTCTATGCGGCAGGACTCTCAGCAGACAGCCCTGAGAATGTGCAGAAGGCTATCGACGATTTAGCCAAGACGAATCTAAAGGCGGAAACTCGTGAACTGGCAGTTTCGAACTTACGCCAGCTGTTGCCGAAGGCGGAATAGTCATGAAGGGGGCGCGCGCTATCACGTATTGTCGGGACGGCGCGCTTCGCATTTTCGGCGTGTATAATTCCAGTCTAGGTAAAATACCATTTGCTGTGAAAGTCAGGTTAGAAGGAGACGTTCCAGACGGGCCGGTTGATGTAGCCAATCCGCCTGAAGTTGTAGAAAGCGCTCTTACTCGAGCAGAAAGGGGCGCCATGGCGCAAATCAATGCTGAAGAAATGAAGCTAGGGGCAGCTGACATTGTTGAACGGGCGCGCGCGGGTGACCAGGTAGCCATGGCTACATTGCAGCTAGTAGGTCAGGAGTCCCAAAAGGGCAATTCACGTGCAAAGCGCGCCCACAAGTTGCTCAGCAGCTACATCAAGAAGAATCCGCCGCCAGCCGTATCCTTCGGTCGTGAAGGCGTTCGCCCTTTAGACCGAACGAACGTCGCACTAAACGCTAGTTTTGCTAAGTCTCTGGCGGCTGCTGACATGTCTGACTGGGCAGCTGGTATTATCACGTTCCTCCCTATAATGCAGTGGGCCGGTATTGTGCGATTGTCGCACGGACCGACATTGAAAGACGAACATCATCAGGCCATAGCAACCCTACTTGGCCGAAAGTCAGGCCTGTATGACTATGCGGTCGCGAACGCGCATAGCCCGAAAGCGTTGACTGGTGCGACGTCAAAAAAGGCTCGTCAGACGGTGTATTTAGGGTATGCTATTGGTACGGCCATGCGATTACAAGACGTTCGTCGGCCTAATTCGCGGATTTCGGATTTCGACCAGACAACTGGTTGGGAATTGGGTGAGTAAAATGCGTATTGGACGCGGAGCTTCAAAAAGTGGCTATCTGACGACACAGAACACTTACCCGGTCGGTATTTTGACGGGGAATGCCGGCACGAAAGACGGTTTCACGTTTCAAGTTGACTTTGACAACGAGCCCGGAAACTACACCATTCAATTCAACGTAACGAACATCCGCCCGACACGGAACGGCGACGGCCCAGGCAATATTACCCCGACCGCGGAAGTTATCTGGTCGGTAGAGGGCAATTCAGTACGACGACTGGTGTCGGTCGTAAATGGGACGAGCATCACAGGTATCGGCCAAGGAATACGCGTTCGGGTATTTGACGAAACCGATCCAGGCGATACGACTGCGCAACAGAGCTATACAGTTAGCGTTCAAGTGACACGCGGTTCGCGCCCGTCGATACAGCAGCCGCCTACTTACGGTCAGTACTACACCGATTCGCAAGGTAACGTACTCTTTTCGTCGATCGTTGTACTGGCGGGAGGCGCGTCTATAATACAGGTGCCTCAAAATATCGGCGCAGTATCAGTCTGGATTACCGCTTACTATCCTGGACAGTCGTTCACCGATGCCGACCTGTATGTTCTTCAAGAGGATTCCGCGCTATCAGCTCAAGCGTCGCAAATAGGGCTGCTCAATAACACTCCAAATGTTGGCGGTTCTCCAATAACGTTCGGCATCCTTTTCGGCATTGACGGGTGAGATCATGGCCATTGAACTCAAGGACAAGATTACCAAACTCACACCAGCGCAGGCGGCGAAAGCGCTTGCGAGCGGCTATCAGACTGTTGTGGGGGTCGCGCCATCGAAGGCGATTCTCGACTTGCTGCTTGCTCAATGGGCCGTCGAAACCACAGAGGGCAAGAACATCCACAACTACAACTTCGGGAACATCAAGCGCTCCGACGATGATGACTACTATCAGACGTTCACGGCGACTGAAGTCGTCAACGGCAAGACCATCAAGCAAAAGATGCAATGGGCCGCCTACTTGACACCCGAAGACGGCGCGGCCGCCTACGTGCGAAAGCTGCAACAGAAAGATCACTGGTGGGCGGGTCTTCAGTCTGGTGACGCGGTCGCGTTCAATGACGCGCTTTCGCAATCGCCAGGCGTCTACTACACCGCGCCGAAGCAGACCTACCTTGACGGCATTCGGCATCGCATCAAGATTTACAGCTCAGTTACACAACCATATTCGGCCGAAGCGCAGATTTCGGGCGAGCCTGTGGCCTACTCTTTATCCGATCCGGTAGCGGAAATTGGGAAGATGGCCAGCGAGGGAGTAAAAGAAGCCATGGCCAATCGAACCTATTTAGGCCTGCCACGCCACCAGACTGCCAGACAGGCGGGCGTTTGGGGGTGGTTACGTTGGAACATCTTTGGAGCCGAAAAGGCCACGAAGATTCCAAAGATTGTGCCGATACCGGCCCGGATGCGGCGCGCAAAGAAGGCGGAAATTACTCCGGCCGTACTGGCGTTCATTGACCTGGCTAAGCGGGACATGTTGCCGGTGGGGAAAGTGCAATCGACAGTGATTTCAGAGCCGAATCCCAAAACTGGCGCTCAAGAGTCGCGGTTGATTTTCGCTCAAACGGAGTGGTTTCATGACAATCTTGAAACCGGTGGAAAGGGTCCGGCATATTGGCATCCGGGCATTGCGATTCTATTGCCAACGGACAAGAAACTGCACAAGGCGCCGGCGGCCACGTCAGTCGGTAGCGAATTCGGCAATGCGTGGTGTGGCGAAGATGAGCACTATGTCAAAGGCTTCATTGTCGGCGCTGACTTCGGCGCAATCAACTTCGGCCTGAACGGAAGTGAGTCAAACTATGGCTAAGCGGAACTTTTCAACCCATCTAACAGACGGTGCCCCGCACCATCACTGGCTTGGCAAAACTGCAATTGAAGCGATTGTGGCGACTGCCGCCGTTGCAGCGATTGTTGGAGGCTACGAGATTGCCAAGCACCACGTAAAGAAGGTGCTACCTACTACACCAGCGCCGAAGCCCGATGGCAAGTGAAATCCCAGATAAGCTGACGCCGGTTTCGGTTGATGAAGCGGCCGCAGCGCTAGCAGTCGGATATCGACGAGTGACGGGCAAAAGTCCGTCTGCGGCAATTCTGTCCCTACTGTTAGCCCAATGGGCGTTAGAGACCGGCCGGGGAGAATTCTGCCATAACTATAATTTTGGCAACGTAAAGCATAGTTCGGCTGACCAGTATTATCAGACTTTCCGGGCGGGCGAAAATATAAACGGCCAGTCGATTGAAAGCGACATGCAGTTCGCCGCGTATTTGAATATTGATGATGGCGCCGAGGCTTACGTTCGTCAATTGCAAAAACGGCCTAACTGGTGGGCAGGACTGCAAACAGGGGATGTGGCCAAATTCAATGCGGGCCTGTCATCTAGCCCCGCATATTATACGGCCGACCCGTCAACATATCTCGCTACACTGCAAAAGCTAGTCGGTGAGTTTTCAGTTACAGCAAAAAAATACGCTAGCGGAATATGGTACCGAATCGGCCAGGCCCTTTTCTTAGTAGCACTAGCGGCCTCCGGGGTGTATGTATATAAGCAGGTACGACGATGAGTTGTCAATCAATTTGCGAAATGTACGGAAATGCCTCTATCGTTGCCGCTCTTTTGGGCGGGATCGCTTTGAATAGCGTAGCTTCATTGCTGCTCAAACGTACCACGAACCCGCTGCTAGTCGCCATTTGCAAGTGGCTGCAAGCCCCTCACCCGGATATAAAGTGACATGACGAACAATCCAGCCCTATTTGACGCGGTCGTTTCTGCTGCTGCTAGTACGAACCAAGCATGGTTGACGGCCACTAATCCGTCGGCGTACGCGCGGCAGGCAAACATCGCGGCCGCGATTGCAACTGAAGTTGATGCGCTCATTCCGCCGGTGCAGACGGGCGTGACGCTCAGTCAACGCGCACTCCTTGCAACTAGCACGGCGAACGTCCTGTCCGGGCGACAACTGCTCAGCATCCTTCCGTCGCAGTATGCCGGCATTGCGGCAGCGATTGTGGGGCTATTTGCTGGTTGCGTTGTCAAGCTACAAGACCCTTCAACAGGCGGAAATAGCGGCCTGTTGCCGTCAATCAATCAAATCGTTTGGGTGCAACAGGGTGGATCTGAAACTGCTACGGGCACCTATGACAATCCCTTCCCATCGATTGGAGATGCGCTCGCGTCGATTGTTGACGCTACGCCCAGCAAAAACTATATAGTGATGGTTGGGCCCGGCAGCTATGCTGAAACCATCATCCTAAAATCAAACGTGACTGTATGCGGGCTGAGTAACGAATCCTGCTTCGCTACGTCAGTACAGAATGACTTTACCGCATCGTGCGATAATGCAGGTCTATCCAACTTCACGGTTGGCGGGATTAGCCTGAATTTCAACGCGGCTGCGCTAGCGCAGGCTACTGCCACCTTCGAAAGTGTCGTCAATACGGCAAACACATACGTGACCGCCTTCGATGATGTTACATACGCGCTAAATGGCGCAATTTTTGAAACGTGTTACCTTGCAGGCAACTATACTCAACAGGGTGGCACCGTAGAATGGCACAATGTCACACAGCCTGCAACGACTACGCTGACTGTGACGGCGGACATAAATGGCAGTACGTCATTTACGGCATATGGCGGCAGCAGCGCGGCGCTGATAACCATCGACCAAAACGTGCAGCCTAATCCTCTCACATTCGCGGCGCTCGGCTTTGATTACTCGCAGGGCACTTGCACAATCCAGCAAGCGACACAGGTCAATCCGAACGTCGTTACATCGATTTCGAGCGCAGCGGAAAATCCGATAATCTTGGTTACTCCCGAGCTTGGAAATCTGGCGCACGCACCAAAGCAAAGTCGCATTAGTTGTCAACTTGCACTCAACGGCGATTCGACTATCACGGTCGGGGCCGCCAGTAACGTGTCGGTAACTTGCAATTTGCCGACGCCAATCCGTGAACTATTCGATATTGTAACTATCGACCAATGGCATATGTCGTACAGCATGGTTGGCCCGAATTGGGTTGAAGCAGTCGGCTGTGCGGTATGGGTGCACTTCGATACGATTGGAGGAGTGCCTAGTGCGATCGTCGAATTCGTCAATCCGACAGCAGCACCAATTGCGATTGCTGATCTATTGACGCTAAACGTATACGGCTACTTGCCGACGAGCATGCTGTAATGTCATTAGGCAGTTTTCTTACGAACCGGTCGGAGATTGGCGCGCTGTATAACATGGGCACGCCGCTCGGTCCCGATCCACGCTTCAGTGAAGACTTGCAAGCGATTGACGACTATGTTCGAACGCAAGCCCGGCCTAAAACTGCTCAATTTCCGGCCAGTCTGCCAAAGGTGACTGATTATGAGACCTGGCGTCAGGGCCTCGGTTGGTATGACCTGAATGTAGTGCCGAACGATACGATGAATTCTGCTAAAGCTAAACGGGACGCTATCAACGTCTCTCAGCAGAACGTTCTGCCGTCCAACTATGAAGTTGAACAGGGTTCGTTCGTTGCTCCGCCACCAGACACCAGCAAGCAAACCAGCGGTTGGACGAAGGTTGTCATTGTGGCTGTTACTGCTACATTGTTACTAACAGTGGCGGCTCGAGCTGTAACGTCACCATTCAAGAGGTAAATGCAATGTCAAATTCGGATGACTTTTCCGCAATTCAGCAGTATTTCGGTAATAATGCGGCTAAGACTCCAAAGGCGTCCGATGTCAAGACGGCATTTACCAATTGGGCGCCATCAGTATCGACCTTCTTGGGCGTAGCTGACGACGACTTGAGCAAGGCGAAGCGGTATCGGGACGATTTCAATGCTGCAAACAACGCTCCTAAACTCCAAGAAGGCGAAAAACTTACAGCTGAGGAAGAAAAATACTTCCAAAATATGCCTGTAGTGAATACGTCGGGCATGACGCCCGAGCAGGCACAAAAAGCTGTGTGGACTAAGAAAGCCGGAACGCCCAACCCTCCGGCGAGCTCTAAATGGCTCGCCACATCGTCGGGCACTGTCACGAAGGCATCACATAAGACCCTCCGTCAAGGATCGATTGGCGAGGATGTCAAGGCATGGCAGGCTATTTTGGGCGTCATGCCCGACGGTAAGTTTGGTCTTGCAACACTTGCAGCTACTAAGAAGTGGCAAGCAGCGCATGGTTTGACCGCCAACGGAATTGTCGGTCCGGACACTTGGGCAAAGGCTAGCGAGCTGACGGGGGCCGGTGGGGCTCCCGTTCCTCCCCCTAGTGCAGTTGCTGCGGCTGCGAGCAGCAGTCCCGCACAACGGGGCGGTGGTATCAAAGCTGCTCCTAAAGCCGTTGCCAAAACTAAGGAAGAAGTCAAGACAGATCTAGCGCAAGTTGAAAGTGGCATGCTGTCAACTCCGAAGTCGTTGTGGACTTGGATTGCCGGCGGGCTTGTAGGTTTGGCGGCAATAGCGTATGTAGCATTTGGAGCCGAGAAGTCCAAAAAGTCTAAGTGAGGTACCACATTGAAAGCTGAAATCGTACGCGACGGCGGTACTTACCGCCCACGCGGTAAGAAGACTCTCGAAACGTGGATTAGAGAACGTCTAACAGATCCGGACAAGGTCCAACAATGCACAGCTTTCGTGCTCGATCATATGATCGGGCAGACTGCGCAGCCGCTGCACAGCAAACGGCTTGGCAGTCAGCCGGTTGATCCGCACGATTTGGCAGAGTTCTTCCGGGACGTTGCTGAAACTCATGCTCAGGACCTACCCGGCGTACAGACGTTTCGAATGTGCGCATTCTACGGCGATTCAGGCTTTCCTGAGGCGCAGTTTCCCTTTACAGTTGCCGGCAAAACAGAGTTCGACGGTCTAATGACTGAAGGGCCGGACGGTAAGGGGTTGGTCGCACAATCAATGCGCCATTCAGAGGCTATTGTTCAACTGGCATTTCGTCAAACGCAAGCAATTTTTGAGACTTCTGAGCGTACCATTCGAGCACTATCCGACCAAAACAGTCAATTGATGCTCGAGAATCGTGAAGCGCTCGAAGTCGTCAAGTCGCTATTGCTGGCGCAGGCTGACAACGCCCATGCGCACCGTATGGCAGAACTGCAGTTCCAACGCTCATCCGCCGAACGTCAAAAATGGCTCGCTTTTGGCCCAGCGCTGGTCAATACCATCCTGGGGCGTGAAGTGTTTCCACAATCAACCGCTGACACTGCGTTGATTGAAACCATTGCAGATCAGCTCACAACCGAGCAGATTGAACAGCTATCTGGGAGCATTCCCCCAACATTGTGGGGCCCGCTCGCAGCGCGAATGAACAAGTATCTCGAGTCTAAGTCTGTCAGTCGGCCTACTAACCTGTTGAAGTGCGATCCGGAAGCAGATGCGGCAGGTGAATGATGGCAATACTCCAAAAGAATTCCCGCGGCCAGACGCTTTACGCGGTCGCCTACGAACGATTGAATGCACGCGGAGATATCACGTCAACCGACGTGCATTACCTACACGCCGACGACGTTCGCCACGCTGAGGTTTGCTTTCGTTCGGCGCATTCCAAGCAATGCCTAGCCGGCCGAATTCATATAGCAGCAGTCGGGCCGGCCATCGGTTTCCACGTTGAAGATAATCACGGAGAAATACTACATGCTTGAAAACATCATTTCAGTCCTTGCAAAATTCGGGCTAAAGGTCAAAATAGACATAGAACGGCCATCGGTTTTGATAACGTTAGGCCAGGAGGTTTATCATGAAACACAAGAAGACTCACAAGAAGCACACGTTGCGCGCTCTCAAGGACAAGTTGATTCGCAAGATTCGCCGGCTACGAGTGAAGTAGACTACTAGACAAGTGCTGCCACGAAGGGCGGCACAACAGTCCGCCCTTTGCATTTTGATTGGAGTCACCATGAAAGTTTTCAAGAAACTAGGCAAGCTTGCGAAGACAGTGCCTGTAGTTAGTGTGTCTCTATCTGCTAAAGGCACTGTCGGCGATATCGCGCACGGCAAAAATGTAGTGAAAGCGGTTCGACATGGCGCGTCGCAAACAGTTCGCAATCTCGCCGAAGGTCATGGTGAATTGAATAAGCTGGTCGGAAAGATCCCTTTGCTTGGCAAGCCTCTCAGTGGCTTATACAAGCTCGGTGGGCTAGCAGCGCTTGAGACGGTTTCATCAATCGCGTCAGGTAATCGCATTGATAAAGCAATGATGGCCCACATCAAGACCGAAATTGCTTCAGTGAAAGCGGTCGGTCCTTATGCACAGATGGTGATTTCATTCGTGCCTGTTGCAGGGCAGCTATCAGGCGCGCTTGCCATTGGCTTAGCTCTCGCCAATGGGCAGCCGATCAAGGAAGCGATGATTGCAGCTATCAGGGCGACGATTCCAGGCGGCGCCGCGGCACAGGCAGTGTTCGATTCGACGAAGGCTGCCATTTCAGGGCAGTCGCTGACTGCGACTATCGTGGCGGCCATCCCAGGCGACGCTAAGACTAAAGCCGCGATGGTAACCGCATTGAAGATGGCCAGTGACGTTGCCCACGGCAAGAAAATTTCACAGGTCGCATTTGACCTGACTGCTGATCAACTACCAGCTGAGCTGAAGAAGAGCCTAACGGCTGGTCTGATGGTTGGACAAGCAGTTCGCGGTCAAGCTGTTGCAAAAGCGGCCGTAAATCCAGCGAGTGTAACAGCGTTGCGTAACGATGGCGTCGCAATAGCGCAATCCGTGCCGGACGTAGCGGCTGCCGTAACGTCACATGTTACGATTGACGCGCGCAACGCATACTTGACGGGCGTCGGGCTGGGTGTGCATGACGCCAAACCGTTCGAGGTTGCTGCGGTTCGGGCGCAATTCTTCACTGAAGAAGAACAGAAGGCTTTCGACGATGGGTACACCAGCGCCAAACGCAAGAAGTTCGGCTGGTGGGCGCGTCTAATTCGCTGGATCAAGCGTCATGTCGGACGGAAGTAGATACCGCGCGCCGGCAACAATGATTGGCATTGGTTTTGCATCTGTAGGTGCATTCATATTCACTCATTTTTGGACGAAGGGACGGTCGGGACGTATGCGCGCTCAAGTCGTTTCAGCTGCATTGTCACAAGTTGGCAAGGCTAACGTGAATAAATACTGGCTGGACGTTCTAGAGACTCCGCCACCTTATCCGAAGGAGTGGTGCGGCGCATTCGCGCTATGGGCGCTGCATCAGGCCGGACTAGCAAAAGCGTGGAAATGGGTTATTGGCAAGGGTTTTCTTTACCGACTGCCCATAACGAAGAACCCAAAGCCCGGTGACATTGCCTATTTCAATACGTTCCAGCACCATGCGATCGTTCAAAGCGTGGATGCAATCAATCCGAGCGTTGCGCGGCACGTTCATCTAATCAACGGCAACGGCACTGGCGGAGTGGTCTCGCCATCGGCACCACTCATGAGTACAGTAACAGCGTTTTATTCTATCGCGGCGCTTGTAGGTGAACTTTGACCTATAGGGAAGCCCTTGCTATCACAAATGCGACTTACGCTAAGGCTGTAAAGAATAACGGTAAATTACCACTACCGCCCATTTATGAAGAAATTCTAATTGAGCGGCTGATTTTCAACCTTCAACATGCTGTACCTGACAGCAAAGAACCGGAGCAAATCGCATGAAAAGCTTGTCAATTCTCGTCGCGCTGTTCGCATTTTCGGCCTGTGGTAGCAGCCTGTCTAACGACATAAAGATGCTGCAAGCACAGCTTGAAGACGTTGCGCGATTTCTGTGCACGTCCGATTCGGCAGTCAATCCGGAAGTGATTGCAACTGCCGATGCATTGGGGATTGACGATATCACGCCACTCATCACGGCCATCTGCAACGTGGAAGACGTAGTGGCCGGCTACAAGCTTGCGCCGTCAAGCGGGCGAGCTGCCGCCAGCAAGTGGATAGCTTCGAAGTGGAGTCAAAAATGAGAACTGCTCACATTTCAGCCGTACTGCTACTGTGCTGTACGAACGCCCAGTCAAGATCGTCTAGTAGCATCGTCCTAATTCCAGGCGGATCGGTGACCGTGTCATGCTCATCAGGGCAAGGCGGCGCACGGCCAGTGCCAACGGCGCTAGGTGGCGCACGGCCAGTGCCAACGGCGCTAGGCGGCGCACGGCCAGTGCCAACGGCGCTAGGCGGCGCACGGCCAGTGCCAACGGCGCTAGGTGGCGCTGTCAGTACTGGAGGAATCAATAGCACTGGCGGAACTACAGGTCCGAGTTTCCCCACGTGTCGGCCTGATAGCAGTCCTACCAGAGATATGGCGCGTCATTATCCGTTGGGCGGAAAGGTGACTACTCCTCGCATCGGAATGCAAGCCAAACAAGTGTCAGTCACCGGCGCGTCAGTCTTTTGGCCTAGCCTCTGTCCAGTATTAGATCAGGGCGCCCTTGGCTCGTGCACTGGCAATGACGCCTGCCAGACGAGCTCAACTCCGCCATACACGCGAACTTGTGCTCAGGCTACCGAAGCAGCAGCCGTACAGTGCTATCAGGATGCCTCTCATATCGACTACGGCTGTGCTTGGAGTAGTACTTGTAGCCAATGTCCCCAAGCGTTCTGCGCCGCCACTAATGCCAACGATCAGGGCAGTAGCGCTAAAAGCGCGTTCCAAGCCGGCATATACCTCGGATGGTTCAAAGGTATACGACCAGTCACGCAAACACTTCAGGGCTGGCATGACGCGTTGTTGCTTGGGCCGTGCGGCTTTGACCAAAACTGGTACAATGACGGCTTCACGCCCTCACAATGCGGTGAGGTTGTTCTGACTGGCGGGCTAGCCGGTGGACATAGCACCGAAGCCGTCGGCTGGGATGTTCCAAACGGTCGAATGTGGCTCCGTAATTCGTGGGGTAATAAATGGGGGGTGGCCGGCGGCTATTTCTTCTATTCGCTCGCCAGTCTTCAACAGCTGTTAGCGTCAGGCGCCACCATGGTATGTCCGGCAGTATGAAAGGTAAGTCTCAGCAGCGACCGTAAGCGTAAGTAGCTACAGGTGTCCAGCGGTATGAAACGGTCAATTCTCGATGCGGCTTGCCTTCTAATCGCAAGCGTGCCGATATGCGCTCTAATCTATCGGTCGGTCGAGATAAGCGCAAGTGATGACGTTGAAGTAAAGGGCGAACGTTGGGCTCCGATGCACGTGCAAGCCGCCGAATGTCCGCCCCTTCCGACCACTTCCCCGCACGCACTGCTGACTCCTTGCGAGCTCGCTTGCATTGAAGCTGTCAAGCGGGGTGAAGCCGTGCTATTCTCAGTCTGCTTTCCGAACTGCAAGAGATGCGATGAACAATCCTGCACTTTATGATGCCGTTGTAAGCGGAGTCGGTGGGGCCGGTCAGCAGTCATGGTTGACGGCGCTGCACATTTCCGACTATGACGACTTCGTTGTAGGGTGCGGTGCGGTTGCATTAGCAGTTGACGCTGCCATCGCGCCAATTATCGGCGGTGCGTCATACTCACAAATCGCCTTGATGCAATCAATCGTGTACGGCGTAATGACCGGCCGATATCCGTACTTCAAACAGTCGAGCGATTATCAGCAGATTGGACGGTCAATTGCAGTTCTTTGGCAAGCACTCAATGCAGTGCAGACCGACGAGCCTAATTATTTGCAAGGTGACGGCTGGCCGCTCGCTGACGTCGGCGACGTCCTAACCGTCAGTCCAGGCGGTATAATCACTGCACAGCCGGTCGGCCCGTTATCAGTGCCAGGCGCAG
>Ga0335070_10003706_pt1 | contig 17882 bp, 16 predicted proteins | sample Lox_Sample_13_FD_206722 | JGI IMG/M metagenome (GOLD analysis project Ga0335070, IMG submission 206722) | Soil microbial communities from Loxahatchee National Wildlife Refuge, Florida, United States - Lox_Sample_1.3 | ecosystem: Environmental > Terrestrial > Soil > Wetlands | place: USA...
GGTAGCGCAAACTGTAAAAACCTCGTATATCCAAAATCTTCAAACAACATACGATGAAGTAATGAAAACCAAATATGCAAACGATCAACCCCAACAAACGATCATATTGATAACATTGTTAATCTGGTTCTTGAAACTTTTACGATTAGGGGAAATATTTTTAATCGGAGGAATTTTACTTATCATCAGGATACTTCGACACCAAAATACGACAGGGTTGACCTGTTAATTTTGTTTGATTACGCACCGAAGAAAACCGAATCAATGCTTGATTGTTACCAAGAAAAATACATGGTTTCTTATTTTCAATTTTTCGTTTCATTTCGTAAAAATTTTCATGTCTTTTAGATAGCCTACGATACCTTACTCTCTTGATTCAGATTCTATTTAAAGAATTCCTTTAATCTCTGAGATAAAAATCGTCGAAGTAGCTTCCATTTTATTGTACTAATGCATTCATTTCCCGTTATGATTTGTAGAAACATCTCTGCCATCTCCTTATCATTTTGTATTAACGAAAAAAATTTTTCATTCCCTTTATACCATTGTTTGCTCCCTCTGAGGAATAAATTGATATCTTTCCCGAATTGATGATGAATTCTGGTTTGATATTTCGATAAGAATTTTTCATTGGTTTCCTCATTTTGTACAGCCTCCACTACGAGATCGGCTGCGATTTTTCCAGAATTCATGGCATAATCAATCCCTTCGCCCGTTAATGGATTGATCAAACCTGCTGCATCTCCACACAATAACACTCGATTGGTGTACATTTTTCTTAACGGGTGAGACGGCAAGGCTCCCCCTTTTACCACTCCCAAGCTGAGATCTTGTGGCAGGAGGCCCGCTTTTTTTAGTGTCCACAAATATTTAGTAAAAACCACTTTCAAATCGATCATGTATTTTTTCTTGAAGATCACAGCATCGATGACCCCGACACCAAGGTTGACGGACTCCTTTTTTGGAAACACCCATCCATACCCAGGGATTCCCTCAAATTTTAGATGTAAATGAACAAATCGTTCTTTCGAAAAATATCTTTCAATGGCCTCCTCCCCTAGTATAATTTCATTATACAAGCAGATCCCAAAGGATGAATCGTTTGGCCGTAACCCAGTGTTTTTCGCAATAGTACTCCACACACCGTCAGCCCCAAGAACAACCTCTGATGAGACAGAAAATCCAGCATCGCCAAACAAACGTACACCATCCTTTTTAATTTTAATGTGTGTGATTTTTTTGTTTTCCACAAATTCAGCACCGTTCTCTTGAGCAATTTCTACTAATTTTTGGTCAAACTGCTTTCTTAGAACGGTTCCGATAACTGGTTTGGTTGATGTTATTCGGATCGAATTCAAAGATTTCGACCATACTACCCCGCCATAACAAAATGAATCAATGAACTCTTCTGTGTTAATGTAATTAAATGTTTTGAAAATGCTGGCAGTGAGACCACCTCCGCAAGGCTTGTCGCGAGGAAATTTACTTTTATCTATCAATACTGTTTTGATGCCTTTTTCTGCAAGGAATTTCGCTGCTGTGGAACCAGCGGGACCAGCGCCTACAATAGCCACGTCATAGGGCATAGAAAATGAAGTCCTCCGCTTTTTTTAATAATAATGGAACGATATATAAACCTTAGTTCGTTAAAAAATACAATTAAGAGTTTCTAGATATGTTTTTAAGTAGGTGAATATTTCGGTGAGCGGTCACCAGAACATGTGAGGGCGAGCGTTGAGGTGACCTGGAATCAATTGTGATTTCACGGATACGAATCGCTCAAGGCTGACATATGACACATATCTACACGATATTGATGTTAAGTTTATATATGAGGAACGCTGAAACAAAAAAAGATTTTCTGGTGAGATAGATATTTGCTAAATTGAGGGTTTAAATATTTTTAAGAATAAGGGAGTAATATGGGGTTAGCCGTATAAGAATCTGTATGGATGTGTAAGCGTAATGGAACGAAAGGAAATCCTTGAGAAGCTAAAGACCGCTGAAGCGGATATTGCCAAAAAAATCGAGCAGGCGGAACACCAACGAAACGAGATACTCGCGCATACGCAAAAACAGGCTCATCAGCTCGAAGAAGCCTATGAACAGCAACTAAAGAAGGATCGAGACGCTATGTTCACTGCCGCACGTTCACAGATAGAGGAGGAGCGCCATCACACGCTGAATAAAGCCACCATGGAGGCCGAACAGCTACAAAAACAGGCCCAGACAAAAAAAGCACAAGACCTGTTCCTCCGCAAATTCAAGGAGTCAACACATGTTTAAACCCCGAGAGATGAAACGGGCACTGATTATCGGTTCAAAACATGACCTAGAAAAAACCATAGAGCTTCTCCATTCCATGGGTGTTGCCCACATCATCGATTACCACCCGGAAACGCAGGAGGAACACCTCACCCTTGGGTCCCCCCTGGAGCACGCGTCAATGACCAGCAAACAGCTGCTGGCACTTCGGTCCAATGCGCAGCTCCTCGGCATCAACCCTGAGAGCGACACGATATCCACGACCATGACTGAAACGCAGATAGCAAAGGACCTAGAACTTAAAATCCATGACTTGGAACTCAGCGTCCTCTCAGTGACTGAGGATAAGACACGGATTGAGGATCACCTGAAGAAAATCGATGAGCGCATCGCACAATTACAACCCTTTGTCAATATCGATCTTCCCTTGGAATTTTACACGGGCTATGACCATCTAACGGTGTTCACCGGCTCCGCCCGCGACATGAAGAGACTCATGGAAGAACTACCAGGTATCACCGCCGAGTACGACCTGGTCGTGGCCCCTGATGCCGAGCAGGTGTTCGCGTTATTCATTGCAAAGGCATACGCAGAAGCGGGAGGAAAACTCCTTGCGGAATGCGGATTCACCGAGATGAAACTCCCCGAGGGAAAAGGCCTACCGAAGCAGTTCATCGAGAAATGGACGCACCAGAAGCAGGAGCTCTCTGAGAAACTGCAGCAGCGAACCAACGAACTGCTCGACTACCGGAAGCGATACGCGGAGTTTATCCTCGCTAGCGAGGAATACCTCTCCATCAAGGTCCAGAAAGCGGAGGCACCGGTCAGGTTCGCAACCACGGAGCATTCATTCATAATCGACTGCTGGATCCCAACCGAGCATCTGCAAACAACTAAAGAGACGCTTGAGAAGGAGACCGGCGGCTCCTTGTTCCTCGAGGATTTCCCGGTGGGCCATGAGGAAGAGCCACCCACCTTACTGGAGAACCCAAAACCAGTACGGCGCTTCGAGTTCCTTCTAGAGTTATACTCGGTCCCGAACTATCGTGATGTCGATCCGAGCATCATCCTCTCATTGATTTTCCCCTTGTTTTTCGGGCTTATGATCGGGGATGCCGGCTTTGGCATCCTGTTGATCCTCGTTGGGTACCTCTTCATGACGAAACTACGAAATAGCGAGGGATTCTCCAACATCGGCTGGTACATCATCATCGCCGGTATCTTTGCTCTCCTCTTTGGGTTATTTGTGTTTGGTGACATGTTCGGTATGACGTTTCAGACGATAGCCGGGGAGGGTGCAAATGCGCACAGCTGGTCCGAACTACTAGGCGTAAGCATTCCCATCCCGTCCTTGATCCACAAGATGGAAGCCCTCGGCTTGACAGAACTTTTAGTCATCTCCATTCTCGCAGGGTTTCTGCACCTCGGTCTGGGGCTCATCCTTGGCTTCATCAGCGAGCGGAAACACAACCGGAAACACGCTGTTACCAAACTCGGCTTACTCTGCGTCCTCGTCGGGATCACTGTCTTGATCTTTGTGATGGCTGACTGGACCTGGGGCCAATGGCTGAAACCCCTCAGAACCACCGCGGTCGCACCGCTTCTTTGGGGTACCATCATCCCAATGCTGAAGGCAGGAGTGTTCCTCGGAGAGCTTCTCATCCCGTATGCGACGATCGTGCTTGCTCTCCTTGGGGTCATCATCATCCTGGTGACCACAGGCGGGTTCGGCCTCATCGAGGTATTAGAGGTCACGAGTCATCTCATCTCGTATACCAGGCTTGCCGCGATTTGTGTCGCCAAGGGGGCGATGGCGTTCGCGTTTAACGTCATCGGCCTGGGGATGATCCTGAGCGGCAACATCATCATAGGGCTCGTGGGAGTAATCCTGTTAATCCTCATGCAGCTGATTGTGTTCGCTCTTGGGTCTCTGTCCTCGGGCATCCAGGCGCTACGGCTTCATTACGTTGAATTCTTCATGAAGTTCTACAAGGGCGCTGGGGTGAAATTCACCCCGTTTAAGTTCCATAGAAAATATACGATACAGGAGTAAGAAAAAAAAGGAGGTACACACATGGCAGCAGACGCTGGAATCATCGCACTGGGCGCTGGACTTGCTATTGGGGCTGCAGCGATCGCGACAGCTTGGGCACAAAAAACCATTGGTGCCGCGGCCGTTGGGGCAACAGCGGAGAACGATAAAATGTTCGGGCGAGGGCTCATCTACATGGTCCTTCCTGAAACCATCGTGCTCTTCGGGCTGGTCATCGCCTTCTTGCTCATACAAAAAATGTAAAACGAACAGACCACACACGGGTAGAACACACAGGTAGTTGTAACTACAAAGACGGTTAGAGATGCCTATGGGGCTCGAAAAGGTTATCGAACAAATCGAACATGACGGAGAAGAAAAAATAAGGTCGCTTCTTCGGGATGCGGAGCATCAAGCAGACCAACTTCTGCAGACAACACGCAAGGAGATTGAAGCGAAAAGTAAGCTGAAGAAGCTGGAGATCGAGAAACAGATCACCATGTTACAGGCCCAGGAGAGGAGCGCGGTCGAGATCGAAGCGAAAAAGATACAGCTTAACGCCAAGAAAGTCATCCTTGCCAACACCTATCAGCAGTGCCTAGCCTCCCTGCAGACCCTTCCCCATCAGAAGATCCTCTCCGCCCTGTTCAAAAACCTCGAAAAGGAACTGCCTGAGGCCGCAGTCGTCTATTCGAACGAGCGAGACGAGAAGGTCGTGCGATCGTTAACGAAGTTACAGTACGGCGGGGTCATCTATTGCCTCGGCGGCATCATAGCGGAGAACGATGACAAGACCATCACTGTGGACTACCGGTATGAGACGATTGCCGCAGCAATATGGGATAATTCCTTAAAGGAGATTGCAGAACACCTTTTCGGGTGAGAATCCACATGCAGAAGACAACCGGCGAGCAAACCGAGATACTCCCGTACCTCTCCAGACTCGGGTCGTTGTTCTCGTCTGGCAACTACCCGTACGTCACCGCACGGGTGAGGGCGAAACGAGCATACCTGCTTTCCCGTGAGACCTACGAAAAGCTTCTCATGATGGACATCCATGAAATCACCAGGTTTCTCCAGGAAAGTCGGTACAACAAGGAGATTACGGAACTCAGCATGAACTATACCGGGTTTGAGCTCTTAGAACTTGCGCTCAACCGAAACATGGCTGCCGTGTTCCATGAGATTCTCGGGTTCTCCGAAGGGGATTTAGCCCTCATGCTGGCCGCATACCTTGGACGTGAGGACCTACAGAACATCAAGACCCTGTTAAGGGGGAAGATTTACAACGCGAAAAACGAGGATATCATGCGGGCGATACGCCCCGCGGGCAAGTACCCCGGACCGTACTGGAGCGACATCGTCAACCGTAGCAAAACCCTTGAGGAAACCATAGAAAATTTGAAGAAGAACGAATACTACGACCTCCTCAGAAGTCTTCAGGAGGAATGGCGAACTGACCTTGCAGCATGCGAAAACAAACTTGAACAGCAGTACTACACCACGCTTCTCCATTCTGTGAAGACACGCTCGGAGGCAAACACGATTTTTCTTGATTTCATTCGCAGAGAAATCGACCTCATCAACCTTAAGACTCTCCTGATGACAAAATACGAAGGCGTCGAGCCTGATAGAATCTCCACGATGATACTTTCGAACGGAGAGACCCCTGAGAAAACCATGCGTCGTTTCATCGAGGCCGTTGATTTCAGCACGTTCCTCGAGGAACTCCAAAGACACCCCTTCATGGAGTCGATCACAGACCAAGTCGGCACCATCGCAAAGGCAGGGTCGCTCACGTACCTCATACGTGCACTGGAAAAAGAGTACCTGAGGCGAGTGACTAAATCCTCTTACCTGCATCCGTTGTCCGTCCTCCCCGTCATCGACTATCTCACCAGAAAACGCATCGAGGTGGATAACCTACGCATCCTTGCCAGAGGCAAAGAGAAAGGGCTCCCTGACCCGGTCATCAGGGAGATGATGGTGATGTGATGCCCGGAATCACCGTCGTCGGGAGTCGTGACTTCATCCTCGGGTTCAGACTCGCAGGAATCAGGAACACCTACGTCGAGGAGAACATCGAACCAAGGGTGGCGGAGATGATTGCAGAGAAAGACATCGACATTTTGGTTCTCAATGATGAGGATTATAAAAAACTTTCAAATTCCTTGAAAAAAAAGGCGCGTGAAAGCGTCAGGCCGATCGTGATATCGGTCGGCAAACTTGAAGAAGACGATTTACGAGAACGGATTAAACGAGTCATTGGTATTGATCTATATAAGAAATAAAATGGTGGTAAAACGTTATGACGACACAGACACAGAAAGGTGAAATCTACCGGGTCGCAGGACCGGTCGTGACTGTTACTGGTATCAAACCACGGATGTACGACGTGGTCTTCGTCGGAGATCTCAAGCTCATGGGTGAGGTCATCCAGCTCGTCGGCGAGAGAAGCATCGTGCAGGTGTACGAGGAGACCTCAGGCATCCGGCCGGGCGAGCAGGTGATCACGACCGGTGAACCACTGGTTGTCGAACTTGGTCCCGGGCTGCTCACGAGCATTTATGATGGGATTCAACGTCCCTTGCCAGTCCTTCGAGATAAAATGGGTGATTTCATCGCTCGGGGGGTCATGGAACCCGGACTCGACCGCAAGAGGCAATGGAAGTTCATCCCGACGGTGAAGAAAGGGGACTTGCTGTCAAGCGGCAGCATCATTGGTACTATCCAAGAAACCCCTGACATCGAACATCGGGTGCTGTTACCTCCTGGCGTCTCTGGTACCATCGAGGAGATTAGGGAAGGGTCGTACACGGTCAATGACCACGTCGGCAGCATCCAGGGAAAACCCTTGTATTTAATGCAACGCTGGCCGGTGAGGATGCCACGGCCATTCAAAGAGAAACTCATGCCCGATATCCCCCTCTTAACTGGTCAACGGATCTTCGATACCTTGTTCCCTGTCGCAAAAGGAGGGACCGCCTGTATCCCCGGTGGGTTCGGGACCGGAAAAACCGTGATGCAGCATCAGCTCGCGAAATGGAGCGATTCCGAAATCGTGGTGTACATCGGCTGCGGGGAGCGAGGTAACGAGATGACCGAGGTGCTCACCGAGTTCCCTGAGCTGAAGAACCCGAGGACCGGGTCACCGTTGATGGATCGAACAGTACTCATCGCTAATACGAGTAACATGCCGGTCGCTGCTCGAGAAGCGAGCGTCTACACCGGTATTTCCATCGCTGAATACTACCGGGATATGGGATACGGGATTTCCCTCATGGCAGATAGCACGAGCCGATGGGCAGAGGCGATGAGGGAGATCTCCAGCAGGCTGGAAGAGATGCCGGGTGAGGAAGGATACCCCGCGTACCTCGCAACAAAACTCTCTGCGTTCTATGAGCGCTCCGGCCGTGTGAAAACCTTTAACGATAAGGAAGGGAGCATCACGGTCATCGGAGCTGTAAGTCCACCAGGAGCTGATTTCTCAGAACCGATCACTCAGAACACACTACGTATCGTGAAGGTCTTCTGGGCGCTTGATACGAACCTTGCGCACCGACGCCATTTCCCTGCGATTAATTGGCTCACCTCCTACAGTTTTTATACGAACACGCTGGAGGACTGGTTCGCGGAGCATGTGTCACCCGAATGGAAGGAGCTGCGGGTGAAAACCATGGAGATGCTTCAGAAAGAAGCGGAGCTGCAGGAGATCGTCCAGCTCATCGGATCCGATGCGCTCCCTGAGAAAGAGCAGCTCACGCTCGAGATCGCGCGTGCGATCCGTGAGATATTCCTTCAGCAGCACGCTGGTCATGACGTTGACTCGTACTGTTCTATCGAGAAACAGTACAAGTTGCTCAAGGCGATCATGGAGTACGGCAACGCCGCGTACAAGGCGCTGGACGGTGGAGCACCGGTGAGTGAGATCTTGAAGATGAAATCCAGAGACCTTCTTGCAAACTCGAAGTTCGAGACTGATTTCGAGAAGTATCTCAAGAAAGCGACGACGGAGATGCGCAAGGAGTTCCAGACGATGGGTGTGGAGGTCGTGGCATGGTAAAGGAATACAAAACCATTTCAGAAATCGCTGGCCCGTTGATTTTCGTGGAAAAAACCGAGGCGGTCGGGTTCGGAGAACTCGTCACGATCCAGTTACCAGACGGTTCCCTGAAACGAGGCCAGGTTCTGGACACAAGTAAAGACGTCGTCGTGGTCCAGGTGTTCGAAGGCACGGTCGGGATCAACCTCGCCTCTGGTGCAACGTTTCTTGGTGAGACCATTAAGCTAGCGGTATCGCAGGACATGCTCGGTCGTATCCTGAACGGCTCTGGGATGCCGATCGACGGTGGTCCCAAGATTATCCCCGAGGACAACATGGAGATCATCGGCGCTGCGATCAACCCCTGGGCGCGGGACAGCCCCCGGGAGTCGATCCAGACTGGCATCTCCACCCTTGACGGACTGTTGACACTCGTACGAGGACAAAAGCTCCCGCTGTTTTCAGGGGCAGGGCTTCCGCACAATGAGATTGCGCTGCAGATCACGCGACAAGCGAAGGTCCCTGGGAAAGAGGAAAGCTTCGCAGTCGTGTTCGCGGCGATGGGCATCACCAACGAGGAGGCCCAGTATTTCATGAAGGATTTCGAGCGAACAGGTGCGTTGAAACGCGCAATTGTGTTCCTGAATCTTGCGAATGATCCTGCGGTGGAACGGATTATCACCCCGCGGCTTGCCCTGACTGCGGCTGAATACCTCGCATACACCCATGACATGCATGTGCTCGTTATTCTCACCGATATGACGAACTATGCGGAGTCGCTGCGTGAGATCGGGGCCGCACGCAAAGAGGTGCCAGGGAGGAAAGGCTACCCTGGGTACATGTACACGGATCTCGCGACGATCTACGAACGTGCAGGGAGAATCAAGAACAAGAAAGGCTCGATTACCCAGATCCCGATTCTCACAATTCCTGAGGACGACTGGACGCACCCCGTGGCAGACCTCACCGGGTACATCACGGAAGGACAGATAGCGGTCTCCCGAGAGCTCCATCGAAAAGGCATTTACCCACCGATCAACCCACTGCCGTCACTCTCACGATTGATGCGGCTGGGGATAGGCCCAGGGATGACCCGTGAGGACCACCGATCCGTGGAACAAGGTTTGTACGCCGCGTACGCAAAAGGCAGGGACGTTCGTGACTTGATCGCGATTGTCGGCAAAGAGGCGCTCTCAGATGCGGATAAGAAATTCCTGGAGTTCGCCGATGTCTTCGAGAACAGATTCATCAGGCAAGGTCGCGATGAGGATAGAACGCTTGAGCAGACCCTGGAGCTCGGCTGGGAGCTCATCGGGATGGTCCCTGAAAGTGCGCTGACCATGATCGACCGTAAGACCCTCGAAAAGTACCATCCGTTGCATAGGAAGAAGAAGGAGTAGCACCATGGTCAGCCAAGAGGTGAAGCCGACACGGACCGAGCTCATCGCGGTGAAACGGAAAATCGCGCTGTACGACCGGGGACACAACCTCTTGAAGATGAAACGGGACGGCCTCGTGCTCGAATTCTTCAACATCCTTTCCAAAGCACGGGACATTCGCCAGAAGATAATCCAGGATTACCGGAAGGCTGAGGAGAAGCTCACGATTGCGACGGGGGTCGACGGGATAACCACGGTCAGCTCGGTCGCGTTTTCCATCAGAGACGACCCGCAGATTACCATGGGCAGCAAGAACGTCATGGGGGTGCTCGTGCCCACGACCCTTGAGAGCGGTACCGTGAAACGACGCATCGACAAGCGAGGGTACGGGATCATCGGGATGAGCGTCCGAATCGATGAAGCGGCAGACGCGTACGAACAACTCGTGGAGGATATCGTCCTTGCCGCTGAGCTTGAGACGACGTTACGGCGTCTTGTTGAGGAAATCGAGAAGAACAAACGTATCGTCAATGCTTTGGAATTCAAAATCCTCCCGGAACTTCGACGAACCGAGGCGTTCATACGCACCCGTCTTGAAGAGCTCGAACGGGAAAACGTCTTCAGGTTGAAACGGATCAAATCCACCATCACTTGAGTTAACTTCATTAAATATCTGATTGCTACCAGAAAAAATATTTATTATTCATATTGATTTAATAAAAATCACGTTGATGTTTTCCCAAGGAGGATATGTTCTTAAAGGAGAACGGCTTAATAAAATCTTATCAGGAAGAAAAAAACAATGAGAAGAGCCTATTTGACGGTTGGAATCATTCTTCTATTCATCGAGACAAGTAGTATTCCCTTGACCGCACAAGGCATTCCCGTGCCTTCCGGTCCATTTTCAAGAGGAAACTGGCTTTACGTTGGGGGGAGTGGACCAGGGAATTACACGACGATCCAGGACGCAATCGACAACGCGAGTAACGGTGATACGGTGTTTGTGTTCCCTGGCACGTATCTCGGATACGTCATCATCAACAAGGCAATCTCTCTCCTTGGTGGGGACAAGAATACGACTCACATCATTGGATACTACGCCTACACCCTTACGCTCATCTCTGATTGGGTGACCATGAGCGGATTTACCATTCAATACACCTCGTCGCGGGGCGAGGGTGTCAGAATCGACTCCAGTCACAACGTCCTTATCAATAACATCATCGACACACCACGTGATCGGATACGGCTCTCCGGCAACAGTAACATATTCTCTAACAACACCATCAAGGGCGCTTATCTTTTTCTCTCGGGTGACAACAACACGATCACCCGGAACAGCGTCACCAACACCCGGTACGGTATCTACTTAACAGATTCATGCAAAAACAACACCATTGCGAATAATTCCTTGTTCCACTCAGGCGTCTTTATCGCCGATGATACCGTGTGGAACAACCGTCTAATGAATAACACAGTGAATGGCAAACCGCTTGTGTATATGCACGAGGAATCAGATGTCGTAGTTGATGGTGATGTCGGGCAAATCATACTGATTCAATGTACCAATATTTCTGTTCAAAACCAGGTGATATCCGATACGATGGTCGGAATCCAGATCTGGGGCTCCTCCTACTGTACCATCACTGGCAACACGATCACCGGGAGCCTTTTTGGTACTGACCTCCATGGTTGGGACAACACCGTGCAGGACAACACGTTTTGGAATAACTTTTTCGGCTTCTCACTTTCTGGGGATCGAAATACCATCATTAACAATACCATCTCAAACAACGACGGGAACGGCATCTACCTAAGAGGCGGGGATCATAATACCATTGCTCAGAACGTCATCGAAAACAACAATTACAGTATCATGCTGGATTACGATAGTACGTGTAACGCCATCATTCAGAACACTATCGCACACAGTTGCTACGCGGTCATCGGCTTATCTGGGAGCAGAAACACGAGCATCTCCGGGAACACCATCTCAAACAACGAATATGGCATCTATCTCTCCTTTAGCGATCACAACATCATGAACAAGAACATCATCACGAATAATTGTTACGGAATCCTACTGGATAATGGAAGCGATGCTAACACGATTCTCAACAACACCATGACCAGGAATTATGATGCTGTACGCCTCGTGAGTGACAGGAACACCGTCTCTGAAAATACCATTACCGACAACAACAATTGCATCTCTATTCTGAAGCATGAACTGAACACGATTAACAGGAACACGATAGCAGGGAACAATGGTTCCGGAATCTACCTGGATGATTCCCACGGTAACACGATTTCTGGGAATAGCATCTCAAGCAATACACATGGCGTTTTCTTTGTTTCCTCGTTCAACAATACCGTCTTTCACAACAACTTTCTAAGAAACAAGCACCATGCTGCTTTTGTGAACTGTAGCAATATATGGGACGGTAACTATTGGGGCAGACCAAGAATATTTCCGAAACTCATCGTCGGGACGATCGAAAAAAATTCGAAGAAGATACTGTGGTTCAATGCCGATTGGCATCCAGCGCAAAAACCCTTTGTCATCCCTTAAAAAAAGTCTCACAGGGTTGTTTTTTCCTGCATAAGCATCTGCCAATTCTATTTTATTAATTATCAAAAACATTCATTTCTCTATGGGATGTGAACGGGATGCACAAAAAAATACAAAGCATAAATGCTTATGATGTCTCAGAAGAGGAATATCAGAAGCTTTGTAGACAACCTGCCGCACAGATGATTGTCGAAGCGGTGAGGCAATATAACCAGCTAGTGTCACAATCGGCATATTTAGCAAATCAGGATACTAATGCACTTTTAATCAAAGAAGCAGAAGAGGAGGATACGAAAGCTTTTTTGGATAGTGTATTTGATATCATACAAAAAGGAGAGTAAATGGAAACAGTATAGTTGTTAAACAATGTCAATGCATTCCAGCAATAAGATATGTTATTATAGAAGTAGTGATTACAAATGGATAAGATATGAAAAAACAACTCATCATTGGAGTGATACTCACCATTCTTGTTTGTGTCGGGTTGAGTGGATGTGAATCCACGAACACGCCAGAAACAAATATCATAGGAAAATGGCAAAAGGCAAACACAACTAGAGTAGAAACTCTCGATTTCTTAGAGAACGGAAACTTCTCCCTGACCATCGTGCAAAACGTCACATGGGGAATGTATATGATCACAGAAAAAACGTTAGTGTTGAATTTTTACGGGAGGAATGCCTCCTATTCCTATTCCTTTTCAAATGATAATCAAAGAATAACATTAGTTTCTCTCGGAAATAAAAATATTACTGTAAATTTTATAAGATCAGAAAGAGTATAGAATGAAAGAATGAGTGATCACCTCCTGAAGTTGTACGAACTATCTTACGATCTGTCAATTGTAAACTTTTAAAGATGTGACTATCAAGCTGATACCAACTCAATAAGTAATAAAAAAAAAAGCACGAATGTGTGAAAACATGGCTCTCAGAATAAAGGAGATGGTAAGCAATCCACAGCAACGTGCACGGCTCTTGTTTTGGATCTGGATCCTCTCCATGATCATGACCGTAGTAGGGTACATTATCATCTTCTACATCTTGTTTTGGACACAGTAAAATGAAAAAGGGAAAAACGCTCTCACAGAAGGTGAGAGCATTGCGGTTTACGGTCCTTGTGTCTCTGGTGGCATCGGTGCCGCTTCTTCTGTCTTGATCCGCATCCCGTAGAACGAACGGAAGACAAAATACATGGAGATCGAGAGGAACAGGACGAACAGGGAAAGAGTCGCTGGGTTCGCCGCGTTACCGTTCCCATACTGGTTTGCGAGGGAGACAGATAGTTCCACCGCAAGGAGTCCGAACAGGGTCGTGAACTTGATGATCGGGTTCATCGCGACTGAGGAGGTATCCTTGAATGGATCCCCGACGGTGTCGCCGATGACGGTCGCCGCATGCAGCTCGGTGCCCTTCTCCTTCAGGTCGACCTCAACGACCTTCTTGGCGTTATCCCAGGCGCCACCCGCGTTCGCCATGAAGATCGCCTGGAAGAGCCCGAAGATCGCGATTGCGATGAGGTACCCAACGAAGAAATACGGCTCTAGGAATGCGAACGCAAGGGTCGCGCAAAATACGGCGATGAAGATGTTGAACATGCCTTTCTGTGCGTACTGCGTGCAGATCTCGACCACCTTCTTGCTGTCGGTGACGGACGCTTTTTCGACGCCTTCGAGTTTGATGTTGCGTTTGATAAACTCGACCGCGCGATACGCTCCTGTGGAAACCGCTTGTGTTGATGCGCCAGTGAACCAGTAGATCATCGCGCCTCCGGCGATGAGTCCGAGGAAGAACGGCGGATGGAGCAACGAGAGGTTCCCGATGAGGGCCGGGTCCAGCTTGTTGGTGAGCAGAATGATGATGGAAAAAATCATCGTGGTTGCGCCAGCGACCGCGGTGCCGATGAGCACAGGTTTCGCGGAAGCTTTGAAGGTGTTCCCTGCCCCGTCGCTCTCCTCGAGCAAGTCCTTCGCATGCGTGAAATCCGGCTCAAAACCGAACTCGTTTTTGATTTCCTCTTGGACGTTCGGCACCTGTTCGATCAAGGAGAGCTCGTACACAGACTGCGCATTGTCCGCGACGGGACCATAGGAGTCGACTGCGATCGTCACCGGCCCCATGCCAAGGAACCCGAAGGCGACAAGCCCAAAAGCGAACACCGCAGGCCCTAGTACGATCGCCGGCCCAATCATTAGGATACCAAGCCCCATGGTACTTACTACGTACGCTATACCCATGAGTAGCAGAATTGAAAATCCAAGCCAGTATGCACTGAAGTTCCCAGCGACGAATCCTGAGAGGATATCCAGGGATGCGCCTCCTTCACGGGCGGAGATCACCACCTCCTTGACATGGGCGGATTTCGTGGACGTGAACACCTTGACGAACTCAGGGATCACCGCGCCAGCAAGGGTACCACAGGTGATGATGATGGAAAGCTTCCACCATAGCGTGTGGTCCCCTCCGAGATTAGGGATAAGGAAATAAGATGCAATGAAGGTCATAAGGATTGAGATAAACGATGTGATCCAGACCAGGGAAGTAAGAGGGGCTTCAAAGTTCATCTTCGTTGCCTTCACATAGCGCGCCCGCGTAATCGCATCATTAATCAAATAGGAGAGGCTACTGGCAACAATCATTAAGATACGCATGACGAAAATCCAGACGAGCAGGATGACTTGTATCAATGGGTCTTTGATAGCCAGGACGATGAAGGAGATGAGCGCGACTCCGGTGACTCCGTAAGTCTCGAAACCGTCCGCGGTCGGTCCAACCGAGTCACCCGCGTTGTCCCCGGTGCAGTCGGCGATGACTCCAGGATTCCGGGCGTCATCCTCTTTAATACGGAACACGATTTTCATAAGGTCGGAGCCGATGTCCGCGATTTTCGTAAAGATGCCCCCTGCGATACGCAGCGCTGCCGCGCCGAGGGATTCACCGATCGCAAAACCGATGAAACAAGGACCCGCATAGGAGCCTGGGATGAAAAGGAGGATTGCCAGCATCATGAAGAGCTCCACGCTGATGAGGAACATCCCGACGCTGATGCCCGCTTTGAGGGGAATTTGGTTCACTGGCAGTGGTTTACCACGAAGGCTTGCGAATGCCGACCGCGAGTTCGCGAGGGTGTTGATACGAATGCCGAACCAGGCGACCCCGTAGCTTCCCGCGATACCGATAAGACTGAACATGAGGATGACAAAGACGCGGAACACCTCGAAATGGAGGAGGAATCCGAAGTAGATGATGATGACCGCACCGATGAACGCCCAAAGGATGAGAAGGAACCTTCCTTGGGTGACCAAATAGGTCTTGCAGGTCTCATAGATCAAGTCAGAGATATCCCGCATGGATTTGTGCACTGGCAGGCGTTTCACCCGGAGGTAGTTGAATAACCCGAAGAGGAGTCCTAGGAGACAGACAATGAGGCCAATCCCTAGGAGCAACCTTGCGTTGATACCAAAGAATTGCACCTGGCTTAGGTCAGGGACGACCAAGTTCGCCTCGCCGCCTGCTTCCGCGGCCATGGTCGACGGTACCGTTACCATAAAAAGGCCTGCAATGATCATCAGCAGGGCGAAGAATCGTTGCATCGATGTTCTTATCTGACCATGCTTTTCATTAAATGATTTAGTTTTTATTTGAGTTTCCATGGGAAAACACACTCCTCCAGTAAATGCCATACCCGAAAACCAGAACACTCTATTTTAACGTGTCGCTTCGTTTCACCTCGTTCTAGGGAAAAGACGTGGGTTACATCCCCCAGAATTTATTCGTCTTTCGCTTGATTACCAGGATCTTGTTCAGCACGTCCTTCTCGTCCTCATTCAAGACGTCTAACAGTCTCAGTTTCTTTGCGTCACTCTCAGGGATATCCGTAAAAAAGATGTCCCCGCCCTTGATTTGACGGCCGACCGTGACACCTTCAATGGAGATTGCGACCTCCTGCCCCTGGATCGCCTCCGCGATCGGCTTATTCTCAGATTGCATGCCTTTAATGCTGCCGATGGATTTACCGTCCTCATCCATGAGGTGCATGTCGACCTTGATTCTACCGCCAAGCACACGGACTCCAATCACAGCTGGGTGGCTCACCCGGAAGATGTACTCAGGGAGGAACTTGATCATCCCTGGGTGGGTATAATCCTCCCTGCGTTTCTTCTCTAGTTCATCTTTCTTTCTCGCGAGCCAAGCATCGTAGTTCTCGATGATCGTATAGATGATATCCTCATTAAACACAGTGACATCGGTACTTGCGGCTTCCTCTTTAGCCTCAGGAAGCATCCTGACGTTAAACGCGAAAATAACGCGATCGAGCGGGTTGTTCACCGCTGCTGTGTCCGTGATGTCCCGCTTCGAGATGTTCCCGATATCGACCTTCCTAATATGGATCCCTTTCTCCCGTGATTCCTTCACGAGAGCTTCAAGTGATCCGATTGTGTCGGTTTTAATGTACAGGCCGTCTTTGTCGAGGTCAATCTTCACCTGGGATTGCTGCTGGATCTCCTGGATGAGTTCTGTCTCGTTTCCGTATGCGACCCGGAGCGGAGCGCCAGGGACGACCCGATCGAGATCTGGCGCCGAGATCTTAATACCACAGGCGGCATGGACCTGCTTGACGCTATCGAACCGCTCCCGCGGGTCACGAATCTCATCCATGGGCTTTGGTTTAAGCAGCGCCTTGATTTTGGTAACCAACGGTTCTTCTCTGGTCCCTAGGATGATGGTGTCTTCTTTTTTCAGCACACCGCTATAAATGATCGCGTCGACTGTAGTACCGAGCCCGACATCCTCCTTTACCTCGAGGACCGTTCCTTTCGCTGGGCCGGTTTCGCTCTTCAGCTGTTCCTCGAGGAACCGCTGGGCTAGCCCGACCAGGATCATGAGCAGCTCCGGGATTCCTTCCCCAGTTTTTGCACTCACTGGGATGATCGGGATGGCCTTTGTGAAATCCTTGATGTTGAAGTATAAATCTGATTCGAATCCCTTGTCGTAGATTACACCAATGAGGTCGTAAAGTTTCTCCTCAAAAAGACGTTTGGTCGTGGGGTGTTGGTTTTCGATTCGCTGGTTCGCGACCTCACTGCTGCGTTGCCAACCATTAATTGCGTCAATCTTGTTCGCGGCGATCACAAACGGGGTTTTGTATTGACGAAGAATGCTTATAGACTCATGGGTCTGTGGTCGGAACCCTTCATTGATATCGACAACAAGGATCGCGATGTCAGCCAGCGACCCGCCACGTGCACGTAGCGTGGTGAACGCATGATGCCCTGGTGTGTCTATGAACAGGAGGCCTGGGACTGTGAATTTCTTGCCGCCGAGCAGGTCTCCGCACATCGAGTAAATCGCATCGATGGGTACCTCAGTGGCTCCGATGTGCTGAGTGATTGCGCCAGCCTCTCGTGCAGCAACAGTTGATCCCCTGATGTAATCAAGTAAGGAGGTCTTCCCATGGTCAACATGGCCAAGGACGCTAACGATTGGTTGGCGGGTGTATCTCGTGGTCTTAGCGATAGTCGTTCACCTGTCTGTTTAGGTGCGTAGATAAAACAGGCTTTTAAAAAGATATGGGTGGAGAATCCATGTTTTT
>Ga0335070_10003707_pt1 | contig 17881 bp, 14 predicted proteins | sample Lox_Sample_13_FD_206722 | JGI IMG/M metagenome (GOLD analysis project Ga0335070, IMG submission 206722) | Soil microbial communities from Loxahatchee National Wildlife Refuge, Florida, United States - Lox_Sample_1.3 | ecosystem: Environmental > Terrestrial > Soil > Wetlands | place: USA...
TGAGGTATCTGGTGACCGCGACCAGATAATGAAACACTGGGCAAATGCCAGCCAGAACATCACGGATTACGATCTTGCCCTCGACGGGAAGCGAGCCGTTTTCGCGGCGCGCGGAGAAATCCTGACGGTTCCCGCCAAGGACGGCAGCATCCGCAATCTCACGCATTCCCCCGGCGTGCGCGAGCAGCATGTTGCCTGGTCGCCAAACGGCGCCTGGATCGCTTATGTCTCGGATCGCACCGGCGAGGATGAAATCTACATTACGCCTCAAGATGGCCAGGGCGCCGAGGAGCAGATCACCAGCGGGCACACGGGCTTCATGTTTCAGCCCGTGTGGTCGCCGGACAGCACGAAACTCGCCTGGGCGGACAAGGACCTGAAGCTTTGGTACGTCGACATCAAAGAAAAGAAGCCGGTCGAAGTCGATCGCGCCAAGTACGGCGAGATCCAGACTTATAGTTGGTCCCCAGACAGCAAGTGGCTCGCCTACGACAAGCCGGAACAGACCGGCTACTCCGTTGTTTACCTCTACGGTCTGGCGGATCGGAAGATCACTCCCGTGACCTCGCCTCTCGACAATAGTTACAACACCGCGTTCGATCCCGATAAGCGCTACCTCTACTTCCTTTCCGACCGCGACTACAACGAAGTTCTCGGCAGAGTGGATTTTGAGTTTGCCAATCCGAAAATGACGCGCGTTTACGTCGTGACTCTGACGGCCGAGGAGCCGTCCCCCTTCCCTGCCCTCAGCGACGAGGTGAAGGTAAAGACGGAGGAACCAGCGGCCGCGGAGAAGACGCCGGAAGCCGAGAAGAAGGCGAAGCAACCCGCCAAAGAAGAGAAACCCGGGGAGAAGCCAGCCGAAGAGAAGAAGGAGGCCCCTAAACCCTTTCGCATCGACCTGGATGGCATCCAGAACCGGATCGTGGCCTTGCCGACCCCGCCGGCCGTGATTCGCACCCTGTGGGCGTCGAAAGACGCAGTCTACTATTCCAGCTCACCGATCCGGGGCTTGTCAGGACCGCTCCCCGGCGAGGCGCCGGCGATTCACGCCTACGATTTGAAAGAACACAAAGACAAGGTGGTGGTGGATGGCGCGGACGGCTTCGTTCTCTCCGCCGACGGCTCCAAACTCCTCTACCGCGCCGAGCCAAGTGGAGGGGGCGGAGGCACACCTGTTTACGGAATCATCGACGCCAAGCCTCCCGATACACCGCACAAAGTTGGCGATGGCGCTCTGAATCTCGGCGGCATGCAGGTTGAAGTCGATCCCCCGCAGGAATGGAAAGAGATATTCCATGAGGTCTGGCGTCAGGAGCGGGATTATTTCTTTGAGCCGTCGATGAACGGGGTGGATTGGCCGAAGGTACGGGACAAGTACGCCCAGTTGCTCCCCTACGTGGCTGATCGCTACTCGCTGACTTACGTGATGGCCGAGATGATCGGAGAGCTTTCCAATTCCCACACCTACGTCGGTGGAGGGGATTTCCCGAGCCTCCATCCGGTGAACGTCGGTTTGCTGGGCGCCGATTATGAAACTGACGCTGCCAGCGGTTTGTATCGCATTAAGAAGATCTATCCCGGCGAGAACTGGGACCCTTCAGCGCGCTCTCCATTGACTGAACCAGGCGTGAATGTGAAAGAAGGCGACTACCTGGTCGCGATCAACGGACGCCCCTTGCGGTCTCCCCAGACTCCCGACGAGCTGCTGGTGAACACCGCCAATGAAGTTGTGACGCTCACGGTCAACTCCAGACCCTCCGCCGAGGGAGCGCGCAAAGTGACCGTCAAACCGATTGCCGACGAGTCCGGTCTGCGCCAATTGAACATGATCGAGACCAACCGCAAAAAGGTCGAGGCAGCCGGCGGCGGCCGCATCGGTTATGTTTACCTGCCGGACATGGGCGAGGAAGGGCTGAACGAATTTGTGAAACAGTACTTTCCGCAGATTCGCAAGGAAGGCATCATCTTCGATGTCCGTTACAACGGCGGCGGATTCGTGGATCAGCTTATTTTTGAGCGGCTGCGCCGGGTGCTGGCCGGTATGGAGTCCGCCCGCAACTGGGAATCGGGTACCATCCCCGACAACGTGTTTCATGGCTACATGGCGTGCGTGACCAACCACTACGCCGCTTCCGATGGCGACTTTTTCAGCTATTTCTTCAAACAATACAAACTAGGCCCACTCATCGGCGAGCGGACCTGGGGCGGAGTTCGCGGCATCCGCGGGATGATGCCGCTGATGGACGGCGGCTACATCACCCGGCCCGAGTTTTCACTCTACGGGCTCGACAGCAAGTGGCTGATCGAGAACCGCGGTGTGCAGCCGGATATCGTCGTCGACAATCCGCCCGACCTGGTACGCAAGGGACAGGATCCGCAACTGGAAAAAGCAATCCAGATCCTGATGGAGCAGATCAAGGCCAACCCGAAGAAACTGCCGGCACGGCCTCCGGATCTGCCGGCCTTCCCGGACAATCCGGGAATGTAAGGTTGTGTGAAGCGCGGGCGTTCCAGCCCGCGCAATTGTGCGGTGCGGACGCTTTTGTCCGCGCAAAGCATGCAGAAGGGGCGGAGGCTCAGGCATTGTCCTTTCACGGGCAGCGCCGGAGCGCCTGCGTGCCGGTTGATGCCGGCGGTGCGCGGACAGGAGTGTCCGCGCTACACTTCGTGCATGAATGAGCGCAAAGAACCCACATATCTCTATTCCGAGAAACAGGTGGCCGACAAAAGTGCGATCACGCGCCGTTTCCTCGAAGCCCGTACGCGCCTGAATGAGAACGTCGAAAAGGCCGACAATTTCCTGGTCAAGCGCTTCTTCAACCTTGACCACAACACTTATATGGAGGGCGCCGTACCGGCGAAGTACAAAGAATTGATGGGACTGGCGGCCTCGGCTTGCCTACGCTGCGACGATTGCATCAACTATCACGTTATCCAGGCGTACCGGCTGGGCGCGACTCGCGGGGAGCAGGAAGAGGCGATCAACGTGGCGCTAGTGGTTGGAGGCAGTATCGTGATTCCCCACCTGCGGCGGGCTTATGAATTGCTGAGCGAACTCTACGGTTAACCTGTGGAACGGGGGCATGTCCGCCATCAATCCAGCCATCATCAATCCAGCCATCCTGCCCAACCGGATTCTCAATGGCGGATTACCACACCAACCTGATGACCAAGATGGCCAGAACCGCCACGCAGCCCAGCGCGGCGTTGTACTCTCGGTGCTTCCAATAAAGCTCGGAAGAGTACTCACCGTGCCGGCCCGCAAACGGAGTCGAACGCGGAAGGAAGCGGGGAACCTGGCGGGCATAGTCTTCATACTCGGGAAAGGTCTCGCGTAAGAAACGTTCTTCGCCTGCGATCACGGGAATATAGACGGCAACAAAGACCGCGACCATGAAAGCGACGACCCACCAACTGCGCGCTGCGAGCGCGAATCCGGCGGCGAGGATCAGTGAGCCCAAGTACAACGGATTACGGGTGTACGCATAGGGCCCGCTGGTAGTGAGTTGCTGATCCTTCTGAACGTAGCCGGAGGCGAATCCGCGCAATAAGAGTCCCGGGAGCAGCAGGAGCGCACCTGCCACCAGTGAAGTTCGCGTCGGCCGCGCCAGCCAGACGTAGAGAACGAAAAACACGAATCCCAGGGGCACACGGACACGGCGAGCGACGCGCGACCATGTGTCCCACACAGCATGCGTGGGCTGGTTATGCCTCATGAGTGTGTCGCCGTCCCGAGGGATTTCACTGTCTGCACTCGCAGACAAACAGTCAGCACACCCCACTCTAGCAAATACTCTCGAGTGATCCGAGCGGATGGCTCCGGGCGTGGACCTCAAAACGTAGTCGCCACTGAGAAGCGGACCGTTTTGCGGGGCTCGCGTAGCGTGTAGTTGGGGCCGAGGGTGTCGAGCGTTAGCTGGTAGGTGTAGTCGCCGGCGGCTCCATTGGGGAACATGCTGCGTGTGATGGGCACAGGCGGATTGGTGCTGCTGTCGAGCCGGAGCACGTTGTACGCCCAGTAGATGCGGAAAGGCGCGTTGATGACCGGCAGCATCACCTGCAACTCCAGGCCGGTGGACACACGCGGGACCCAATTCGTTCCGGAGACGGGCTTCAGGAATTGCGAAAACGGCAGATTCACCCCGCCTTCGCAATTGACCAGAGCCGGATCGAGCCTCGGACATCCGAACTGGGTGCTGAGCAGTTGATCGAACTGTCCCTGGTTGATCTGCAACTGAGAGGTGCGCACGATGGGGGCCATGCCCGTGTCCATAAACGGTGCCAGGACGACGGGGCCGGCAATCGTGATGCGGTACTCGAGGTTGCCGGAAAGGCTCAAGTCTCCTCCCGGGGTGACTAGTTGTTCATAAGGAACCGGGATCGTCCAGCAGTTCTTGATGGGAGTGCAATTGCCGTTGCTGTCGGTGAAAACCGGGTACAGGGGGTTCTTGGGAACGTAGTGTCCATCCGGGTTCTTCAAGGACACAACCTGCACACTGGGCAAAAAGGCGATGGGCGTTACTGTCAGGATGTCAAAGCCACGCAGGTTCTGATCGCCGCCCAGGTAGGCTCGTTCGAAGGGCGGCGCCACAACCCCGTTGTATCCCGTGATGAACGATCCCTGTACGTTATAGCCAATGGCGTTGTGCCGCTTCTGCACGGGGAAGAACTGCTTGAAACTGACGACCGGCCGGATGGTATAAACGGTGCCGCCCAGTCCAGAGAATTCGCCCCCCAGGAACAGGCTTTTCCCGCTGTGCGGATTGTACGCAGCATCCAGCGTGTTCATGCTGAAGCTGGGGACAATCTTGCTGGTGAGAATGCCAGACAGGGAGTTGGGCCCACTAATCCCCCGGAAATTGAGGTTCTGGAACAGGATCTTCGACGCCGCACTGACAGCGACCAAAGAAGAACGGTCAAGGGAATAGCTGATGCCCACGCGCTTGAAGGAACGGCGCAGAGGATAGCTCACCGACAGGCTAAAACCTGTGCTCGACTGGCTGTAGTTCTGCAAGTTCTGCAGGTAGGGCGATGGCAAATTCAAATTCTGACCAGTCAGAATCGCGTACTGCCGTGCCTGATCGAAATTGTACTTGCGGGTGTACACCGTGAAGCCAGTCTGGATGGGACGGTCGAATAAATAGGGTTCAGTGAATCCGAAGAGCAGATCGCGCTGCAGATTGCCGATGCTGGCTTGCACCGTGAGCGTCTCACCAAGGCCGAGGAAGTTGTTGGTGCTATAGCTAAGGCCGATGAATGCGCCGGACAAGCCGCTGACGCCCCCCTGTAAGCCGATGCTGTTCTTGCCCTTCTCTTTGACCTTGAGCGTAAGATCCACGGTCCCGTTTTTTTCGTCGAGATGACGGTCGGTCGTATTGGGGTCATCGGGCTTGAGCTGGTCGAAATAGCCGAGCTGGTTCAACCGGAGCATGCTGATCTCCCACAGGTGGGAGTCATAAACCTGGCCTTCTTCCAGGGCGATTTCGCGCCGGATGACTTTGTCGCGGGTGGTGGTATTGCCCTGAAATTCGATGCGGCGGACTCTGAACTGCTTGCCTTCGTCAACGTCGATGATGAGATTCACAGTCTTCTTTTCATCATCGAATGTGGTGTCGGGGACGGAGGTGAAGTTGATATACCCAAGCTGGCCATAGGCCTTGCGCAGGTTTTCGAGGCCCTTGGCGATCTTGTCGCGAGCGAAGATGTCCCCATCTTTGATGGGAAACAAGTTGCGCAGAGCTTTGGCGTCTTGCACCGCTTTGTTGTTCTTGAACGTGATGTTGGCCAGGCGGTAGCGGTCGCCCTCCTCAATGGGCATGGTGATGTCCACCGCTTTGCCGGCGCCCGGCTGAACGAGGGGTATATGGAATCCGGCGTGACCGGTGTCGCGAATCTCGGTTTTGGCGTCCTCGACGAGCACCTTGAAGTAGCCCCGGTTCTGGAACTCGGCGCGCACGCGCTCGGTGTCTTCGCTCAGCTTGGTCGCGTCGTATGTCTTGGCGAAGAGGCTCTCGAGGAAGATGGAATGGGGGATGCCAACCGGCTTGAGGTTCTTCATCGCCGCACGCAAAGTGCGGTTTTTGACGTGTCGGTTTCCCTGAAAGCGGATCTTCCCCACTTTGACCTTGGGGCCCTCGCGGACGACGAACGTGAGGCCGACGGCGGCGGGTGGTATGGGACGAACTTCTGAGCGGATGGTGGCAAACTGACGGCCGTGTTCCGCGAGTAGTTCTTTCAGCACAACCTCCGCCTTCTTGATCTTGGTGGGATCATATTGGCTCTCGACCGAAAGGCCCACTTTGCGTTCCTTGAAGCGATCCAGGACGTCGCTGGTACTGACGGCGCTCAAGCCGGTGTAGTTGATCTCGCGGATGGTGGGACGCTCTTTGACGTAGATGTGGAGGACCCAGCCTTTTGGGGTTTGTTCCCGCTCGAAGCGGATGTCCTCGAAGTAGCCGGTATTCCACAACGAATTGAAGTCTCGCTCCAGGGCGACCGGATCATAAATGTCCCCGACACGCGTGAAGATGCGGGACTTGACCGTGTCGGCCGGGATGCGACGATTGTTGTGAATTCTGATATCGACAATAACGTCTTGCTGCCCGACAGCCGGCAGCGCCACCAGGAACAGGACTAGCAGGCCAAGGATCCGGCGGGTGGAGTGAAGAAGCGAACTTCTTGCCAGCAAGGAAGATGGGGAAGCGGGGTCTGACCGCGTGCTCATGCGGCGAAGCTGGCCCCGGACACAAACAGGGATTCCCTGATGACGACGAAGAATCGCAACTACCTCGGAAAACGAGAGTTAGGAAAACGGTAATTATACGGTAGAGCCCGGTGGGGCGTCCAAACCAGCACCCGTCTCAACCCGAATCACGCCCGCAAAAGCTCTACCTCAACAGAGACGGAATAGAACGTGGCCGCGTTGCCCATGTCGGTAAGTTTTTCTGAGGTCAGGACATTGATATTGTGGCCGCCAGGCCCAAAACGGGCCCAATCGAGACGGGCAGCAACGACACCGGGAGGAACGGCTCCGTTGATCTGGGATTGGAGGACAATTTCGCCGCGCGCGTTGAAAACGCGCACGCGGTCGCCATTGTGAATGCCGCGGGAGTCGGCATCGGCGGTGTGCATTTCGAGTTGACCAAGCGACGGCTCCAGTTCGCGGACCGACGGGAGGTTAGCAAAGCTCGAGTTGAGATGGTTATCGGCCTTGCGAGCCAGGAGTTCCAGCGGGAACTTGACGGCATTTGAGCCATGACGCGATTCGGCGGGAGGAGTGAAGGAAGCGACAGGATCGAGACCCTGCTTTCGTAACGACTCGCTGAAGAATTCGGCCTTCCCGGAGGGAGTGCGGAAATTGCCCTGGGCGAAGGGGAGGAAGAAACGCCGTCTTGCCAAATCGGAGTCTGCGGAGCCTATCGGCTCCGCCGGGCGGGCGAGGGCGCCCGTCCCCACATGGGCATCGTCGAAGTTCAGGCGGATGTGGGGCTCGCGCTCAAGCCGCTCGCGCGTAATGCCCTGCAGCCAGGGATTGGGCGAATCGAGGGCGCGGCCGATCATGGCATCCACGCTCTCGCAGAAACACTCCTCTTCAAAGCCCATGCGGTGGGCGAGCGAACGAAAGATCTCGACGTTGGAGCGGCACTCGCCCAAGGGATCGATGGCTTGATGCGAAATCTGCAGATAGTAATGTCCGTAGGCTTTCTGCAGATCTTTGTGCTCGAAGAAGGTGGTGGCGGGCAGGACAATGTCGGCGTAGTCGGTCGTGTCGGTGAAGAACTGCTCGTGGACCACCGTGAACAGGTCGGGACGCTTCAATCCGCGGACGACCTCGTTGTGATTGGGACACACTGCAGCCGGGTTCGAGTTGTAGACAAACAAACCCTGGATCGGCGGATCGCGCAGCGAGTTCAGCGCGTTGCCGAGCTGGACCATATTCACCGTGCGCGCGGGGCGTCCCAGAGCCTTCTGCATCAACTCGGGCATTTCGAGCGCGTCGCTGTTTAGCTCGAAGGCGCCGCTGACCGAGAGTTGCAGCCCGCCGCCGACTTCCTTCCAGGATCCGGTCAAGCATGGGAGCATGGCGACGGCGCGCACGGCCATGCCTCCACGCTCCGAGCGTTGAATCCCGTAGTTCAGTCGGATCACGGCAGGGCGCTGGGTGGCATATTCACGGGCAAGTTTCTGAATATCGTCCGCGGAGATGCCGGTCCAGCGGGCGACTTCTTCTGGCGGATAGTCCTGGACGCGGGCCTTCAGATCGTCGAAACCGAGCGTGTAGCGCGAGACATAGTCGGCGTCGTAGAAATTGTCGTTGATGATGACGTGCATCATGCCGAGGGCGAGCGCGGCGTCGGTTCCGGGATTGATGGGCAAGTACCAGTCGGCGCACTTGGCGGTGCGGGTGCGATAGGGATCGATGACGACGAGCTTCGCCCCTTTGCGGCGAGCTTCTTCGATGAAGGGCCAAAGATGAACGTTGTTCCCGTGGATGTTCGCGGCCCAGGCGATGATGTAGCGCGAGTGCGCGAACTGCTCAGGCTCGGTACCGAGCTTCGCGCCGATTACGGATTTCAATCCTTCTTCGCCGGCGGTAGAGCAAATCGTGCGTTCAAGCTGTGAAGCCCCAAAACGGTAGAAGAAACGGCGGTCCATGGAAGCGCCGTTAAGCGCGCCGAGCGTGCCTCCGTAGGAGTAAGGGAGGATGGCTTCGGGACCGTGATTGGCAATGATTTGCTGGAAGCGCTGCGTGATTTCATCGAGGGCCTCGTCCCAGGAGATACGGCGGAAAGCGTCGCCAGATGAAGAGCTGCTGCGGAGCTTCGCTCCGCCTGGACGGACGAGGGCGTCCGTCCCCACACAGGTTTGGACGGGCGAGGGTGCCCGGCCCTCTATCGAGGGGAGTGTGGGTCCCTTCGGCTGTACACGCCGCATTGGATACAGCACGCGATCCGGTGAGTACACACGGTCCAGATATTTGGCGACCTTCGCGCAGAGAAATCCGCGGGTGACAGGATGCGCAGGATCGCCCTGGATCTTTGTGGCGCGTCCGTCCTCGATGGTGATGAGGACGCCGCAGGCGTCGGGGCAATCGTGCGGGCAGGCGGCATGAACGACGCGCTTCATGGTCGTTAGATTATAGAGGGTGAGATGCGGTTGCAGAGCGTCGTCGGTCGGCAGTCATCAGTCGGCAACCACGCCTCTTAGAAGGAAGTTGCACGCCGAGCGACCAGCAACCGGCGACTAGCGACAAAGAAAAGGGTGGCCGAGGCCACAGGCGCGTCCTCACTCACTACAAACACGCCTCCGGGCTGATTGTTGGGTGGAGGATTGGTGCCAGCTCCGCTGCCACCGCCGCACGCCAAGAGCAGGAACATCGGCGCAAGCAAAGCGAGAAGTAATGCAAATCGTTTCATGACAAAGCTCCGGGGTACTGGCGGATGAGGGGGAGCCAATTTGTGCTCAGTACAGTGGCCTAAACCCGAAGGGTTGTCTGGAGTTGCGGAATCTTAAGTAAGAGTTACCGAGGAAACCAGGCTCTGAGAGCCGGTATTCAGCGGATGGAGTGGCCTCAAGGACTCACTGAGAAGAGGTGAGTGCCTCACGTTCATGGCTTTGACAAACGGGTCAACCTGAGGTCGGCAAAGCTAGTCCAGTTACCATCCTTATCTTTCTGTTCCATCCGCCATTGCCATGAGTCCTTTTCTGCAAGCCGGCGGTAGGTCGTGTGGAAAGGGCCATCGGGGTATTCGAAAACAAAACGGATCGCTTCACCGTCGCGGACACCGTAGCCGAGGGTCTCAGAATACCGCGTACCAAACACGTCGAGAAGGTGAAGAACATAGCGTTCGCTGACTGCATCGTAGCCAAGAAACCACATCGCCTCGTAGCGGCTCTCCGAAGCAGGGGCATCAGCAGAGGTTTTTTCGTGAATGCGCAGGAACTGGTGGTTCAGTACCCACTCGGCCTGCAGTTCATGATGAGCCGGGCGGCCCATGACTTGGCCCTCCATTTTCCAGGTTCCGGCCATGTGATCCACGAAGTCATCCTTCCAAGTTGCGGGCGCTTGCGCCGGGGAAGAAGCGGGAAACAACACTATCAACAAGCACAACAGGATGAAGGGAGATTTCATGGACTGTCCTTAGCCGGCGGAGAGGAACATCCCGCCATCATTTGATTTCGAGCACTTCTTTTTCCTTGGCTTTGCTCATGTCTTCCATCTTCTTAATCTCGTCGTCGGTGAGCTTCTGAATTTCGTCGAGCGCCCGCTTCTCGTCGTCCTCGGTGATCTTCTTGTCTTTGGTAGCCTTCTTGATGGCATCGTTGCCATCACGGCGGACGTTGCGGATCGCGGTGCGGTGTTCTTCGAGGATCTTGTGCAGGTGCTTGACCATCTCCTTGCGGCGCTCTTCGGTGAGCGGCGGCACGGGAACGCGGATGATCTTGCCGTCGTTCATCGGATTGAGGCCGAGGTCGGCGGTGCGGATGGCTTTCTCGATGGTTCCCAGCGACGAAGGATCAAAGGGCTGCACGGTGATCAGTTGCGGCTCGGGCGCGTGCACCTGGGAGATCTGGTTGAGCGGCATCTGCGAGCCGTAGTAGTCGACGCTCACCGCGTCGAGCATGTGGACGTTGGCGCGGCCGGTGCGGGTAGCGGCCATCTCGCGGCGGAAGTCCTCGACTGCCTTGTCCATGCGGGTTTTAAGTTGGAGGTAGGTTTCTTTCAGGGCGGGATTCGCGGCCATGGATGCTTGTGCCATATCGCTCGGCTCCGAAAAGAACAAGGATGAAAACGGTAGATTATAAACCGAACGGCAGTACCCAGCTGCCAGTACCCAGTTGCCAGTCCTCCGGCGTGATTCTTCTGGGTAGTGGCAAACGCGTACTGGCTACTGGCTTCAAGCGCTGACCAGCGAGCCGATCTTCTCTCCGAGCACAACCTTGCGGATGTTGCCGCGCTGGTTGAGATTGAAGACCACGATGGGCAGGTCGTTGTCTTTGCAGAGCGAAATGGCGGTCGAATCCATCACCTTCAGGCCCTGTTTGAGCACGTCCATGTAGGTGATCTGGGAGAACTTTTTGGCTTCTTTGACGAGCATGGGGTCGGCGTCGTAGATGCCGTCGACTTTCGTGGCTTTGAGGATGGCGTCGGCCTTGATCTCCATCGCGCGGAGCGAGGCGGCGGTGTCGGTCGAGAAGTAGGGATTGCCGGTGCCGCCGGCGAAGATCACGACGCGGCCTTTTTCGAGGTGACGGATGGCGCGGCGGCGGATGAACGGCTCAGCGACCTGGTTCATCTCGATGGCAGATTGAACGCGAGTGAAGACGTTGTGTTTTTCGAGCGCGTCCTGGAGGGCCAGCGCGTTGATGACGGTGGCCAGCATGCCCATGTGGTCGGCGGAGACGCGATCCATGTCCTTGGCCTGGTCGGCGACGCCGCGGAAAAAATTGCCGCCGCCCACGACGATGGCGATCTGCACGCCGAGGCTGTGAACGTCGGCGATTTCGTCAGCGATCTCGTGGATGCGGGCGGTATCGACGCCAAAGCCCTGATCGGCGGCGAGGGCTTCGCCGGAAAGCTTCAGCAGGATGCGTTTGAAGATCGGCTCAGGCATGTTCTTAAATATTCTCACACGCCGGACGTTGTGGCATAAAGTATTCCGGCTGCGGAGTATGCTAGTAATCAAGAGACTAGAATGAATCCTCAGGAAAACATCCATATTGAAGGAATACTTGCCGATAGCGTGCGGTCGTATCTAGGTGATCCTGATCTGGATAGCGAGTTGCAACAAGAGCGACTCAGAGAGACTTGCTCAGCGCTGGCTCGGATCCTCGGACAGAGGCTCAAGGAGCATGGGAAATGGAATCGTTTCAACTGGGTGGATGACGTGCTGCCAACGTCAGCGACAGTTCCCTCGCCGCGCGAGCTTGTTGTGCAGGGCCTCATCATCTGGGGCCAACGCAAACAAAGCAACGAGTGGGTCGAGCCGTTTCTTGCGTCAGTGCAGGTGCCGGAGGAAGGGCGTGGCACGCTGGCTTACCGAATAATGTGCGGAGATGCTCGCCGGGGCCTCGGGACCATGCCCTATGGCGCAATCGCAAATCAGGCCCTTCCGGAAGAGTGGCTCTTTACCTTCTCAAAAGCGAGATAACGCAGAAAAAAGGGGCGCCGAAGCGCCCCTGAATTATTGGCCTTCCGGCCTCGGGTCCGCCGGCTTGGTGACGGCGACCGTCTCGCCGACGTCGCCCACCTTGAATCGCGCGAAGCGGCGGACGGCGATATTCTCGCCCAGCTTGCCGATCTTGGCAGCGATGAGTTGCGAAATATTGACGGTCTGGTCTTTGATAAAGGGCTGCTCGAGCAGGCAGACCTCCTCGTAGAACTTTTCCATCTTGCTGGCCACGATCTTTTCGACCACCTGCGGCGGCTTGCCGGTGGAGGCAGCCTGTGCGCGATAGATCTCCTTCTCGCGCTCGAAGGCTTCGGGCGTAACGTCCTCTTTGCGGATGAACTTCGGGTCGCTGGCCGCGATGTGCATGGCGATGTCGTGCACAAGCTCTTTGAAGTCGTCGGTGCGGGCGACGAAGTCGCTTTCGCAGTTGACTTCGACGAGCACGCCGATCTTGCCGCCGGCATGGATGTAGCTGGCGACCGAGCCTTCGCTAGTGACGCGAGCCGCTTTCTTGGCAGCGACGGAGACGCCCTTCTTGCGCAGCCAGACGACAGCTGCCTCCATGTCGCCGTTCGATTGCACAAGCGCCTGCTTGCAGTCCATCATGGGAGCGCCGGTCTTCTCGCGGAGTTCTTTGACCTGGGCAGCAGAAATATTTGCCATAGTAGTGCTCATGAGTCCTGTTTCTAGTTTCGTAGTTGCTTGTTTCGTAGTTGCACTGGAGCGGAATGCCAGAAACTATGAAACGAGAAACCGGAAACTCCTCATAAGACTCGACCCGCGCCGGACCAGCCGCGGGTCATAATTCCTTCTCGGGCTTTCCTAGCTCTCGTTTGCTGGCAGCTAGTAGCTAGAAGCTAGTAGCTGTTTTAGAATCGGCGCGTCTCGGCTTGCAGCTCGTCGAGGTCCTCTGCGACCGCCGGACGCTTGCGCGTGCCCGCGCCCAGCACATCTTCCATGCGAATGTCTTCCCCCTCGGGGCTCGCAGCCGGCGCAGCTTCTTCGCCCGGGTCTGGGGCGGCCGCGGCTTCAGCCTGCGGTTCGGGGGCTTCGGCCTGCATCTCGGCAATCTGCTTGTCGCCCAACAACTGGACGCCTTCGGCAATCGATTCGGCAATCTTCGACGTGAACAAGCGAATGGCGCGCAGCGCGTCGTCGTTACCTGGAATCACATAATCCACTTCGCTGGGATCGCAATTCGTATCGACGACGGCGACCACGGGGATGCCGAGCTTGCGCGCTTCGCGCACGGCAATCTGCTCTTTGTTCGAGTCAATGACGAAGATCGCATCCGGCAACCGTGCCATGTTCTTGATGCCCGCGAGGTTGGCCTGGAGGTGTTTGCGTTCGCGCTCGAGTTTGATGACTTCTTTCTTCGGCAGCAGCTCGTACCGACCGTCGGTAGCCATGTCGTCGAGTTCCTTGAGCCGCTTTACCGATTTCTGCACCGTGACCCAGTTGGTCAGCAGGCCACCCAGCCAGCGCTGGTTGACATAAAACATGCTGCAACGCTGCGCCTCTTCAGCGATCGCGTCCTGGGCCTGGCGCTTGGTTCCCACGAAGAGGATGACTTTGCCCGTCGCCGCCAAGTCCTGTACGAATTTCGACGCTTCCTTGAACATCTTCAGCGTCTTCTGCAGGTCGATGATGTAGATCCCGTTGCGCTCGCCAAAGATGAAGTCCTTCATCTTGGGATTCCAGCGCTTGGTCTGATGCCCGAAGTGGACACCCGCTTCGAGCAGCTCCTTCATGGTGATGTTTGCCAATCAACCTCCTTCGTTGGTCTGCATCCGAAGGCGCGTTGCTAGTTTCTGGTTTCTTGTTTCTAGTTTCGCCCGCTGCCTAAACGCGACCTGCTAGAAACGAGCAACCAGAAACTAGAAACTGCTTCAGATTGCCATTCCCGTCCACCCGCCTTTGGAGGTGGGGGATGAATTTTACTGCTAGTCGCCGGTCCTCGGTCATCAGTCGTCCGCAGACGACCGACAACGGACGACTGTCGACAAAACCTAGCGCTTCGAAAATTGGAAACGCTTCCGGGCGCCCTTTTGCCCGTACTTCTTGCGCTCTTTGGCGCGCGGATCGCGCGTAATCATGCCCTCGGCTTTCAGTTTCTTGCGCAACTCAGTATTGAATTCCATGAGGGCGCGGGCGATACCCAAACGAAGCGCATCCGCCTGGCCGGCTATCCCGCCCCCCGATACGTTGGCCAAGACGTTGAAGTTGGCCGTCGTCTCGGTAAGCACGAGCGGCTGCTTCGCGCTCGAACGCTGTGAGGGGGTCACGAAGTATTCGTCGAACGTCCTGCCGTTGACTTTGAAGTCGCCGTTGCCAGGACGAAGAAACACACGCGCCACCGCCGACTTGCGGCGGCCCGTTCCGTAGTATTGAACCAGATCAGCCATTAGCTCTTAGCTGTTAGCTCTTAGCTTGTCTCGCCAAGCGCCAACTTTGTGCCTTTCCTCAAATTCTCGAGTCCGAGGACCCGTGTCTGCCAAGTTCGTTCTTCTAGCTAAGAGCTAAAAGCTAATAGCTAAAAGCTGCTACCCGTGACTCTCTTGCGGCATCAGCGCAATTGGTTTCTGCGCCTGATGGGGGTGCTGGTTGCCTCTGTAAACCTTGAGTTTCGAAAACATGTGCTTGCCCAGTTTGTTCTTGGGCAGCATGCGCGCTACTGCCTGCTCGATCACCAACTCCGGCTTGCGCGTCATGCGCTTTTTCAAGTCTTCGGAGCGCAGCCCGCCCGGATAGCCGGTGTAGCGGTGATAGACCTTCTGCTCGCTCTTCATGCCGGTGATCTTGACCTTCTCCGCGTTGATCACAACGACGTGGTCGCCGGTGTCGAGGAACGGAGTGTACTTGGGGTTCTCTTTGCCGATCAAAATGCGGGCGACGCGCGAAGCCAGCCGCCCGAGGGGCTGCTCGGCCGCATCCACGACGAACCACTTACGCGCAATTTCCCCTGCTTTCGGGAAATAGGTTGACATCAGAAATCTCCCAGAATCAACGAACGCAATGAAGACCGCTGAGTGCCCAAATCATTCCGCGCAGAAGGCGCGCAAGGCGTACAGGCGGGCAGCCGCAGGACTTCCAAAGGCTTTTAGGATAGCGTAGCGCCGACGCGATTGTCAACGAACACGTTCAGCGGCAAGAGGTTACCGGAGTCAGCGGAACGGCAATTGGCACTTAGCACTTGGCATTTGGTCCCGCGACGGCCGCAGCCGGACCCACGAGAGTCGCTCGACTTCCTCTTTGCCAGGAACCCGCACGAAAGCGGATGGCCATGTGCCAAATGCCAAGTGTCTATTTTCCTTCCACTGCCTTCAGGCACTTCGCGTACAGTTCGAGCAGATGAGCGGCATACTCCTCGGGCTTGTCGCTTACGCCTCCGCCCTGAAAGCCCAGGCCGCCGCTGGTCTTTCCATAGTTCGTTGTCACGGCGATGAACTTCATCAGGTCGAGCGCGATGTCTTCGTTGCGGCGGGAACCGAGGGCGAGAGTGGGCGTGTCCATGATGAAGAACTCCAGTAGTCAGTATTCGGTGGTCAGCGGAAAGCCAAATCCCACCGGCGCCTTGGCGCGATCATAGCAGAAGGGCGCCCATGAAAATGGCACGAGTGGTCATCCTCTGGCCCTCTGGACCCTGCGTTCAGGCGACACTCGGCCTTTGAGGTAGATCCCGACTCCGGGATGCACAACCCGTCAAGCTCCAGGCGGGAACTCCCAGGGCCTGCGCGATTACTGCCTCTCCCGCTCTCTCTCTTCGCCCTCCCACCGGCCGCTCCAGCGGTCGTTCGGTCCGCCCCAATCGCCGCGACCCCAACCCCGGAACATCGCGCCGTCAATCACGCTGCCGTCCTGATACTCAAACATACGCTCGCGCCCGTTCGGACCGCGCGCATAAATTCGCAGCACCTTCGCATGTCCCTTGTCCGGGTCAACGCCGAACGTACGGTAGTCCAGCCGGAATTGCCGATCCTGACGTGCCAATTCCTTCAGGCGACTGGTAACGTCCACATGGCGTCGCTCGCTGCCATACTGTGCGCTGACTATTAGATACTGGCCAGCATCGCCCGTATTGCCGGCGCCATTCCAGTTACCGCTCCAGCCGCCGGCGCCCCATTCGCCTGTGCCCCAACCGCGAAACATGGAGCCGTCAATCGTGCTGTTGTCTTGATACTCAAACATCCGCTCTTGCCCATTCGGTCCCCGCGCAAAGATCCTTAGGGCCTTTGCATGTCCCTCGTCCGGATCGACACCGAACGTGCGGTAGTCTAAGCGGAAAACGCGGTCCTGACGCGCCATTTCCTTCAGCCGGCTGGTGACATCCACATGGTGGCGTTCGCTCCCATACTGCGCGCTGAGAATCAGATACTCGCCGGCGTCGTAGTTGCTTCCGTTCCAGCCGCCGTTCCAGCTTGCGGTTCCCCAAGCGCCGCTCCCCCAGCTACTGAATTGCGCGCCGTCGATCACGCTGCCGTCCCGATACTCGAACATGCGCTCCTGTCCATTCGGACCCTGCGCAAAAATCCGTAGAGCCTTGGCATGTCCCTCGTCCGGGTCCACTCCGAACGTCCGATAGTCCAATCGAAACTGCCGGTCCGTACGCGCCAATTCCCTCAGACGGTTCGTCACGTCCACATGGTGGCGTTCGTCGCCGTATTGCGCGGACAGAATCAGGTATTGGCCGGCATCGTTGTAGGTTCCGCCGTTCCAGCCGCCATTCCAGGGCTGGTTTCCCCAGTCGCCACGGTTCCAGCTGCGAAACTGCGCTCCGTCAAACACGCTGCCGTCGGGGAATTCAAACATCCGTTCCTGCCCATTCGGACCGCGCGCAAAAACCCGCAGCGACTTCGAGCGCCCTTGATCCGGGTCCACCGCCATCGTGTCGTGGTTGACGTGGAAAGGCCGATCGGCGCGCGCCAGCTCCCGCAGGCGGGCGGTAACGTCCACATGATTACGCTCGCTGCCGTATTGGGCATTGAGAATTACGTACTGGCCGGCGTCCTGAGCCGCTACCGTTCCCAGCAGCACAAGTGACCAGGCCAGCATCAAGAAAATCGCAAGACGTGTATTCAACATGAGAGTCTCTCCCTTAAGGTGGCGTCAATCGAGCCAGACTTCACGCAGCCGTATCCTACAAGAAACCGGAGAACATGAACACCGACTAGATCACAACTCTTCTTGGAGTCTCCCCTTGGCAGAAAGGGCTGACGACGTAATCGGGCAATTTGGCCGGTTGGGCTAAGGCGACTTCTCACAGATGTTCCGAATCTCACCCTACCTCGACCAGTCCGTAGCTCAGCGCCCACCGCGCCCGCATATGCTTCAGTGCGCGGTTGATCTCTTCCTGCGAGATTTCCTGGTTGGGTCCGGCGATCACGCACGCCGCTTCGCGTTTCGCCGCTTCGAGCAACTGGCGGTCGCGGATCAGGTTCGCAACGCGGAAGCTGGGAATGCCGGACTGTTTGGTGCCGAAGAACTCTCCCGGGCCGCGCAGCTCGAGGTCGAGTTCGGCAATCTGGAAGCCGTCGTGAGTGCGGACCATAGCGTCGAGACGGCGCTGGCCCTCTTCGGACACTTTTTCTCCGTGCATGAGAATGCAGTAGGACTTGGCGGCGCCACGTCCGATGCGTCCACGGAGCTGGTGGAGCTGCGCCAGGCCAAAGCGGTCGGCGTGCTCGATGACCATGACCGTCGCGTTG
>Ga0335070_10003708_pt1 | contig 17878 bp, 12 predicted proteins | sample Lox_Sample_13_FD_206722 | JGI IMG/M metagenome (GOLD analysis project Ga0335070, IMG submission 206722) | Soil microbial communities from Loxahatchee National Wildlife Refuge, Florida, United States - Lox_Sample_1.3 | ecosystem: Environmental > Terrestrial > Soil > Wetlands | place: USA...
GACCCGCTCGCCGCGGCGCTCGCCGCGGGGGAGACGCCGTCGCCCGAGATGGTGGCGGCCGCCGGAGGCGAGGGCGCGCTCTCGCCCCGCATGGCGTGGTCGTGGCTCGGCGCCGCGGTGCTGATCGGCCTGGCGTGCGTCCTCGTTGCCCCGTCCTCGAGCGACCTGGGGCTCTCTCGCGACGACAAGAGCCCGGAGGTGCTGCGCGACCGGGCGCGCGACGTCGTCGCCCGCCTCGGATACGACGAGCGGCCGGCCGACAGCGCCGGCTGGCTGGAGCGCGACTACCTGCCGATGCGCTACATGGCGGACCACGAGGTCTCGACCGAGTGGCGGCGGAAGATGGGGGCGTGGGGCCCGCCGTTCCTGTTCCACTACCGCCAGGGTCCCCGTCCGCTCGTCCCGGCCAACCGACTCAGCCGCGTCGAAGCGGACGACCCTCCCAACGCCGTCAGCGGCATGGCGTTCGCAACCCTCGATGCGCGTGGGCGCCTGCGCCGCTTCGAGGCGGTGCCGCCGCAGCGGGAGGCGGCGAGCGATCCGGGGCCGCGGCCCGACTGGACGGCGCTGTTCGCCGAGGCCGGCCTCGACGCGGGTTCCTTCACCGAGGCGCAACCGGAGTGGGTGCCGCCGCAGCCGTCCGACGCCCGCGCGGAGTGGACCGGCGCGCTGCCGTGGTCGCCGGCGACTCAGGTGCGGGTGGCCGCGGCGGCGTTCCGCGGCAGGCCGGTCTACTTCGAGGTGCTCGGCCCGTGGTCGGTCCCGACCCGCATGATCGAGAGCATCCCCGGCGACGTCGCGCGGCGTCGGTCCGAAGCCGTCCTCGCCGGCCTGTTCGTGCTGCTGTTCCTCGCGGGGCTCGTGTTCGCCCGGCGCAACCTGCGCGCCGGACGCGGCGACCGGCGCGGCGCCTGGGCGCTCGGCGCCATCGGGTTCGTCCTCGACCTCTACTGCTGGTTCTGGCGGGCGCACCACGTGTGGAGCCTCACCGACGAGCGCAACGTGTTCGTCTCGGGGCTTGCTGAGGCCCTGGTTGTCGGGGCGTTGCTCCCCCTCATCTACCTCGCGCTCGAGCCCTACGTGCGGCGGACGATCCCGGACCTGCTGATCTCCTGGGCGCGCGTCGCCGAAGGGCGGTTGCGCGACCCTCGCGTCGGCCGCGACCTCCTCCTCGGCGGCGTGGCGGGGGCGCTGTCCGCGTTCGCCTGGCACGTCGCGAACGCCATTCCCGCCTGGACCCCGGTGTCGGCGCAGACCACGGTGTACCCCGAGTACGCGTTCTTCGAAGGCGTGCGCGGGGCGTTTCTGGGCATGGGCCATCCGGCGATCCAGGCACTCACCGACGGTCTCTACGTCCTGGGCATTCTGTTCGTGCTGCGGCTGGTCCTCCGCCGCACGTGGCTGGCGGGCGTCGCGCTGGCCGCCGTCTTCCTGTCGTTCGGTTGGGGCGAGAACCCGCTTCTCGACGCGATCGCGGCGGTCGGCCTCGCGGTGCCGCTGGCGCTCGTGGCCACGCGCCTCGGCCTCGTCGGCACGTTCGCGTTCTGGTACATGTGGGTGATGCTCAGGAGCGCGGCGCTGCCGTTCGACCCCGGGCGCTGGTACTTCGGCACCTCGACGCTGCTTCTCGCCTTCGTGGTCGCGCTCTTCGCCTACGCGTTCCGCGTCTCGCTGGGGAGCCGCCCGGTCTTCGGCGGCGAGAGCCCCGGGTAGCGGGGCGGGCGCGGGCTACGCGGGCGGCGGCAGGCGCCAGCATCCGCGAAGCAGGCGCTGCATCAGGGGGCCGCTGATCATCGACGTGACCAGCGCCATCACGACCAGCGCGACGAACATCGGCTCGCCGATCACACCCCGCTGGAGCGCGATCAGCCCGAGGATGACCTCCATCCCGCCCCTGGCGTTCATGGCCGCGCCGACCGCCCACGCCTCGCGAGCCGGCATGCCGGCGAGCCGCACAGCGACGCCGACACCGGCCAGCTTGCCGAGGCACGCCAGCGCCAGCACGACCACCACCAGTCCCGGCTCGAACGAGCGCGCGAAATCGACTCGCAGACCGACGCTCGCGAAGAACAGCGGGGCGAAGAAGAACGATCCGAACCGCTCGGTGGTCTCCCGCATCTCCTCGCCGAAGTGTTCGCAGTCGCCGAGGGCGATCCCGACCAGGAACGAGCCGAACACCGCGTGGATGCCGATCCACTCCGCGACGGCTGCGGCGAGAAGGCCGAGGGCGAGGGAGAAGCCCAGCACCCCGCCCGGCCAGGAGAAGTGCCGACGAACCCAGTGCAGGTGGCGGTGGATCGCCCAGCGACCGATGGTGAGCATGAGCAAGGCGAAGCTGACCGTGAGCGCGACCGTAACCGCGACCGGGCGCCGGCCCGGTTCTCCGTGCCCCATCAACGCGAGCACCAGGGCGAAGACGAACCACCCGGCGAGGTCGTCCACCATCGCGGCCGCCACCGTGACCTGGCCGACGTCGGTACGGAAGAGGTCGAGGTCCATCAGCGTGCGGGCGATCACCGGCAGCGCCGAGATCGAGAGCGCCGTGGCGAAGAAGAGCGCGAGCACGAGCGGGTGCTGCCCCGGCACAGGCGTCAACACCCCCGGCGCGAGGAGCGCTATGGCAAGACCGAGCACGAACGGGACGGTGAGGCCTCCGAAGCTGGCGGCCACCGCGACCCTGCCGAGGCGCACGACGCTGAACAGGTCGACCTCCATCCCGGCGACGAGGAGGAACAGCACGATCGAGACGGCGGCAATCCCATCCATGACGGGTCCGAGGGCGGCGTGCACCGGGAAGAGCGCGCCTTCAGCGGCGGGGAAGATCGCACCGAGGACCGTCGGGCCGAGCAGGACTCCCGCGAGGAGCTCACCCACGACGGAGGGCTGGCCGAGCTTGCGCGATAGCTCGCCGAGCAGGCGCGCGAGCGCGAGCAACAGCCCCAGGGCAAGCAACAGGGCGGCAACGTCCTCGGGGTGAAGTGTCCCCACGGTTCTCCTGTTCCCTCTGATCCAAGAGGTGAATTGGGCGCGGCCATCCAACCAGCTTCGTCGGCGCGTGTCAAGGCGGCGGACCGTGAGCGACCGTGAAAGAATGTGACCCGAGGGAGGTCGATTGGCGAAGGTCGCGGGCGCGGGAGACGGCGGCGCCGTGGGGCAGGGGTTGAGCGGCGCGACCGTTGCCCCGTCTCCGAGGCCGCGGGGCTCCGGCCGGAACGCGGCACTGGTGGCGGCGGGCATCGCCCTCTCGCGGGGCATCGGTCTGGTCCGCGAGCGTGTCTTCTCCCACTACTTCGGCCTCTCGGACGCCGGCGACGCCTTCAAGGCGGCGTTCAAGATCCCGAATCTGCTGCAGAACCTCTTCGGCGAGGGGGTGCTCTCGGCCTCGTTCATTCCCGTCTACTCGGCGGAGCTGGCCGGCGGCGACCGGGAGGAGGCGGACCGGGTCGCCGGCGCCGTGCTCGCGCTGCTGTCGCTGGCGGTCGCGATCATCGTCCTTGCCGGGGTGCTCCTGACGCCCTGGCTCATCGCCGCAATCGCGCCGGGGTTTGTCGGCGTCAAGAAGGCGCTCGCAATCCGACTCGTGCGGATCCTCTTCCCCGGCGCCGGCCTCCTGGTCCTGTCGGCGTGGTGTCTGGGGATCCTCAACAGCCACCGCAGGTTCTTCCTCTCGTACACGGCGCCCGTGGCGTGGAACCTGGCCATGATCGCGACGCTCGTGTGGCTCGGCCGGAGCATCGGCGAGTACCCGCTGGCGGAAGCGCTGGCCTGGGGATCGGTGGCCGGGAGCGCCCTCCAGCTTGCCGTCCAGCTTCCCACCGTGAGGCGGCTGCTGGGCCGGCTGCGGCTCACGCTGGGTCGCGGGGACGCGAGGGTCCGCACGGTGGTGACCAATTTCCTGCCGGCGTTCCTGGGCCGCGGCGTGGTCCAGGTCTCGGCGTACGTGGACACCCTGCTCGCCAGCTTCCTGCCCGCGGGCGCAGTCACCGCCCTGGCCAACGCCCAGACGCTGTACACGCTGCCGGTGAGCCTGTTCGGGATGTCGGTATCGGCCGCCGAGCTGCCCGAGATGTCGTCGGCGCTGGGCACCGAGGCCGAGATCGCCGGCGAGCTCCGGTCGCGCCTCGCGACCGGGCTGGAGCGCATCGCGTTCCTGGTGGTCCCCTCGGCAGTCGCGTTCCTCGCGCTGGGAGACATCGTGACGTCGGTGGTCTACCAGTCCGGCAGGTTCTCCCGCGCCGACACGGTGTACGTCTGGGGCATCCTGGGCGCCGCCGGGATCGGGCTGCTGGCCACCACCATGGCTCGGCTCTATTCGTCGAGCTTCTATGCGCTCAAGGACACTAGGACGCCGCTGCGCTTCGCCGTGGCGCGGGTGCTCGTGGGCACCGCGCTCGGAGCCGTCCTGGCGTTCCTGGCGCCCGGGTGGCTGGGGATCCACGCCCGCTGGGGCGCGGCCGGGATCGCCCTGGCCTCGGCGACGGCGGGGTGGGTCGAGCTCGCGCTGCTGCGGCGGGCGCTCGGCCGCCGCATCGGCCGGACGGGGCTCGGCGCGTCCCTCGCATTGCGGCTGTGGGCCGCCGCCGGCGCCGGCGCCGCGCTCGCCTGGGGGGCCAAGATCGGCCTCGGCGTCGGCCGGCCGTTGCTGCTGGGCGCCGTCTCGCTCTCGCTGTTCGGCGGCGGCTACCTCGCCGCCGCCGCCGCCCTGCGCGTCACGCAGGCCACCTCCCTCGTTGCGCGCGCACGAGCGGCGTTCGGGCGCGACCGGCGCACCGGTTGACGCGCGCCGGCCGCACGTCGCGCGGCCGGCACCGTTGCGCTCCCATTGGAACTCCTCGGCTGCGCGATGCCGTTGTCGGTTCAGGAAGTCGTCGCCCAAGCCACAGAAATCTCTCGCCCGCGGCGGCAAGGCCGTGCCTCACGCCGCGGGCCGGTGGTCATGGACAGCCTCCGGTGGGCTGCGGCCGTCGGCGCACGCGGCGGCGAGGGACAGGTCCTGGCAAGCGACGCCGACAACAACTCAGCTACTTGCGTACCCGGCACCTGTTCGCAGGGGAGAGGCCGGGAGGAAGGGGCGAGAAGGCGCGGCTAGATCCTGAACTCGCCGCGCTCGATGATCGTCCGGCCGTCCGCCACGATAGTGACCTTCTCCACCAGGGCGTCGTAGTGGTGTAGGGACCTGTTGATGCCGATGCCGATCGAGTCCCCGATGGCGAAGTGGCAGGTGCCGAAGGCCTTTTCGGCCTCCAACATGTTGGGGCAGATGCGGGCGCCGCGGTTCGTGCCGATGCCAAACTCGCCGATGACCTTCCCCGTCTCGTCCGAGCCGATGTTGTCCATGACCTCCCGGATCCCGTCCCCGTCGTACTCGGCCACCCGCCCCTCCCGGAAGACCCACCGCCCCGGCCCCACCTTGTCGTCGATCGAGCTCACCGAGACAACGCCCGTGAAGGTGGACTCGAGCGGGCAGGAGTAGGCCTCGCCGGCGGGCAGGTTGCCGTGGGCGTGGTCGGCGGCGATGGCGCCGACGTCCGCGGTCCACGGGCGCCCCTCCATCGAGAACGAGATGTCGGTCCCGGCCGGGTTGGTCACCCGCACCGATCTCGCGTCCCGCATCGCCTCGATGACGCGGTTCGTGAGCGCCCTCATCTCCCCGAACTCGATGTTGACGAGGCGCTCGAACATGTCGCGCGTGATGCCGGGCATCAAGCAGACCCGGCCCCTGGCTCCCTGCCGCGCCATGAACGCCCGAAACGGCTTCTCCTGGATGCGGCCCTCGAGGAGATACGTCGTCACGTCGGCCATCTTGATCATGACCTCGAACATCCGGGTCGGCGCCGAGATCGGCCGCACCGTCTCGGTCATCAGGTACGTGGTGACCTCCGCTCCCGCGTCCTTCGCGTACCTGGCCAGCGCTTCCGCGATGTCGAGCTTCTGCTTGTCGGTGACGAGCAGGAACGACTCGCCTTTCCTCATCTTGAGGGCCTCGAAGATGGCCTTGCGGGCTGCGCTGTCGAGGTTGGTCGTCGTGGTGTGGCTCCTTTCAGGCGTCGCGCTCATCCCTGGGGGCGCAACCTACCACGGGTCCCGCGCGGGCTCAACGGCGCGATCGGGGGTGCACCGGATCAGGCGCCGGTCGGGATGAGTACCGCGTCTCGCCAACCCGCCTGTCCGCGTAGGTCTTCGCTCCATGATCCAGTGCGGGCGGCTCGCCGCGTCGCCAGGCGACCGCCCGCGGCACCGGCCTCGCGGAGGCGCGGCAACCGCATCCTCGACACCCGTCGACCGGAGCCCGCACCTCCGCACCTTGCGGACCTGGCGCCTGTTCAGGGCGGTCCAGCGGCAGTCGGCCGCTCGCGGTCCTGAGACCTATTTCCCGGCTCTGGCGCGCTCGATCGCGGCGATGTCGATCTTCCCCATCGTCATCATCGCGTCCATCGCGCGCTTCGCGGCGGCCTTGTCGCGATCGGCCATCGCCTCGAGGAGAACGCGCGGGGTGATCTGCCAGGAGAACCCCCAGCGGTCCTTGCACCAGCCGCAGGCGCTCTCCTGCCCGCCGTTCCCGATGATCGCGTTCCAGTAGCGGTCGGTCTCGGCCTGATCGTCGGTCAGGACCATGAAGCTGACCGACTCGTTGGCCTTGAAGTTCGGCCCGCCGTTGAGGCCGAGGAACGGCCGGCCGAGGATCGTGAACTCGACCGTGAGCTCGTCGCCGGCGCTGCCGCCGGGATAGTCGGAGGCGGCCGCATGACCTGCGCCGACATGGCTGTTCGGGAACGTCGCAGCGTAGAACTCGGCCGCCTTGCGCGCCTCGCCGCGGTCGAACCACAGGCAGGTGGCCAGCTTGTCGTTCGTCATCAACGCGTCTCCTCTCACGCGCTCGGGCCGGCGAGTCCGGTCTCGAAACCCCGCGCGTCGTTCATGTCTGTCGAGGACCTCCCGCCGGCGACACCGTTCAGTTCCCGGAGCGCGATGCCGCTTTCTCCCTGGCGAAAGGGACACCCGGCAACATCGCCCGATCTCCCGAACGGTCTCGGTGCGAACACGCCGTCCTCACCCAACGCGAAGTGAGCCGACAGTGGGATGATTCCCGGGGCCAGGACACGGCGATACGTCGGCGCCAGCCATCGCGACCGCGCCATCCTCGCGTGGTCAGCCCGGTATCGGTGATCCGGTCGGAAAGGGTCGCCGAGCGGCCGCCTGCAGTACCGGCCACGCGGAAGCGCGGCAACCGCGCGCCAGGCACCTATCTATCGCTTACTTCTGCATCGTGACCGTGGTCGGGTCGTTCGTGATGTTGTTGATCAGCGAGGCGACGCCGAGCACCCCGGAGCCCGACTGCACCGTGATCTTTGCGTACCCGCGGTCCATCGCAGTCTGGCCTGCCTGGTTCTTGAACGGCTGCGTCGCCTGCGCCCACTGCCCGGCGGTCAGTGGCACGACGTACTCGCCGAGCTTGTTCCCGGCACCGTCGTAAAGCTCCACCAGCACCGAGGCCGCGCTCGGGCCCATGTTCAGCAAACCGATGTTGGAGTGGTACGAAGGGTTCTCGGTGAGTCCCGCCAGATACGCGCTCTGTCCTACAGAAAGACCATCGCCGGGGACTACCACCGGGTAGTCCTGCCCCTGGGTGCCGTCGGCGTAACAGGTCGCGTCTGCCGAGACCTGGTTGTACGTCCGCGCCGTGACCTTGAGCGGCTGGTCCGAGATCACCTCCATCGCTGCCGAACCGCTGCCGCCGAGTTGGCCGACCACGTCGGTCAGGATCGACTGCACGCCGGGTCCGACGGGGATGGTGCTGCTCAGGGCACCACCGCTGGCGAGGTACTTGATCTGCACGTTGGCGGCAACCAGGTTGGCATTGAGCAGGCCGAGGTCGCTGCGCCACTGGCTCCCGTTCAGCCCGCCCGTGTGCGCCGCCACCGGCACCCAGACGACAGATGGGGCAGCGAACACCCACACGGCGCCGGCATTGGAGTTGTCCTGCCACCCACCGACGATGACGGTGTTGCCATCTGCCGAGATCCCCACCGAACTGCCCTGACTGGCGGCCCCGATGGCTCCCGTACCGATCAGCTTGTCGCCCTGCTGCGACCAGACGCCGCCGCTGCGAGTGAACACCCACGTCGCGCCGGCCTGGGAGTTGTCCTGAAACCCTCCGACGATGGCGATGTTCCCATCGCCCGAGACCGCCACCGCGTCACCCTGCCGAGCTGGCCCGACGGCGCCCGTGCCGACCAGCTTGCCGCCCTGCTGCGACCACACCCCGGCGTTGCGGACGTACACCCAAGTGGCACCGGCTTTCGAGTCGTCGCGAGCGCCGCCGACGACGGCGGTGTTGCCATCACTGGAGATCGCCACCGCGACACCCTGCCGAGCTGGCCCGATGGCTCCCGTACCGATCAGCTTGTCGCCCTGCTGCGACCAGACGCCGCCGCTGCGAGTGAACACCCACGTCGCGCCGGCCTGGGAGTTGTCCTGAAACCCTCCGACGATTACGGTGTTGCCGTCAGCAGAGGTCGCGATCGCGGCACCCTGTGTAGCGGCGCCGGAGGCCCCTGTTCCAACCAGTTTGCTGCCCTGCTGCGACCAGACGCCGCCGCTGCGCGTGAACACCCACGTCGCTCCGGCATTGGAGTTGTCGTCGGGTCCGCCGACGAAGGCGGTGTTGCCGTCCGCCGAGATCGCCACCGACCACCCCTGCTGGGCGGCCCCGGTGGCTCCCGTGCCGACCAGCTTGTCGCCCTGCTGCGACCAGACACCGCCGCTGCGCGTGAACACCCATGCGGCACCGGCGGAGGAGTTGTCGGCATACCCACCGACAATGGCGCTGTTGCCGTCCGCCGAGATCGCCACCGCGAGGCCCTGCTGGGCGGCCCCGATGGCTCCCGTGCCGACCAGCTTGTCGCCCTGCTGCGACCAGACGCCGCCGCTGCGTGTGCCCACCCACACGGCGCCGAGACCGGAGTTGTCGGCATACCCACCGACAATGGCGGTGTTGCCGTCGGCCGACAGCGCCGTCGATACGCCCTGCTGGGCAGGCCCCACGGCGCCCGCGAGGAAGTACTTGGGGCCCTGTTGCGTGAAGTCTGCTGCCGCCGCCTGCGCAAGGAACAACAACCCAATGATCGCACCTGCCTGCTTGGTCATGATCCCCCCTTTTAGAACCCACGAGTGGAAGTTCCGGCTTTAGGCAGAAGAAACGGTTCGCAGCCACACCGCTATTCCGCCTCATGTAAGCGGAAAGCCCGCTCGGCGTCCGCCGCTTTGCCGTCAGCCGATGAGACCGTTGCGTACCATGGGGCCGCGTGTGACCTGCCCTCCTGAAACGGGTCCAGGTTGAGAGTTGGAGTCGGGAGCTCTGACCCGCCCCGGAAAACCGACCCAGCGGCAGGGTGAGGATCGGGACCTCGGAGAGCCTCCCGTGCCGGTCCTGCCGGCATTTGGCGCTGTGACCTTTCTCAGTTCAGACGCTGAAGCAACCCCGCCTCTCCGGCAGGTTCTTGTTGGCTCGAGGGCATCGTGCCCTCGAGCGTTTTCGCGCCAAACCCGGCAAGCGTGTCGTCGCCGATCGCGCTGGCGTCATGCGAGCGGTGAGACCGGCCGGCTGCGACCGGGAATCCGTCTGCGGTGGCGAGCCCGCGCCTCACGCCGCGGGCCGGTGGTTGCGGAAGGCCTCCGGCAGGCTGCGGCCGCTGGCACCTGCGGCGGCGAGGTGGGCGCCGATCCCGTGCATCGGCCTTCTCAGGCGAGATGTCGCGATGCTGACAGCGATGCGGACCCACGCAGTACCGATGCCGAGCCTCTCCGACGGCCGAGGCCGCGCCTGCCGTCCGTCACGCACGTCGGCGCCCGGGTGGCCGTCAGGCGGATTTGACGAGGCGCACGAGCGCGAGCAGGACGATCGCCCCGACCGTCGCGGTGATCAGCGACCCGATCAGGCCATAGGCCGCGAGCCCGACGACCCGGAACAGGAAGCCTCCGGTCAGTGCCCCGATCACCCCGAGAACGAAGTCGCCGATCAGCCCGAATCCGCGCCCGCGCGTGACGAGGCCCGCCAGCCAGCCGGCCACCGCTCCGATCACAATGAACCAGATCCACGCCATGTGCGCCCCCCCGTCTGTCCTTCGGTCATTTTCCGCATTGTATGCGATCCACGATGCGTGCCTGGCACCTACGGGAGGGCTCAGTCAAGCGTCGGCGAGAGCCGGGCCCGGCCCGACACAATTCAGCTACTTACGTACCTGGCACCTGTCCACAACGCGTGCCTGGCACCTATGGAAAACGAGATGGCGGTCCCTGGTCTCGATGTCACTCCGTATCCCTGAGCACCCGCATGAAGTTCTCCCAGGTCAGCTTGCGGATGCGCGGGTCGCTCCAGCCGCGCGCGCGGAGCCGGTCGAGGATGGCGGGGAGCGACCCGCAGTCCGCGATGCCGCGCGGCAGATCGGTGACCCCGTCGAAATCGGACCCGAACGCCACGGCGTCCTCGCCGGCGATGGTGACGACGTGCTCCAGGTGGTCGCAGAGCGTGTCGAGGTCCGCTTCGGGCGGTCCCATCGCGGCCCGTGCCTCGTCGGCCGTGCGGCGCATTTCGGCGTTGCGCCGCGCCGGGTCGTCCAGCGTCTCGCGCTCGATGCGCTCCAGCTCCGCGAAGAGAGCATCCATGGACTTCCCGCGGCCCCGAAGATAACCGGGATCCAGGAAGGCGGGGAAGAAGTTGACCCCCACTACTCCGCCGCCGTCCCCGATGGCGCGGATCTGGTCGTCGGTGAGGTTCCGGGCGATGGGGCAGAGTGCGGCCGCGCACGAATGGGAGGCGATGAACGGTCGTGCGGCGACGCGCACGACGTCCCAGAAGGTCTTCTCGTGGACGTGGGAGACATCCACGATGACGCCGAGGCTCTCCATGGCCTTCACCACCTCGCGCCCGAACGCCGTCAGGCCTCCGGGGCCGTCGCCCGCCTCGCCCGAGGAGGCGGCCCACGGCAGGTGGCGAGCATGGGTGAGCGTCATGTAGCGGATGCCGCGGCGCGCCAGGGTCTCCAGCTTCCCCAGGTCCTGCTCGATGGCGACTCCGCTCTCCACGGCCGCCATCGCCGCGACCTTGCCGGCGCCCGCCGCCGCCTCCGCCTCCCCGGCCGTCCGGACGCGCACGAGCGCCTCGGGGTGACGGAGGCAGGCGCCGTCCAGCAGGTCGAGCAAAACGTTGGCCTCCGGGAACGCCCGCCCGGCGGGCAGGGCAGAGGATACGAACGCCGCGAACACCTGCAGGCCCACGCCGCCCCGGCCGAGGCGCGGGAGGTCGACGTGACCCGGGGGATTGCCGGCGATGTCCGCCCCGCCCTGCAGCTCCAGCAGCGTGTCGCAGTGCAGGTCCGCGACGGGAAAGGAACGGAATGCGTTCTTCATCCGGGGATCTCCTTCATTGATTCAGCGACCCGCGAGCCTGGCACCTCTCGCGGATCCCACCGGCGCTGGTCAGCCGGCCTTGCGCGGAGTGGTGACGCGACGAGCCCCGCGGGCGCTCTGCGCGCCGCGCTTCCACGGTTGACTCGCGGCGCGCGGGGGCGGCGCGGCGGTCTTCGCCGGCACGTCCTCGGCGGGGGCCGCTGGCGGCGCCGCGCTCGCTTCCCGCTCGCGCGCGGCGCGGTCGGCCTCCTCGTCCTTCACGAGACAGCAGTGCTTGTACTTCTTCCCGGAGCCGCAGGGGCAGGGCTCGTTTCGACCAGGTCGGTGTGCGGTTTCCTCGGCCATCAGGCTCATAGGTTACACCGAGTCGCGCGCGGACGGGACATCCGCTCGCGACGGCGGTGGGGGAGTCTCCGGCCAAGACCACGCGAACTCACAAGGAGATGAGATGGCAACCTGGTTCGGATGTGCGCCTATCGGCGCTGTCGGCGGCGAGGGACAGGTGCAGCCAAGCGACGCTTACCACAATTCAGCCAATTGCGTACCTGGCACCTGTTTCCTCTCACGTGCGCGGGTCGACGAGGCCGACCTCGAAGCCGCGCGCGTCGTTCATGCCTGTCGAGGACCTTCCGCCGGCGACACCGTCCAGTCCCCGCAGCGCGCTGCCGCTTTCTCCCTGGCGACAGTAGCACCTAGCAACACCGCCCGGAACCCCGAACGGTCTCGGTGCGAACACGCCGTCCTCACCAAGCGCGAAGTGAACCGCCAGCGAAATGATCCCCAGCGCCGGTCGAGGATGACCAACGAGTCCCACTCACGCGGATACGCGGCAGGCGCCTCGCTGCGAGCCCGGCGCCGCTCGGGGTGTGCGGAGGAGAGCGAGATCCTGACGCCGGGCGCCGATGCAGCTCAAGGAGGTGAGATGGTGATACCGGGTACCGATGCGATGCTGCTCTATTTCTCGGCGCCACCCCGGATCCGGCATAGGAATGGGGCGAGGTTTCGCTGCTTGAGTACACAGCTCCACTGTTCGTCTAGGGCCTGGCTTGCACCGAGCAGGTTGGCCGTGCTTGCGATCACGTCGCTGAATTCCTCGGGCTTCAACGGCATCGCCTCGACGAAGCAGTAGTGCGACAACGGGAACCAGCTTTCCGCCGCCCTGAGCTCATGCCCCTGTGCGATCAGCGATCCTCCCCCGCGGGCACGCACCTTAGCCAGTCCGGCTCCGAGTTCCTGCAGCTCGACATGGGCGAGGAGTTTGTTTCTGACCCGTGAGTTGATCTTGTCGCGTGCCCAGGCCTCCCAGTGGGCCAGCCCATTATCCCAGAGATCCATGTCGCCTAGGCGTTGCTGGCGGAGGGCCGTTCGCAACTCTTCGAGCTTCCGGCCTAGCTCCTTGAGGGTGCTCGCCGCGAAGGCGTAGAGACTCATGAAGTCCCTCTTTCCGCCAGGGGAGTTCACCCGATCTGGCAGAAGCGTCGCGTTCATGAAGCCATAGATCGCCTTCAGCCGGTCGGCTAGGAGGTAGCAGCAGCAGAATCGGGTCAGGAGGTCTTGACCAAACGCGTCAACGAAGTCACCGAGATCGCTGGTCCGGAGCTGCCACCTTCCTTCGTTCCGGAGCTCTATTACAACCCGCAGCCCTTTCATCCTCGCTCCTCCGACACTACGGGATAGGAGTATCTTCTCTAAACTGGGGCGATCGTACCGCCGCGGGAAGCGGAGTCAAGCGTTCGGAGGAGGGAGCGCCGCCCTGGGCGGAACGTCTGCAAATCCCAACACCGGCTGCGGTCAATGGGGCGGAGGTGCGGAGAGAGCCGGAGCCTCGCCCGTTGGGACTAGCGGGCATCGCTTCCCCGAGCCCCGTCCGACTGCTGGCGTGTGTAGAGATGGTTAACGACGCTCGGCCGCCCGCCGGCGTAGGCGACAGCGCGGCTTACGCGGACGCCACTGCTTGTCGTGGTGCCGGTCGGCCTGCGGCCACCAAAGTCCTGGCCGCAATCCAAATGGGCGATTGCGCCATGAAGGCGAGATCGTGAGCTGATTACCTCTGCCGAGCGGCACGCGTGACCAGCCCCTCGCTGGGCGAGCGCTACCGCGAGAACAGGAACACGAGAACGGACGCCACCAGACCAACCGTGCCGATCCAGAGGGCCCACACTAGTGCGCGGTACTTCTTCCGGCAGACCGTCGCGAGTTCGTGGCAGTGCTCCAGCTTCACCTGAAGGAGAGTGGCCGGTGAGAGAGATGTGAGATCGTCCGCGTACCGTCGGGAGGCGTCGAACTCGGCGATAGCTTCCCAGAAGAGGTAGCCGCGGCGCGATCCTGGTGTGCGGGGGATTACCACAAGTAGAGCGAGCACCCCGGAGATCCCAAGGGTCAACATCGCCAGAAACGCGGCCATGTCGAGGATGTTCCAGGTCAGAATCGGCTTGAGCCATCGCGCGGACACATTGGCCTTGTACAGGAAAGCAAGGAGCGCCGTGGCGGCGGTGAAGAAGAACGCGGCCTTCTGGTCCGCAAGCCGGATGAACTCACGGATGTACTGATGTGTCTGCTCCGCGAATTGAAGCCGATGATCCAGGTCTTGCGGACTCACTCTCAGGGGTTCGGGGACCGTGGCGGCGACTGGACTTGTCTCGCCGGAAGTTGGCGGTGCGGGCAGGGATTCGCGAGCCAGTTCTTCAGGGACAGGGAGGCCGCGCGGAGACCGCGACTGATGTGCCGAGGATTCTGTGCTCATATGACCCGAGCCCATCTGCCCGTGTAGAGGTAGAGCGGGTAAGGAGCACTAGTGCCGGTGTAGACCCAGCCTGTGTTCACGTCCGATAGCTGGGCGTAGAGGTAGCGCCAGTCCAGCGGGACTTGGTCGTACGCAGCCGCGCCGAGTCCGATCTCTGCCGGGCGGAGCAGCGAGAGCATCTTCGCAGCAAAGTTCGCAGCGTTGCCAACCGCGACATTGGCGTTGAATCCTTGCCGCGTCCCAAGGCGAGCGATCGTTATCGGCCCGTACTCAATCGAAGTGCGGTATTGGATGGGAGGAATCCCCGACGCACGGAGGATCGGCTCGACCAGGTAGAGATTAACAGCGTCCATCGTAAGTGCGCAGGAGAGGGCGCGTTTCGTCGGGTTAGCCCCCGGATCACCGGCCGGTTTCGCCTCGAAATAGGCCATAAGCCCATCACCGGTGTTCTTTTCGATGAAGCCGCCATAGTCCTCGGCAATTCCAACCATTACCGAGAAATACAGGTTGAGGACACGAACCATCATCTCCTGTTCATCGGAGGACACCGCGTTGCGTGACGAAAAGCCCGAGATGTCGGTAAACATGATGGCGGCGTCCAACCTCCGCCCGGTCCCAATTACGAGGTCAGTCTGCTCTGGCACGACTCGACCGGGCGCAACGGCGGCGCGCGAGGCGATGCGCGCCCGGAGGTCTTGCACCCGCGTGATTTGAGCTTCCCAATAGGTCTTCTCAAGCCCGTCAAGATTCATAGGCCTCCGGGCAAAACTCCCCTGCGTGGCGGAGTGCGCAGCGGCGTATAGTAGAGCAGCCCACGGTTGCCTAGTCCTAACCGTCCGTGGTGTAAGTATAGCCTAGGCGAATTCGAGGGGGGCGTACTGCCCCGATCCGACGTTTGGTCCTACCTCGTCAGCTTCCTGTACGTGATCCTGTGCGGTCTCGTCGCGGCGTCGCCGAGCTGCTGCTTGCGCCACTCCTCGTACTCGGAAAAGTTGCCGTCGAAGAACGTCACCTTTGCTCTCGCCCCCGAACACGCGCGGCAGACCGACCTGCGAGGCCTGCCATGGAAGAGCAATATCGGGCCTAGCGGCGGCGCTGGCACGGCTGTTAGTCCTAGTCGGCTCGCTGCAGCCGCCTCCGCACCATGCCCTCCTTGATGACGATCATGGTCTCGGCACCGCCCGTGAGACCGAAGCCGTTGGTGGCGGCGAGGTGGATTGTGTGAACCCCGGGGCGCAGCGTCCCGGGTGCGACGTCGATGCTCGACCCAGTTCCCAGGTTCCCATCGAGGCTGGATGTCCATGAGAGCTTGGAGTCATCCAGCCTGCCGTCCTGCGGATCCAGCGCGAAGCCGCTGAGGCTGATGCCGTCACTCGCGTAGAAGGTCGTGCCGCCAGTCGGGCCGGTGATGTACACGGAGGGGCCATGCTTCGCAATCGTGAAAGGAGCCTTGGAGTCATCGTGACTCGTGTTCATCCCGTCACTCGCGAGGACCCGGACAAGGCACGTGGTCGAACCCGGTAGTGAGCTGATGTCCACGTTTAGCGAGGTGCTTGTGGCATCAACGGCGAGTGTCTGCCACGTGGTGCCCTGGTCCTCGCTCAACAAGACGGTGTAGTAGAGGGTGGCACCGTCAGCGTGGCTCCCGGTCCAGGAGACCGGCATCGTCGGACCCTCGAAGTCTTCCCCGCCGGCCGGCGACACCAGGGTCACCACAGGAGCCGAAGACGAGGCCGTCCGAGACGCAATGCTCGTTCCGTGAACCAGGCGAATGGTCCGGGTTGCATCGGGCCACGGGATTGTGAGGACGAAGCCGGTGACATCGCCCCCCTCGGACGGCGTCGGCGGTTCGAAGGAGTAGCTCGCGATGCTGGAACCCTGGCCATCCTCAAGCTGGAGTGCATATGAACCCTCTGGTGGCAGCGGCGGCACCGTTGGCGGCGCGATAACCTTGACGGGGTCAAACGTCCCGGTTCCCGCGGTGAGGTTGATGGTTCCAGAGACGATGGCGACATTCTGAGGGGTTTGAGCAGCGGGCACAGGCCGCTGGATCGAAGTTTGGAGGGCCTGTAGGGTCGTCGCAGCGCTACATGACGCCGGAATTCCGGTGCTAGCCGTGTCAATCGCGCTGGCGAGTGCTTTCATCGTGTAGGCTGATGGCCAATCCAGGGAACCGCAGTAGGTCATTAAATCGCGATACTGGTCGCAAGGACTGCCACAACCGCACGCGATTGGTATCCCCCACCTGCCGTCGAACGGAAGGACCGCCGAGCTCCCCCAGAGGTCGCCGACAGTGACTTTCCCGTCTGCGTTCGGAAAGCAAGTGTTGTAAGGCGGTAGTTCGGCTATGCCTGCGCTTGAACAGTCAGACACGACGTGGTTCAACCCCAGCGTGTGGCCAAGCTCATGTGCGACAGCCATTCCGCAATCCTGTACGTAGCCCGCGGCCGTGCTGGACGGCGTACCGGCCGCCGCTCCCACAACTTGACCCTTGGTGGAAGACGTGGCATGAAGGAGTCCCAGGTAGGTCGGCCAAGAGGTTGGCGCCGGTGGCCCGGCAGTATCCCAGTCGATCATCCTCATCACTGCGAGGTAGTTGTTGATGACCAGAAAGTCGACAATAGTCGTAGGCCGTCCCCTGAATGCATCGCTGGTGGGCATCAATGCCGCCGGAGGCATGGAGATGTGCGTGACCGGCAGCGCGAGTTCGATCTGCTGCACCGCCCTCCGAACGTCCGCATCAGTGGCAGCAACGTTTGAGAACGGAGGGACGCTATCCGTGTAGACGAGTTTCACCAGCCGTAGCGGCAGCAGACGCTGCTGACCAAATGTAACCGCCACGCTGCAGCCACCAGTAGCGGGATTTAGGACTGTAAGTGAGCCACAGTCCAGCCGGGGAGGAGACTGCCCCACAAGACGGAGTTCGATGCTGACCGTGCCGCTGGCCCACCCAGCGGGCAGTCGAAACAAGGGGTACGAGTCGTCATAGCGCGCCGTCGGCGGGTCACTTGGCTGGACCGTACCCGCGTTGACAACGGGCGCCTGGCCCAGTGCCGTTCCGGCTCTCGAAACCACCACGCTCATCTGCGGAGAAACCAGACGATCGGACACGGCATAGGCTCGAATGAACGCCTGTCTGCTGCCCACCAGAGGAACGTCGTTCGCGAGGTCCTGGATGCCCTGTGTGATTTCCAGGCCGAGGAGCCTGACCGGCGGTGGCGAGTACGTCACCGCATTCGAGGGGGGACTTTGTCCACAACTGTCATACCCGACAACGGTGTATTGATGTGAGCCGGCAAGAACCGTTGGTGATGTCTCGGCATACGAAGTATTGGGCCCGTCGTACACAGGCATGGACCCGCCGTCGCGGTAGACCCTGTACCCGGCCGACCCGGGTGCGCTTGGCCAGAAGAGGCCGTCCACGGCCGACCAGGTGAGGACGAGTCCACCGGGTGTTGATGTCGGCGCGATCTGGAGAGTCGGGGCCGACAAACCTGGAGTACAGACACTGAAACCACCGGGCAGGGATGCCGATAGGCCGTAGCGATCCTCCACAATGAGGGGGTAGAAGCCGGATTGCAGGCCGCTAGGGATCGTCGCTGTGATCGTTGTGGAATCGACACGCATGAAGTTCGAAAGCCAGAGGGTCGAGTTGGGTCCCACGAGCCATGCTCCGGAACCGGACGGGTAGTCGCAGTGTCCTGCCGTCAACGTAGGAAACAATCC
>Ga0335070_10003710_pt1 | contig 17875 bp, 22 predicted proteins | sample Lox_Sample_13_FD_206722 | JGI IMG/M metagenome (GOLD analysis project Ga0335070, IMG submission 206722) | Soil microbial communities from Loxahatchee National Wildlife Refuge, Florida, United States - Lox_Sample_1.3 | ecosystem: Environmental > Terrestrial > Soil > Wetlands | place: USA...
TATCGGCCGCTCGCGGGAGGAGATGGAGTTAGTCACCCAGTTACCTATGAAGTCTCTGCTGCTTTAGGGGGAGCGCTCGATGGTCCGGATCTAGAAACCTGAGCGTTTACTAGAAAGAGTGGGCAAGATCTCGTCACCCGAGGCTTTTGACCGAGAGTTCGAGATCTAACGGCTATGTTCGCTTAGTCTGGGTGGTTTCGCCATTTCTGGATGAGTGCGTAACTCTGCTGATAGCCGAGGAATACAGTGCCTTCTCAGTCATCCACCGCACTATATCGTCCTTCCGAAATCGCCAATCGCCACCGACTCGGAAACCCGGAATTTGACCTCGCCTCGACAGCTTATAAATCGTGCTTGGATGCGCTCGAAGCAGCGCCGAGAGTTCTTTGACCGTAAGGATCTCGTCTTCCATCTGAAACACACCATCTTCGAAATCGTCTGTAATTGAGCTTCTATTAATAAATGCGAAGCAGCAGTGGCCGGCCCTGCTCTTCACTGTAACAGCGATCGGTCTCAAACGTCCCGAAGCCTCATGTTGCAGGAAGTTAATGACCGGGCCACTCGGCTCGAAGTCTCTGGATTCCCGCACCCATTCTGTCATGATTTCAATTTCGGTTTTGAAGAATTCGAACCGCGAGTACACCGATTTTTCCACAGTCCAGGGTTTTCATGCTGGTCAGAGCAGAAGGCGGTGTCGTAAGCGCAGACCCGGCGGGATTTACAAGCGCGCTTTATCCAAGCGTGTTAGCAAATCGGCAACAGGATATCCGCAGCTTATGCACAGCCAAGCTGGTGCGACCGAAAATTTCGATCGGACAGAGTCCAGACATAATGCTAGTGTCCGCGACAGGCGACCGTGTACCAAACGACTAAGGGCAAGTGTAATCTCCTGGTCCAGGAGATGCAGCGCTACTTTGGCGAGACCTGTCCCGCACTGGCTTCGCGTTGCACGGTCGCAAGTATCAATCTACCACTGTTCGCTCGAAGGAAAGTTGTCAAGCATTTACAATACTTGATTGCGATCACCAATGAAACCGGGCGACTGCTTTCCGCCGCTCGCGTCGGCGCTAGTGGAGAACATTCGACGGAGAAACTCTTCTGTGATCAGGCGCTGGCTTCACTAGAGCACCTCAACGAAGTCGCCGAAGCGCTGACGCGATGGATGGATGAGCTGCTGAATAAATACGTACAGTTTGCACAACGAAGTAAAAATAACTGATTTCGTGAGACAGACGGATTCGTCGTAGCCATGACTTCGATCATAATCACCCGCTTCGTCTTGCGAGTTCGGAGACGTATCGGATGCCGACGCTGTGGGCGTTGTGCGCGAGCCAGTCGCTGAAACGGGTTGGCGCGGTGGTGGGACCGTTCGAGACGAGCAGAGTCGCCATCAGGCCGCGGATTTCGTCGCGAGTGAGGACGACGTCGCGGGTGAAGCGGCCGATAGTCGAAACGAGCAGGAACGCGATTGCGGGACTGACGTGAACGATCCGTGCCCGGGCGGCGAGAGTGCGTTTGATGACGCCGACGAAGTCGTTGAAGGTGTAGGTTTCGGGACCGACCGCGTCGAGGGTGACGTTCCTGTCGCCATCAGCAGCGTCGATCGCGATGCGGGCGAGGTCGCCAACGTGGATCGGCTGAAGGCGGTAGCTGCCGTCGCCGGGGATGGCAAAGAACGGAAATTTGCGGAGCAGCCACGCGATGTTGTTGGTAAGGATTTCGTCGTCACCGCCGAAGAGGTGGGCGGGGCGCAGGATTGCATACGACAGACCGGAGTCGGCGAGCGCCTTTTCGACGATGCCTTTGCCGCGAAAGTAGGGGAGCGGAGAGTCGGGGGAGGCATTGGTGATGCTGATGTGCACGAAGCGGCGGACGCCGGCGCGTTTGGCGGCGTCGATGAGGGTCTTGACGTTGGCGATGGCGCGCTCGAAGGTCATCGCGTGATGGGGAAAGCGAATCCAGTAGGTATTGAAGACGGTATCAACGCCGGCGAGGCTTTGGGCGAGCGCTTCGGGGCGGTCGAAGTTGAAGGGAGCGGTCTCGACTGCGTTACCGAAGGGATTGGGACGTACGGGATGGGCGGTGAGGCTGCGGACGTGGTCGCTGCGTTCGAGGAGAAGGCGGGTGATATAGCTGCCGGAGTAGCCGAACGCGCCCGTGACAATGTTGAGGTTTGGCATGTCGAGCGGAAAGCTTGGCACAAGCGGGGAATGCAGAGAACCGCCGGGGTGATCCGCATTCTGCAGAAGCCGCTTTTCCGCTGATCTGGATTCCGGCCGCATCAGTCCTGATGCGGCGGTCTGGTGCGCGCGCCGCCGCTGCCCCTATATCGCGCTCGCGACGCGACTCGGAACCAACCATGGATCTGTGGGAGATTTACGGCAAAGCCGGCAGCCGAAGGCTATCAGGCGGGGCCGGAGAACGTGCGTCTGGCTACGCGCTCCTTTAGAACTGGGCTCGCTTTGAACGAGACCACTCTGCGCGGTCCGATGGTAATGGCGGTTCCGGTTTTCGGATTGCGTCCCAGTCGAGAGTGCTTGTGTCTGATGGTAAATGTACCGAAGCCTGATATTTTGACGCTCTCACCGGCCCGTAATCGGTCTTTGAGAATCTGAAGCAACGTATCCACAGCCTTGCGGGATTCTTCCTTGGACAGGTCGCGAGGAGATAGGCGACAATGCACATGTGGACATGAGGACGGTCTTCAGCCGTAATGTCCACCCTGCAGACTCAGGGCCACTGAGAAATCGACCGGTAGCCTCTCAGCTTTTGCCGATCACATACTTCGCAAAATCGGCGATCACCTTCGGCGCTCCTGCACGAGTGCCGCCGTGCACTGCAATTTGCTTCACACCCATCTGACGCATCGCCTTGACCCGCTTCACGAGCTCCTCGGGAGTTCCGGTCAGCGTTGTCTCCTTGAGGATCTTCTCGTTAACCAATGGGGCATGCTCCTGTTTGAACTCATGCACATAGCCTGAGTAGAGGTCGAGATGGCGCGTTTCGATCGGAGCATCCGGGGTGCGATAGGCATCGCGGAACCTCATCATGTCGTCGCGGATGTCACCGGGAAGATCATTTGGGTCCTTCACCGACAGAGCGAAGATGTTGCACTCGGAGGTGACGTAGGAGCCGACTGCCTGCTGCATCTCGGCGAGCCTTTCACCCGGCTTTGCCACGTGGAAGGCGGTCAGCACGCAGATGTACAGATCCTGGAGACGCTTGCCCGCGCGCTCGGCACCGCGCCGGACGTGGCTCAGGGTGTATTCGAGCAGGCTGTTCCCCACGGCGCCAAAGAGGATCACGCCATCGCCGATCTCGCCTGCCAACTCCAGCGTCTTAGGTCCACTGGCGGCGACATAAATGGGCACCTTTTTCTTGAGGTTGATCCATCCGCCCGTCGGATTCAGGAAGCGAATCATCCGCCGCCGGCCGGCTTCCGCATAGGGCACGGTCTGGCCGCCGAGCAATCCGCGGCAGATCTCCACGTGTTCGCGAAGTTCCGAGAGTTTCGCCGCTGGCATTCCAAGCGTGCGTCTGGCCGTATTGCCGGTGCCGATACCCATAATCGCTCGTCCTGGAGCGAGCAGGTTCAGGGTCGCAAAATTGTTGGCGGTCACCGGCGCGATCCGCGAAAGCGGGTTGGTCACGTTGGTGCCGAGCTTGATCTTTTTGGTCTTGACTGCGCAGAGCGCCAGGCACTGAAACACGTCCGCGCAGATCATCTGGGTGTCGTACAACCAAGCGTGGGTGAAGCCTTTTCTCTCGGCCAGCACCGCATCTTTGTGAATGTCCACCGCAGAAAGAAACGCGAAGCCGTAGTCCATCTTTGCCTCCCTCCCGGGCGCTCTGCCGCCGAATTGTCGTTCTGCTCCTGTCGCTCAATGGGGGGTCTAGTACAAGACAACATACTGCGCAATGTTTCGCCCTGGCCTACGCGCACGGCGCCAAGGCTCGGCAGAATGCCGGCTCCCGCTCGCGTCGAGGCCGCTTGAGCGGCGTGATGCGCGATACCGCTTCGCCGACGAAGTACTTGGCGCGAAACATCGCGGCAAGGGCCGATTGCGTTGGTCTCTGTGTGTCGCTCGACCAGGCCGAATGATAGGTCATGAGCCGCGCTGCCTCGAGGTCGACCACCATCTCCGCGGCCCTGCGGCGCACGTCGGTGTGGTATGCGAGCGAATCAACGGTCAGGCCTCATCGTCGGCGGAGCGGACTTTCGTCGTCCTGGCCATACTTTATGCCGCTCTAGACCTACGTTCATACGACCCGGCCGGGTTCCGGGATGTCAAAGACCGCGCCCAATTTCTCCGGTCGGACCAGTTCTCCCATGCCGCACAACCCGCGTATGTCTTCATCGCCAGCCATCCAGAGATAGACCACATCTCCGGGGGACATCCGATTGCGGTATCGAGTTGCATACCATGTCTCAGGCTTCCCTAGCTTAAGCTCGCGGGACAAATCGTAACGATCCTGGTACATTGGAAAATGAAGGTATTCATAATTGAGCAAGCGACTTATGGTCTGATTTCGGCGGGAAAAGGAACGCACACGGTACCGATTGTTTACCCCCTTTGGAGACGTCCATAAGGACCAAGTCTCTTCTCGCGGAGGTGCGCGGGCCGATAGAACCCGATACGTGAGCTCGAAAGCGCTCCAACGGCCGCCACGAGGCTGTTTACTCGTCTTAGTTAGTCAATAACCGCCGAGCTGACGAGGTCGGACAATCGTTGGAAACGATCGACGTTGCGCGTCTCTTCGAGCAGCCCGGCAGTCAAGCATACGAAGACAAGATCGCGCTCCCGATCGATCCAGAACAGCGTGGAGCCGGCGCCAATCGCTCCGAACGTCCCCGGCGAAGTGAGATTGCCGAACCAGTGCGGGAAGATCCCTATGCCGCGCAGGAAAAAGCTCAACCCGAGAAAAGCCGGAAATTCCTCCCAACCTCTCATCTCCAGGGCAGAATCCCACAGGCTGTTGCGGCGCATTCCCGTCTGATTGGTGGTCGCCACCCGGATCATCGCAGGCGACAGGATGCGTACGCCGTCCAGTTCGCCGCCCCGGCGCAGCGCCTCAGCGAAGCGGAAAAGATCGGACGCGGTTGAAAAAGCGCCCGCCGAGGGAATCTCGGAATCCTCTTTGACTACGGAGTTGAAACCTTCGAGCATCTCGGGCGGAAACATACCCTCGCTACGGTCACGCACAACTACCGGCACCCGACGCGGCGCGAGATCCTTGCGGAGTCCAAGCGAGCTGTCATTCATTCCCAGCGGCGCAAACAGGTCGGCTGCGAGGATCTCCCGGAAGGAACGCGAGCCGCCGTCAAGGCGTCGTACGATTTCGCCCAGGATCGCGTGCGCGACCATCGGGCTGTAGTTGACTCTTTCGCCCGGTATCCCCTCCACGCCCATCTGGCAGATGGCCGCGACCATTGTCTTTAGATCGCCAATCATCTCGAACGGTATGGGCGGCAGCCCTGCCGAGAGAGCCGCGGTGTGCGACATCAATTGGGCGACGGTGATGCGATGCTTTCCTTTGCTGCCGAACTCCGGGATGACCTCGGCGACCTTCGTGGTCAGCGACAATTCGCCACGATCGATCCGCATGAGCACGGCGGCCGCAGTCAGTGCTTTGGTGATCGAGAAAATCAGGAACACATCGTCAGTGCGGGCTACTCTGCCGCGTGCGCGATCAGCAAAGCCGATTGCTTCGTGCATTGCCACCTTGCCATTCCTTCCGACGACGAACACCGCACCGTCGTACTTCTGTGTGGCGATATCGTCGTTGATGGCCGCACTCAATCGTCTGAGCCTGGTCGCGTCCAGGCCGACCTCTGCCGGTTTAGCGGTCTTCATGTGATTGTCTCCTTGCCATCATGCTTGGCCAACCTCCGGTCACGGGTGGATCTCGTCAGTGATGTTTCACGCGCACACCGAATTGGCACGGGTCTCTGTCACGCGCTCGTTCGCGATCGCGAATGGAGACGCTTGCTGAAGGCAGCCACCAATTCCTTGCGATCGAGCCTTGAACACGGCGCTCTCCGTCCGCTTGAGCTAAATCCAATGCAGACCTAATCCCTCTGGCGTCGATAGGTTGAGACCGGAATCGCGGCCTTTCCTTACTCAGAGGGGCTGACGATTTTGTGCTTCTGATTGCCGCTGCTGCCACCGATTGCTCCGCCGGCGGCTAATCCACCGACCGTGCCGCCGACCACAACGCCAGCGCCGACCAACGCCGCAGTGAGACCTTCAGTAGCCGCCGGTCCCGCGGCGCCGGCGGCCGCCGATACCTCGCTGGGCGGAAACGGCGCAAAGCCGCATACCACTTTTGAGATACACCCTCTCTCCTCGCCATGCGAACGTGTAGTTACGTCTATCAGACACTTCAGGAAGTCTCTATGCGGGCCCAACCACCTGCGCACCTAAAGCCACGGCTACAAGCATATCTCGGTAGTGCGGCTGGCCGCTCGTACTCTGAGGGATTTTCATAATACGCGCCAAATGCATCGATCATCCTCACAACCAGGGGAGGCTGCTGAGGCAAAGAGAGCTAGGCGAGCGACATGCCGGCTGGCTCAACGGCCCGACTGACCGCTACAATGTGGTGGGCGCTTGTCAGATCGCTTTCGTTGAGGGCGCGCGGGCGGCGAACTTCGGCTACAAGCACGATACCGCGCGCAGCCATACCCGCTAGAGTATGCTGCGAGACCCGCCCGACATTGTTTACTCCGCGTTCAAGCGTCAGGCCGCGCGAAGTGGCCTGCCAGTCAAGACCTCGCTGCTTGGCCCATGAACGCGAAAAGTAAAATGGCGGACCGGGCTCAAAATGATCAACGGTTTTAGACCTGACCTCAGATGGCACACATCATAAATTAACGCTGCATCCGAAAGTGCTCGAGGAAGGCGGTGGCATGCGGCGATCGTCCATCGTTTGTTCTGCGCGAACGTAAAATGAGCGTGAAGCTCTGTGAGTACCGGTGCGAGTTGCCGAGCAAGTTCGACCGCTTTCGCGCGATTTTGCTCTGACAATACCTCTCGTACGTATCGGCCGAGTACGACACCGCGTGACTTAGCCGCAGCCAGAGCCGCTTTGGTCCGCCCTCGAATTCTGATCACGCTCGTGCTCAGCAAAAGCTGCGAGCATATTGATCATGAGCTTATTGGCGTGTGGGTTGTCAGCAGCTGACGCGCGTGGGATTAGAACCGATGGCCTGCTGACTGAATGTGAAAGTTTTTAATATAGGCCTGAGCCGTCCAGAAACAGTCACACTGTTTGGGATTGAAGTTTACGGGTAACACTGCCAAACAATCTTTTGCTCGCCGAATCCTCTCGGACTTCGAATTCGACCCGATGGCGCTGAGAGTTCGACCTGCGGCTTATTTCGCACGGCTCGTTGGGGGCAGACTTTGTGGCTGAATGTCGTGTCTTGGTGCAAAGAATGAAGCGGCCATTCTCAGAGCGCGCCAGCACACCTTCCTTAGTCATCTCACCGATCAACTCACTCACCGTGGGCCGCGAACTGCCAATCATTTCTGCCAGATCTTCGTGGTCCAGTTCAGGCACTAGCAGGGTTCCTCGCTTGTCTTCGATACCGAAGCGGGCGCCGAGTCTGTCAAGCACCATCTCGAGTCGTACTCGGAATGAAGAGCCCAGGAACATGGTGTGCCTTTCAAACATCCTCGACCAAGCTGTATTGAGCTTCAGGAGCAGATCAATCGCCGTCTGATGGTCCAATCTGCCTAAGACCTGCATCAGATGCTCACGGGTGAACAGCCCTACCGAGCATTTCGTCAAAGCCTGCGCCTCAAGAATCTGGCGATGCCCTTTGGAACCTTCGTCAGTGGCAAATGTCAGCAACTCACCTGGCCTCGCCAAGTCCACCAGGATAGCGCTGCCGTGCTTACGCGGTAAGTAGAGTTTGACGAACCCCCTGAGGAGCAAGAACAAAAGGTCGGCCGATGAACCTCGCGGGAAAATAACGGCCCCTTTTTCGAACGTGGCCGGGGTCAGATGGTCTTCGATTTCGACCGCAAAATCAGGGCAAATTCGGTACGAATCGAGCATCTCCGGCAGCTGGGTGCACAATCCTGGGGATAGGTGGTGCATGGAAATCGCCTCGACTCCGTCGTCACACTACTTCGCTAACTCAATCGCTTGACTCATCAAACCGTAATTGTGTGCTCCCCCTAAGGCCGGTAAACAGTGAAGCCGGTGTAGTTTTAGTTGTAAAGGTCTCTGCACGGCGACCCGTCCGCCTTAGATAGATCGTTCGCCTTCATTTGATCGTACGGTCTAGGTTCTATGGCCAAGACGCGGAAAAAGCGACTAGCGCATTATCTGCATCAGCCCGCTCGGACTCGAGTATTGTGTCACGTCATCAAATTCACGAGGGACTTCATTATTGAACATGATTAGTCGACCCTTAGGGTCCGTACTGTTTCCAAATGTCGCGTGCTTATTTTGTAAATCCCAGGTAGCCGCAGCGAAGCGACCGTAAATTGTTTCACCATCAGCTCCAGGAACTTCTCGCGGGTGATACGCGCTCATCGTAACTTTCCACAGCCTGCTTCTAGAGTCGTACAGATCCTCCCAAAGGCTTCGCGCCGTCTCCTTGTCAACATACTCAATCCGTTTGGCATAGCAATAACCGGAGGCCTCAGATGGAATACGGTGTATATTGATTACCCAGACATCTCTGATACTCCAACTTCCCCAGGAGGGCCGCGCAAACCCGAGCGGCATATCATACTCGTGCGGAAAGTCGGATACCGCCTCAGTTAGGTCGACGAGGGCCAGCATTTTCATGCTTTTTATGTAATCAGCGTCAAAAATGCTGAGGCCGCCGTTGAAACCCGGTTTCTGGTCGTCATGCGTCCAATCGGTGCCTAGCAAAGGAGCACAGCGGGCACTTGTGGACAGGCTTACGGAATGTCTGAATGCCGGAATAAAGATATAGTTCAACTCGTTCTGCTTAGGGTCCTGCGGAAGAATGTCGAGATCGGTCGTATACTTGGCTTGCTCAGGTTCGTCGGTCATTAACCACTGCGTGTAGAAAGCACCCGCGGAACGCGGGTCCGTTCTCGGCACTCCCGGGTCAGTATTAAACGCGAGCTGTCTGTAAACAAAAGCCCACGTGGCCGTGGTGGTGTTACCAAATCGGTCCAACATCGTCACCTTCCAAGGTGCGCCAGTTCCTCTCATTCCCACCGCCAAATGTGGGCTGTATGCATACCACAAGTTCGCTAGAATTTCGTATCCCTTATCCGGTCCTTGAGGAACTGGGAAAGGCTCACCGGCGACGTAGTTCGCAACATCGTTGTGACCGTTAGGCAGATGAATCACTCGGACGTCTCCTCCGTATTTTTCGCTCGCTTGCCTGAAAGTGAAAGGGGCCACGATATGGATCGGTGGGCCAACGTTAATCTCAACATCATTCGGCATCTTGAAGTCGTACTTGCCAGAGAACAAGGCATTCATGCCTTCTGGCATGAACTCTCTATATTGCTTCCAATTCGATATAGTGATCTTTGTGCCCGCCGGGACAGCGTCTTCTGCTTTTTGTAAGGTACTGTCGATATGCGTTAGCTCGGATCTCGAGGCTGTCTTTGCTTGCGCGTTGTTGGCTGAAATGTCGTTCAGGCGAGATTTGTTGGCTATCACCTGTGAGGCCCGGAACGCTGAGCGGCGCCGGAGCATAGATGAATGCTCCTCGGAGGTGCGACCGCCGCTGAGGACGGCAACGGCTGGAGGCGTGACAAGCGAGTTTTTCTCGAACGGTGAGGGTATTTTTGTGTGCGCGGTTTGCGGAATACCGGGCTTCGCCGCCGGCGAAGCTGTGTAGCTTCCGAAGACAGGAATGGTTGGATTCAACTCTATGTGGCTTGAAGGGCGCGCGCTCGGCGGTACCGAGTTCATGGCTTTCTGCGCATTCTCGACAGGGCCGGGAGCCATGCCAGCAGGAAGCGGGAGCTTGATCACCGTGCCAGGGGACACAACTTGCACGTCTGAGGTCCCACTAGGTGCCGCTGGCATCCTCGCGCCGGCAGAACCGTGCTTCGCTTCGCCTAGAGCGGAAAGCGCCTCCATCGGCGGCAACCTAGGACCAGCCGTCGACAGTGCCCCCGGCGAGGCGCTTGACGCAGCCGCTCTGGACTTGGGCGTGATTTCGAGCGTGGCGGGCCCGCTGCTTTCACTGTGCTCAAAATGACCTCTTGTCAGAAGCGACGGCGCAGGAGGCGTATCAGCGGCCGTTTTCGCACGTCTCGTTGCTACGCTATCCGATTCGTCCTGTATTCGGTCTCGCCAGCCGTGCAGGTACGCTATTAAGACCGTCGCCACCACCATCACAAATGTCGCAACCTGCAACGGGCGTCGTCGTGCGATAAAGCTGACAAATTCGCGCCGCTCTATCTTCCGCCCTATTATCTGAGGCGCGATTACATTGCCGAACACTATGGCCGAAGTGCAAATCTCAATACATTCGCTTCCAGTTATGTCACCTCTGACCGTCCCCTGAACTACAATTGACACTGCATTTATACTACCGTTTATTATCGCACTCTTGCCAACTATGATGTTACCATTGCCGGCAATGTTACCATAGTAGTGACCGTCGATTATCGCCGAACCAGGTACTGCTAGTTCGCCAGTCGCCGTACAACCTTTCGGCAAGTGCCATTCCGGCCCCGCATTCTGCCGCAGCTCGCGTTCCTGTTCTTCTGCGCGAGGCAAATGCCATATCGCGTGTATGATCTCCTTCGGCTCAAGCTGCGATCGCCCTGCGAAGAGCTGAATCAGCCATTTAGGTAGACGCATTCTCGAATCCTCTGTCAGCTGTGGTTAACAAACGAACTCTTATCAGACATCAGTCTACTCGAAATTTGCCACACGGGGCGCCGCCATCAAGTGTTAAATGCGTATATGTTTTGCGGCGTCGCTTAACGGCTGCGGACCGAGAATTGGAAAAGGTTCGGTGCAAGTTACGTGCTTCCTGATCTTTTTCCCATTTGTCGATTTCTCGACGACTAAATCGCCAAACACCGCCAAAGCGAGCACCCGGCATACTTTCCTGTTTGAGTAATTTGTAGATAGTCATCGGGTGAACGCTCAAGAGGTCAGCCACGTCCTTTATGGTCAAGAACTGATCAGATCGACTCACTCGGTGTTCCATCACTGGCCTCTCGTTTATTTTGTCCAGCTTCGCAAGTAATAAGGATCGGTAGCATAGGCAGTAAATAGTAGTTACACTAATAACGCTCTTGTGCATGAATGTTCAATGAAAAAAGATTAAATTCGTTTAACTTCTATTCGTCTGTGATGAGTTATATTGGCAAAGCTCATCCCTGCCCTTGGACTCTCTGATCTCAATTCGCTTGTAGCCGGGCCTCCCTACTTTGATCTCTGATAAGACCGACCGTCTCCTACCGACCAACTAATCTTCAGCGTTCTCCACGCGACCAAGCACGGATGGGGGTGGGGCTCGCTCCGCTCGATGTGCGACACTGCATCCTTGACGGAGGCGGGCCTCGTCGATTGGGAGCAAACCGAAGAGGAGATGGCGCGATTCGGATGCAGACGAGTATGCCGCTTGGAGGCCGTGCTCGCCCACGTGTTCGCGAGGGCTGCAGTGCCTGAAGCCGTGCTGAGGCGGTCAACCTCAGACAAAGCAGTGATGCGGCTTGCAGCCGGAATTGCGCGAAACCTTTTTCCGGTACCTGAGCTCCTGCGATCCGGCTGGTTTTTCCAACTAAGGGCGATCGAGGGATTTGGATGGCGCATTCGGTATTTGCTGACCCGAGGACCGCGTCCGACGATCGCCGAATGGGAGTCATTGCCGCTGCCAAGAGCGTTCTATTGGGTCTACTACCTCACGCACCCAGCACGGCTGGTTATTCATCATGTAGTCCGTCTCTTCTCACGCCGCGCTCAAGCCGTGGAGTGAAGCGAGCAACGCTCGAGTTCTATTCGCGAGCTTCGCCGCGCAAACCCGCCGTGACGAATCTGCCCTTTGCTACCATGCTGCCGTCCGTAGAGAGCTGTGCGCGGCCCGTGAGAAAGAAATGATCACTGACAGGCAAGGTAGCTCGTCACATTCCGAGCACCAACCAGCGCCACTCAATGTGCGGCTGCGATCGGAGGCTGTACGAACTCTGGGCCTCTAAATCAGGGCGGGTCTGCACGCGGGCGAATACAGTTCATTGGAGGTGAGGGCGTCGACCTTGCGATTCATATTGGCGCGGTGGTCGAAAGGAATGGTTTCGCGCAGCTGTTGGAGAGTCCAGGCGGCGGTGGGATGGACTGTCGCGTTGAGCTAAATCAACCGACGCGAAGCATGCTCCATAACCACAAACACGTAGAGGACTCGGAACCCAGCGGTTACTACGATGCAGAAATCACAGGCGATAATCAACCGGGCGTGATTCCTGAGAAAGACCGCCCACCGCTGATCGCTCCGAGGTCCACCGCGCGGCGCGGCCGGCAACTTCGGCATGTACTTCCGGACTGTGCGCGGCGACACGCGCAGCCCGAGATTCAGCAGGAACTCGTTTGCGATCCGCTCCTCGCCCCACGAGGGGTTCTCGCGCGCAATTCGTCGAATCATATATTGAAGCGCGGCTGGGATCGGTCGCCGGCCAGCTTCGGACTTCCGGCGCCAGAAAAGGCAGAAGCCCTTGCGGTGCCAGGCGACCTAAGACTAGCGCATTTCCGGTAGAGCGTCGCTCGAGCCGCAATCAGGCGTGCTCCACCTTTTCGAGATGCTCCCGCAGTTTCATCGCCTGGTCGGTCAACTTCCTGTGGTTGGCCTCGCCGGTTTCAAGTTCAGCCTTGACCGCCTCCAAAGCCTCGCTCATGGCCCGTACGCGCGCTCCGAGCGTCTCGGCCTCCTGCTTGGTTTCAGTCTCCTGGCGCTTCAGATCGTTGACCTCGTCCTGGAGGGTCGAAACGAGAACCGGGTCCGTTCGCAGGCGTACCAGTTCATCCACATGATCGCGCAGCGCTTTCGCCTCGGCACAAACCCGTTCATGTTCGCGGGTCGCTGCGGACTGCTGCCTCATGCTGGCCTCGATATCGCGCCGGGCCTGTTCCGCCTTCTCCCGCAGCTGCGCGACGTTCACCGCACCATGGATGCCGCTGTCGGTCAGCTTCCTCATGCTTTCCTGCAGAGCGCGGAGCAATGTTTCATTCTTTTTCATGGCAGTGCCTCAGCAACGTGGCGGAGCATCACTCGTGCCATAACTGTGGGAACGAGAGTTGCGCGTCGGCAGGCCCGAGGCTTTTCCTCTCTGGGCGGAAAGGAAACATCGGTGTTGCCGCCGGAGTCATTCTTCAAAAGTTACGAATCGAATCCGGAGGGGGCCATATTTCTAACGGTTCGGACCTCGTGTAGGGACCTTGCCGCGTTCTGCGATAAGACAAATATGCGGATGCGTGGCACAGACCGTGCGCGGTTAATCTCCCGAAGCACGCGACGAGGCTAAAACAATGGATACCAAGCAAACGCCGGTGCAGCTGCGGCGCGATTCGCGGCTCGGGATGGTTCGATGGGTGTTGGCACGACAGTAGCTTGAACATCGGGAGGTTCGAGCACATGCCAGTAAACGTGGTCAGGACGCCCGACGAAGAGATCGCCTGGGAACGGGCCAAGGCTCGCGCGCGCGAGGAGTATCCGGACGCCACGGGCGAGCGCTTTTATCGGATTGTGATGGCCATCTACAAGAAGATGGCTCACTACGAACCCCAAACCACGCGTCACCGCAGGACTTTGCGCTAATCGGGAGGTCCGCCATGCTTGACCTGACAAGTCAGCGCCTTCGGATGGTTCGCGATCAGATCGCCGCTCGCGGGGTGCGGAATCCGGCAGTGCTTGAGGCGATGCGGCGTGTCCGCCGCGAGGCTTTTCTCCCGGACAACTTTGCTGAGTTCGCATACCAGGACACCCCGCTTCCGATCGAAGCCGGCCAGACTATCTCGCAGCCGTATGTCGTTGCGCTGATGATCGAGAGCGTGGAGCCGCGCGCCGGCGACCGCGCCCTCGAGATTGGAACCGGCTCGGGATATGCTGCGGTGGTGCTCTCGGAGGTGGTCGCCGAGGTCTATACGATCGAAAGGCACGAGCAACTGGCGAATCTGGCGAGGAGCCGTTTCGCTGCCCTCGGCGACAGGAAAATCCAGGTCCTTCATGGTGATGGAACTCTCGGTTGGCCCGAGCACGCTCCGTACGACGTGATCATAGTGACCGCCGGCGGGCCGCAGGTGCCGAAGGCTCTCCTTGAACAACTGGCTATCGGGGGCCGGCTCATCATTCCCGTGGGCGAGAGGTCGCGGCTGCAGCGTCTGGTGCGGGTCACGCGGACCGGCGAAGATCACTTCGAAGACGAAGATCTCGGCGAGGTTCAGTTCGTTCCGTTGATCGGAGCACAAGGTTGGGATTCGGAGGGTGCCAGGCAGGCTCGCCCGTCTGCTCGAGCGAGCCGTCCGATGACAGTCGCCAGGCTGATCCGCGAGACAGCAGCGCCGCTCGCGGACATCGATCGGACCGATATCGGTGGGCTCCTTGAGCGCCTCGCGGGCGCGCGAGTAGTCCTCCTCGGCGAGGCCACCCATGGCACCTCGGAATTTTATCGGATGCGCGCGCGCATAACGAAGGAACTGATCCTGCGGCGCGGGTTTAATTTCGTCGCGGTCGAAGCCGATTGGCCGGATGCCGCGCGAATCAATCAATACGTGCGCCATGCTGCGGCTCAGCAGGAACAACAGTGGAAGGCGTTCGCCCGCTTCCCGGCCTGGATGTGGCGAAACCATGAAGTGCTGGAAATGGTCGAATGGCTGCGTGCGTGGAACGCGGAAATATCGGACCCGGAGCGGCGCGTCTCTTTCCACGGATTGGATCTGTACAGTCTTTTCACTTCCATTGGCGCGGTTATCGACTATCTGAACGGCGTCGATCCGGCTATGGCCGCGATCGCGCGTGGCCGTTACGCATGCCTGAGTCCCTGGGAGCACGATCCCGCGGTATACGGGCGCGCCGCGATCGGCGGACGCTACCGCGATTGCGAAGAGGCAGTCGTCGCGATGCTGCGCGATATGCTCGAACGGCGAATCGAATATTCGCAACGCGACGGCGATCGCTTCTTTGACGCTGCGCAGAATGCCCGCCTAGTCGCCGCCGCCGAGCGCTACTACCGCGTGATGTACTACGGCTCGGTCGAATCATGGAATCTGCGCGATCAGCATATGTTCGACACGCTGGAACGGCTGTTCGAATTCCACGGGCCCGGCAGCAAGGGCATCGTGTGGGAGCACAACTCGCACGTGGGCGACGCCTCGGCCACCGAGATGGGCGCGCGCGGAGAGCATAACGTCGGGCAGTTGTCGCGCGCGCGATTCGCCGGGTCCGCGTTTCTGCTCGGCTTCGGCACCGACCGCGGCACCGTCGCAGCCGCGTCCGCTTGGGACGGACCGATGGAAGTCAAACGCGTACGGCCGGCGCATGAGGCGAGCTACGAGCGGCTGTGCCACGACTCCGGGGTCAAAGCTTTCATGCTGCATCTCAGAGATCCGGTAAAAACGGCCTTGCGCGACGAATTGGAGGCCGCTCGCCTCGAGCGTGCAATCGGTGTGGTCTATCGGCCCGAATCCGAACTCATGAGCCATTATTTCCAGGCCTGTCTGCCGCGACAGTTCGACGAATACATCTGGTTCGACGAAACCCGCGCGGTGTCGCCGCTTCCATCTGCGGTCGCGCCGGGCGTCCCGGAGACCTATCCGTTCGGCCTTTGAGGCCCCTGGAGACCTGTCGAAATGAGCGCGGAGATCGCGAAAGTACTGAAAAAGCTCGACTGGATGCGGGAGCATCGTATCTGGCCGAACGGACTGCGCTATCTGTGGACCGACGCCTTCGGGGTCGTTCTTTTAGTCTCGCTCTATCGCCAACTCGGGCGCGATGAATTGCTGGACGAAGCCCGATGGGTTGTCGCCGAGGTGGAGCGCGTCCTTGGGCGCCGGCGCGGATTCAGGATTGGCGAAGCCGCGGATCGCGACGGGCAGTATTTCCACTATCTCGCGATGTGGATCTACGCGCTGTCGAGGCTGGGCGAGGTAATTCCGGCCTGTCGCGCGAAGGCAATTCGGCTGGTTAAGGACATTCACGCATCCTTTCTGATTCCCGGATACGGAGTGCACTGGAAAATGCTCGAGGACCTCAGCGCGCCGTATCCGGGCTTCGGAATGGGTGCGCTCGACCCGTTTCACGGCTACGTCGTGTACCGGCTGGCCGACGAAGCAACGCTCGCGAACGAGATTCGGCAGATGAAAGCCATCGTCGAACGAAGCTACCGGAACCTGGCCATCGATCAGGACCTCGGCCTCGGGATGATGCTTTGGATGACCCACTTTTTTCCCGAAGAGGATTGGGCGGGAGTTCAACGGATTCGGAGTCTCGCGACACTCGGCCGAATGTGGATCGATCCGCCAGGCTACTTCTGCCGCGCGCCCGGCGCGCCGGCGATCAAGTTTGCGTTCACCAATTTCGGCGTCTCACTCGGCCTCCAGGCCGTTGACGCGTGCCCGGAGCGGGTCGCGCGATTGAAGCTGTTTTTCGAGACCTACCGTTCGGGCGACGAATATGATGCCGAAGCGATTACGCACGTGATGGCGTGTGTGTCGTCTTATCCGGGCGAGTTTATATTGCGGGAAAAACCAAGCCTGGCCCCCTGACTGACGGGCGTGTCCGCCTGCTGCAGCTGTGCCTCCCGAAAACCTTGTCCGGGATGACGCGCCGGCGGGCGTATGGTTAGGAAGCGGCCGATGCTCGCGTTTCTGACCCAGCTGCTGTTTGCCATCCGGTCGCGGTTCACGCGGCGCGCGCGGCTTGAAGCCGAGAATCTGCTCCTACGCCAACAACTGGTGGTTCTACGGCGCAAGTCCCCGACGCGCGTGAGACTGTGGGACATCGATCGCTTGCTGCTGGTATGGCTGTATCGACTTTACCCGTCGCTCTTGGACGCGATCGTCATCCAAGGATTGATTCCGATATTCGAGCGCTGATCCGGCGGATGAGCCGCGAGAACCCGCTGTGGGGCGCACCGCGCATTCACGGCGAGTTGTTGATGCTTGGCATCGAAGTAGCCGAATCAACTGTCGGCAGGCATATGGTCCGGCGCCGCCGACCACCGTCGCAAGGTTGGAAGATCTTCCTACGCAACCACGCTGCCGGCATCGCTTCGCTGGATCTGTTCGTGGTGCGCACCATCTCGTTCAAGCTGCTCTATGGCATGGTGATCCTGCGTCACGCCCGCAGGCGATTAGTTGCGATCAGTGTCACTACCAATCCGACCGCCGAGTGGATCGTTGGACAGTGACGGACGCGTTCCCTTGGGATGAGGCACCCAGTCACCTGATTCGCCATCGCGACAGTGGGTCGAGAGATTCGCGACGTATCGATCCGATGAGTCGTTCGACGTGGCCGTTCTGCCATCACGGCGACCGCGGCGCCGTAGGGTGATCCCGGATCCCCATGGCTCGAATGCGATGGGTGTAGGCTGGGCCGAAGGCTCATCGTCTTCGGCGAAGCCCACTTGCGCGGTCTCCTGAGGCTTTACGCTTCGTATCAGAATGAGGTCCGGACTCATCTCTCATTGGATAAAGATGCTCCGGATTTTCGACGGGTCCAGAAGGTCGGCCGCGTCGCTGCGATACCAATCCTCGGCGGGCTCCATCATCAATGCGTCCGGGTTTAGATTTTGGATGGGCACATTCGAATGCCCCTAGGAACATGTTGTTCCTCGGGCATTTTTGTCGATTCACCCCGCCGACCGTCGCTTGGCCGCTTCGCAGCGCTCGCGCTCGGCGCGCTCTAGATCGCGCAAGACTGTTT
>Ga0335070_10003711_pt1 | contig 17858 bp, 15 predicted proteins | sample Lox_Sample_13_FD_206722 | JGI IMG/M metagenome (GOLD analysis project Ga0335070, IMG submission 206722) | Soil microbial communities from Loxahatchee National Wildlife Refuge, Florida, United States - Lox_Sample_1.3 | ecosystem: Environmental > Terrestrial > Soil > Wetlands | place: USA...
GCCGGAGCGGATAGGCGTCGAGCACCAGGAACGCGATGGGCAGCATCACCCCCGAGGCCTTGGACAGCAGGCCGGCGACGAAGGCGGCGAGCGAGAGCGCGTAGAATCCGGGGCGAATCCGGTCGCCTTCGGCGATCGCGCGCAGCCAGGCCCACACCGCGACGAGATACCAGACGCCGCTCAGCACATCGCGGCGCTCCGTGATCCAGGCGACCGATTCGACGCGCAGCGGGTGGACCGCGAAGACGAGAGCGGCGAAGGCGGCGCCCAGCTCCAGGGCGTAGCCGGGAGCGCGGTCGCGGAGGGCAGCGGCGAGGAGCCGGCGCGCGATCAGAAAGACGAGGACGGCGGCGGCGGCGTGAAGCAGCACATTGCCGACGAGATAACCGCGCGGCTCCATGCCGCCCACCATGTAGTTGACCCCGAAGCTCAGCCACGTCAGCGGGATGTAGTGACCCATGAGCGAGGTCGAGAGCATCCACCGGAGCTGCGGCAGCCCGAGACCCCGGAATCCCTCGTTGCGGAGGAAATTCTCCTCGTCGTCCCAGTTGAGGAACTGGCCGTCGAGAGCGGGCAGGAAGGTGACGACGGTGACGGCAAGGACGAGACAGGGCAGGACGCGACCGAGCAGCGGGCGACGGCGGGTCATCGCACGTACCTAGCCCTCGCAGCGGGCTCGGCGTGCGAACGGATCGGACGGCGTCCTTCTGCGGCGCGCGCGAGTGCGGCCGCGACTACTTCCGGACAAGGAGCCGGGCCATTTCCTTGGGGTCGAAGCAGCTCTCGAGGGCATCGTCGGCGCTGATCCATCCCTTGTCGACGAGACCCTTGAGCGAGTTCTCCATCGTCAGCATGCCGGACGAGGAGCCGGTCTGGAGCAGCGACTGGATCTGGAACGTCTTGCCCTCTCGGATCAGGTTGCGGATCGCCGAGGTGATCATGAGCATTTCCATGGCGAGGGCGATTCCCTCGTTGTCCCGGCGCGGGATGAGCTGCTGGGTGAGGACGGCGTGCAGCACGTTGGCGAGCTGGACGCGGGCCTGCTGCTGCTGGTGCGGCGGAAAGACGTCCACGATGCGATCGATGCCCTGGGCGGGCGTCTTCGTGTGCAGGGTGGCAAAGACGAGATGACCGGTCTCCGCCGCCGTGAGCGCCGCTTCGATGGTCAAGGCGTCACGCATCTCGCCGACCAGGATGACGTCGGGATCCTCGCGAAGGCAGGAGCGAAGCGCGCTGGCGAAGGACAGCGTGTCGATGCCGACTTCCCGTTGCACGACGATGCTCGACTTGTGCTCGAAGAGGTACTCGACCGGATCCTCGAGCGTCACGATGTGGAGCTGGCGCTCCTCGTTCATGCGGTCGAGCAGCGAGGCAAGCGTCGTCGACTTGCCCTGGCCCGTGGCGCCCGTCACCAGGATGAGCCCGCGCTTGAGCTTGGTGAGCTCGAGCACCCCGGGCGGGAGTCCGAGCGTCTCGATGGGAGGAATCAGATACGGGATGCGTCGGAAGGCGGCGGCCACGCTCGTGCGCTGCCTGAAGACGTTGATGCGGAAGCGGGCGAGCCCCGGGATGCCGTGCGAGAAGTCGCAGTCGAGCCGCTCGCGAAAGGTCTTCTTCTGGTCCTCCGACATGATGGAAAAGACCAGGGCCTCGCACTGCTCGTCGGTGAGGGCTGGGGACTTGTGCGCCACCAGCTTGCCGCGCACCCGGAACATGGGCGGGAGGCCGACCTGCACGTGGATGTCGGTCGCGTTCATCTCGATCGCGAGCCGCAGGATGTCTTCGAGCTTGACGGCGGGAAGCCTTACGACGGGGACCGCGGACATTTCCTGCATGGGGTGCACGCTACCAAGCCCCGGGCGCTGCCGTCAACTGGTCGCGCGGCGCCGAAGCTCCAGGAGCTCTTGCAGCGAAATGGCCATGAAGGTGGAGACCACCGCGGGATCGAAGTGCGTGCCCGCGCAGCGGCCGATCTCCTCTCGTGCGGCCTCGAGCGACACTGCGCGCGAGTACGGGCGATCGTAGGTCATGGCATCGAACGCGTCGGCGACGGCGAAGATGCGGGCCGCCTGCGGGATGCTCGCCCCGCGCAAACCCTCGGGATAGCCGTTGCCGTCCCACCGCTCGTGGTGGCAGTAGACGAGGGGCACGGCGCCCGCCAGAAAGGGAATGTGCTCGACGAGCCGCCGGCCCACCTCGGGATGCGTCCGCATCACCTTCCACTCGTCCGGAGTGAGCGGGCCCGGCTTGAGCAGTATCGAGTCGGGTATGCCGATCTTGCCGATGTCGTGGAGGATGACGCCGTGCTCGATGTCGCGCGTCTCCGCCTCGGACATGCCGTGGGCGCGGGAGAGCGCGAGGGCGTACACGCGCACCCGCCCGGAGTGCGCTCCCGTGGCCGCGTCTCGCGCGGCGATGAGATCGTGGAGCGCGGCCAGCGTGGCGCGCTCGCCCCGCGAAATCGGCGCCAGACCCGAGGGCAACAGCCGGACATCGCCGCTCCGCCCGACATCTTCCCCGGCATCTCCCCATGTCCGGCCCGCCAGCACATTGGGGGCGCCCGGCCGCAGGATGAGATCGTACGCCGCGTAGGCGAGACCCTCGAGCGCCCGCCGAACATCGGGAGGGCGGTTCTGTACGACCACGCCTCGTGCGGCGGTTCCGGCCGAGGGCGCGCCCATCAGCGCGGCGTGCCCTCCGGGAATCAACTCAGCGGTCGGCAGATTCGCTGGGGCTTTGGGCTCATGCAGCATGACTTCATGGGGTTACAACATCTGTGCCAGCATCCAGGCAATTGAAATCATTCATCTCTGCAGCCAGAGCCCAGGAGAGCGACGGACGAGCACTGGCGACGAGGCGACGAAAACTGGCACCGCACCGCATGCCTGTGCGGCCCCGGGGCGGCGGAGAACCAGGAGCCCGATCGGGCCGGACGCCCGGTCAGGCCTTGGCGAATGACACGAAGAAGGACCCGAACTCCACGGGCTCGAAGCAGTCCGGGATCTCCCCGTGCTTCCAGGCGCCGGGAATCTTCACGATGCGAAAGCCGGGCTCTCCCCCCCAGCGCCTTCTCAGATCGATCTCGCTGAAGACGCGGCAGTGGTCGGCATAGCCGTGCACGGGCGCATAGTCAGGAATCGGACCCCTGACGCGGAACTCGTGCATGGGCACCACGAAGCAGAAGCGACCGCCCGGCCGCAGCACCGTCATGATGGAGCGCACGGTCGCGTCGACATCGCGAACATGCTCCAGCACGGCGAAGGAATAGGCGAGGTCGAATCGGCCGGGCTCGAAGTATTCGTGCACTTCCTCGGCGAGGCCCTGGCGGAACGTGGCCGTCGTCCACCGGTTGAGCTGCTTGGCGATCTTGACGTTGGTGAAAGACACCTCGACGCCGTCGACGGACAGCTCCGGGTGCCGGGCGCAAAGGGCCATGGCCACGCCCCCCTCGCCGCTGCCCGCGTCGAGCACGCGACGCGGCTTGACCGCCTCGACCTCGCGCTCGAGCTCCTGGAACTCCGGATCGCGGCCGCGTCGCTCGATCATCTTGCGAGTCTTCTTCCCCGAGAGCATCCGGAGCCGCTTCTCGAGCAGCTTGAGCCCCGCTTTCCAGCGCAGCCCCTTGTACTGCTGCTCCTGCGCGGCGACGTAGGCCTCGCGGCTCTCGAGGTGCCCGAGCCACGAGCGAATGCGGGCGCTCTGCTCGGCGTAGCGGGGATCGGGGCGTGCGGCATGCGCCGCCTCCAGGATCTCCAGCGCGCCGTAGATGTTCTCGCGGTAGAGCTCGAAGCGCACCGCCTGGATCACGCGATCCACGTCGGCGGGATCGAGCGGCGGCGCGGGAACGGAGGACTCGCTCATGACGTGGTCATCGCCTGGTGAGCATCGTATCACTCCGGCCCGAAGCGTCCGGAGATCCATCGGCGAGCGAGAAGGCCTGGGCCAGGAGCTGGTAGGAACGCAGGCGCGCCTTGAAGTCATGGGTGATGGTGACCACCTTGACTTCCTCCGCCCCGTGCTCCTGCGCGAGCGAAATCAGCCGCTCGCGCACCTGCTCCGGCGCGCCCGCGATGGTGCGCCGCCGGGCGTGCTGCGCGATGGCCGCTTCCTGCTCCGTGTAGGGATAGCTCTCGGCCTCCTCCACCGACGGGAAGGCGCCGGGCCGCCCCGTGTACAGGCGGACAATCCACAGGTCGCGGCTCTTGGCCAGCCGCAGCGCCTCGGCTTCGGTATCCGCGGCGAGGGCGAACACGGCGACGCTGGCCCGCGGCGCGGCGATGACGCCGGGATGGAACCGCGCGGCGTAATCTCGGGTGGCCGCCGTGCCCCCCTCGTCGCTGATGAAGTGGGCGAACGAGAACGCGGTGCCGAAATGCGCCGCGATGGCAGCGCCCTCGCCGCTCGAGCCGAGCATCCAGATCTCGGGCATGGTCGGACCGTCGGGCATGGCGCGGATGCCGCGGAAGGGATGCCCCTGCGGCAGATCGCCCCGCAGGAAGCCCAGGAGATCGCCGATCTGTCCGGGGAAGTGCTCGATGCCGAGCGCGCCCGGGCCGTGGGCCAGCGCGCGGGCGGTCCGCGGATCGCTGCCGGGCGCGCGGCCTATCCCCAGGTCTATGCGGCCGGGGTGGAGGGTCTCCAGCATGCGGAAGTTCTCCGCGACCTTGAGCGCGCTGTAGTGGCTCAGCATGACGCCGCCCGAGCCCACGCGGATACGCGACGTGTGCGCGGCGACATGCGCAATGAGCACCTCGGGAGTCGACCCGGCGAGCCCGCGGCTCGCGTGGTGCTCGGCGAGCCAGTACCGGTGATAGCCCCAGCGGTCACAGGCCTGGGCCAGCTCGAGCGTCTCACCGACGGCATCCGCCGCCGTGCCTCCCGAGCGAATGGGAGACTGGTCGAGGACGCTCAGGCGGAGCACGGGCACTCCCGGTCAGCCCGTGGGCAGGCCGCGGCTGAGCACCTTGGCGATGCTCTCGGGCGCGAAACCCAACTGCAGCAGCGCCGCGCCGGTATTCGCATACTCACGATACGCGCGGATGCGCCCGCCTTCCCCCTCCCCGCCGCTGAGCTCGAAGATGCTCATGCCCGAGAAGCGAACGCGGCGGCCCTCGCTGCGGGGCACCGCCGCCGTGGCCGTGTAGCCGAACGTCCACTCGGCCGCCGCCCGCCGGTCGTCCATGACGATGGCGTCCATGCTCCAGCGATAGTCGCGGCCCTCGTGGAACATGCGCTCGAACATGCCCCGCAGGGCTGTCTGTCCGGCGTGCGGCCCGTAGAAGAGATCGCGATAGGTCGCATCCGCGGTGAAGCAGGCGAGCAGACCGTCCACGTCGCGCCGGTTGAACGCCTCCGCGAACCGCTCGACCACGTTCACGCGGTCTCCCGTGCTTAGGCCCTCTCGACCTTGATGCGCATGGCGTAGAACGAGCGCCACACGAAGATCACCGATGCCACGAAGAACGCCGCGGCGAGGCCGCGGCTCAACACCGCGCCCCGCTCGGCGGTGAGCGAGACGGCGAGCTCGACCGCGAGGAGGCCGAAGAGCGTAGTGAACTTGATGATCGGGTTCATGGCGACGGACGAGGTGTCCTTGAACGGATCTCCTACCGTGTCTCCGACCACGACGGCGGCGTGGAGCGCGGTGCCCTTTTCCTTGAGATCGACCTCGACGACCTTCTTGGCATTGTCCCAGGCGCCGCCCGCGTTGGCCATGAACACCGCCTGGAAGAGACCGAAGAGCGCGATCGAGATCAGGTAGCCGATGAAGAAGTACGGCTCGAGGAAGGCAAAGGCGAGGGTGGCGAAGAACACGGCCAGAAAGATGTTGAACATGCCCTTCTGCGCGTACCGCGTGCAGATCTCCACGACCTTCTTGCTGTCAGCGACCGACGCTTTGGCCACACCATCGAGCTTGATGTTGGCCTTGATGAACTCGACCGCCTGGTAGGCGCCCGTCGTCACCGCCTGCATGGACGCGCCGGTGAACCAGTAGATCATGGCCCCGCCCGTGATGAGCCCGAGCAGGAAGGGCGGATGGAGCAGGGACAGCTTCTCGAGGTTCTGCGCGAGCCCGTGGGTCAGGACCATGATGATCGAGAAGATCATGGTGGTGGCGCCCACCACCGCGGTACCGATCAGCACCGGCTTGGCCGTCGCCTTGAAGGTGTTGCCGGCGCCGTCGTTCTCCTCCAGCATGTGCTTGGCCGACTCGAAGTTGACGTCGAAGCCATGGTCCTTCTTCAGCTGCGCCTTGATGCCGGGGATCTGCTCGATGACGGAGAGCTCGAATACCGACTGCGCGTTGTCGGTGACCGGCCCGTAGGAGTCCACGGCAATCGTCACCGGCCCCATGCCGAGGAATCCGAAGGCGACGAGGCCGAAGGCGAAGACGGCGGGGGCGACCATGAGAACGTCCAGGCCCTGACGGCTGACCAGGTACGCGGTGCCCATGAGCCCCACGATGACCATGCCGAGCCAGTAGGCGCTGAAGTTGCCCGCGACCAGCCCCGAGAGGATGTCCAGTGAAGCCCCGCCTTCGCGCGCCGACGTGACGATCTCGCGCACGTGGCTCGAATTGGTCGAGGTAAAGACCTTGACGAACTCCGGGATAATCGCGCCGGCCAGAGTGCCGCACGTGATCACCGTGGCCAGCTTCCACCAGAGAGTACCGTCCCCGAGCCCGGGAACCAGCCACCAGGAGACCACGTAGGTCAGCGCAACCGACACGATCGACGTGATCCACACCAGGCTCGTGAGAGGCTCCTCGAAGTTCATCTTCGTGGCCTGGGCGTGGCGGCCACGGGCCACGACATCGTTGATGAAGTACGAGGCGCCGCTGGCGACGATCATCATGACGCGCATCACGAAGATCCACACCAGGAGCTGGACCTGGATCGCTTCCTTGGGCACCGCGAGCAGGATGAAGGAGATGAGGGCGACACCGGTGACTCCGTAGGTCTCGAAGCCGTCAGCGCTGGGCCCGACCGAGTCGCCGGCATTGTCGCCCGTGCAGTCGGCGATGACGCCGGGGTTGCGCGCGTCGTCCTCCTTGATGTTGAAGACGATCTTCATCAGGTCCGACCCGATGTCGGCGATCTTGGTGAAGATGCCGCCCGCGATCCTCAGGGCGGAGGCGCCGAGCGACTCGCCGATGGCGAAGCCGATGAAGCACGCGCCCGCGTAGTCCCCGGGGATATAGAGCAGGATGCAGAGCATGATCAGCAGCTCCACGCTGATCAGCAGCATGCCCACGCTCATGCCGGCGCGCAGCGGAATGGCGTAGACGGGGAACGCGAACCCCCGAAGGCTGGCGAAGGCGGTGCGGGAGTTGGCGAAGGTGTTGATGCGCATGCCGAACCAGGCCACTCCGTAGCTGCCTCCGATGCCGACCAGACTGAAGAAGAGGATGATCGCGACCTGCTGGCCCGAGAAGTGCTGGAGCACACCGAAGTAGAACGTCACGATGACCGCGATGAAGACCCACAGGATCATCAGGAACTTGCCCTGGGTGGCCAGGTAGGTCTTGCAGGTCTCGTAGATGAGCTCGGAGATCTCCCGCATCGACTGATGCACCGGCAGACCCCTGAGCTGCTTGTAGATCGCCATCCCGAATCCCAGGCCGAGGAGGCAGACCAGCAGACCCCACTGGAGGAGCGTGCGACCGGACACACCACCGAAGCTCACCTGCGAGAGATCCGGAATCCTGAGATTGGCCTCGCCTCCGCCCTGATGCTGGGCGGGCGCCGCCGCCCCCTGCGCCCAGGCGGCGTCGAGCGCCGACCCGGCCATGGCGGCCATGAGGACGAGGGCCAGGAGCGCCGGGAGAACCCAGATGGCGCGCCGGTGCATTTCGTGGAATCCGCTCATGTGCAAATCTCCTCCACCACTGGGGATATAACCGCCTGCCGCGTTGCGGCAACCCATCACTTATGCCCATCTTTGAGGCGCGAGTCAAGCCTTACGAGGGCTCTTGCTCGGGGCTTGGCCGTCATCTATCCTTGCATTCCATGCCCTACGACTTCGACCGGATCATCGACCGCCGCAGCACCGAGAGCAACAAGTGGCACAAGTACCCGCCGGACGTGCTCCCCCTCTGGGTCGCCGACATGGACTTCGCCTCGCCGGAGCCGGTGATCCGCGCGCTCCGCGAGCGCGTGGAGCACGGCGTCTTCGGCTACGGCGCCGAGCAGCCGGAGTTTCACCAGGTCATGCACGACCGGTTCCTCAAGCGCTACGGCTGGAAAGTCGAGCCGGAGGCCATGGTGCTCATGCCCGGCGTCACCCCGGGCAACAACACCGCCTGCCGCGCGTTCGGCGGGCCGGGCGACGGCATCGTCATGCAGCTGCCGGTCTACCCGCCCATCCTGCGCCTGCCCGACAATGTCGGGATGTCGCGGGACGCCGCCAGCCTGGTCAGAGGGTCCGATGGCCGCTACACGATCGACTTCGACGCCTTCGAGCGCGCCATCACGCCACGCACCCGCATGTTCGTCCTCTGCAATCCCCACAATCCGGTGGGCCGCGTCTTCACTCGGGAGGAGCTGCTACGGATCGCGGAGATCTGCCTCCGCCACAATCTGATCATTTGCGCCGACGAGGTCCACGGCGATCTCATCTACACCGGCCACAGCCATGTGCCGATAGCCTCGCTCGATCCCGAGATCGAGGCGCGCACCATCACGCTCCTCGCCCCGAGCAAGACCTTCAACCTGGCCGGGCTCAAGACCTCGATGGCCGTCATTCCGAACCAGGCGCTCAGGGAAAAGTTCATGGCGGCGCGCGTCGATATGGTCCAGACGGGGAACATTCTCGGGTACACGGCCATGCTCGCGGCCTACCGGGATGGGCAGCCCTGGCTGGATGAGCTCCTGCGCTACCTCGAGAGCAACCGCGACTTTCTCGTGAAGCACGTTCGCAGCAATTTCCCGGGCATCGAGATGGGCGTGCCCGAGGGTACGTATCTCGCCTGGCTGGACTGCCGGCGAGCGGGCATACCACGCAACGACCCCTTCACCTTCTTCCTCGAATCCGGGCGGGTCGCCTTCAACGACGGGACCACGTTCGGACCCGGCGGAGAAGGCTTCGTGAGGCTCAACTTCGGCTGCCCGCGCTCCCTGCTCGTCCAGGGCCTCGAGCGAATGTCAGCCGCCCTCGCCCGCCTCCCCCGCTAGCAGGCGGGTTCTCGGTTAGCTGGCGGGGGGGCAGGTCGCGAGTTCGGGTGGGGGCGGGATCTTGAGCAGGCGGACGGCCTCACGCGCGTTGATGCAGGCGCCGGCCCGCCCGGGCTCGAGACGCAGTGCCTCGAGCATGAGCGGCAGCCCCTCGGCAACCTGGCCGCTGCTGGCGTACAGCCATCCCAGCACCTCGTACCACGGAGCCTTGTCGCGCGAGAGCTTGAGCACCACCCGATACTGACCGATCGCTTCCGGTATCCGGCCCGCAGCCGTATAGGCTCCTCCCAGATTGATTCGCGCGAAGCGATTGCCCGGCTCGAGCGCCACGGCGTGACTCCAGAGCGAGACCGAATCGCGCCAGAAATGGATCTGTTGCGCCGCCAGGAAGACGAGAAGCGCCAAGACGACCGCTGAGACGGCCCGTACGACGCGCGTGCCGGCCCACGGCCACGCGACCACGCCGCCGGCCGCGAGTGCCCAGCCCAGACATGGGAGATAGGAGTAGCGATCGGCCACGGGCTGCGGGCCGGTTGCGAAGAAACCAAGCGTCGGCAGCAGAAGCGTGAGGTACGCGAGACCGGCCGCCGCCAAGGCCGGCCAGCGCCGGCGCATCACCACCGTCACGATCAGCGCCACCGCCAGGCTCGCAAGAATCATCCAGCTCACGCGCGTGACAAACGCATAGAGGGGTGACAGCCCCACGGGCAGCAGCGTCTTGCCAAGATAGAACGCCACGCCATAGGCGGCCACGAGAGCGCGCGATCCCAGGCTCAATGTTTCGAGCGAGGCCCTGGCCGACTCGGGCGTCGCGGCAATGGCCACGGCGGCGGCGACCGCGGCCATGAGAGCGTACGGGAGCTTCTCGAGCCACACGCCGCGGACCAGCCACCCGCGCTCGCCGCCCAGGCGCCGGAGCGGGTAGACGTCGAGCACGAGGAGCACAACAGGCAGCCCGACGGTGAGCGCCTTCGACAAGAGCGCGCAGGCGAACAAGGCGAGGGAGCCCACGTACCACCGGCGCCTCGTTGCCTCGGGCGCCTCCGCGTATCTGAGCCAGGCGAGCAGCGTGAGCATGAAGAAAAGCCCGGAGACCACATCCCGGCGAGCGGTGACCCACGCGACCGACTCGACCCGCAGCGGGTGCACCGAGAAGAAGAGGGCAGCCGCCGCGGCCCCCAGCACGATGCCGGCATCCGGCGTGCCAACCGGCAGCGCGCGGGCGAGGAGCCGGCGAGCGACGGCGTAGAAGCAGAGGGCGGTTGCCGCGTGAAAGAGCAGGCTTGTGAGGTGATAGCCCATCGGGTCCATGCCCCAGACGAGATAGTCGGCGCCGAGCGTAAGCCAGGTCAGCGGGATGTAGTGGCCCATGTGGAAGGTGGTGAACATCCACCTGAGCTGGGCGGGGCCCAGGCCGCGATAGTGCGGATTATCGAGGAAGTTGGCGGGATCGTCCCAGTTGACGAAGCCGTTCTGGAGTATTCCGAGGAAGGCGGCGAGCGTGAGCATTACAACGAAGCCGCCCCACGCCGCCCGCAAGGCGTGGGCGCCGGCCCGGCCGCCCGAACCCGGTTCGGGCGAGATCAGGGGTTGCGGATGGGCACCAGGTCGACGAAGACGCGCTGGGGCATCATGGAGTTCGCGACCAGGGTCAGCGTGCGAGGAATGAAGCCGGGTGCGGTGATCGACACCGTGTAGACCCGCTGGCCGAAGACGGCCAATCCCCGGTTGGAAATCTCGAGCGCCGTGCCGAGCCTCGCCCCGTTCAGACGCACTTCGGCGTTCAGGGGCAGGACTTCAATGGTGATCAGCGCATCGATGGGATCCGCCAGGCTGTCTACTCCGCCCCAGTATCCCCACGCCGGCCCGCTTGCGAGCCCGACGACCAACAACAGGAGCGCCGCTACGATACGCTTCATGGCTTCCTCCTTGGCCTGACTCGACAAGCCTACACCACAAGCCGGAGTTCCCGGTAGCAAGGGGTCAGCGGACCGTATCGTTCATCCCCAGCCTACGTTCGATCGCGACCACGTCCAGGGGCCGCTCGAAGGGCGCGGGCTTCGGCCCTCCGATCTCGCGCGGCCTGCCGATCGCCTCGAAGAACTTCTCGAGCCCGGGCGGCGTGACGATCCACATCATCACGAGGTCGTCCGTGCCCTCGTTGATGATCTCGTGCTTGACGTCGTAGCCGAGGAAGCACGCGGTGCCCGGGGCCAGCCGATGCTCGGCACCGTCGACCATGACGCGGCCCTGACCGTGGAAGCAGATCTGGAGCTCGACCTGCTCTCCGTGCGAGTGCTCGCGAATGCGCCCACCGGGCTCGATGGTCTGGAAGCCCATGGAGAGGCCGTCGAAGCCGGTGCTCCCCGGAAAGAGCGCGGGATCGGCATGCCCATTGGCGGGCACGGGCTGCCAGTAGGACGGGCCCTCGCCCGGCTGCACGACGACGGCGCGCCCGCGAATGGATTCCTGCTGGCTCATGGCTGTTTCTCCTGATCGGGATGATCGATTGCTGACGACACTCTGCCAAGAACCCGGGTCAAGCGCAACGGGCGACGGCCGCCGTGCAGCCTCAGGCGCGCGGCCGCCACCCATCCGAGAGAAGGGCCCAACGCTCGCCCCATCCTCTCTGCGACAGACCAAGAGCTTCTCGTGGCGGCCGCCCCGGCTGCTGCGAAGCCAGTCGGCGAAGAGCCTGGCCGCGCGCTTGACCCGGGGCGGCAGCGGTTCCCAGCGCTTCAGGAAGGCTACGCTCCGACGGCGCAGCGCCAGATACTCGTCCTGATCACGACCGGTCGGCCTTCGCAGATAGACCCGCGGGCCGATCTCGAGGGCCCGGCGCAGCGATGGCTGTCTCGTCCGTGTCACCCACCTAGCCTACCTGAAGGCGATGGGCTTGACGCTTCGTGATCCTTGCCCCTACTCTCGGGCAGCCTCCCACCCTCACCGGTCCCGCGGCTCGGAGGAGCGTGCGCATGCGGTGGACGATCGTCCCGATGCTCGTCGTTCTATGGCTAGGCGCCCTCGTATCGGGCGCGGGCGCAGCCGAGTGCGCGGCGCCCAAGGCGGTCGTGACCACGGCCGTGGGCATGAAGTACTGTGCCGATCCGAGCTTCGACACGGTGATCGCGAGCCAGATGCACATCATCCGTCAGGACATCCGTGCGCAGCGTCAGGCCGGTAGGCTCGTCATTTACTCGAGCACTCCGATCAGCCCGCGCGGCGGGGGCAATATGGAGATCAACCTGGAGATCGCCGCGTCGGTGAAGACGCGGCTCGAAAAGGAATACGGCGCGGCGGTCTGGGTTCTGGACCCCGGGCGCTATCAGCTGCCGGACGTCGCCGGGAAGCCCGCCGGCGGGGCGGAGTACATGGTGATGTGGACGGCGGTCCTCGCGGGAGACGACGGCATGGGTCGCGACTTCGACATGGTACATTTCACGGGCCCTCAGGACATGCGGGCCTACTTCGGCTGCGGACGCGAAGACGTGACGGGCTGCCTCGAGCGCTGGCTCACCGCCCGCACCGCGGTGGACCACAAGCTTCGCCGGGCCGTCGCCGCCCGCCGGCAGACCTTCATCCGCTACTACGCGCTGCGGGCCTCGAGCGCCTACTCGAGCGGCGCGCACGACGAATGGAACATCTTCGTCCGCATCAACCGCACGCGCCCGCTGGGCGATCAGGTTGCCATATTCTTCGACGGCCGTCCCGCTTCTCCGGCGGAGATGGAGATGGACGTCTCGCCAGGCTACGAGCTGCGTTGAAGGTGTGACGAGACCCGCGGGAATCGCAGGAAGCCACCCAGGAGCCCGTAGCACAACAGCAGCGAGATCAGCGTGAGCATGGCATAACGGTCGTCGTTCCACGCCAGAGCCCAGAAGACCACCTGAGACAGGATCACGAAAGCGAAGAGCGGTATCTCGAGCCCGCGTCGCGCTCTGGTCAGGAGGGCGGCGAGGACGAGGAACGAATAGTAGTAGGAGGTGAGCTGCGCGCCCAGGACGATGAAGATCTGCCCGAGGCACCCCCCGATCCACAGTGGCCTGATGCGGTGGACGATCCAGACGAACAAGCCCCCGCTGACGGTGATGATCACGTACGCCAGCCACTTGTACCTGTTGTATCGCTCGCTTCGCATTCGCTTCCACACCGCGAACGGGTCCGCGAGCTTCTGATCGACGGTGTGCTCCATCCGGCTCGAGCCGGCGGCACCCCCGAGCTCATACGTGATCAGGGCGGGCAGGCCCATGTGATTGGTGAGCGGGGTCCGGTCGTGGATCCGGATCGTGTGACGGTAGAATTCGCGATAGGACCCGCTGCCCGCGGCGTAGAGGCTCAGCGGAACGATCACCGCAACCGCGAGGAGCCCGCCGGCCAGGACATCGCGATGGGAGCGCGCGACGCGTCCCCGACGGAGCACGTAGGCCACCGCCACGGTCAACCAGCCCACGGCGATGAGGATCGGAAAGATCCGGAGCAGCCCCGCGTAGACGATCGACGCGCCGGCCAGCCTGAACCGTCGCTTGCGCACCAGGCAGGCGGAGGCGATGAGGTAGAAGAACCAGTCCTGACGGAGAAAGGCGCCCGCCGTCCACGACGCCGGGGCCGCCGCCTGACATCCCCAGAAGATCACGGCGACGGCGAAGACGCGCCACCCGAACGCCCACCAGATCATCGCGAACGCTCCCGCCAGGTAGATCATGTCGAGGCCGGCAAGGATCTGCATGTAGCGCGCGCTGGCGGGGCGGAGGTTGGAGAAGAACGATCCCAGGACCGTCCAGGCCGGCGGCGGGTTGTATCCATGATCCTGCTGCATGCCGTCCCAGTACCCCCGGTCCGCGATGATCCGGAAGAAGGCCACGTCGTCCTTGAAGGAGTTCCATCGCGCGGGAGAGAAGCGGGAGGTGCATCGATCGGGATGCTCGAGCGCGTCTCCGACGGGCACGAGGAGGTTGTCGCCCCCGAGGTCCCGTATCCTCTTCTCGGGACTGCGGACCTCGCTCGACATGTCGAGGCGGAACCGCTGCCCCGTTGCCTCGTTCTTCCATGCCACCGTGCCAAGCTGATCCTGTGCCACGGCCGCGCACCGATAGAGGCCGTCGTACCCCAGCTCGCGGAAGTACTTCGCTCCCATGTAGTAGTGGTAGAGGTCCGAGTGATGCCAGTAGGGAGGGTAGGTGTACTTGAATCCGTTGAAGTAGCACAGGACGGCCGCGGCGGCGAGCACGAGGCCGGCGAAGCGCTTCACCGTCTCGGACAGCGGGCGGCCTCGGCGCAGGCGACGGCCTTCGTAGACCAGGCAGGCGATGGCGATGCCCGTCACCATGACCTTCGCCATGCCGGTGCGGCTGTCGTATGGCCGGATATGCGCTCGAAGAATCAGGAACAGGACTGCCGCCGCCAGCGCGACAAGAACATACGCGTATCGCGCGGCCGGATCCTTCGGCGGCGCCACCATCACGCGTGTCGGCTCAGGCGACCTTCCGGGGCCCGCTCTTTCGTCTGGCTTTCGTTGGTCGTTTGACACCGCGGCCCGGCCGCCGGCCGGCCAGGCTCTGCTGCAGGCGCTCCATCAGGTCGACCACCTTGCCCTGTCGCGCGTCGGCCGGCTCTTCCCGGAGCCGGGGCGCCGTACCCTTGAGCTTGGCGCGAATCACGCGGGCGAGATTGGCCTGGTACTCGTCCTTGTACTCGCGGGGCGACCATTTCGCGCTGAGCTGATCGATCAGCGCCTTCGCCATCTGCACTTCTTTCGGGCGCGGCCCGGCCGCCGGCGGAAAGCGGAAATCCGAGGGGTCGGCGAGCTCATCCGGAAAGCGCATCAAGGTGAGGACCAGCGCCCCATCGATGGCCTCGAGCGCCGCCAGGTGCTGGGTCTCACGCAACATGATCTTGCCCACGGCGGTCTTGCCGGACTGGCCGAGCGCCTCGCGCAGCACCGCGTAGGCCCGGTCGCCCCCCTTCCCCGGCACGACGTAATACGGTGTCTCGAAGAACCGGTCGTCGATGTCCTGGCCGGGGACGAAATTGAGGATGTCGAGCGTGCGCGTCTTCTCGAGGACCGCCCGTTTCATGTCCTCCCGGGTGAGCACCACGAACTTGCCCTTCGCATACTCGTAGCCCTTGACGATCTCGCTCCACGCCACCGCCCGATCCTCCCGTTCGCACACGCGCTCGAAGCGAACCGGAGACTTGTCCTTGGCGTGTAAGAGCCGGAATCGCGGCCGTGTCTCCCTGACCGCGCGATGCAGCTCGATAGGTATGCTGACGAGACCGAAGGCGATGGATCCCGTCCACAGCGCTTTGCCTTTCATGTGCTGTCCTCCCTGTCTGCCGATTCACACCGGCGTGTTCTTATCGAGCGGCCTCGAGCGCGGCAAGCGCCTCGGCCGGCGTCGAGAAGCGGTAGCGCGAGCGGGCCGGGTGTGCAAGCAGGACATTGACGCAGGCGTCGACCGCCTGCAAGAGATGCGGACGCACCCCGAAGTCCGAGCGGATGGCGAAAGCCAGATAGGGACGGCGCTGGGCGGCCACTGCGCGATCGAGCATGCGGTCGAACGTGTCAGGAGCCGGCCAGGAACGCCACATGGACAAGGGCGTGTCCTGCCCGCGGTGACGCACGCCGTTCTGCCACAGCCGCCGAAGGTAGCGGCGAGGGTGGCGCATGCCGAGGCGCAAGTGCCCAGAGGTGAGCGGAATGAGACGAATGTCCCGCCTCTCGCCTCTCGCGCGGCGTTGGAAATCCGCCGGCGAGGGCGCAAATGGGACGCGCGGCACCCGACGGTAGCCCGGCAGCGATCCCGATGTGCGCTCGTCGTCCATGAGCGTGGGAAGCGGCGGCGCACCGGGTTCCACGGTGAGATCGAAGCGAATTCCCAGACGCTCCGCCAGATTGACCGTCTGGGTGTTCAGCCACCGGTCGCCGAATCTCAGAGAGAGACAGGGACGACCAAACGCCGCGGCGAAGGCCTCGAGCGATACGCGAAGGCAGTGATCGACCCAGGCCTGGTCGCCGAAGTCCTGAAGCCACGCCCGCTCGTTCTCGAGCCATCGGTACGGATGGGGATGCACGCCGATCTCGTCTCCTTCCCGCTGGATCTCATCCATGTGCGCCCGGTAGGTGTCAGCGACCCACGTCGCGCTGCCGTAGGGGTCGGCGACCTGGGGGTCCATGCGAAGGAACCACGAGAAGTGCGCGGGCCCCCCGGTGAGCGCCTCGATCCTCGGGCGCAAGTCCCGCAGGTAGCGTTGGGTGAATTCGTATCCGGTCCAGGGCTCACGGGCACCCCGATTCACCTGCCGCAGATCCGGCTCCACATCCACGCAAAAGATCACCGGGATCGGCGAAAGAGTCGGCGGCACACCTTCATTCCATCACACCGGATCGCCGATCACGAAGCTCGCCCGGAGGGGTGTCGCCGGGGCGGAGTCTCCACAGGCGGCGGGCGCAGACGGAGCTCACACGAGGCGGGGCCGATCGCCCTCGACGATGATCCGCCACAGCACGCGGCTCTGGCTCCGGTCGTAGTCGCCGTGGGCGCGGTGCATCGTCGCGCGGTCGTCGATGACCAGCACGTCCCCCTTGCGCCAGGCGTGGTGATAGACGATCTCCGGCCGGATCATCCGCTCGAGCAGATCGCGCATGTAGGCTCGGCTTGCCTCGGGGGTCATGCCGGCGATGTGGGTCGCCTTGGAGATGTGGAAGTAGACCGCTCTCGACCCGTGCACCGGATGCGTGCGCACCATCGGGTGCTCGATGGGCTTGCCGTACTTGTCCCGGTCTTCCGGACGCGTGTCGGCGTGCCCGTCCAGCCCGTTGAACGTCGTGAGCGACTCGAGGCGCCGGCGCTCGTCCTCCGGCAGGGCGAGATAGGCCGCGCGCATATTGGCCACGCTGGTGCCGCCGCCGGCCGAGGGAATCTCTTCCCCGTACAGGATGGTGGCGGCCGGCGGGCATTCGCGATTGGTGTGATCGGTGTGCCACTGCTCGGCCGGCTGCTGGCCGTTCCGGTGCCAGATCAACCCGATCAGAGGAAAGTCCGGCATGTTGTGCTGCGAATAGTGCTGCTCCATCGGCGGCCCGAACGCCGAGGCGGCGGCGAGATACTGGGCGGGCGTCAGGCACTGGTCATGAAAAACGAGTGCGAGGTGATCAGCCAGAGCCTGTGACAGCGCGTGCCGGGTCGGCTCGTCGATCGGCGCGCTCAGGTCGACACCGGCCAGCTCGGCGCCCAGCGAGGGATGAAGGGGGGAAATCTGCACGTGTGCCATGGCGCGTCGCCTCAGCGGGCCAAGCCCGGACTGCCGGCCGGCACGGCATAGAAGTTCATGGTCAGCGAGACCGCCGTGTAGTACCCCATCAGCACGATCATGTCGGTGACGCCCTCGTGGCCGAGCGCGGCGACGGCGCGGTCGTAGAGTCCTTGAGGGACGAGCCTGCCCGCGGCGAGAGCCATCGCCACCTCGTAGACGACCTGCTCGCGCGCGTCGGGAAACGAGGCTGGAAGACCGCCGATGATCGCCTCCACCGAGGCCGCAGGCAGACCGACCTCGACGCTGCGCTTCTCGTGTGCGGCGGTGGGATAGGCCGATTGCCATTGGCTGGTGATGACGAGGACTGCGATTTCGCGTTCGCGCTCCGACAGCGCGGACTGGCCCGGCGTGAAGTGCTGCCCGAGCGGCGCC
>Ga0335070_10003712_pt1 | contig 17858 bp, 12 predicted proteins | sample Lox_Sample_13_FD_206722 | JGI IMG/M metagenome (GOLD analysis project Ga0335070, IMG submission 206722) | Soil microbial communities from Loxahatchee National Wildlife Refuge, Florida, United States - Lox_Sample_1.3 | ecosystem: Environmental > Terrestrial > Soil > Wetlands | place: USA...
CCCAGCGGCGGTGGCCTTCTCGCCCGGCTGCAAAACGGGCTGACGACGATCACGGGCACCGTGACGCCGGCGCAGATGGCGGAAGCGCCCGATTTCGCTTTCCGCCGGCTGGAAATCGATACGAGCAAGCCGCAAGCCGAAGCGTGCCTCGTCTTCACGCGCAGCCTCGACGCGTCCGGCCGCACGCATTACGAGGATTATTTCTCGATCGATCCCGACACCCGCGTCGCCGCGCATGTGGTGGACGATCGCCTCTGCATCTCCGGCCTCGAGTTCGACAAGACCTATAACCTTACCCTGAAGACCGGTCTGCCCGCGGCAACCGGCGAGAAGCTGGCGTCCGAGGAAACCGTCCCGGTCGAACTGCGCGACAAGCCCTCGCTGGTCCGTTTCTCGGGTGGAGTCGTGCTCCCGCGCGACAACGCCGAAGGCGTTCCCGTCACGACCGTCAACATCGCCAAGCTGCGGCTCAAGGTGATCCGCGTCGGCGACCGGCTCCTGTCCCAGATTGAAAGCGGCACGGTCGACCAGACGACGCTCTATTCCTGGAAGGACACCGATCTGGAGAGTTCGCAGGGCACGCTCGTCTGGTCGGGAACCATGGACGTCGCCAACGTCAAGAACGATTCCGTCGTGACCCTGGTGCCGATCCGCGACATCCTCAAGGGCAAGCCGCCTGGCGCCTATGTCCTGATCGCGATGGATGCGTCCAAGGACGCCGATCAGGACTATTACGATGACGGGACGATCGCCGCGCAATGGGTGGTCGACTCCGACATGGCGCTGACGAGCTTTCAGGGCGACGGCGGTCTCACCGTATTCGCCCGCTCCTATGCCACGGCGCACCAGATTGCCGGCGTCAAGCTGACGCTCGTCGCGAAGGACAACAATGTCCTCGCCACCGCGACGACAGACGGCGACGGCCGTGCCGATTTTGCCGCGGGATTGCTGCGCGCAACGGGCGGAGACGCACCCGTCGTCGTCATGGCCTATGGCGAGAGCGGAGATTTCAGCTTTCTGGACCTTCGCCGGGCCGCGTTCGACTTGACCGATCGCGGCGTCGGCGGACGGACGACGCCCGGACCGGTGGACGCTTATCTCTACACCGAGCGCGGCGTGTACCGGCCCGGCGAAACCGTGCAAACGACTGCGATGCTGCGGGATCGCGTCGGCGCCGCGATCTCGGCGCCGCTGACGCTCGTTGCGACGCGCCCCGACGGCCTCGAAGTATCGCGGACGACCGTCGCAGGTGCGTCGCTTTCGGCCGGCGCCGCCATCTGGTCCGTCAAGCTCAACAACCGTGCGCCGCACGGCCGCTGGCAGATCGCCGCCTATATCGATCCCAAGGGCGATCCGGTCGGCCGCGTCCAGTTCGACGTCGCGGACTTCGTTCCGCAGCGCCTCAAGGTGACGCTCACCGCCGAGACACGCGTCGCCCATCCCAACGAAGACATCCGGGTGAAGGCCGAGAGCCGCTTCCTCTACGGCGCGCCGGCGTCCGGTCTTTCCGGCGAAGGCACAGCCACGATCGCGGTGGACGCAAAGCCGTTCCCGGCGTTCAAGGAGTATCAGTTCGGACGCGTCGACGACACCTTCCAGAACGTCGACGTCCAGATGAACGTGCCGGAAACGGACGCGACCGGAACGACTGAAGCGACGGGCTCGGTGGGCGACATCGCCGACACGACCCTGCCGCTCAAGGCGACGGTCGTCATCTCGATTCATGAGCCGGGCGGCAGGACGACCGACAAGAGCGTCGACATTCCGATCCGCAACCACGACGTCATGATCGGCATCCGGCCGGACTTCGACGACGGCTCCGTCGCGGAGAACGCGCGCGCGGGATTCGAGGCAATCGCCGTCGACGGCGACGGCAAGCGCATCGCCCTGAACAATCTGTCCTACTCCTGGGTGCGCGAAGACACGACCTATCAATGGTATCAGGACGAAGGGAACTGGAAGTACCAGTCAGTCACCCGCGATCGGCTGATCACCAGCGGCAAAGTCAACATCGGCGAAGGCGCGCCGCTGAAACTCGCGCAGGCGCTGCCCTACGGATCCTATCGGCTGACGATCACCGATCCAGCCTCCGGTTCGGCGTCGTCCTATCGCTTCTACTCGGGCTGGGCGGCCAGCTCGGCCGGCGACAGGCCCGACCGCATCCCGGTGGCCGCGGACAAGCCGAGCTATCGCGTCGGCGAAACGGCGCATGTGCAGATCAAGCCCACCGCGGACGGGAAGGCGCTCGTGGTCGTCGCCGGCGACCGCGTCTTCTCGTCCAGGCTGATCGACGCGCCGGCAAGCGGCGCGAGCGTCGACGTGCCGATCTCGGCAGATTGGGGACCCGGCGCCTATGTCCTCGTCACCGACTATCGACCGCTGAACCAAGCCACCGGACGCGAACCGGTCCGCTCGATCGGTCTGGCCTGGCTTCAGGTCGACAACAGTCAGCGCACGCTGACGACGCTGATCGGCGGTCCGCAGAAGATATTGCCGCGCCAGAAGATCACCATTCCGGTGACGATCAAGGGTCTGGATGACGGCGAAGACGCCTATCTGACGCTCGCCGCCGTCGACGAGGGCATTCTCCAGCTCACGAACTTCGTCTCGCCCAATCCCAACGACTGGTACTTCGGCAAGCGCCAGCTCGGCGTCGGCATGCACGACGATTACGGCCGGCTGATCAAGCCGGAGAAGGGCGCGCTCGGCGCCATGCGCGAAGGCGGCGACAGTTTCGGCGGCCGGCCGCTGGCCGTCGTGCCCACGCGAACGGTCGCGCTGTTCTCGGGTCTGGTGAAGGTCGGCGCCGGCGGCATCGCCAACGTTCCGATCGACGTTCCCGACTTCAACGGTGAACTGCGGCTGATGGCGGTGGCCTTCAGCACGTACAAGCTCGGTCATGCCGACCGGCCGCTCACGGTGCGCGATCCGGTCGTCGCCGACGTCGTCCTGCCGCGCTTCCTCGCGCCCGGCGACCACGCGGCGCTTGCCATGAACCTCAACAATGTCGAAGGCCGGGCGGGCAATTATGTCGCGACCCTGACCGCGAGCGGGCCGGTGGCATTGCCGAACGGTGCGCGACAGACCGTCGTCACGCAGTTCTTGCGCGTCGGTCAACGCGTCCTCATTCCGATGCAGGTCGAGGGCCGCGGCATCGGCATCGCCACGATCGCGCTGAACGTCAAAGGCCCGGGCGGATTCAACGTGACGCGGTCCTGGCAGATCGAATCGCGCGCGCCGCAGCTCGACGTCGCGCGCGACGAAACCGTGCCGCTGGCGGCCGGCGCCAGCTACACGGCGAACGGCAGGCTCGTCGCCGACCTCATTCGCGGCACTTCGACCGTGGGGCTGACGATCGCATCGGCGCATGGTTATTCGGACGTGCCGGGCCTTCTGAAGTGGCTCGACAAATATCCCTATGGCTGCATCGAACAGACGACGAGCCGCGCCATGCCGCTGCTGGTTTTCAACGATCTCTCCGACCTGGCGGGATTGCCGCGCGACCAGGCGCTGCGCCCGCGCGTCCAGGATGCGATCGATGCGGTGCTCGACATGCAGAACTATGCCGGCAATTTCGGCATGTGGGCGCCCGGCTCAGACGCCGATCCGTGGATCAGCGTCTTCGCACTGGATTTTCTCTATCAGGCCAAGGACAAGGGCTATGTCGTGCCGAACGACGCGCTGAAACGCGGCTCGTCCTGGCTGCGCACGGCCGCCGCCAGCGACTCCAATTCGGATGCGACGCGCGCCTATGCCTTCTATCTCCTGGCGCGTACGGGCCAGGTCAATCTCTCCGACCTGCGTTACTTCGCCGATACGCGCGGGCCGGAAATGGGCGCGGCGATCGGTGAAGCGCTCATGGGCGCGGCTGCGGCGTCGGCGGGAGACAGGTCGCGCGCCGCCTATGGCTTCGGCCGGGCGCGCGATATCGCGCTCGGCGCGCGTGACTTCGACTATCCGCGCGGCGATTACGGATCGCTGTTGCGCGACGTCGCGGGCACGACCGCTCTGGCGGCTGAAAGCGGCGAGGCGGACCTCATTCCCGCTCTCTTGCAGAAAAGCCAGGAGGTTGACACGACCCTGAACGCGACGACGACGCAGGAAAAAGCGTGGATGCTGCGCGCGGCCTACGAACTGACGCGTCAAAAGGTGCCGCTCAACATCGTGGTCAACGGGCAGCCGGCGACCGCGCGCGCCGGCGCGATCCGGTTGTCGCCCTCGACGGCGCAGCTCGCCGCCGGCATCACGTTCCTCAACCGCGGCGACGCCGTCGTCTGGCGCACGACGTCGGTTCAGGGCACGCCGTCCGCGCCGCTTGCACCCGACGCCAGCGGTCTCACGCTCAGCAAGACGATCTGGACGATGGACGGATCGCCCGCCGACATGAGCAAGCTGCACCAGAACGACCGCGTGATCGTCGAGATCACCGGCCAGATGCAGCACAATACCTACCGCCAGATGGGCGTCATCGATCTCCTGCCGGCGGGTCTCGAAATCGAGATGCCGCTGTCGGGCGACGACGGTAAGCCCTATCCGTTCCTGCGCGGGCTGTCCGACACGAACATGACGGATGCGCGCGACGATCGCTTCGTCGCCGCGTTCACGATCGGCGCGCAATATGTCAGCGACGAGGACAAGAAGAAGCCGGAGCCGCAGCCCGTGTTCCGCGTGGCCTATATCGCACGCGCGGTGACGACCGGCACCTTCGTTCTTCCCGGCGCCGACGTCGGCGACATGTACGCGCCGTCGATCCACGGCCGCACCGCCCTGGGCTCGGTGACGATCGCGCCATGAACGAGCCGGTCTCGCGCCCGCACGCGGGAAGCGGGGGACGTGCCGGCCGGCCGACGCGGCTGCAGACCGCGCTGCTGGTGGCGCTCTTCGGCTTGTTCGGCGGGCTGTGCGCGCTCGCGGCGGCGGATGCGGCCAATCCGCCGGACATGACGCGGGCTTTGCGCGTCTCGCCCGAGGTTGTCGACCGTCATGGCGTGCTGCTTCGCGCCTTTCTTACGTCTGACGGCTATTGGCGCCTGAAGACGAAGCCGCGCGACGTAAGCCCCCGCTATCTCGCGATGCTGAGGGCCTATGAAGACAAGCGCTTCGACGCGCACTGGGGCGTCGATCCGATCGCGATCGCGCGGGCGGCGCTGCAATATCTCTCGGCGGGCCGCGTCGTCTCCGGCGGCTCGACCTTGACGATGCAGGTTGCGCGCATTCTGGAACCGCCGCGCTCGCGCGGGATCGGAACCAAACTGTTTCAAGTGATGCGCGCGCTCCAGCTCGAGGAGCGCTATTCGAAGGACGAAATCCTCTCCTTCTATCTGACGCTCGCGCCGTTCGGCGGCAATCTGGAAGGCGTGCGCGCGGCCTCGCTGTCCTATTTCGGCAAGGATCCTTCGCAGCTCGATCTGTCGGAAGCGGCGCTGCTCGTCGCGCTGCCGCAGTCGCCGGTGAAGCAGCGGCCCGATCGCCATGCGCTCCGGGCGGCGAAGGGGCGCGACAAGGTTCTGGCGCGGATGGTGAGCGAGGGAATCGTCACGCAAGGCGATGCCGACGTCGCGCGGCGCGAAGGCGTGCCGTTCGCGCGTCAGACGATGCCTCTCTCAGCGCCGCATCTCGCCACGCGCCTGCACGGCAGGAGCCGCGACTCGCTCATCGTCACGACGCTCGACGCACCGCTGCAGGCCGCGGTCGAACGGATGGCGGCGCAGGAGACGCCCTATTTCGGCGACGGGGCGGCGCTTTCCATCGTGGTCGTCGACAACGCGACGCGGAACGTCGTCGCCTATCTTGGCGGCGTGAACTATTGGGGACCTTCGGGGCAGGTCGACCTCGCCCAGCGCTCGCGCTCGCCCGGCTCGGCGCTGAAGCCTTTCATCTACGGGCTTGCGTTCGACAATCTCTATCTCCATCCGGCCTCGATGATGACGGACGCGCCCACCCAGTTCGGCGACTATGCGCCGAAGGATTTCGACGGCGCGTTCCAGGGCGCGGTGACGGCGCGTGATGCGCTTCGCATGTCGCTCAATGTTCCGGCGGTGATGGTCCTGGATCGCGTCGGCCCCCTCGCGTTCACGATCACATTGCAGAACGCCGGCGCGCGGCTCGCGTTTCCGGCTGGCGGAGCGGCGCCGGCCTTGCCCGTGGCGCTCGGCGGGCTCGGCATCAGCCTGGCAGACATCACGATGCTCTATTCGGGAATCGCCAATGGCGGCCAGGCTCGCGCGCTCCGCTTCGTGGCGGGAACGCCCGACGCGCCGGCGCACCGCCTTTTCGGGCCGGTCGCTGCGTACTACCTGAAACAGATCCTGCGCGGCGTGGCGCTGCCCGACGGCTGGGCGATGGGCCAGGGACTCGCCCGCCAACGCGCGATCGCATTCAAGACCGGGACGTCCTACGGCTACCGCGATGCATGGTCGGTCGGTTTTTCAAACGACTACACCGTCGGCGTGTGGGTCGGACAGGCGGACGGTTCGCCGCGACCGGGTCATGTCGGTCGCGATGCAGCCGCGCCCATCCTGCTCAAGACGTTCGAGCTTCTTCCGCCGGAGACGCATGCCGATGCGCCGCCGCCATCAGGCGCGCTGATTACCAACGCGACGGACCAGCTTCCGCCTTCGATGCGCGTCTTCCGCCGCGAGTCCTCCAGCGCGCCGCCGCAAGCGGCTGTCGTTCCGCCGCCGACGATCGCCTTTCCGCCCAACGGCTCGGTCGTACCTTTGCCTGCGGCGAGCGCGAAGGATTCCTCCATAGTGTTGAAAGCGGACGGCGGACGTGCGCCGCTCACCTGGCTGGTCAACGGGCAACTCGTCGGCAATTTCGATCGCTTCCAGCCCGTGCTCTACACGCCGGACGGCGAGGGCGTCGCGCGCATCACCGTCGTCGATGCGCAGGGACGAAGCGACTCCTCGGAAGTGCGCTTCAAGAAGGCGAAATAATCTCTCACCGCGGCCGAGCGCCCGCATGTGAGGTGCGCGCGTATTGCGCCTTGACCTGAGCGGTGGTTTGGGGTGCTTTCGGACAAAAGCCGTATGATGCTGCCCAGAACGCAACCCGATCCCGAAGAAGTCCGACACGCCGAGGTTCTGCGCGAGGAAACCGCCATCGCGAACGATTTCGGCCGCGTCACCACGCCGGCGGAGCGGCGACGCGCGTTCGGGATACTCTTCGTCAGTCTGGTGTGTATGGGCGCCGGTCAGACGGTGCTGTTCAACATCCTGCCGCCGCTCTCGCGTCAGCTCGGTCTCTCGACGGTGCAGACGACGAGCGTGTTCGCGGTTTCGGCGGCCGTCTGGGTGGTGACGTCGACCTATTGGGGGCGCAAAAGCGACAGATGGGGCCGCAAACCGGTCATGCTGTTGGGCCTCTTGGCTTTCGCCACCTCCTTCGCGCTTTTTGCCACCGTCATGCTCGGCGGCTTGAAGCACTGGATTCCGGCAGTGGCGGTCTTTCCGCTCATGATCGCCTCGCGCTCGATCTACGGCCTGCTCGGTTCGGGAACGCAGCCGGCGAGCCAGGCCTATGTCGCGGACCGGACGACACCCGCCGAACGCTTGCAAGGCGTCGCCACTGTGGGTTCGGCATTCGGACTGGGAACGACCGTCGGACCGGCGATCGCGAGCCTGTTCGCCGTCATCGGTCTGCTGGCTCCCTTCTATTTCATCTCCTCGCTCGCCCTCGCGAGCGCGGCGACGATCTGGTTCCTGCTGCCCGAGCGCACGCCGCCCAAGGAGCGCGAATATGTCCATTCCGACCTGAAATGGTACGACCGCCGGATCCTGCCCTTCGTCATCTTCGCCATCGGCCTGTCGACCGCCAGCACGGTGCCCATCCAGACCATGGGCTTCTTCTTCATGGACGTTCTCCATGTGAAGCCGGAGGCCGCCGCGCAATTCAACATGATCGGGCAGATGTCTTCCTCCATGGCGGCGTTGTTCGCGCAGCTCGTGCTGATACAGCGCGTGCACATTTCCGCGCGGGCGATGACCAACTGGGGGCTGGGGGCGGCGCTGGCGTGCAGCGCGATCTTCCTGCTGTCCGGCCAGTTCGGTCCGCTCGTGGTCGCGCTCGCGTTGTCGGGACTCGGCTTCGGCATGGCGCGGCCGGGATTTACGTCGGGCGCGTCGCTCTCGGTCGCGCCGCACGAGCAGGGTGCGGTCGCGGGGATCATCGGCGGCGCGAGCGCGATGGGCTTCATCGCGGGACCGCTGATCGGCTACATGTACGAGTGGTCGCCGTATGTGCCTTACAGCTTCATGGGCGCGCTCATGATTGCGCTGTTTCTTTTCATGTGGCTGTCGCCGACGCTGCGCAATGCCGGCGTCATCAAGACCGATCTCGAAGCGGTGGAAGAAACCGCCGAGACGCCCGTCGCGAACGCCTAGAGACCCTTCTGTTTCGCTTCGACCAGCATCATGGCCAGCAGGCCCAGGGTGGGAAATCCGTCGGCCGGCAGCCCATGGGCCTTCTGATAGCTGCGCAGCGCGGTCTTGACGCCGCGCCCGAGCACGCCGTCGATTTTTCCCGGATCGAAGCCGAGCTTCACGAGCGCGTTCTGGAAGGCGACGCGCTCGTCGCGCGACAGCGGCTGCTCGTCGCGCGGCCAGCCCGCGACGACGCCGGTGCGGCCGGAAAGCATGTCGGCCAGCTCGCACACCGCGAGCGCATAGGAGACGGCGTTGTTGTATTTCAGGATGACCTTGAAATTCGGGAAGGTCAGGAAAGCCGGTCCGCGCAGCCCGGCGGGAATGTAGATCGCGCCGCCATCGCCGCTTGCCGGCAACGGCGTGCCGTCGACGGTGCGGACGCCGAGCGCGATCCACTCCGCGACCGTCTTCGTCACGTCGCCGTCGGCGAGCTCGTAGGGAAAATTTGCCGGCAGCTGGACTTCGTAGCCCCAGGGCGCGCCGCGTTGCCAGCCCTGCGCCGCCAGTTCCGAAGCGGCGGACGCGAGAGCGTCTGCCGGGGTGTGCCAGAGGTCCTTCTTGCCGTCGCCATCGCCGTCGACGGCGCTCTTCAGGAACGTCGAAGGCAACATCTGCAACTGACCGAAAGCACCTGCCCACGAGGCCGGCATGTTTTTGGGGTCGAGGCCTTCCTGCTGGACCATTGTGAGAGCGGCGATCAGTTCGCTCCGCGCGAAATCGGTCCGCGCGCCGTCATAGGCCAGCGTGGCGAGCGCCTCGAAGATGTTGAAGCCGCCCGTATCGTTGCCGTAGTCCGTTTCATTTCCCCAAATGGAGACGAGAATCTCGCGCGGCACGCCGTATCTGGTTTCGATGCGCATCAGCGCCTCGGCCTGCTCGGCCATCTTCTGGCGTCCCAGAGAAACGCGGTGCGGCGAAACGGCGACGTCGAGGTAGGACCAGACCGGTTTGACGAATTCGGGCTGTGCCTCGTTCAATGCTTCGACCTTGGGATTGCGGTGCAGGCCGCGCATCGCGGCATCGTAGGTCGAAGGGCTGATTCCGGCGGCAAGCGCGGTGGCGCGGAAATCTTTGAGAAACCGTTGGAAGGCGATGTCTTTAGGGTCGGGCTTGACGGCGTGCCGGTGCATGCGATGCGCCTGAACCGGGATCGTCGACATCCCGAACACGGCCAGGCTCAGGCACAAGAGAACGAGGGTTCGTGCGACGAGTTTTACCGAGGGTTGCATTGGCGCGAATTTACCCGTTTTAGACCGAATCTTGCCGCACGAAGCGGCATAGCATGTCGCGTACGGATGAAAAAATGGCGGAAAAGTTGGGTTTTTGTGTGGTTGACAGTGGGGGGGCTGCCGCATAATTTCCGCGCCTCTTTGCGGGGCCCTCCGGCCCAAACAGGGCCAACGTCATGAAAGTTCGTAACTCGCTGCGCTCGCTCAAGAAGCGCGACAAGGATTGCCGCGTCGTCCGCCGCAAAGGCCGTGTCTACGTGATCAACAAGAAGAATCCGCGCTTCAAGGCTCGCCAGGGCTGATCCTCGCCTGTGCTAGCGTTCGTGCCTTACGGAGCAGGGCGCACGCGTGGAAGTTCCCCAACCTAACACCGACATCGTCTCCCACAGCGCGGATATCATCGCGGCGCTGTGCACGCTCGTGCCGGACGGCGTGGTCGGCGATCCGGCCGGGCTGGCCGCGTTCGACGGCGACGCCCTGACCGCCTACCGGCAGAAACCGCTCGCCTGCGTGCTGCCGCGCAACAAGGATGAAGTCTCCGCCGTTCTCGAATTCGCCGCAGCCCATCGCATACCGATCGTGCCGCGCGGCGCGGGCACCTCGCTGTCGGGCGGGGCGCTTCCGCGTGCCGACGGAATCCTGCTCAGTCTGACGCGCATGAACCGGATTCTCGAAATCGACGCGGAAAATCGCTGCGTCGTGACCGAGCCGGGCGTGACCAATCTCGCCATATCGCGCGCGGTCGACGGGCTGGGCTTCTACTACGCGCCCGATCCGTCTAGTCAGATTGCCTGCACGATCGGCGGCAACGTCGCGGAAAATTCCGGCGGTCTCCACTGTCTCAAATACGGGCTGACGACCAACAACCTGATGGGAGTCGAGATCGCGCTGCCCGGCGGCGAACGCGTCGCCTTGGGCGGCAAGGCGCCCGGTCCGCGCGGACTCGACCTGCTCGGCATCGTCGCCGGTTCCGAAGGGCTTCTGGGAGTCGTGGTCGAAGCCACCTTGCGGCTGCTGCCCAAACCGCCTGCGACGCGCACGCTGCTGGCGGCCTTCAAGTCCGTGCCCGAAGCCGGACAATGCGTCGCCGAGATCATCGCGGCCGGGCTGGTTCCGGCAGCGATGGAGTTCATGGACCGGCGCTGCGTGGCGGCGGTGGAAGCCTATAGTTCGCCGGGCTATCCGGCCGAGGCGGAAGGCCTTCTGCTCATCGATGCCGACGGCATCCGCTCGGAAGTCGACGATACAATCGCGCGCATAGCCGAGATCGCACGCCGAAACGGCGCAACGGTTCGCGAGGCGACGAACGAGGCGGAGCGCGCGCGCTTGTGGGCCGGCCGCAAGGCCGCCTTTCCGGCGATGGGCAGGCTCGCGCCGGACATGCTTTGCATGGACGGGACGATTCCGCGGCGCGCGCTGCCGCAGGTCCTCGTGCGCATGAGCGAAATGGCCAAGGAATATCGGCTCGGATTCTGCAACGTCTTCCACGCCGGCGACGGCAACCTGCATCCGCTGATCACGTTCGACATGATGAAGGACGACGAGCTCGCCCGTGCCGAAGCGTTCGGAAACGCAATCTTGCGCATGTGCGTCGAGGTCGGCGGCGTGCTCACCGGCGAGCATGGGGTCGGTCTCGAAAAGCGCGAATTGATGCCGGCAATGTTCACCGCAGCCGATCTCGACCAGCAGCAGCGCCTCAAATGTGCGTTCGACGATGGCGCGATCCTCAATCCGGGGAAGGTGTTTCCCGTCTTGTCGGCGTGCGTCGAGCAGGGACACATGCATGTGAAGGAAGGGCGGCTTCCCTTCGCGAACCTGCCGCGCTTCTGACCCCATGGCCATCGTCGCGAGCGAACAGCAGGTCGTCGAAGCGGTGTGCGAGGCGCGAACCGCGCGCGCGCCGTACGAAATCGTCGGTGGCGGCACCAAACGCGCCCTGGGACGGCCGACGCCGTCGAACCTCCGCGCGCTACAGGTTGCGGGCCTGAGCGGCATCGTCAAATACGAACCGGAAGAGTTGATCATGACGGTGTTGCCGGGAACGCCGGTCCGCGAAATCGAAATGGCGCTGACGGCGAAAGGGCAGCGTCTCGGCTTCGACCCGCCCGATTGGGGACCGCTTCTCGGCGCACCAGCGCGATCGGGCACGATCGGCGGTGCGATCTCGGCCGACATCAGCGGCCCGGCGCGCGTGCGCTACGGCGCGGTGCGCGATCAGCTTCTCGGCTTTCGCGCTGTGAACGGCTTCGGCGAAGCGTTCAAGGCGGGCGGTAAGGTCGTCAAGAACGTCACCGGGTTCGACATGCCGAAGCTGGTGTGCGGCGCCTTCGGAACGCTTTGCGTCCTTACCGAACTGACATTGCGCGTTTTCCCCAGGGCCGCGCGGGCGCAAACGTTCGTGCTGGGCGAGATGGCGCCGCAGGAGGGCTTCGCCCTGCTACGAAGGGTATGGGCCAGCCCGCTCGAGGCGACCGGCCTTGCCTATTCCGACAACCGCGTCGCAATCCGTCTGGAGGGAGAAACGGGTCCGCTGGCGGAGAAAGCGGCGATGCTTCGCGCGATGTGCGGCGGCCGCGATCCGGAAGTCGCGGACGAAAGTCTGTTCCCGGCGATCGCCGACGGCACCGGCTTCTCGAAGACCGATCGCTGCGTCTGGCGCGTCTACCTTCCGCCGTCGCGCGCGGCGGACATGGCGGCTCAGTTTCCGGCAGCAGGGTTGGCCGGCGACTGTGCCGGCGGAATCCTCTGGATCGAGTCCGACGATCACGCGCACGTCCGCCGCGCGGCGAATGCGCTGGGCGGTCACGCCGTCCTCATCCGGGCCGATGAACGAACGCGCGCCCGCATCGATGTGTTCGAAGCCGAGGATCGCGTGCGCGCGCAACTGACCCGTTCCGTGAAAGCCGCTTTCGATCCTCTCGGCCTCTTCAATCCCGGCCGCATGTGGGACACGGTGTGATGCGCACGAACTTCACACCCTCGCAGTTGACCGATGCCCATCTCGTCGAGGTGGAACGGAATCTCCGCGCCTGCGTCCATTGCGGGATCTGCACCGCAACGTGTCCGACCTACGTCCTGCTCGGCGACGAGCGGGACGGCCCGCGCGGACGCATCGTGATGATGCAGAACATGCTCGAGGCGGGTACCGCTCCGACCGCTGAGACGGTCCTGCACATAGATCGCTGCCTCTCGTGCCTGGCTTGCCGCACCGCATGCCCGTCGAGCGTGAACTATGCGAAGCTGATCGACGAGGCGCGCGTGCACGTGCAGAACACGTACCGCCGGCAGTTCGGCGATCGCCTGATGCGTTGGCTGATCGCCACCATCATGCCGCGGCCCGCGCTGGTCCGCGCCGGACTCGTACTCGCCCGCATTGCCGCCCCCATCGCGTTCCTGCTCCCCGGGCGACTCGCGCTGATGGCGGCGATGGGCGCGCACGCGACGGCGCATCCGCCGGAGCCGCCGCAGCGCGCGATCCTGCCGAACGCGAGACGCGTCGCGCTGATGCCCGGCTGCGTCCAACCGGCGTTGGCGCCGCACATCGACCAGGCCGTGGCGCGCGTCCTGGCACGTCGCGGCATCGAACTCGTTCCGCTCGAGGGCGCAGGCTGCTGCGGTTCGCTCGTCCATCATCTCGGACGCAGCGAAGATTCCAAGAACTGGGCGCGTCGGGCCATCGAAGCGTTCGAGCAGGCCGGCGGCGCGAAGTCGTTCGAAGGTGTTCTGATCACGGCGACGGGCTGTTCGGCCCATCTCAAGGAGCTGGCGAATCTCTTTCTGGATGAGCCCTTGTGGCTGCCGCGCGCGCGCGCGTTCGCCGGGGCCGCGCGCGATTTTCTGGACCTCGCGACACCCTCTCCCGCCCCCGCGCCCCGGCAGATGCGCATCACCTGGCAGGCGCCCTGTTCGCTGCAGAACGGATTGAACCTGGCGCAACGCGGCGCCGACCTGCTTGCGGCGGCAGGCTATGAGTTGTTGACGATACCGGAAGGTCATCTCTGCTGCGGCTCGGCCGGCAGCTATTCGATACTTCAGCCCGAAATCTCGGGACGCCTTCGCGCGCGCAAGCTGGGAAACATCGCCCTCTTGAACGCCGAGGCGATCGCGACGGCCAACATCGGGTGTCTCAACCATCTCTCGGGTTCGGATGCGCCGCCGGTGGTGCACCTGGCGGAACTCCTGGATTGGGCCGAAGGCGGCCCCGAGCCTGTGGCGATGAACCGGCAAAACGGCTAAAATTTTCCAATGCGCATCCTGGTGCTCGTCATCGCGCTTTCGGCGCCCTTTCTGGCACAGGCTGCCGCTGCGCGGGCGCCTGCGCCGAAGAAGCCCCAGGTAGAAGTCCTGTTCGACCAGCTCGCGCACGCCGCGTCGCCGGAAGATGCGAAGCCGATCGAGGACAAGATCGCCGGGATATTTCTGCAGTCGGGAAGCGCGAGCATCGACCTGCTCATGTCGCGCGTCGCTGCAGCCCAGGCGGCCGGCGACAAGGACGACATCAAGAAGCTCATCGAAGCCGTGACGAGCCTCGCGCCCGGCTTTGCCGAAGGCTGGCACAGCCGCGCGAACTTCCAGCGGGCGACGGGTGACGACGCGGGGGCCATGGTCTCCCTGGAACACGCCATTCTGCTGAACCCGCGCCAGTTCGCCGCCCTGTTCGAGCTGGGCGACATGATGGAGGACTACGGCAACAAGGCTGCGGCCCTGAAGCTGTATCGCAAGGCGCTCGAGCTGGATCCGCAGCTGGAAGGCGCGCGGCGTCACGTCGACGCGCTCACCCGCGATGTCGAAGGTCAGGGGATATAGCTCGTCGTCGGACCGACGAAGGTCACGCGGAGCAAGTTGGTCGAGCCTGGCGTCCCCAACGGTACGCCAGCTGTCACGACGACACGGTCGCCTGCTTTGGCGAAGCCTTCCTGAAACGCGATGCGCGCGGCCCGGTCGACGACATCGTCCAGATCGTGGGCGTCTTCGGTCGTGACGCAGTGCAGTCCCCAGGCAAGCGCCAATCGCCGCGCCGTCTCGACAAGCGGCGTGAGCACGATGATCGGCGCCTCCGGCCTCTCGCGCGCGGCCCGCAGGCCGGTCGAGCCGGACTTCGTCCAGCAGACGACGGCGCGCGCGTGAATCGTGTGCGTGATCTGGTGCACGGCCGCCATGATCGCGTCAGCGGTGGTCTCTTCCGGGGCGTTGCGTTGCGATTCGAGGATGGAGACGTAGAGCGGATCGTTCTCGACCGAAGCCGCTATCCGGTCCATCACCTGAACCGCTTCGGTCGGAAACGCGCCGGACGCGGTCTCGGCCGAGAGCATGACGGCATCCGCGCCTTCGAAAACGGCCGTCGCGACGTCCGACACTTCCGCGCGCGTCGGCACCGGCGAACCGATCATGGATTCGAGCATCTGGGTCGCTACCACGACCGGCTTTCCCGCCTTGCGCGCCGTGCGGATTATCTGCTTCTGGCGCCCGGGCACGGCTTCCAGCGGCAGCTCGACGCCGAGGTCGCCGCGCGCCACCATCAGCGCATCCGCCATCTCGAGAATGTCGGGAAGCTGGTCGAGAGCCTTCGGCTTTTCGATCTTCGCCAGCACCGCGGCGCGGCCAGCCACGATCTTCTTCAACTCGGCGACGTCTTCGGCACGCTGCACAAACGAGAGCGCGATCCAGTCGACGCCGAGATTCAGCGCGGCGTCCAGGTCGCTGCGGTCCTTCGGCGTCATCGCCGGTATGGGCAGGATCGTGTCGGGCAGGTTGACGCCCTTTCGGTCCCTGATCTCGCCGCCCACCACGACAATGGCTTCCGCCGAACTGTCACCCACCGAAAGCAGGCGCAGCCGCACCTTGCCGTCGTCGATCAGCAGCGTGTGCCGCATCTTGATCGCCGAGAACACTTCGGCATGCGGAATGGCGATATCGGCCGGATCTTCCGCAGTCACCTTGCGTACGAGACGGACGCGCTCGCCTTCCTTGAGCAGGCGCGCGCCGCCGGGCAGCGTCCCGAGGCGGATCTTGGGGCCCTGCAAGTCGACCAGGATGCCGACCGGGCGGCCGACGTCCGCCTCGAGCGAGCGGACGGCGCGATGCAGTTCTCCCAACGCGGTGTGCGACGTGTGGCTCATGTTGATGCGGAACACGTCGACGCCGGAATCGAACAAGGCCCGGATGCGCTCAGGCGTGGAGGTCGCGGGACCCAGCGTGGCGAGAATTTTCGTTTTGCGTCGGCGTCTCATGGTCAATCCGAAAGGGCCTGAGTCCAGTTGAGTTGGCCGCCGGTGTCGACTTCGAAAAACCCGCGGCGGTCGTAGCCGTGCGCCGCGCAGGCGCCGCGCCCGACGACGGCGAACTTCTCGGTCGTTCCGACGCAGAAGTTCGTGCCGCCGTCCCAGGTGCCGGTCGCTCCGTCGGTCGCATAGAGATAGTAGTAGCGCGCGTCGAGGCGGCCGGTGAGAAGTTCGGCACATTTCCGGGCTTCCACCCGCCACCAGCCTTCGCTCGCCCAGCGCGTTCCGTTGAAATAGCCGATGGCGACTTTGATTCCGTGGGCGCTCTTGTTGCAAACGGACAAGCCGGCGCTCGCCGGTCCGACGGCGGCGAAAAAGGCGGCCAGGGCGATCACAAAGCGCATCGATCGTTCCGGTGTCGCGCATGGCAGGCAGGCTGTCAACGCGCTTGCCGCGGGGACGGCACCAAAGGAATATGACGGCGATGAGACTGCCGCCGTTCGAACGCATTCCAGCGCCGCTCGCTGATTCGCACGTCCTGTTCATCTGCGACCATGCCTCGAACGCGCTGCCGGACGAATATGGCGCGCTCGGGCTGGCCCCCGAGCTGTTCGCGACCCACATCGCGTTCGACATCGGTGCCGCGGAGGTGACGCGCACGCTTGCCCGGGCGTTCGGCTCGTGCGCGATTTTGGCGCGCTGGTCCCGCCTGCTCATCGATCTCAATCGCGGCGCCGACGATCCGACGTTGGTCATGAAACTGTCGGACGGGAGCATCATTCCTGGCAACGCCCGTATCAACGCGGCGGAGACCGCGCACCGCATCGACGAATATTTTACGCCCTACCATGCCGCAATTTCGCGAGAGATCGATTCGATGCGGTCTCGCGGCGTGACGCCGGTCGTCATTTCGATTCACAGCTTCACGCCGGTGTGGAAGGGTAGGCCGCGTCCCTGGGAAGTCGGCGTGCTGTGGGACCGCGACGGCCGCCTCGCACGGCCGATGATCGAGCGGCTCGGAGGCGCCGGTTTTTTGGTCGGCGACAACGAGCCTTATTCCGGCGAGCTGGAAAATGACAGCCTGTATCGCCACGGCACGATGCTCGGCCTGCCGCATGTCCTCATCGAGATCAGGCAGGATCTGATTGGAACAGACGCTGCGGCGCGATCCTTCGCGGCGCGGTTGAAACCGGTGATCGACGGGTCACTGGCGGAGATGGGACCGCCCGCGATACAATTCACGCGGCCGTTGCTAGGGAAGACGACCATGGACGAAAAGACGCGCGAACAGCTCGAAGCCGCCGCCTTCCGCAGGCTGGTTGCACATCTTCGCGGCCGGACGGACGTGCAGAACATCGACCTGATGACGCTGGCCGGATTTTGCCGGAACTGTCTGGGCGACTGGTACCGTGAAGCCGCCGCCGAGAGAGGCATCGCGATGGACAAGGACGCGGCGCGCGAACTCGTCTACGGCATGCCGCCCGCCGAATGGAAGAAGCGCTATCAGAAGGAAGCGACGGCCGAACAGCAGGCCGCTTTCGAACGCGCCCAAAAGACCCACAGCTAGTCGCGGCGGGAACATTGCGAAGGCGGTCGCGCCCGCTTATGTGTCACGCTGCGGTTCCGCGCGCCAATTTGAGGACTGAAGCATGGCCAAATCTGGCTTCGCGAAAGAGCATCTGCGCTCTTTCATCGAGCGCATCGAGCGGCTCGAGGAGGAAAAGAAGGCGCTCGCCGACGATATCCGCGAGGTCTACTCCGAGGCCAAAGGCACCGGCTTCGACACCAAGGTCATGCGCCAGGTGATCCGCTTGCGCAAGATGGAGAGCGCCGATCGCCAGGAACAGGAAGCGATGCTGGATCTTTACCTCGGCGCGCTCGGAATGCGCCGCTGACGGCGATCAGCGCGCGGCGTGGCGCATTTCTTCGGCGCCGTCGGCCTTGATCTCCGCGTCGCTCGGCTCCAATCCCAATTCCTTGAG
>Ga0335070_10003713_pt1 | contig 17856 bp, 38 predicted proteins | sample Lox_Sample_13_FD_206722 | JGI IMG/M metagenome (GOLD analysis project Ga0335070, IMG submission 206722) | Soil microbial communities from Loxahatchee National Wildlife Refuge, Florida, United States - Lox_Sample_1.3 | ecosystem: Environmental > Terrestrial > Soil > Wetlands | place: USA...
CTCCAAGCCTCGCTCGCTTGGATAGAGCTTTCAACTTCCCGAGCCCGATGAGCACTGTACAGTGATGGGATATCCCAAGCCACGCTCGCTCGGGCAGAGCTTTCAATACGGCACTCGAGGTCGGTAACCAAGATGACCCTAGGGATCCCAAGCCACGCTCGCTTGGACAGAGCTTTCGACCGGGCCACGCATCGCGCGGGCGCGAGCATCGAGCAGGTCCCAAGCCACGCTCGCTTGGGCAGAGCTTTCAACGTAGGGGCGACGAGATACGCGGCGCACCGTCCATATATCCCAGGCCATGCTCGCTTGGGCAGAGCTTTCAATTTTCATCCGGACCGACCAGGTCTCCGGGGCGCATAGCATCCCAAGCCACGCTCGCTTGGGCAGAGCTTTCAACAACCGCCGTCGCCCAAAGCTCGCGATCCGAGGTCCCAAGCCACGCTCGCTTGGGCAGAGCTTTCAACGAAGTGCGCCTGCAGGTTATTGCGGGCTCCGCACGAGTCCCAAGCCACGCTCGCTTAGGCAGAGCTTTCAACCGCACCGTACGACGTCCCAAGCCTCACTCACTTACTTACTCAGGCGGAGCTTTCAACCACTCTGTTGGCACACTCTTGGCTCGCAAGAGGTTGTCCCGAGCCTCGCTCGCTCGGGAAGAAGCTTCAATATACCCCAGATGTGACATGTCGAGTACGCCGAAGAAGTCCCAAGCCTCGCTCGCTCGGGAAGAGGTTTCAACATGAAAACACTAGCTCGTAGCTCACGCGGCGCGCTGAGTCCCAAGCCTCGCTCGCTCAGGAAGAGATTTTAACACGGCAACTTGAGTGCGCAGAGCACGTCGTGGTTCTATCCCAAGCCTTGCTCGCTCAGGTAGAGCTTTCAACACGAGAACCATGGCCTACGCTTTAAGGCAGATGCCCATGTCCTAAGCCTCGCTCGCTCAGGTAGAGCTTTCAACCAAACCGCCACCCGCGAACCGTTCCACCACGCTTCGTTGTCCCAAGCCTTGCTCGCTCGGGCGGAGCGTTCAACCTGACCTATCATTCTCTGGCATATGACCATCATCGACATCCCAAGCTTCGCTCGCTTGGACAGAGCTTTCAACTCAGGGACTGGAGATATGGAATGTGGGGCACGTGTGTCCCAAGCTTCGCTCGCTTGGACAGAGCTTTCAACTCAGGGACTGGAGATATGGAATGTGGGGCACGTGTGTCCCAAGCCTCACTCGCTCAGATAGAGCTTTCAACCCGCGCCGCACCGCTCGAGTCGACGTCGCGCGATATCGTCCTAAGCCTTGCTCGCTCAGGTAGAGCTTTCAACCGGTCTCGCCGATGGGCGGCAACGCGGAGACAGCGGTGTCCTAAGCCTTGCTCGCTCAGGTAGAGCTTTCAACGTGTTGGTTCACTTGGAGAACCAGTGCCCAACGATGTCCTAAGCCTTGCTCGCTCAGGTAGAGCTTTCAACAGTGCCTATTTTATTTTCAACGAAAACAACCGATTACTCGGTCAAATTCGAGCGGTCAAGTGAATCAACTCCGCTCGCCTTCTTTCGTGTCCGCCGCGCCCCGAGCTTCTTCTTTTCCTTCGCACCCTTGTCCAACTCGAGTGGCTTCCCGTGTTCGTCGAGCACCGTCTCGCTCGCGAGCCGAGCCAGATTCATGGCGGCCGTGAAATCCTGATCTTGGATCATACCGCAGGCGGCACAACGAACGTTGAGCTTCGACCAATCGTCGACCTCGGTTCTGCGATGACCACACAGCGCGCAATCCATGGTCGTGTAAGCCGCGTCGACCTCGAGCACGATCGAGCCATACTTGCGCCCGAACACATGCAACTCCTGACGCGTCCGTGCCGGCGCCGCATGCGGAACTCGCGTAGCTGCCAAGCGCCGCAGGCGCTCGTTGTCCATGCATGCACTGCAGCGCCGCAAGGACGTGCAGTCGACGCACTTATCCGCCTTGCGAACCAACCGGGCAACCATCGGTTTCTCAACGCCAATGCGGCGATAACGCCGAGCGAGAGTAACCGCCAAGACGCGCAGGGTCTCATCGACTCGACGCTTACGCTTCTCGCGCGACGCCGCCTCCCAGTTCCAGAGATGGCGATCCTGCTTGTCCCAGGCCATCGCGTCGGCGAACACAGTCTCGTCACCCTCGATGCGGTCATTCCGCCATCGCCGAACCAATCGGATGAACCGCCAGGTCTTCGTCCACAGGTGAATCATCCGAGTTTCCTCGACAATCCACGAGGACTCGGGGAGCGTTCGAATCCATGACAACAACCGATCCCGGAACTGATTCCGCGCACGGTCCCGGATAGCCCGGAGCGAGTCGGCCTTCTCGTCCGCACCGAGCACCTCGTTCGAGATGCAGACCTCGCCGTGCTCGCCGTCCGTGCCCCACCAGTATGCGACCCGGACACGGCCCTCGAGTTGCCGCCAACCGATGTCGACACCGCAGGCTGCGACACGCGTGTCCGCATCTTCGGGGATCGGAACCCGATCAGGTACCGAAACCGTGAAATGAATCTCCCATCGCTCGCGCGAACCGACCGTGCGTCGCTTGACACGCACCCATGATACAGGCGCACCGGCAGGAAGCGGGCGATGCAATCGCGCATGCACCACAGCCCAGCGAGGCCAGCGCCCATCAGATCCCACGCGAACCTTGATTTCATGATACTTCTTCGGACGAAGCTGACCGCTCTTGTTGAACTCGCTACCGTGTCGCACGAGATAGCGGCCGATTTGAACCCAAGTGTCACCTTCGTCGCGCAAGGTGCGCGCCGGCTGGAGATGCACGGCGACGCATCCGGACGACCCAGACTTCCTGCTGACGGGTTCCGGATACTTCGTCATCCGGCACGAGGCGGCCATCGCCTCATCGACATCCTGGTACGTGCCCCAGTGAAGACCACGCTCGACCGCCGCGGCCCGGGCCTGCTTCTGAACCGTCGACTGAACGGTCATGATGCACTCCCGGAGCACATGATCCGCGGTGATGCCGAGCTCCGCATAGCGGGACTCGTTCCCCTCGCGAAGGCACTGCTTTGCCTCCGGCGTAAGGACCGCTACCCGAGGCTGTCGCAAGGCCCGTCCTCGATTTTCGATATCGACCAATTCTCGCCGGTATCCCTTGGCGAGGAAGATTTGGTCTTTGAGAAGGCGAGCGTCCTCCGCGGTCGCGGGCTCGCACCAGTAACGATAGACGATGGTTGCCATGAAGTCCTCGACTCAGTACATGCTCTGCTGAAATAGGTTAGTTGCGACCGGGTCGGCCTGATGCCTGCTCCATCAGGCAGAGATTAAATCCTTCTCTGCGGAAATTTCGGCGTCGTCCGTGGGGTGTCGATACAAGCTCTATCGACCAGAGATCACGGTAGCTTGCGGCCCTGACGCTTGCTCAGACGTCTACGGAACCTCCCATTCCTTCTGCATCCACATCAGTAGCGTCCGAAATGTCAGCTGCCAGTAACCATGCTCGCGGACCTCCCGGTTGTGCGAGCGCACCGCGGCCTCGTACACCATCGACAAGATGAACTGTCTCATGGCCTCCTTCTCGGCTTGTACTGCCCATGCGGTCCCGAGGGCTCTTCGACGCCCACGAACAACCCTCCACAGAAGCAGCAAACCAAATCCCGGTACCGAACACGGAGATGCAAGCAGTGCCCTGGATGCTCCTCCGCATGTTCGGGACATTGAGGACACGTGCCTTCGCCCCTCATGATGTACGCCTATCACCATACTTGATGACGCGGATGACGCTCGGAACGGTAACAACCTCGCGATCCGCGGCCTCCTCGATCGGAACGCCTTGCTCGACAAGCGCGGCCGCACGGTAGGCACGACCATGACCACGAATTTTACGACCCATGGAACTCCTCCAACACGTCAGGCTTGCGGCCTCTTTGACTGCAGATGCATCAGGTCAGCCGACACCTGGTTTATTGCGAAGACCTTGTACCCATCGGGATACTTGTACAGGGTAAGCCCGTCAAGCTCGTCGAGCAGGGCCTTCAGGCCATGCACAGGGCAATCCTTGTCACCCTCGCGAATCTTGGCGTCCGACGGCGCCGACGGACAGGTGCAACCGTCGTCATCATCATCATCATCATCATCATCATCATGAGACACGGACCTCTCCTCGCTTGATCTGGATGTCAGCGGACCGGAATGCCTCGGACATCACGCGTGCCTCGGGCCAGTCAGGGTTCCGACGCCGGATCGCCGGAGCCAGCGCGTGGGCGAGCTCCTTGCGGGTGTCCTGGTTCTGCTTCTTGACCTTGTTGGCCATTAGCGGGCCTTTCTCACAGTGGCCTTGGGTACATCGCGGACACGCTCCCATCGAGGCTGATCGGTGTTGATGACGCCGTTCTTGCGATCTAGAGCTGCCGCATTGAGCAAATCTCGCAAGGGGTCTTGGACCCATCGATTATCGACATCGAACCGCCACTCCTTGGAGTCATTCGAGCCTCGACGAACACGTGCTTGCGTCTTTCGCCACCGACCCCGTTCAATACGCGCGTGCATATCGTCATCGAAATAGATTCGATATCGAACAAACCACGAGGAAAATTCTTCCCAGTACACCATCGAAAGCAATAAGCCGAAAAACAAGGACAGTCCGCCAAACGCCCAAAGCAATCGCGGCCACAATTCGTTCCATTCACGCATCAACTTCTCCTTTCAAGCATCGACATCACCGTCGAAATGCCCCATCGAACCCCAGACACGAACGCATGCCAGGCCCTCACGGCGGCAACCGTTCATCGAGCTCCTCGGACGCAACCTTGACGATTTCGTTCCATCGCGCGTCGAAGGCTTTCTGCACGGTCAATGGACGGGTCCTCAGTGAGAGGGCGACCAAGGGCTCCTCGCGGAATGGCTTGGCCTCATCGACAATACGATCGACCCAGTCATCGCCGTACAACTGCGCCATGACGGTCTCGGCGTAGCCGGTACCCGCGATGATCTTGACCAGCACACTCGTCTTCGAGCGCCGTATCATGGCCACGATCTTGTCGTCGATGATCATCGCGCCTCGAATCTCGTCGTCACCACCGACGCCCCGCGCTCCATCAGGCCGGCCACGTCTCGATCGAACCCGCCGCCAAGCACCTTCGCGTGCTGATCCGACGGCAGCTCGTAGCCGACCACCACGTACGAACCCATGCACGTCACGGTCAAGGAGACCGAGTCGCAATCGTCACATGCGGCGACCACGTCGTCGCCTCGATAGACGCGCACGCCGTGTGTGCGCAGCCAGCGGCCGTGCATTGAGTACGTCAGGTGGTCACCTGGTTGGATGCAATCGGGGCATCGTGACGCGGCCGCCTGAGCCCCGATGGATTTGTCGGAGGACAGGTACAACTTGACCTCGCGACCGCTCGTCAGCAGCCAGAACAACGCCCCGACCAACAACCCGATCAACAGGTGCTTGCACAACCGGCTGACCCAAGTCGCGTACTCCTTGTCGACCTCGTACTCAGGTCTGTTCACTTGCAGTTCCTTTCCGCTCGCATGGAGCGAAGCACGACCTGGATGCCGGGCTCCAGGGCCACGAGGGAAACCTCCAAGGCTATGTCATCCACGTGCCACCATTCGCCCTCGCACGAAGCCCTGTCCGTGTTGACGCGAACCATCGGCTCGCACCACCGAACGCGGAGCTCACACACCCTGCCCAATCTTCCACTGCGGGAATGAACGACAAGGTCACCGGCGTGAAACCGATCCGCACGAAGGGCCTGGATTCGTTCGTACAGGAATCCGACCATCGTCACTCCTTCGGGTAAGGAACGGCGTCGGAAGCGAACCACCAGACCCCGCTCGTCGGGCTGTCGATTGTGGTGACTCGAACCCCGATGCCGCCCTCGAACACCTCGAGAACCTCCTGGACCGTGCCAATACGGTTGCTATGGACGTGACGGACGCGATCGCCAACCTGGAACGGAGACATATCGACATGCCGATCGACGACACGCACCTTCGTCGAGTTCCACCAACGGTCCGGTCCGACCCGGAGCTCCCTCGAGCCATCCGAGAACCGGCGCTCGCTGATCTCCAGCACGCGGCAATGTTCACCTGTTCCGACATGCCGAACCAGGTCTCCGACCTGCCAATAGGCTCCTCGCATCGCTTCTCCTTGTTTACTACGTAACCTACAGCCTCAGCAACCTCTCGAGCGTGTCCGGGCTGATCGTCGGCGTCTTCGTGCGCGACGGATCCACGTGACCTTCGAGAAGCCGCAAGACGTGTCGGGCCTCGCCCTGCGTCATCATGCGGATCCTCGCCCACTCGTCGGCCGTCAACCGCAACAGAAACCCGTACGGGATGAACCCGACGTCCGCGGCGCGGAGCTCGACGCACTCGAGAAAGGCGGGGGTCATGTCCGCCACGATAGAACTGCTCATGGTACTTCTCCAGGAAAATTACTTCTTCGAGGCTCGTCGCCTCTCCTCGATCATCCGCTCCAGTCGCAGCCTCGCGTCGTGCGTCAGGTTTCCCCGCGCCGTCTCCATCATGTCCGGATCGTGGATCGGCCGCTCCTTCGCCGGGTCTACCGGGCCGACCACGATGCAACCGGAGACCATCTCCAGCATGCCGTCGTTGACGTAGCAGTCGGAGAGATCAATCTCGACCTCGCCCTCGAGGAGGGGAGGATCGATGGGGATATCAGTCATCGCACTTCACCCATTGTTCAGGTTGGCCAGCACCATAAAGATCATGGCGCCTTCCCGTCAGAAGGAGCACATAGGCACCCCATGCAGTTTATGCGCTCCTGATCGGCGAAACGAACGTGCGCGCGATGAATGAACGTGTCGCCCAATCCACCGAGCTGAAGGTTAAAGGCATAGACTCGACACAGTACCCCGTGGTAGTCATCCAGTATCCTACTGTCAGACTTTAAGTTTCTGATCACAACACCATGGATCACAGGACCTTCGGCGAACACGGGAACTATCTTCACGGCTTCCGTTCCTCGATGAACTCTCGCCAGGCCTCCCGTTCCTTGAGCGACAAGCCGAGCATCTTGTCCGTCTCGTCCATGAGGGCCTCGTCGAGCATGTCCCAATCACCGCGCCGCACGTCTTTGAACGGCATCACAATGTCGGCGTAGTGCATGTCCTTGATTAGATGCACCTGGTTGACTAACAAGCCTTTCTTGTCGAGCTTGCGCCACTTGTCCGGCATCTCATTGCCGAAATAGAACGCCTTGTTCGGCGAAGTATAGCCCTGCCCGGACACGAGCGTGCTGGTAACATAGTCGACAACGACCAACCCGTACCCGAGCGGGGCGAGCATGTCGTGCCCGCCCCACATCTCCTCGAGATCCTTGCTCTTGGAGCGACGCGCGAGCAGCTTCTTAAGCCAGGCCTTTGCGTGCGCCTTGCTCTTGTCCGGGTCGTAGAACGGAGCGTCGAACAGGCCTTCGGGCAGGACGTTGGTCCAGCAAGAGCCACGGTACTCGTCGCCAACGTCGAACCGAATGGTCAACGCAATCGGACCACCCATCACTTGCCTCCGTTCTTGTCAGCGACCCCTCTCGTCCACTGCGTCCGCGCGTACACACCCTTCACGTACGCCACGGCGTCGTCGAACCGACCCGTGAACGCGTGCGTGTCAGCCATGTATGATGCCTTCCACTTGAGGGTATATATTCCGTCGAGCTCCTCAGCATCCATACCCATCACGCCGCAGGCGAGGCGAAGGTCGGAGCTGCTGCGCAACCCGTTCCATCCCTTCGGCAACCAGGACTCGTCGTTCCCGTTGCAAGCCTTGATATGCGCCTCCTGGCACGCCTTAATTAGCGGGGGAAGCACGGTGTCGCGGAGCGCAAGGAACTCTCCGGTAAGCTCGTACTCTAGGTGCTCGTACGGCTCAGCGACGAATTTCAGGAGCTCGTCAAGCTCGCATGCGCGATGCACGAACAAGTCCTTTGAATCCTCGTAATCCTCGAGGTACTCGAGCTCATGCCAAAGCGAACGAGCGCCGCTCTTGGTCAGCTGGCGTCGTGGATTTCTCGACCCTGCGCGTCCGTCCTGGAGCCGTCGTTTGCAAAGCAAGTGCTTGAACGCATCGATGGTGTTCGTCGAGGAGAATCGACGTACCCGATCCTTCGGGCACAACTTGCGCGCCAGGTAATCAACGTCGCCCTTGGCCACGAACTCCGTGAGGGTCGGAACGCCCAGGTTACTGACATCCCAACGGTGGGACCAATTACCCCAGTCGCTGGTGATCAGGACCTCGCCCGTGCCCTCGTTCAGGGTGCACAGGGCCCAACCCAAGCCATTGTCGGCCTTGAAGGAATAGGTGACAGCGAGGGACTTAGTGGACGTCAGAACCAGATTGGTCATTTGAGGACATCCTCGACACGCACGGAATGGACCTTTCCAGTGATTACCCCCGTGGGCTGGTCGCCTCTCCACGAGACCTCAGGCCGACGAGATTCCCATTTAGAAAGTGCAAGCAGCTCAGCGGCGGCATCTCGGAAAAACTCCGGACTCGAATGGTCCCAATCGCGGAAAGAAACTTTATACCAATAGTGAGTAACATTGGTCACTTCCACGCAAATGCACGCAGTCGGAGGTTTCCGGGCAACCCATTGCTTGTGCGCGGCAAGATGCACGCGCAACACGTAGTTCTCGTTCGTCTCCTTCGCAACGAACTTGAATTCGAGGAATTCCCTTGCTCCCGTCGACCACGCGACACAGACCTTGTCACCCTCGACGAGCTCGACCACGCCGGTCAACGTACGAACAACGCCATACGGGCCCGTCTCGCGCTCGTAGACGTGAACAACGCGTTCGCCCTTGACAAACGGAAGCTTTTCCTTTTTGAACATGACGCTCTCCTTTGGTCCTTATACCGAGAACCAATGCGCCTTGCTCACTCAAACCCTCGCCAACAGTCGGCCTCGAACCGATACCCGCGAAGCACGTCCTTCAGTACACCCGAGCCCACGAATGTTCGCCACTCGTTCCACACGCCTTGTCGAGGGAACCAACGCTCCCATGAGATCCGCCACATGCCGTCCCGACGACGGATTCGGACACGAAGCGGCTTGCCATTCCATCGCCAGTCGCGCTGCAGCTTCATCCCGGCGTTCATTTCCGCCCTTCCCTGTCGAACTTGACTGCCATCAGTGCTCCCATGCTTTCTGCAGGTACTCGACGGCATCGGCGACAAGGCGATCTCGCCACTTCCGACCAGTGTACTGTTTGCCGGTGTGAACGAACGGGCCGTGTGACTGTATGCCGCCACGGAATCCCCGACTTTTGAAATCGACCGTCACATAGCCGGCCATAGGAGTTGCACGCTTGAGGAGCAGCAGGTCCGTCCGATGGTACAGGTACTCCCAGGTCCAGCCTTCAGGAAGAGTTAGTTTCATCGACGTTGAATCCTCCGGTATTGAAGGAAAGGACATCTTCGTATCATCTCATGTACTCCATCGTATTCAGTACAGTCTTCACGGAAAGATATATAATAATCCCGGACGCAATTATAGCCCCGACCACTAACCACCACGACGGTTCAATGCCTGGAGGCTGGTGCTTTGGGTCTTGAGGAACCGGGATGATTACAATCATTCCGTCCACTCCGCATCCATCGCCTTCCACGTTCCCTGTTCCGTAAGCTCCGTTCCCCATACGCGCTGCGAAGCCTGGTGTGCCCCGAACCCGAACGTCCCACCCATTCCGAGGTCCACGTCCTGCGTCTTCTCCAGCGCGTCTACGACCGATTCGGTCGTCGGATTGTCACCAGCCTTCTTGAGACCTTCGATGAAGAGGCGACCCACGACGTAGCCTTCGAGCGAAGACCAGCCCGGCGACTTATCCGGGAAGAACTTCGCCAGCGCATCCCGGTAGCGAATGACGCCCGTCGCGCCGGCCTCGTAGTGAGGCACGACCTGCGTGACGATGACGCCCGTGCCCATTCCCGGCCAGTGGTCCTTGAACTCCTGGGCCAGCGCCGCCCCGTCCACGAACGACACGTTCATGACGGTCGCGCCGATCTGCGCGATCTTTGCCGTGTACGCAGCCGACGCCGTAGCCGTGGCGACAATGATGACCGCGCGCACATCGTGCGACTTCGCGTAGGCAAGCGTCTTATCGACCGCGGCCGCGACATCAGCAGAGTTCCGCTCGTAGCCGAACCTGGCGAGCTCGCCCTCGTACCCCAGCTTGCGCAGCGTCCGAGCAGCGCCTTCGTACCCCGCGTCCCCGAACGAGTCCGCCTGCGCGAACACGATGATGCCGGTGGGCGGTACCCGGCGGACCTTGGTCAGAAACCCGACCATCTTCGCGGTCTCCTCGGCGTACGAAGCCCGGACGTTGAACACGTACCGATCGGGCGGATCCTTGCGCAGGATGGGCGAGCCGGTGAGCGGACCGAACAGCAAGACTTTATTTTGTAAAATAAAAGGCAAAGCTGCCTTCACGGTTGGCGTCCCAACGCTGCCGATCATCCCGAACACGTGTCGGTTCTGCACCAGATCGACCGTCGTGTCGAGCGCGCGCTTCTCGTCGTAGCCATTATCGAGCGCCGTCAGCTCGAGCCTGCGCCCTGCGACACCACCGGACGCGTTGACCTCCGCGAACGACAGGTCGAGGCCGAGCTTCATGCCCTCACTGAGCGCCTTGGCGGACCCGCTGAACGGCGCGGACATGCCCATCCGGATGAGGTCCTTGGTGATGCCTCGCTCGACCACGATCGGCTTCGCAGGCAAGGAGGCCGCGCTTCCCGAAGAGACGAAGTATCCCGACGTCACACCGGCAACCACGAGAACGACGAGGCCAGCAACCGAGGCCAGGCGAGTCCATCGGCTTGCGAAGGTCGCAATCGGCACAACTCGGTAGTCCTGAAGTCCGGTCAGATCGGACGACGTTCCTGGCCGGGTGCTCCGGGCCAGCGCAACCTGCGTCGACACCTGAAGCGACCGCAAGGACCTCGTGATGCGTCCGATCTCATCGCTCGCGTTCGACTTGACGGTCACTGGCTTGCCCTCGCCGATCACCTCCGCGGAGTCAGCAAGGCGGGTCAAGGGCTCGAGCAGGACGTACAGCAGGGCCGACACGACGACCACGCAGGTCGGTAGGCAGAGCATGAAGGCGATCTTCGCGGACACGACGCCGCTCAGGATGAGGGCGAACGTGGCGCTCAGGACGCCGAGCAGAAGGAACGCGGACAAGGCAGAGAGCTTGAACCAGAGGGAACTACGGATGGATTGAATCATTGAAATCCTTTCAAGGAGCTTCTAAGGCAGGGAAGCGCCTGGTCATATCCCTCGACGGGAGATCGAAACCAGGCAAGCCATGCAAGTGGTGTCATCTGACACAATCAGACCAGACTCGCCTAAATAGGTATAATCGCAGGCAAGAAACAGATTGACTGCTTCGTCACCTACAGACCACCCACTGCCATTAATCGTCAGGAAGGAGTGGACTACTGGCCCGATACGGACGCGCATCCATACAGCGCTCATCGTTACGGTGTCTTTCGGCTATCCAAGTGCTCGACGAGCCATTGCTCGATGAGCCACGAGTTTTTGTTGGTCGGGGGTGTATCTCCCTTGGAGATACCCAGGAACAGTCTCTCAATCGGAGAGCTTGGCGAGATCACCATGTCCGTGGGCTTTCGATACTTATGCGCCCGAAGCCGTTGAACAGTGCCCTTCAGGCACGCGCACGAACCAGAGCAGACCGAACCGTCAATTCGTCCTTCGCGCACCTCGCAAAGGAGGTCTTCGACCTCCGAAGGAAACGCGTTCAATACTTCGACAAGACCTTTCTTCGCCAGTCGTTGGTTGTTGTCATCCAAGGCCCAATCAAGGGAACCTTGCTTCGTCCAGGACGTGATAACCAGGTTCATCGACTATCCTTCCATCCCGAGATGATTACCGTCCGGCACCCGAACGATGGGCCTCATCTTCATTTAAATTCCTTGGTTGATCGTCAACGGCCCGATCGCGAGGCACGCCAAGCAATTCACCGACAACGGGGTCTCTCGGCCACCCGGATAATACGCAAACAGCACCGCAAGATCCCTCGGGTTGGCAACATCGAATCCTGGGGTTTCGCACGAAAGGATCGCTATACCATCGACACCTGCAATCGCGTGCAGCGAAGCCCAATGCACGAGCCCATCGAACAAGAAAGGGCGAGATTCCACCAGGCCCTCCTACCCTTCAGCTTCGGTCATGATAGCCAGGCACGCCATGCAGTTCACGTGCTCCTCGACGGGGAGTCCGCCGAAGCTGTCAATGCAGGCAGCGCTTGTTCCAGGCTCCGTGCACGCCGGGGCATGCAGCGACCCGAACTTTGGCTTCCACACGTTCCGCACGATCTCCCGGGCCCGCCTGACCCGGACGGGATGATTGTTCACAGAGCGAACCCCGTCCCTTCGGCGGCAGTGAACCCCTGGAATCGCGCAGCACTCCGAGCAGGTGGTTATCGAGCGGATGCCGTCCGCCCTATTGAACACGTAAGCACACTCGTCCACGGTCAAACGCGTGGCCAGGTGGACGATACCTTGGAGATCCCGATAGGGGCGCCAGGTTTTTCGAGCAAACCATGCGTGCTTTGGAATCCAAGTCATAAGGAGTTCGCCAAGCAGGTCATGCAGGTAACGGGTTCCTCGGTAAGAAGGCCCATGGGATACTGACGACACAACGTGGATGCGTATATCGACGTCTGCGACTCGAACCAGCTGAGGTAGCCGACTGTCGACGTCCTGGGCACGTACGTCGAGTGAACCAGAACTCCGACGCGGAATTTCCACAAGGTCATACGGTCGACTTGTCCTGCCCAGCCAGGCAGGCCATGCAGTTCACGTTGTGAACATCGAACCCAACCGAGGACGGGTCCAGAAAGGTGACGCCACAAACAGTGAAGGGCGCGAACTCGGTCGTGCGACGCTCCACGTAAAGACCCAGGTGCACGGAAGCAATCACCAGCTCCTTGCCGAAGGCAAGGTGGACCACGCCGTCGACGTGCGCGCGCACGCTGCGCCAGCAGCTTGTCGGGCTGCTCACGTCGCACCTGCCGCGAGGCAAGCCATGCAGTCGATATCCTTGTCGGGCTCGAACATCAAAGTTTCCTTGTCAAACGAAATGATGCAGCGGGTCATTCCCCTCGAGGAGGGTATGCCCGTGAACGAGGCTGGAATCTCGGCACCGCACAAAAAGACCGACTCGCCGGCTCATCCCAACGAACGCATAGGCAGCCAAGTGCACCATGCCATCCACGGACGCGCGGAGATTGACGATCACGGCGGCGGCCCCCTTCCCAGGCATCCCATGCAGTTCACCTCGTGAACATCGGGACACCACTGGAATCTTCGATCGTCGAACACCAGTCTCGGATACTCGCAGACCAGCGCCAGCGGAGGACCCCACGGAGGCCTCAGGATGGTCGGCCAGGCCCAGTGACGAATGCCGTCCACGGTGACCGTCCCATAGACGACGCCATCGGGCGACGTCACCACGGCGGGGCTCCCCTCGCCAGGCACGACATGCAGGACACGTCGTCATCACGCAACACAACCTTCACACCCTCGCGCCTCTGGTACGTCAAACGGTCATCGTCGCACCCCAGGATGAAGAATCCGAGATACGTGACAGCAAAGTGGACCGTCCCTGCGAAGGAAACCCGTACGATGATCGCACGCGACATCACCAAGGCCCTGCGGCCAGGCAGGCCATGCAGTTCACGTCATCCTCCGTCGGCCTCCTCCGAACCCATCGAGTCATGATGTCCTCACCCAAGGGCAAGAAGGCAAGGCAGCGGAGCCGCATGGATACCGGATCGTCCGAAAGCTCGTTGATTCCCCAATGAACAAGACCTTCATGGCGCGTGTTCTCCCGGACCGGGAAGTTCTTCATTGAAACCTCGCCAGGCACGCCATGCAGTCAACATCTCGAACCGCGGTCGGAAACATCGGCCTGTCAAGGCCATTGCAATACTGACGACCGAACAAATGAAACCCCTTTTTGGTACGCACAAGGTGCGTAATTCCGCCATCATCCGTGAACATGGATGAGATTCGCTTGATATAACACCGAGGACGGTCGAGCCGGTAATGGTGCTCCACCCACACACCGGTACCCCCGCACAACGAACAGCGTGAGGTATCGCCATCCAAGCAACGGTAGCAGCGATTTCGATCGCCCTTAGGCGACCAATCGGCAGCTGCCAGAACCAACAGCTCGATACGCTGAACGGTAATCCTGAAACGGCGGTTCAACTTGAACCATCCGAACGTCGGGCGGTCGCTCACGAATCGTCAGCCTCGGCCGCGAGGCAGGCCATGCACGACACAGACTCATTCACAGAGAAAAAATCTTCCTCACTTAACAAGCTCACCAACCTGCCTCGCGAGCGCACAAACCCCTCCTGGCAACGCAGATATCCACGAAACGAATAGAAGACAAGATCACTGCACCCAAATAGCCGCCATATCCAGGCAAGCCAAGACCACCAGCACCACGCTCGTCGAACAATCATCGTGTGCGTGATGCCTGCCGTATCTCGGCAGTTGATGCGCTTACATGCAGAGCCAACGAATACCTCCATGCGCATGTTCAACCATCCTTTGCAAGGCAAGCCATGCAGCTCACGGGGTCATCGACGGATCGGAACTCCGCACCCATATCAACCCACCGACCTTCGGACCTCACCGAATCGTACCGCTTCGATGAACAGACGAGCTTGCCACGATGAAGCTCCAACCAGGTCGTCGAAAACCCGAGCTTGCGCAGCAACCATCGCAAACCAAATACAGAGGCATCGAGCTCCCAGAACACGCCCATGCGATGAACGATACCCGAGGGATCCTTGCAATGTACGAACCTAAGGACAGTGAAGCATGCGCAGCATGTGGTGCGAGGCGTGTTCTCATCGTGAACAGAGCACTTGCCGAGCACGAGCGGCGCAGCGGAGGCCCTCATCACCAGCCCACGCCGTGCGATCGATGTGTTTTTTCCGAGCACATATCAGTCCTCAGCTTTCCAGAACGGCGAGAACGCAAGGCACGTCATGCAGGAAACCGGATCATCAACCAACGTCAGCCTCGGAAACCTTCGAGAACGCCACCGCACGGATGAACCCGTAGCTGAGTACACCTCCCCGTAGAAAATGTCCGAGTCGCACGCAAGACGACCATGCCCGCACAAATACCGCGTAGGACGAAACCGAAACCAACGGGCCAACTTACCCAGCAACAAGGAAGCGTCCCATACGTGATAGGCACCCATGGCATGGACGATTCCGTCGGGGCCGCAGCAATTCAAGATTTCCGTGACTCGAAGCGACCGACAAACGGCCTTGGCATAAAGCGCCTGAATTTCGCTGGTCGTCACAGTTCCTCCGGGAATGGCCCGAGCGCGAGGCAAGCCATGCAGTCAACACCCCTGATTTTCACGGGCACAACGCCGATGACCACACCGGTGCCAGACCCATGAGGACGTTGCCGACAACGCACGATGTAGAGGGTCGTCATCCGACGAGCCCAGTGAGCGATGCCGTCGAATACGACAACGGTGTGATGCGCCATCAACGCTCCAGGAATGGCCCGAGCGCGAGGCAGGCCATGCAGTTCACTGCGTCAACGGTTTCCCACGAGGGGCCGTAGATGCGGGAGGTCAAGTTGCAACGAGACCGCGCGGTACGGTGCAGCCAAGGAACCATTTCCGCCCAGTGAACAAGGCCTTCGAAGCGCACCGAACCATGTCGCTTCACGAAAGGCACCCCTCGCACGTCACGACGCCGCCAGCCGCGATCATGGCTGGGTTCATGGTCTTCCCGCAGGCCGACACGAACAGCGTCTCGTTGGCCTCGTAGAGAGCACGGATGGCGTGGCCTCCTGCCACGAAGGCCATGTCCTTGGACACCAAGGTGCCGCGCTGGTAGAGCCGCCAGACACCTGCGACTTGTGCGGTCGATAACGTCTCGGCCTGACTTTCCACCACACCAGCAAAGGCTGCGACGTCCGACCAGTGTTGGGGATTGACGCACTCTGTCAGGCCGCAGGAGTTAACGGCGCGAACCAGACGGGACCGACGATCAGGGCGTTCCTCCAGAAATACACGAGCCACGTTGTAAGTGTGGTGTTTCCACCTATAGACGGCTTGGTGTCCTTTGTCGTGCCAACGGATACCTTTCCACTCCTTCCACAGCCAATGAACTAGGCCGGTTGGACCTGTAAAACAGGCCACGTATTTTTGAAGGGTTGTGAGGGGTGGCCGAGCGTCGCGAAAGCGCGCAGCCGGGTGAACCCTCAGTTTTTCTATATCCGACATGATCGGAATGTCGTGCTTCCTGACAGAGGTTTGGTCGTTAAGTTGAAAACGTTCTATGATGCCATGAAATACAGAGGGTGCACAGAAACGTTTATGGATGCTTGCACGAGGCTGGCGCCGTCCGCGAAACCCGCGCCGTTCCGCCTACCTACCTACTACATAAGCAGATCATAGTGATATATAGTATAGGGGGTTAGGCAGGGGGACGTCGCGATGCGGGGTTTTATGGCTTAAAAAGACTCGACCAACGGGGGAACATCGTTTGGGGTTTACTTGAGTAAAGGGTTACATCTATGTCCTTATACCGAAAGGACACACATGTAATACTCAAATAGTTCCATGCATAGATCGCTCCAAACATCTTCACGCCGCGTAAAGGCATGTTTTTTACACAACCCTACCGGGAAGAAGAAAATAAGCCTTTAATGTGAAAAGTGATGATTCCTATAAGCTATCTAGCTATTTTAGGCCGAAAATATTTCCTTTATTGTTTTCAGGTGGTATCTGAAATTCAGTGAACAACTGAAGGAAATTACTTTTATGGCTGTTAAGCAAATTTTGTATACCGGTTCCGTGGACCTTTACACGTGGACAGCCGACCCGGCTCTTCTTAAGGAAGAGCTCCAAATATACGATTTGCCAAAAGTTTTTTTGGACGTCCCAGTCATTAAAGGGCGCAATCGTTGGTTGATTTCACTACCTGCAGTCGTACTGCAACCTGGTGCTGCCGCGTTGCCCTGGCCCGCAGAGCAAGACGTGGTGGCAGTGGCTCTCCGTGAACGCCGAAAAGAGTTTCTTCACGCGTTCAAACCATTGAAAGAACACACCTGGCGGGAGCAACGTGGGTTCTATTCTGCGACTTTCTTGGACGAAGTAGGTCCCTTGCTCGGTCTGCCTGCGGTTGCCTCCGCGTTCGCCGCGTATATCCGGGCCGCCAAGGACACGCCCTCCATCGTGGTCAAAAACCCCTCTAAAATGCTCCAGGCGCGACCGCCCGGGTTCGGGCAGGGTTACACTTGGCTTCCCTGGGAAGACCTCGTGCTGCGCTCCTGGTTCGGCAAACGGACAACAGGTCCGCATGCCGGAAAGCGCGCCAAGCTCACTGAAAGTGAGTGGGAAATAGTCTTACAGAACTTGAAAGGTAGGAGAACCAAAGCTCAAGTGAAATCTCGCTTGACAACCTTGAACAGACGACTTCGCATTTCCCTCCTCGTGGAAGGATTCCTTCCTCGGCGCAACGTCGAGAAGTACCAGGACGAGGCCTTGAGCGAGGGTCACACCCCGCTTCCTCGGTTTCGTCCCCGAATCAAGGGCCGTTCCTACCGCGGCGACGACGAGCGGCCGGTCCTCGGGCAGCCCGACTGACTGGGTTTACCGGGTAAACTCTGCTGCCAGACACAGGAACCAGGCTCAGGAACCACAGGCCGCACGAGGTCGCCCTCGCCTGCCCAGGTTCACTGCCAGTCACCGCGTGCAGGTCGCCGTCGGGAAGCTTCAGCAACCTCCACTTGATGATGGTCGGCGGCCCGGCCTGCCGGCAGTCCTCACATGTCCTGGTTATTAAGGAG
>Ga0335070_10003714_pt1 | contig 17856 bp, 14 predicted proteins | sample Lox_Sample_13_FD_206722 | JGI IMG/M metagenome (GOLD analysis project Ga0335070, IMG submission 206722) | Soil microbial communities from Loxahatchee National Wildlife Refuge, Florida, United States - Lox_Sample_1.3 | ecosystem: Environmental > Terrestrial > Soil > Wetlands | place: USA...
CCCGTAGAGGGCCGCCGTGGCCGCGGCCACGGAGCTGTAGGGATCGGCGTGGGAGCTGCCCACGCACCGCATGGCGTTGGCGCTGCAGTTCTGCTCGTGGTCGGCGTGGAGGATGAAGAGCGCGTCGAGCGCCTTCTCCATGACCGGGTGCGGCTTGTAGCGGGGCTCGGCCATCTTCCAGAGCATGTTCATGAAGTTGCCGCTGTAGCTGAGGTCGTTGTCGGGCATGACGTAGGGCAGGCCCTTGGTGTGGCGGTAGGTCATGGCGGCCAGGGTGATCACCTTGCCCAGCAGCCGGTAGATCTCCAGCCTCCGGGCGTCGGCATCCCCGATCTTCTTGGAGGTCGGGTAGAAGGTGCCGAGCGTCGCCAGGGTCCCGATCAGCATGCTCATGGGATGGGCGTCGTGGTGGAAGCCGTCCATCACCTTCTTCATGCTCTCGTGCACCATGGTGTGGTAGGTGATGTTGTGCACCCACTCGTCGTACTGGGCCTTGGTGGGCAGCTCGCCGTGGACCACCAGGTAGGCGACCTCGAGGTAGTTGCTCTGCTCGGCCAGCTGTTCGATAGGGTAGCCCCGGTGGCGGAGGATTCCCTTGTCCCCATCGATGTAGGTGATGGCGCTCCGGCACGAGGCGGTGTTCATGAAGGCGGGGTCGTAGGCCATGAGCCCGAAGTCATCCTCAGAGACCTTGACCTGTCGAAGGTCGGCGGCGCGGATGGATGCCCCGTCCTTGGGGAAGGTGCCGTACGTGATCGGGATCTCGTAGGACTTGCCGGTTCGATTGTCGGTGATGGTGATGGTGTCGGTCCCCATGGCGCCCCTCCTCGCTGTGGCTCCTGGCCGCACGGACGCGCGGAGCACCCTGCCCGACGTCCGGGTGCGGCATATGATGCGGTGAGGATGACGGGAGCAAAACGTTGGGCGGGACCGCCCCGTAATTTCGCGGGGTGCCCGGTACAAGCAAGATCATACTCCCATAGCTTCGGGCAGTGCAAAGAGAACTTTTTGACGCCGGGCAACCGGCCCAGCGCCGCGGCATCTGGCGCCCGCACCCGGGTGTCATGGCCCATCGGGGCGGCCGGGGGCGATCTTTGCTCGGATCGATCGACAGGCGGGCCGGGAGAGAGTCATGAACAGCCAGGCGGGGCACGTCCTGCAGGAAGGGCGACGCGAGATCGCGGCGCTCGACGAGCGGATCCGGCAGCACCCATTCCTCGCGCTGTGGGAGACGGGGCGGGCGAGCCGGGCGGCGCTGGGCCTCTTCGCGGGACAGCAGCAGCACATCATCGCCAGTGATCTCCGGAGCGTCGCCCTGGTGGTGGCGCGAGCCGGCTCGGCACCGAGCCGGGAGTTCTTCTTCGGGATGCTCCAGGGCGAGCGGGAGGCGCTGCGCCTCCTGCCGGACCTCGCCGCCGCAGGCGGGCTCGCCCCGGGGGAGCTCGCGGCGGCCGAGCCGTTACCCGGGGCCTTCGCCTACAGCGCCTACGTGGCCTGGCTGGCGCAGTACGGCGCCCCGGCCGAATTCGCCGGGGCCTTCCTGGTGAACCTCGAGGCCTGGGGCGCGAACTGCAGGCGGATGAGCCGGGCGCTCCGCGAGCGGTACGGGTGCGGCCCGCAGGACGTCGCGTTCTTCGACCTCTTCGCGACCTCCCCACCCGAGTTCGAGGAGCGCGGGCTCGCCGTCATGGAGGAGGGGCTGGCGGCTGCCGTGACCCCGGCGGCGATCCGGCGGGCGGCCCGGCTCCTCCAGGGGTACGAGCTCCTGTTCTGGGACACGATGCTCCAGGCTGTTCAGGGCTGACCGCCAGGGGGAGGAAGCGCGCCGATGGCCACCAGTGACGAGTTCCGGTCCCACGCGCACGCGATCTGGGAGGCGAGCTTCGCCCATCCCTTCGTCCGGGGGATCGGGGCAGGAACACTCCCCGAGGAGCGATTCCGCTACTACCTGGCGCAGGACTACGTGTACCTGATCGAGTTCAGCCGCTTCTTTGCCCTGGCCGCGGCGAAGGCGAGGGCGCTCGGGGCGATGGAGCGGTTTGCCGCGCTCCTCCACGAGACGCTGCACTTCGAGATGGATCTGCATCGCAAGGTCTGCGCGGAGTTTGGCGTCGCGCGGGAGGCGCTGGAGCGGACGCCGCCGGCCCCGACCTGCCTCGGTTACACCAGTTACCTCCTGAAGGCGGCCTACGAGGGCGAGATCGCGACCGTGCTGGCGGCCCTCCTCCCGTGCTCGTGGGGGTACGGGGAGATCGGCCTTCGACTCAAGGCTGGGGGTCTCCCGCCGGTGTCCCACTACGCCACGTGGGTCGAGACCTACGCGTCGCCGGAATACCAGCAGCTGGTGGGGTGGCTGCGCGGGCTCTTCGACGAGGCGGCGGGCGAGGTGCGGGGGGCCGCACGCCACCAGCTCCAGGCCGTCTTCGACACCTCCAGCCGGTGGGAGTACCTGTTCTGGGAGATGGCCTGGCGGATGGAAGGCTGGCCGGTGTAGCCGGCTCGGGGCCTCGACAGGTTTGTCGAGCCATTCGGAAATCCTGTCGAGGGTCGAAGGGTATCCCGGGGGCAGGATCGCTGGTTATCGGGGAAGCAGAGGCTTCTAACTTGTTGAGAATCTGAGGGATTCAGGCGGTAGTACTTCTTCTGGCCTCCGGCAAACGCGCTCTGGCACATGCCTTGCCTTCTCTCTTGCACAGCGGCAGTTCTTCCGGGGTGGACCCGGAGCGATAGGATGGCTGAAGGTTCAAGAGAGGAGGAACGAGTCATGAAGAAGGCATTGAGTGTGGCAATCGCGGCGGTGCTGGTGCTCGGCCTGAGCGGTCTGGCAATGGCCTGGATGGGCGGCCCTGGTGGGATGATGGGTGGATACGGGCCGCAGGGCATGATGGGGCAGGGCTGGGGCCCGGGCGGCGGCTGGGGCCCGGGAATGGGCCGGGGACGCGGCGCGGGATACGGCCCGGGCGGCGGGCCCTGCTGGCAGCAGGGCGGGCCGCAGGGTACCCAGGCCACGGCGATCGATGAGGCCAAGGCGAAGGAGCTGGCCGCCGACTACGTGAAGCAGAACCTGCCCGGCTACAGCGTCGAGAAGCTGGTGAAGTTCGAGCGGCGCCGCGGCGCCATGTACCAGGTGGAGCTGAAAGGGCCCCAGAACGAGGTGAAGTACCTTCACATCAATCCGTGGGGCAATGTCGTGCCCTTCGGCACCGGGCGCCAGCTCTAACTCCGGCAGTGTCTGCATCCGGGGGACCGGCGAATGGCCGGTCCCCCGTTTTGCTTTGGGGGGTCGGCAGCCTGCTGGTGGCCCATGTAAGGTCAGTGTGCTAGGCTAAGCCGTCATAGCCCACGCCGGTCAGTGTGACGGCTGCACTGAGCCGCATCATTCGCGAACGCGGCTCGCGAGCAAAGCCGACTTCAGGGGAGACGCTGTGGTTGGTGGCCCAGGACGGATCAAGCATCCCTGGGGCATCCTCACACCGCACCCACCCCGCAGGATGCCGGACCGGTATCCGGTGCGTCTCCCAGCGTGCGTCATCCAGCTTCGGGATTGGCCTCTGGCATGTAAGCTCGGATTCTTCACGGCATCTTCGTGAAGAATCGGAGCCCAGGATGCTCCGGATGCGCCCAGCATCTCGATTCCCCGGAATCTGGCCCGCCCTGGCGGCGACCGTGCTCCTCCTGATCGGCCTGCTCGGTGCCTACAGCCTCATCGAGTCGCACCGGCTGGAGCGTAACCTCGGACTCGAGCTGGAGGAGCGCGCGGTGGCGCTGATCGGGATCCTCGAGGCCTCGAGCCGGAACGCGATCGCGAGCAACGCCCTGCTGGAAGAGCAGGTGGCCCAGCGGCTGCTGGACAACGCGCGGTTCGTGGACTTCCTCGTGGGCCGGAGCCCGATGGCCCCGGAGCTGATCAAGCGGCTGGTGGCCGAGAACCGGCTGGCCCAGGTGGAGCTGCTGGATCCAAGCGGGCAGCCCCTCGACGTCTCCAGCCTGGCGCGGACGCCGCCCCGGCCTGGCGGGGGGCGGTGGAGCCCGGGGGGCTTCGGGCCGGGCAGGGGCGGGCATGGCATGGGGAGCATGCAAGAGATGATGGGCCGCATGATGGGCCCGTCCGAGGGCCCGTCCGGCCAGCCGCCTGAGGGGCGACGGCCTCCCATGATGCCGTTCATGTGGGGGCAGCGCTGGGGGGCGCCGCGGGGGGATCCGGCCCAGCTCTTCCCTGCGCTTCCCAAGGGAGCGAAGATCCGCCGGTTCTGGGAAGGGAGCGCCTTCGGCGTCGCCGTGCCGGCGCAGAGCTTCGCCGGGGTCATTGCCGTCCACGCCAACGCCGACTACCTGCTCAACTTCCGCCGCGAGATCGGCGTCGAGCGACTGATCCAGGACCTCGGTAAGCAGCCGGGGATCGCCGACGTCACGCTGCTGGACGGCACCTACACGGTCCTGGCGAGCAGCGACCCGGCGTCCGTGGGGCGCGTAGACCCCGACCCGCTGCTGCGCGCCGCGTGGGATGCGGGGTCGCTGAAGGCGGAGCGGTCCAGCGTGAGGGGTGCCGAGGTCTACGAGGTCGTCAAGCCCTTCGCCCTCGAGGCCAAGCGGGTTGGCCTGATCCGCCTGGATCTCGGCACAGCGGGGCTGACCCAGGTGGCCCGCCAGACGGAGCGGAGCATCCTCTTCTACAGTCTCGGGCTCCTCGCGGTCGGGGTGGTAGGCGCCGTGGCCATCTTCTGGATCCAGGCGCGGGGGCTGGCCGAGCGGCGGGCCCTCGAGGCGGCGATGGCCCAAGAGCAGCGTCTGGCTGCGGTGGGGAACCTCGCTGCGGGGGTGGCGCACGAGATCCGGAATCCGCTGAATGCGATCTCCATCGGGCTGCAGCGCCTCCGTCGGGAGTTCGCGCCGGCCGACGCCGAGGCCTGCACGGAATACGAGCGCTTCCTCGAGATCCTCCGTGGGGAGGTGGGGCGGCTGAACGAAATCGTGGACCAGTTCCTCAGCCTGGCGCGGCCGGCGCGCCTGACCCTGGCCGACGAGGCGCTGGCGCCGGTTCTTCGGGACCTGGCGGCGCTTCTGGAATCCCAGGCCTCGGCCCAGAACGTCCGGCTCGTCCAGGAGCTCAACCTGGACTCTGCCACGGTCCGCATGGACAAGCCGCAGCTCCGACAGGCCTTCATGAACCTGGTGTTGAACGCCCTGCAGGCCGTGCCTGGTGGGGGGACGGTAACCATCCGGTCCAGCGTCACGCCGGCCGAAGCCGTGGCCAGGGTGGCCATCTCGGACACGGGGCCGGGGATCCCGGCGGAGCACCTGGATCGCGTCTTCGAGCCCTACTTCACCACCAAGGAGGGCGGGACCGGACTCGGACTGGCCCTGGCGCGGAAGATCGTCGAGGAGCACCGGGGGACGATCCGGGCCGAGAGTGGGCCGAGCGGCGGGGCGACGTTCATCGTCACGCTACCCCTCGCGGCGCCCCCCCGGCGTGCCGAGGGGGGTCCAGGGCCGGGCGCCGCCCCTCGATCGAGGTGACCGTGGAGGCGCTTCACATCCTGGTGGTGGACGACGAGCCGGCGCAGCGGGAGCTGATCGGGGGCTTCCTCCGCAAGCAGGGACACGAGGTCCTGCTGGCGGAGGGCGGGGCCGAGGCCCTGGCCCGGGTGCGCGAGCGCCGGGTGGACCTGGTTCTGAGCGACTGCCGGATGCCGGGTATGTCGGGGCTCGATCTGCTGCGCGCCGTCAAGGCGGTCAACCCCGAGATCCCCCTCGTGCTGATGACCGCCTACGGCACGGTCGAGACGGCCGTACAGGCCATGAAGGAAGGGGCCGCCGATTTCCTGACCAAGCCGCTGGACCTGGATGAGCTCACGCTCCGGGTGGGCCGGGTCACCGAGCAGGTGCGTCTCCGGAGCGCGGTGCGGGAACTACAGGCCCAGCTGGTGGAGCGGCACCGAATCGAAGGGATCATCGGCGAGAGCGGCCGGATGCAGGAGGTCCTGGCGCTGGTGAAGCGGGTGGCCCCCTCGGACGCCACGGTTCTGATCCGGGGCGAGAGCGGCACGGGCAAGGAGCTGATCGCCCGCGCCATTCACTACAACTCGCCCCGCGCCGGCGGGCCCCTGGTCACCCTGAACTGCGCGGCGCTGCCCGAGCAGCTCCTCGAGAGCGAGCTATTCGGTCACGAGAAGGGGGCCTTCACCGGCGCAGCCAGCCAGCGCAAGGGCCGCTTCGAGCTGGCGGATGGCGGCTCCATCTTCCTGGACGAGATCGGCGATCTCTCCCCCGCCCTGCAGGTCAAGCTCCTCCGCGTCCTCCAGGAGCGGCAGTTCGAGCGGCTGGGCGGGAGCCGCACCCTCCACGTGGACGTGCGGATCCTCGCCGCCACGCACCGCGACCTCGAGGCGGCGATGCGGGCCGACACGTTCCGCGAGGACCTCTACTACCGGCTAAACGTGGTGGCGATCACGGTCCCGCCGCTCCGCGAGCGGCGCGAGGACATCCCGCCCTTGCTGGATCATTTCCTGCGGAAGTTCGCCGAGAAGAACCGGCGCAGCGTGACCGGCCTCACGGCGGCCGCCCGGGATGCGCTGCTGCGTTACGACTATCCCGGGAACGTCCGCGAGTTGGAGAACCTCGTCGAGCGGGCGGTGCTGCTCAGCCGCGGGCCCGTCATCGACCTGGAGGATCTCCCGGTGACGCTCCGCCCCGGCGAGCGCGGCCCCGGCGCGCCTCTCGCCCAGGGGCTCCCCGAGGTGCTGGCGGACATCGAGCGGCAGGCGATCCGCTCCGCCCTGGAGCGCTCCGGCGGCGTCCAGACCAAGGCCGCCGACGAGCTGGGCATCAGCGAGCGGGTGCTCCGCTACAAGCTCCGCAAGTACGGGCTGGAGGGCCACGCCGGCTGACCCCTCTCCCCTGGGCCATCTCAAATCACCCACCAGGGCGGGGCGTCCGGAAGAGCCCCGCACCGGCCACCTCGCCAGCGGCCGTCCGGCCTCACGGACCCTGCCGTAGACAACCCTTTCCACGCAGCATTGGCCCGCATTATTCGCGAATACAGCCCGCGAACAATGCGGGCTTAACAGAAGCCGTTGTGGTCAGCGGTTCGGCATGGAACCGGTCTCGCCGGCGCCCCGGGACACTGCGCGGTGTCTGCCCGGGAGCAAGTTTCCTCTCGCACGAAACGGGAATCGGGCCTGGCCAGGTAAGCCCGGATCATTCACACGTCCTTCGTGAATAATCCGGGCTAGGGGAAGCGGGTATTCAGATACTCGACGCTCTCTGCGTCAGGAAGCCGGGTAGGCCGTGGGGACCGGAAAGGCGGCACGCTTGACACGCCGTGGTCACCTGTGGTGTATTCCTCCGTAACCCCTACCTGCGGCACTTGTCTCTCTGTTTACTGTTTACTGTCCTTCGTCCATTGGGGATCGGCGATGAACGGATCTCCTGGTAGTGCCACCACGGCATGGGGCGCTGTTGTGGTGGACATGGTCTGCGGCCTCGTCCTCTGGCAGATTCAGAAGGTGGAGGAATTCACAATATCGCGCCGTTTCAGCCCGGGCAGCAGGGTCCGCGCGGGCAAAATCCAGCCATCCGGCCGCCAATACATGCAACATCGGGGGAGGTTCGCATGAGCACCTGCTTTGTCGTCCAGGGCTTCGGCAAGAAGACCGACTACACCGATGGGCGCGTGCTGGACCTGAACGCCTCCTATGAGATCATCAAGGAGGCAGTGGAGGGGGCGGGCCTGACCTGTATCCGCGCCGACGAGATCCCCCATTCCGGCACCATCGACGTGCCGATGTACGAGATGCTGCTGCAGGCAGACCTGGTGATCGCCGACCTCTCCACCTACAATGTGAATGCGGCTTTCGAGCTGGGGGTGCGCTACGGCCTGCGGCCCAGCGCCACGATCATCGTGGCCGAGGAGAATTTCAAGAACCCGTTCGACGTGAGCCACATCGTTATCCGCCGCTACAAGCACCTGGGGGAGGAGATCGGCTACCGGGAGGCCAAGCGCTTCCGCGACGATCTCAAGCAGGCGATCCAGGCGATCCTTCCCGCTCACCAGACCGACAGCCCGGTCTATACGTTCCTGCCAGGGCTTGAGCCACCCCGGCGGGGCGCGCCTGGCCCGGTCCGCGCGCCGGCAGCCCCGGGCACCGAGGCCCAAGGGGCCGAGAGCCCCACGGCCAAAGCGCTGCTGGAATCGGCCCTCGAGAAGATCAATCCGCCCGAGGGTCAGCAGAGCGACTTCATGGGTGCCCGCGCCCTGTTACAGGAGGTGCGCAAGCAGCGGCCCAATGACCCGTTCGTGATCCAGCAACTGGCGCTGGCCACGTACAAGTCCAAGCAGCCCACGGCGGAGGCGGCGCTGACGGAGGCCCGACAGGTGATGCAAGAGCTCGGCCCGGCCACCACCAACGACCCCGAAACCCTCGGCCTGTGGGGCGCGGTGCACAAGCGGCTGTGGGAACTGAAGGGACGGCCGGAGGATCTCGCCGAGGCGATCGGCGCCTACGAGCGGGGTTTCAACCTGAAGCAGGACTGGTACAACGGCATCAACCTCGCGTTCCTGCTCGACCTGCGGGCGTTGGAATCGCTCAAGGCTGGCACCAAGGACGAGGCCATCGCCGACACGGTGCAGGCGAAACGGGTGCGACGGGACGTGATCCGCTACGCCACCCCGATCCTCGGGCAGGAGAGCGGCGACCCGAAGAAGCGCTTCTGGGTCGTCGCCACCCTGTGGGAAGCCGCGCTCGGCTTGGGCGAGAGCGCCGAGGCCGCCCGCTGGGACGCAGAAGCGAAGACGCTCGCCGTCCCCGCGTGGATGCAGGAAACCCGGCTGGAGCAAGGCAGCAAACTGCAGAAGATGCAACACGACTACGCAACGCTTTTGGCGCAGACCGCCTGACAGCGTCGCAACACCGCTCGTGCCTGGCGCGTAGCAGGCTCCCGCAACCGCCAGTGCTGCGATGGGGCGAGGGACCCGCGAGGGCCGAGAGGCTCACCAGGCAGGCTGCCCTTGAAGGCGGCGCACGGTGGAAGCTCGACACGACTCTCGCCGAGAGCGTGCGGTCCACGGAGGAGGAAGGGCCCGGCGGAAGCTCCAGGCCGTCTATGACCGGCTGATAGCGCTGACCGGACAAGCAGGAGTTTGACTCCCCGCGCGGGAGGCCGGATGGACCCGGCGGACTTCGATCTTTCGAGCCCTCGCGAGAACCCGTGCCGGGGGGGAGAAGCACATGGCATACCGCACGCTCACCCGGGACGAGCACTTCCAGCGGCCCGGGCCCAAACGCATCCTGGCGCTGGATGGGGGGGGCCTGCGCGGGATCCTGAGCCTGGGGTTCCTTGCCAGGATCGAGGAGCTGCTCAGGAGGCGTCACGGAGCGCCCGGCCTCCGCCTCTCCCATTTCTTCGACTTGATCGCGGGAACCTCGACGGGGGCGATCATCGCGGCCGCCCTGGCAAAGGGCCTGGCGGTGGAGGAGGTCATCCGCCTGTACCTGTCGCTGGGGCACGACGTGTTCAGGCGGAGCTGGTTCCGCGAGGGTGTGGTGCGGGCCCGCTACGACGAGGCCAGGCTTGCGGAGCAGCTCCGGCGCCTGCTCGGGGAGGAGACGACACTGGGCAGCGACTCGCTGGAGACGGGCCTCCTGATCGTCACCAAGCGGCTGGACACCGGGAGTCCCTGGCCCCTCGGCAACAACCCGCGCGGGAAATACTTCCAGGCCCCGCCCGGGGCGGACTGGATCTCCAACCGGGACTACCCGCTCTGGAAGGTGGTGCGGGCATCCACGGCGGCCCCCAGCTATTTCGACCCCGAGGAGATCGTCGTCAGCGAGCGACCCGGCAGGAAGTCCGTGGTCGGCTCTTTCGTGGACGGCGGCGTGAGCCCCTTCAACAATCCCGCCCTCCAGGCCTTCATGTACGCGACCCTGGACGGATTCCGCGTCAAATGGCGGACCGGAGCCGAGAATCTGCTGATCGTTTCGATAGGCACCGGGGCGTCCGATCCCAGCCGAACACCGGCGAAGCTCGCCGCCGAGGGCGCGATCAAGGCCCTGCTGGCCCTCATGGATGACTGTGCCGCGCTGACGGAGACCATGATGCAATGGATGTCGACGAGCGCGCGGGCGCGGGTGATCGACGACGAGATCGGCGACCTTGGTCAAGACCTCATCGGCCCCTCGCCACTGTTCAGCTATCTGCGCTATACCCTCGCCCTGACCCGCGAGTCGATCGAGCCGATCAGGAGCGGCCTGTCCGATGGCGAGATCGAGGCGCTGAGCGCCATGGACGATCCGGGGAATCTCGAGACGCTGCGGGGGCTTGGCCTCCTTGCAGCCGCCCAGCAGGTACAGGACGCGGACTTTGCACCCCGGTTCGACCTCTCCACCTGAGAAAGGCTTTGGCATGAGCCAGCGACGCAAGTATCTGAAGAAGGCCGACGCCTTCGTCGTGGCGGTGCAGCTTGCCCTCGAAACGGAAGGCTTCACGTACCGCAAATGGGGGGGGCTGCAACGATGTAAGCCGGGCGATTGGCTGGTCAACAATGACGGGGATGTGTACACGGTGGATCGTGAGACCTTCGCGCGGACGTACCGTCCGCTGTCCCCGGGGCTCTTCGTGAAGACGGCGGCCGTCTGGGCCGAGATCACCGAGGCGGATGGACAGATCGTGACCAAGGAAGGTGTCACCCACTACCGGGCCGGGGCCTACCTGGTCTACAACGACCCCGAGGGCAAGGACGGGTACGCCGTGAAGGCGGACGACTTCGAGAGGATGTACGAGCCCGCCCCGTGACGCCGGATCGGATTTCCCGCGCGGGCCGAAGGCGCTATCGCGTCCTGTCATAGCGGGCGGCGTAGCCGGGGACGGGGATGCCGCTGCGGAGCCGCGGATCTGCGACGGGCTCGAGCGCCTGCTGCCGGAGGGGGATCACGCCGGCCCAGGTGGGCAGCTGATAGTCCTCCTCGTCATCCACCGGCGGGCCGGTCCGGACCTTCGCGGAGGCGCTTTCGATATTGATCGCCACCACGCTGGTGGCGTCCAGCTCCTGCCGATTCGGCTTGCGGGCGTCCCGCCACCTGCCCCGCAGGATGTGCTCGGTCAGGATTTCCAGGGCCTCAAGCTTCTCTCCCTCCGGCTCGATGAGCCGTCCCCTCCCGAACAGGACGACCGAGCGGTAATTCATGGAATGGTGAAACACCGAGCGGGCGACGACTAGGCCGTCCACCAGCGTGACGACCACGCTGACCGGATGCCCCGCCTGGATGTGCTGCAGCATCCGGCTGGTCCTGGCCCCGTGGAGGATCAGGCGCTCGCCCCGCCGCGCATAGAGGGTCGGAATGACGACTGGCTGCTGGTCCTGCACGAATCCCACGTGGCAGATGAGTCCCTCATCCAGGATCCGGTAGACGGTCTCGCTGTCGTAATGCCCGCGCTTGGGGACGCGCTTCACCTGGTTCCGGTCGGTGATCGGGAACTCTGACATCTTCGCATCCTTTCCGGGAAAGGTTGGGTCGGATCGGCCGATAGCGGTGCGCCTACCACCATGCGTCATCAATCCGCAGGATTGGCCTTTTGCCTGTAAGCCCGGCTTATTCACGAGTTCTTCGTGAATAAGCCGGGCTGGTGGGTCTCCCGCCAGGGCTCCTTCACCCTCCGCTCGTGCTCAACGCTGACCCGGCCCGCCTTCACCACGAGGCGGGGCGGGGCGAGCGCGGCGATGATCTCCTCCTGGCGCTCCGTCTCCCACACCACCAGATCGGCCCGGCAGCCCACGGCGAGGCCGTAGTCCGGCAGGCGCAGGATCCTGGCCGGGTTCACCGTCAGCATCGCGATTGCGCTCCCGAGATCCCGGGCCGTACCCAGGTGGGCGCCGACGCTGAGGAGGAAGCCCATCAGGGGGAGGCTGGCGTTGCCGACCGGCGTGAAGGCGTTCCGCACGTTGTTGGTGGCGGCGGCCACCGGGATCCCGGCGGCGAGGAGGCGCTTCACCGGCGCGAGGCCGCGCCGGATGTTGCGATCGTCGCGCCGGCCCATCAGGTACAGGTCGGTCGCGGGGAGTACGATCACGCCGAGGCCGGCCTCGGCGAGCTCCACCAGGATCGGCGCCAGGTCGGCCGGGGGGAGGGCCGCCAGCTCGGTGCAGTGGCCGACCGCCACCCGCCCCTGAAATCCCAGCACCCGGGTCCGCTCCGCGATGGCGCGCACGTGCAGGTGCTGGGGCTCGTCGAAGAAGTCCACGTGGAAGTCGGCATCCGTGCCGAAGCGCGCCGCCAGCCGGAAGACGACATCGATGTGCGCCTCGGGGTCGGTGTCGTTGTAGGGGCAGCCCCCGACGAGGTCGGCGCCGCGCCCCAGGGCCTCGGCGAGCAGGGTTTCCGTCCCCGGCGCCTGGAGGATCCCCTCCTGGGCGAAGGCGCAGAGCTGCAGATCGAGGGCCGGCGCGTACTCCGCCTTCAGGGGGAGGAGGGCCTCGAGGCCCTTGAGGCCGACGAGGGGGTCCACCTCGACGTGGCTGCGCATGGCGGTGGTGCCCTGCCGCACGGCCAGGTCCAGGACCGCCCGGGCCCGCGCCCGGATGTCCTCGACGGTGAAGGCGCGCTTGGCCGCGCCGGTGACCCGGATGGCCTCGGCCAGGGTCCCCTCGGTGCCGGGGGCGCGCTCCGAGAGCAGCGCCTTGTCCAGGTGGATGTGCGACTCGACAAGGCCGGGCGTCACCGCCCGGCCTTCACAGCGCAGCATCCGCTGCGCTGACCGATCCGAGAGATTCCCAATGGCGGCGATGCGGCCCTTCAGGCAACCGAGGTCGGCCGCGCTGCCGTCGGGGAGCCGACAGTCCTGCAGCAGGAGATCGAACGGCTCGGTCATCTCAGCGCTCCCGGGCGGCGAAGGCCTCGAGGGCCTGCACGAAGCAGCCGAGCGGCGCGCGGGCGACCCCCGCCCCGATCTGGCCGACCCCTGGGATCTTCCCGGCGATGCCGGTGTTGATGAGCGGGGTGATGCCCGTCTCCACCACCTTGCGGATGTCGATCCCGAGCGGCGTCCCCTGCTCGTCAAGGGTGGGGATGCGGTAATGGGGGTGCTCGCCCAGGCAGATCTCGGCCATCTCCTGGGTGGCCCGGAGGGCCTCCTGGAAACCCCCGGCGCCGACGAAGCGCACCACGGCGGGCGAGGCCGCCATGGCGAAGGCACCCAGGCCGATGGTCTCGACAATGGCCGAGTCCCCCATGTCGGGGTTGGCGTCCTCGGGCCCAAAGCCGGGGAAGTAAAGCCCCCGGGGCATCTCCACCGAGGCCGTGAACCAGCGGCCCGGCAGCCCCGCCACGCGGATGCCGAATTCGGTGCCATTCCGCGCCATGGTCACCACCATGGTCGAGTCGGGGATCCCGAGGCAGGGATCGGTGCTGGCCTTGCCCGCTGCCATGGCCAGGTTCAGGAAGAACTGGTCGTTCCCGGCGATGAAGGCCGCCAGGCGGGCCAGGGCGTCCCGGTCGACCCCGGCGCGGGCGAGATGCGGCATGAGGGCGCGCGCCAGCAAGGCGGAGGCCGCGACGTTGCGCTGGTGCATCTCGTCGCCCATGCGGACGGCCTGGGCCATGATCGCCCGGAGGTCGATGCCCCCGCTCGCCCGGAGGGCGGCGCCGAGCAGGGGGCCGGCCTCGCGCGCCAGCCAGCGGAGCCGCTCCAGCACGCTGTCGTCGGTGGCACCGAAGCGCAGGACCTTGCCCAGGCCCTCGTTGACGGTGACGTGACCGCGATGGGCCTGGCCGCGGTTCTCCACGACGAAGACGGGCATGGAGGGGGTGATGATACCGGTCATGGGCCCGACCGCCCCCCAGCGGTGGCAGGGGGCGAGAACGATCTCCCCGCTCCGGATCAGGCCGAGTGCCGCGCCGTCGTCCGGCGCCCAGCCCTCGTAGCGGATCGCACAGAGCACCGCCGACTGCACGGTGGCGCAGGCCCGCTCCCAGGCGAGCGGCGGACCGGCGTGCAGGACGATCCGCCCGACGAGGCCCAAGGCTTCGGCCGCCGGCCGGCAATCGGTGAGCACTGGCTGGGCGTCTCCCAGCCGATGGAGCGCGGTGTGGTTCGCTTCCCGGATGCTCATCATTGTTCCTCGGGCCTATGCACTTGGCGCACCCTGTCGCGAAATCTTGGGGCAGGATGGCTCATCTTCCCACACCATGCCCGCGTTGGCTGAGCGATGTGCATAGTCCTAGCCCGCATTATTCGCGAACACGACTCGCGAATAATGCGGGCTTAGCAAAAGCGCTCTTAGTCGTGACCCGGGATTGACCAAGCCTCCCGGAGGCGTCCCCGCACTGTGCCCGTCTCGTGGGATGCGAGACCGCCATCTGCTGGACCTACCACCATGCGTCACCCCGCCGCGGGAATGACCATTGGGAAGTTAGCCCGGATTATACACAGGTATTTCGTGAATAATCCGGGCTAGGGCTCCTCGGGGCCGGCCTCCCCCCGCCCCAGGTAGGCCTGGATCACCGCCGGGTGATTGTGAAAGGTCTCGCCCTTTCCCTCCAGGGTGAAGCGGCCGCGCTCCAGGATGTAGGCCCGATCGGCCAGGGCGAGCGCCTGCTCCGCCATTTGCTCGACCAGCAGGATGGTCTGGCCCTCCGCCTTGAGCCGGCCGATCGCCGCGAAGATCTCGCGGGTGAGGAGCGGCGAGAGACCGAGGGACGGCTCGTCCAGCAGCAGGAGGCGCGGGCGTGCCATCAGCCCCCGGGCCAGCGCCAGCATCTGCTGCTGGCCGCCGGAGAGGCTGCCGGCCAGGTGCTCGAGGCGATCCCGCAGGGCGGGAAAGAGCGCGAGCTGCCGGTCCAGGTCCCGGGCGATGCTGGCCGGGTCCCGCGCCTCGTGCCGGGCCAGCGTCCCGAGGGCCAGGTTGTCGCGGACCGTCTGGTCGCCGAAGATGCCCCGCCCCTCGGGCACCAGGATGACGCCGTGGCGCGCCACCCAGTAGGCGGGCCGGCCGCCGATGGCCCGGCCGTCCAGGGTGATCTGACCTCCCACGGGGGCGAGGAGGCCCGCCACCGTCTTGAGCAGGGTGGTCTTTCCGGCACCGTTCGACCCGACGATCGTCACCACCTCGCCCGATCGCACGCAGAGCGAGAGGTCGTGCAGGACGGCGGCCGCGCCGTAGCGCACCGTGAGGCGCGAGACGGTGAGCTCGCTCATGCCGGGGCCCCGAGGTACGCCTCGATGACGGCAGGATCACGGCGGACGCTCTCCGGGGACCCGTCCGCGATGACCCGGCCGTCGTCGAGGACCGCGACCCGGTCCGAGATGGCCATGACCAGGTCCATGTGATGCTCGACCAGGATGATCGCCGGTCCGCGGCCGGCCCGGAGGGCGGTGAGCTGGGCGTCCAGCTCCTTGATCTCCGCCGGGGAGAGTCCCGCCGCGGGTTCGTCCAGCAGCAGGAGCCGGGGCCGCGTCGCCAGGGCGCGGACGATCTCCAGGCGGCGGCGGAGGCCGGCCGGCAGGACATCGGCGGGAAGATCGGCCCACTCTCCGAGACCCATGGTCCGGAGGAGGGCCGCGGCGTCGCCGGCCAGGGCCCGCTCGCGGCGGCGGGTCCCGGGGCTCCCCAGCAGCGCCGCCAGGACGCTGCCGAGGCGGCGGCCCGCCATCCCGACCGCGACATTCTCGAGGGCGGTCAGCTCGGCGAAGAGCTGGGCGGTCTGGAAGGTCCGGGCCACGCCCAGGCGGGCGATCGCGTGGGGCGGGCGCCGGGCGATGGCCTGGTCGAGGAGCCGCAGCGTCCCGGTATCCGGTGCCGTGAAGCCGGAGAGCACGTTGAGGAGCGTCGTCTTGCCGGCGCCGTTGGGACCGATGACGGCATAGATGCCGCGGCCCGCTACCGTGAGGCTCACCCCGGCCAGGGCGGTCAGGCCGCCGAAGGCGACGCCGACGTCCTCGATGCGCAGGAGCGTCGGGCCGGTCGCTGCGACGGGCTCCTCCCCGAGGGCCCCGGGCCTCTCCCCGGCCGAAGCGGCGGAGGCGGGTGATCGGAGCTGCCGCCGCGGTCGGCCCCGGGCGAGCGCCCCCGCCACGCCGGAGGGCAGCCAGTAGATGGACAGGAGGAGCAGGGCCCCGTACAGGATCAGCCGGTAGTCGGTCAGGCGGGTGAGCAGCTCGGGGAGCAGCGTCAGGACGAGGGCACCCACCACCGGGCCCGCCGTGTACCCCATCCCCCCGAACAGCAGGGCCAGGAGGAACAGGATCGAGGTCTGCAGCGTGAAGCTGTCGGGCGAGATGTAGCCGTTGAGGAAGGCGAAGAGGCCTCCCGCCGCCCCCGCGAACGCCGCCGACAGACTGAAGGCCACTGTCCGGACGTAGTGCGCCGAGAGCCCCAGGGACTCTGCGGCGACCTCGCTGTCGCGAACGGCTAGGAAGGCCCGGCCCCACGCCGAGGCCCGGAGGTTCACGACCAGCCACAGCGCCAGGGCCGCCATCGCCAGGATCAGCCAGTACGACCCCCGAAGAGTCGGCCTGGGGATGCTGAACACGCCCCCGGGGCCGCCCGTCAGGGACACCCACTCGATCAGGATCCCCTCGACGATGATCCCGAAGGCGATCGTAACCATGGCCAGGTACGGGCCAGAGACCCGCAGGGCCGCCGCCCCCACCGCGGCGCCGATCAGGGCGGCGAGGGCGACCGCGACCAGCGTGGCCAGAACGGGATTCCAGCCGGCCTTGACCGATAGGAGCGCCGCGGTATATGCCCCGATGGCGTAGAAGCCGGCGTGCCCGAGCGAGATCTGCCCGGTGAAGCCCGCCAGGACGTTCAGGCCCGCCGCGACGATGACCAGCAGGCCGGCATTCGCCCCGACGTAGAGGTAGTAGGTGTTGGCGGTGAGGAGGGGCAGGGCGGCCGCCGCCAATCCCAGGGCCGCCCAGCCGAGCGCTGTCATCACACCCGCCTCGTGGGCCTGGCTCCGAGCAGGCCCCAGGGCCGGATGACCAGGACCAGGATGGTCAGGCCGAAGCCGACGATCTCGCGGGCGCCGGTAGAGACGTATCCCGCCACGAACGATTCCACCAGGCCGTACCCCAGGCCGGCCAGGACGATGCCCGGGGCCGAGGTCAGCCCGCCGATGATGGCCACGGCGAACGCCTTGAGGCCGATGATGGTTCCCATGGTGGCTGCGACGTTGAGCACGGGCGCGAGCAGGACCCCCGCCACGCCGGCCAGCAGGGCGGACAGGGCATAGGCCGTCATGACCGCCCGCGGGATGTGGATGCCCATCAGCCCCGCCGCCTCGGCGTTCCAGGCGACGGCCTTGAGCTGCTTGCCGTAGGCCGTCCGGTGGTAGAAGAGCTGGACCGCCCCCATCAGCAGGAGCCCGACGATCGGGATCAGCAGCTCCTGCAGGTAGAAGCCCGCCCCACCCACCAGGATGGGGCGCTGCGTGAGGGGCGAGGGAAACGCGCGGGTATCCTTGCCGAAGAACAGCATGGCCGTGTTCTCGACGATGATGCCGCACGCGATGGTGGACAGGAGCCAGGCCGGCGAAGAGGCCCGGAAGAAGGGTCGGACCGCGACGCGCTCGATCGCCAGCCCGAAGCCGCAACAGCCCAGCAGCGTGAGGAGTAAGGAGGGTAGGAAAGGCCACCCCAGCGCCACGGCAAAGGCGTAGGCGATCACGGCGCCGGCCATCACGGCGGTGCCCTGGGAAAAGTTCATCGTCCGGCTGGTGGCCCAGGTGATGTGATAGCCCAGGGCCACCAGGCCGTACATGCTCCCCAGTGCGACTCCCGTGACGACGAGCTGGATCAGCACCTTACTTCATGGAGACCGGAACGATCTTTCCGCCCTTCCACACCGCCATGATGTAGTCC
>Ga0335070_10003716_pt1 | contig 17844 bp, 15 predicted proteins | sample Lox_Sample_13_FD_206722 | JGI IMG/M metagenome (GOLD analysis project Ga0335070, IMG submission 206722) | Soil microbial communities from Loxahatchee National Wildlife Refuge, Florida, United States - Lox_Sample_1.3 | ecosystem: Environmental > Terrestrial > Soil > Wetlands | place: USA...
CGCCCGCGAGCCGCTCCGGCGCGCCGGGGCCGCCCTGGCGCTCGCCTGTGTCCCGGCGGCCGGCCTCCTCGGGTTCGGCGAGCTGGCGCTGCGCGCGCGCGACCGCGACCTCGCCGCGGCCGCCCCAGTGTCGATCGCGATCGTGCAGGGCGACGTCGACGTCGGCTCGGTGTGGCGCTCCGACCTCTACGGGCGCAACCTCGAGGTCTACCTCGCGCTGACGCGAGAGGCGCTCCAGCGCGGGCGCCCCGCGATCGCCTTCTGGCCCGAGGCTGCGCTCACGTTCTTCCTCGAGCAGGAGCCGCTCTTCCAGCGCGCCATCACGCGCGAGCTGGCGCGGGGACCGCTCGAGCTCGTGGTGGGCGGGCCGCGCGCCGACCCGGGGCGCGAGGGGATCTACTACAACACGGTGTTTGCCGTCGACCCCGACGGGCGCATCACCGGCCGCTACGACAAGCAGTACCTGGTGCCCTTCTCGGAGCACTTCCCGTTCCGCGTCGACTTCCTGCGCCGCCGCTTCGAGCGGGTGCGCGTGTTCGAGCCGGGAGCCGGCGACCCGCCCCTCGAGACCCGCGCGGGGCTCGCGGGCGTGCTGGTCTGCAACGAGGCGATGCTTCCCGAGGTGGCGCGCCGCCGCGTCCTCGAGGGCGCCGAGTACCTGGTGAGCCCGTCCAACGACTCGTGGATCCGCGACCCCAAGTGGGCCGAGCTGATGTTCGACATCGTGAAGCTCCGCGCCGTCGAGGAGCGCCGCTTCCTGGTGCGCGCCTCCACGTCGGGCCCGTCGGCCATCGTCGATCCCTGGGGCGGCGTCCAGGTGCAGACGCCGCCGATGAGCCGCGAGGTGGTGCTCGGCGAGCTGCGGCCGTACCGCGCGCTCTCGCCCTACGCGCGGGTCGGCGACCTGTTCGGCTTCGCGTGTGCGGCGAGCGTCGGCCTGGTGCTCGCCGCGCGATGGCTGAAGGGCCGACTGGCGCGCCGGGTCGCGCGCACCGCCGCATAGGCCTCCGCCGGGGGCGGGCGGAGGTCCCACACCAGCCCGACCGCGGCGAGCGCGCGGAGGCCCCACCACGTCGGGTCCGGCTCCCGCCACGACAGGCCGTGGCGTGCCGAGCGCGGGAAGCGGTGATGGTTGTTGTGCCAGCCGTCGCCGAGCGTCACCAGCGCGAGCCAGCCGCTGTTGCGGCTCTCGTCGCCGGCGTCGAAGCGGCGGGCACCGAAGCGATGGCCGAGCGAGTTGACCGCGAAGGTCACGTGGTAGAGCGCGAGCGTGCTCCACACGAATCCGACCACGAGCATCTGCGGGCCGGAGGTGCCGTGCGCGGCGCCGAGCCAGGCGCCCAGCGCGTAGCAGGCGCCGGCGAGCGCCACGGGCGGGAGGAAGTGCCAGCGGTCGAGCGCGCGCAGCTCGGGGAAGCGGGCGAAGTCGCGGATCGCGGCGAGGTCGGCGGACGCGTAGCGGCTCGACAGGAGCCAGCCGAAGTGCGCCCAGAGTAGTCCCTGCCTGGGCGAGTGGACGTCTCCCGGGCGGTCCGAGTGCTGGTGGTGACGCCGGTGGTGACCGGCCCACCAGAGCGGGCCGAGCTGCGCCGCGCTCGCGCCGAGACCGGCCAGCAGGAGCTGGCCGGCGCGGCTGGTGCGGAAGGCGCGGTGCGCGAAGTAGCGGTGATAGCCGGCCGTGAGCCCGAAGGCCCGCACCACCCCGAGGGCCGCCGCCACCGCCAGGGCGGCCGGCGAGACGCCCGTGGCCAGCACCGCGAGGCCGGCGGCGTGCATGGCCAGCAGGCCGGCGCAGGCGGCGGGCTCGAAGCGCAGGCTCTCGGCGTCGCTCACGATCCCACGATAGTCGAAGCGCTGGTATAAGGGTCGGGCGCGGGGGGGCATGAGCGGGCGAGCCAGACGAGCGACACCGGGGACCGGCGGGGCGGCGCGCTGATGTGGCGCTGGCTCTCGGCGGTCCGCACCCAGGAACGCGGTCGCTTTGCCTTCTTCCTCGGGCTCGGCGTGCTCCTGGGGATGGCGCAGACGGCAGGGCAGGCGGCCGCCGACACGCTCTTCCTGGCCCGTCTCGGCTCGCAGCACCTGCCCCTGACCTGGGTGCTCGCCTCGGCGGTGACCGTGCTCGCGTCGTTCCTGTACGCGCTTCGCGTGGGTCGGCAGCGCAACGACCGGGTCTTCATCGAGGTGCTGCTGGTCTTCGCCGCCGGTGTCGCCGCTGCGTGGGTCGCGCTGCGCGCCGGCTACACCGCGGCGCTGCCGGCGCTGCAGTGTCTCTACTACGCGGCGCAGGCCGTGCTCGTAAGCCACTTCTGGAGCTTCGCCGGCGACTTCTTCGACACGCTGGCGGCGAAGCGACTGGTTCCGAGCTTCGCGGTCGGGATGAGCCTCGGCAGCGCAGCCGGCGGTGCGCTGGCGGGCGTCGTGAACGACGCCTGGTCGACCGAAGCAGTGCTCGGCGCGTGGACCGTCGGGCTGGCTGCGACGGCCGTTTTCGTGATCGCCGGGCGCTCGCGCTTCCCGCGCTGGCGCTCGCTCTCGCCGGGCGAGGCGGACGAGGCCTCCGTCGCCGGGATGAGCGCCGCCGTGCGCTACGTACGGCGCTCGCCGCTCGGCCGCTGGCTCGTGGTCTCGGCGCTGGCCATGGTGCTGGCGATGTTCGTCATGCAATACCTCTACCTGGACGTGTTCCAACGCGCGTTCCCCGACGAGGCGGCGCTCGGCCGCTTCGTGGGCAACTACCTGTTCTTCTCGAATCTGGTCGAGATGGCGGTCGAGGTGGCGGTGACGCCGGTCCTGATCCGCCGCGTCGGCGTGCCGACGGCGAACCTCGTTCATCCCGGCCTCTCGGTGCTCGCCTTCGGCGGGCTGTTCGCCAGCTATCGACTGCCTGCCGGCGTCGCCGCGCGCGCCAATCGCGAGCTGCTCGACAACGCGCTCTCCGGCCCGATCCGCAACCTCTCGTACAACGCACTCCCGCAGCGCTTCCGAGCGCGCGTGCGCGCCTTCCTCGAAGGGATCGTGATCTACTCGGGCATGTCGCTGGCGGGCCTCGCCCTGCTCGCCGCGCGTGGCCTCGATACCCGCGAGCTCTGCGCGGCGGGCGCCGCGCTGGCGGTGGTCTACGGCTTCGCCAACCTCCGCGTGCGCCGCGCCTACCTCAACGCGCTGGCGACCGAGCTGCGCGCGGGGCGTCTCGACCTGCGCGAGCTCCAGCACGAGATCGGCGCCGGCGAGGTCGCCCAGCTCGCGGCGATCTTCGAGCGCCTCGTGCGCGAGGAGGAGGCGGCGCCGAGCGGCGCCCTGCTCGCGCTGCCTCCGCTCCTGGTCGAGCACGGCCTCGCGGAGCCGGTGCGCGCCGCCCTCGCGCACCCGAGCCCGAGGATGCGCGCCGCCTGCCTCGAGGCGCTCGCGGAGGCGGACGCGTCCGACACCGCGACGTGGCGCTCCGGTCTCGAGGACCCGGATCCGGGGGTGCGCTGCGCCGCGGCCCGCGCGCTGCCGGACGCGGCGCTCGCCGAGCTCGAGGCGCCGCTGCGCGCGCGCCTCGCGGATGCCGACGCCGATGTACGCGCCGAGGCGGCGCGCCGACTCGGTGCGGCCGGGGCCGCCACGCTGGCCTCGATGCTCGAGGCGCCGGAACCGGAGACGGCGCTGGCGGCGCTGCGCGCGCTCGCCGACGAACGCGTGGTGCAGGGCGAGGCGCTGTCGGAGGGGGTGGCCGCGCGCCTCTCCGATCCGGACCCGCGGCTCCGCGCCGCGGCGCTCGCGGCCCTCGCGCAGGGGCGGCCCGCGCGCCTCGGGCTCGACGAGCTCGGCAGCCTGGTCGCCGACCCGGACGCATCCGTGCGCCGCGCCGCGCTCCGCGTGCTCGCGCGGCGGGGGGGCGACGGGCTCGAGCCCGCGCTCGCGCACGCGCTGCGCGACGGCGCGCGCGACGTGCGCACCGAGGCGGTGCTCGCGCTCGCGGCGCGCGGGGAGGCCGGTGTGGCGGCGGCCAGCGAGCAGCTCGCGGCGCCCGAGGAGTCCGCCGTGCGCGCCGCGCTGCGCGTGCTCGGCGCGTCCGGCACCCCGCGCGCCCGCGTCCGCCTCCGGGCCGAGTACGCCGCGCGCGTGCGGGAGGCGTGGGAGTCGCTGCTCCTCGCGCGTGCGCTCCCCGCCGGTGGAGCGCACGGCTTCCTCCATCTGGCCTGCGTCGACGACTTCGCCCGCTCGCTGCGCATCGCGTTCCGCGCGCTGGCGCGCCTCGAGGACGAGCGCGTGGTGCGCAGCGTCGACCGCGCGCTGCGCTTCGCCGGCGGCCGCGGCACGGCGGACGCGCTCGAGGTGATCTCCCACCTCGGCGACCGCGAGGCGTCGCGCGTGCTGGTGCTGCTGCTCGAGCGGATCCCGGTCGAGGAGAAGCTCGCGTCGCTGCGGAGCGTCGCCGAGCCGCCCCGCGACGAGACGGAGGCGCTGGCGCGCGCGCGGAAGCTCGGCTCGCCGTGGGTTCGCCTCGCCCTCGGCGACGCGGCAGAATCGTCGGCCGAGACGGCCGCGCGGGAGAGCACCATGGAACGCCTGCTGTCGTTGCGACAGGTCTCGCTGTTCGCCGGGCTCTCGCTCGAGCGCCTGCAGGCGATCGAGCGCATCACGACCGACGCCGAGTACGTGAAGGGCGAGGTGATGATGCGCGAGGGCGAGCCGGGCGATGACCTCTACCTGCTGGTCGAGGGCGAGGTGGACGTCGTGAAGGGCGCCGGAACCCCCGCGGAGGAGCACCTGAACCGGCTCGGCCCCGGCTCGTACGTCGGCGAGATGGCGGTGCTCGACGGCGGGCTGCGCAGCGCGACCATCGTCGCGACGAGCCACGTGCGCGTGCTCGTGCTGGCCGGCCCGCGGCTGCGCGAGCTGGTGCACGAGATGCCGGATCTCGCCTTCGACCTCTTCCGCGTGCTGACGGAGCGGCTGCGCGGCGTGGAGGAGAGGCTGGTGCAGACGGGGGCGCGCACCGCCTGACGGCGGTCGCGCGGGCCGCGCTCAGCGCACGGCGCCGCGGGCCAGCACGCGTCTCGCGCGCGCCCGGGCCGAGGCCCGCGGCAGCGTGCAGCGCGGGCACATCGGGTGGACGCAGTCGAAGTCGCGCATGCGATGCAGGCGGTGGCAGCGCGTACACGTCACCAGCAGTCGGGGAGTCTTCCTCATCTCGTGCCTCGCTCGGGTTCCCGCCTGCATCGGCAGCCGACGGCTTCGGGTTGAGCGGGCGCATGACGGCGCGCAGGCACTGCGCGCGCGTTGCGCGTCGGCGAGCCGTCCCTGCGCCGGGGTGCGGTGCGCTAGATCACGCCGAGCGCGCGGCCGACGCGGCCGAGCCCGTCGAGCGCGCGGTCGAGGTGGTCGCGCCGGTGGGTCGCCATCAGCGAGGTGCGGATCATGGCGCGGCCGGGCGGCACCGCGGGCGTGATCACCGGATTCGCGAAGACGCCCTCCTCCTGCAAGCGCACCACCATCTCGAAGGCGGTGCGGTCCTCGCCGATCACGACCGGGATCACCGGCGACTCCGAGGCGCCCGTGTCGAAGCCGAGGCCGACGAGCCCGCGCTTCAGATAGGCGGTGTTCTCCCAGAGCTGCTTGCGCCGCTCGGGCTCGTTCTCGACGATGTCGAGGGCGGCGAGCGCGGCGGCGGCGGACGCGGGCGGCAGCGCCGCCGAGAAGATCGCGCTCCGCGCGTGGTGGCGGATGAACTCGATCACCGGCGCGTCGCCCGCGACGAAGCCGCCCACCGTGGCGAGCGACTTCGAGAACGTCCCCATCACGAGATCGACCTCGTGCTCGAGACCGAAGTGCTCCGCGGTGCCGCGGCCATGCTCGCCGAGCACGCCGAGCCCGTGCGCGTCGTCGACCATCAGGCGCGCCCCGTGGCGGCGCTTCAGCGCGACGATCTCGGGCAGCGCGGCGAGATCGCCCTCCATCGAGAAGACGCCGTCGACCGCGATCAGCTTGCCGCGCCCGGCGGGCGCCGCCGCGAGCTTGCGAGCGAGGTCGCTCATGTCGTTGTGCCGGTACTTGAAGATCTTGCCGAACCCGAGCCGCGCGCCGTCGATGATGCAGGCGTGGTCGAGCCCGTCTAAGAACACTTGGTCGTGTCGGCCGAGCAGGCACGAGAGCACGCCGAGGTTCACCTGGAAGCCGGTCGCGAAGGTGATGGCGGCCTGGCGGCGCGCGAACGACGCGAGGCGCTCCTCGAGCGCGACGTGGACCTCGAGCGTCCCGTTGAGCAGGCGCGAGCCGGCGCACCCGGTGCCGAAGCGCTCGAGGGCCGCGGCGGCCGCCGCCTTCACGGCGGGGTGGTTCGCGAGGCCCAGGTAGTTGTTCGACCCGAGCATCACGACCTTGCGCCCGTCGATCACGACCTCCGGGTCCTGGGCCGAGGAGAGCACCCGGTAGTAGGGATAGAAGCCGGCCTCGCGCGCCAGGGTGGTGACCTGGTACTCGAGGCATTTGGCGAAGACGTCGGACTGCTCGGAAGGTGAAGGTTGCTCGGAAGGGTCCATGAGGCGGGCCGTCCCTTGGGGGGCTCGGTGGTGGAGAAGGGGTTACCGCCTCGGCGGGCGGAGATCAAGCCCGCCCGGCCTGCGGGGCCTTCTCCGCGCGCGAGAGCTGTCGATCGACGATCCAGCGCACCAGGCCGGGCGCCAGGCGGGCGGCCAGGTCGGCGACCCGACCCTCCGCGCCGGGGATGATCCGGAAGCGGCCGCGCGCGATGCCGGCGAGCAGGCTCTCCGCCACGGCCTCCGGCGCCAGGATCCGGGTATTGCCCGCCACGGCTCGCGTCTCCGCGGGCTTGGTGAGGTTCTCCTCGGCGAGCTGGGGCGTGTCGACGTCGGGCGGGTAGAGCACGGAGACGCCGATTCCGTCGCGCCGGACCTCCTGGCGCAGAGCCTCCGCGAAGCCGGTCAGGGCGAACTTGCTCGCCCCATAGGCGGTGTAGCCGTAGATCGAGATCAGCCCGGCGAGCGACGAGACCACCGCGACGTGGCCGTCGCGCCGCTCCCGAAGCGCGGGGAGCGCCGCCCGCACGACGTGGACGACGCCGAAGAAGTTGACCGCCATCACCCGCTCGAGCTCGGCGTCGGTGATGTCCTCGAAGCGCTTCGCGCAGGGGATCCCGGCGTTCGCGACGAGGAGGTCGAGCCCGCCGAGGGCCGCCTGCGCAGCGCGCACGCCTTCCGCCGCCTGGGAGCGGTCGGCGACGTCCATCGCGACCGCGTGCACCACCGCCCCGCCGGTCGCGGCCGACGCGATCTCGGCCTGCGCGGCCGCGAGGCGCGCGGGATTGCGCGCCGCGATCGCGACGTGGGCGCCGCGCCGCGCGAGCGCGCTCGCGACGGCCTTCCCGATCCCGCTCGAGCCGCCGGTCACCAGCGCGCGCCGGCCGCGAAAGTCGCGCATCGGAACTCCGCTGGGGGACGTCGGGCGGACGGGTGGCGGAGAGGGAGGGATTCGAACCCCCGGTACCCTTACGGGTACACCTGATTTCGAGTCAGGCGCATTCGACCAGGCTCTGCCACCTCTCCGGCTCCGGCCAGTCGACGGGCGAGCGAGGGTACCGGGCCGGACCGGTCTCGCCAGCCGTCCGGGGGGATCCGCGGCCCGCCTGGTCGGCCGGCGCCCGATCTCGCTTGACCCGGCGCTTCGGCCCCGCGTACGGTACCGGCCCTTGTGTCGAGCACCGGAGCGAGGATTCCCCGTGAAGCGACCCGTCCCGATCCGTCTGACCCCCTGCCTGGTTCTCCTCGTGATTCTCTTCGGTGGCGCACCCCTGTCGGCGGACGTCCCGGTCACCATCGTGCACTCGTTCGACCGCGACGACGGCATGGCGCCGAACGCCGCGCTGGTCGACGGAGGCGACGGGTATCTCTACGGCACGACGCAGCAGGGTGGAGGCGGAGTGGGCGTGAACGACCCGGCGGGGACCGTGTTCCGGATGACGACCGACGGCAGCGTCACGACGCTCTTCACCTTCGACTTCCAGGTGACCGGTGACGAGCCCTACGCCGGCGTCCTGCGGCTCGACGACGGCACCCTCTTCGGCACGACGCGCGGCAGCGGCGCCTTCGACGGCAACGTCTTCCAGCTCTCCTCGACCGGCGACTTCACGAACCTCCACGGCTTCCTGGGCACCCTCGTCGGCGACGACGGCGGCCACCCGGATGCCACGCTGGCCGAGGGCGGCGACGGCAACCTCTACGGCACGACCACCGACGGCGGAGACTTCAACGCGGGCACGCTCTACCGGATCGACACGGGAGGTGGCTACACGCTCGTGCACTCCTTCAGCGGCGGCCTGGAGCCCGCCGAGGACGGGACCACTCCGGAGGGCGCGCTGCTGCTCGGCGACGACGGCGCCCTGTACGGAACCACCTCCCAATTGGGGCAGACGCCGCCCTTTGGTGCCGCCGGCACCGTGTTCCGCTACACGCCGGGCGTCGCGGGCGTGGTGACGCTCCACACGTTCCACGGCACCGACGGCTCCGGCCCCAACTCGACGCTTGTGAAGGGCCCCGGCGGCTACCTCTACGGCACCACGAGCCTCGGCGGCGACCACAGCTCCGGCACGGCGTTTCGGATCCGCGAGGACGGCAGCGGCTTCGAGAGCCTCCACTCGTTCGACTACGCAGAGGGGAGCCCTCCGACGGGACTCGTGCCGGCCAGCGACGGAAACTTCTACGGCACGTCGAGCAGCGGGGGCGCGTCCGGCCTCGGCACGGTGTTCCGGCTTCGGCCGAGCGGCACCGTCGACGTGCTCTTCTCGTTCTCGTCGCTGAACGGCGGCGGATACAGCCCGAGGCCGCTCATCCAGGCGAGCGACGGCAACTTCTACGGCACGACCTATTCGGGCGGCGCGCCGAGCGCAAGGTGTGGGGGAGGCTGCGGCACCGTGTTCGAGATCGCGGGCAGCGACATCCTGGTTCCGGTCCCCGAGCCGGAAGTCGCGCCCGCGAGCGGAGCGGCCGGGGTCGTCCTCGCGCTCGCGAGCGCGCGCCGGCGGTGTAGGGACCGCTCGAAGCTCCGTCCGCCCGCTCTGTAGAGTCCCCGGAAGTCGTGCTAAACCCTCGCGGCTCGACCGAGCCGGAGGGACGTTTACCACCCGTGGCACGCGACGATCTGATCCAGGCGACCGGTACCGTCGAGAAGATCCTCGGCGGTGGCCGCTACCAGGTCGCGCTCGACTCCGGCCAGACGGTGACGGCGCAGCTCTCCGGGCGAATGCGCCGCTTCCGGATCCGCGTGATCCCGGGCGACCGCGTGCAAGTCGGCCTCTCGCCCTACGACCCGACCCACGGCTTCGTGACCTTCCGCCTGCGCGAAGGGCAGGGGGGGCCGGACGCCGGCGGCGGGAGCTAGCCCACGCCCTCCGGGCCCCGGCCTCACGTCCGCTGGCTGCTCCGCGCGATCCAGCACCGCGATCGCCGCCGCTTGCGCCGCCTCGCCGCCGAGCACCCGGGCTTCCAGCTCGATCCCACTGCGAGCACGAACTTCGCCGTCGCGCGCATCGAGATGGGGCCGGGTGCCGTGCTCAAGATCGGCGCGCACGTCGCGACCGAGCGCACCCCGCGCGCGGTGACGATGCTGGTCGGGCCCGGCGCGAGCCTCGAGATCGGCGACCGCACCTGGCTGCGGACCGAGCAGGCGCCGATCTACATCGCGGTCTTCGCGGGCGCGAAGCTGGTGCTGGGCCCCGACAGCTGGATCAGCGGCTGCCATCTCTCCGCGAAGCACGGGATCCTGTGCGGGCGCCGGGCGTGGATCGGCCCCGGATGCCGGCTCATCGATTCGGACCAGCACGACCTCGACGACGAGCACCGGGAGCGCGGCGCTCCCATCACGCTCGGCGACCACGTGTGGATCACCTCCGACTCGACGGTGCTCCGCGGCGTGCACCTCGGCTCGCACGCGGTGGTCGGCGCGCGCTCGCTGGTGAACCGCGACGTCCCCGACCACACGCTGGTCCACGGGGTGCCCGCGCGCGCGCACGGTCGCGTCGGCGATCGCTCGCGCACGCCGTGAGGAGCCGGTAGGGTAGGCCGATGCCGCGACGCATCGCGCTCTTCGGGCAGGCCGCCTTCGCGCGGGACGTGCTGGTCGGCCTCCTCGACGCCGGGCACGAGATGGCGGCCGTCTACGTTCCTCCCGACGCGCCCGGGCGGACCGATCCGCTCGCGGAGGAGGCCGCGAAGCGCGGGCTCCGCACCGTGCGCGCCAGGGCGTTCCGCCGCCAGGGCCGCGCGATTCCGGAGCGCGTCGACGAGTACCGCGCGCTCGGCGCCGAGCTGAACGTGATGCCGTACACCACGGTGATCCTGCCGCCCGAGATCGTCGAGGCGCCGCCGCTCGGGTCGCTCTGCTTCCACCCGTCGCTGCTGCCGCGCTACCGCGGGGGCGCCGCGATCCCCTGGCAGATCATCCTCGGCGAGCGCGAGACGGGCGTCACCGTCTTCCGCCCCGACGCCGGGGTCGACACGGGCCCGATCGTGGTGCAGCGGGCCGGCGTCCGCATCGAGGACACCGACAACGCCGCGACGCTCTACTTCCAGAAGCTCTACCCGCTGGGCGTCACGGCGATGCTCGAGGCGGTGGAGGCCGTCGACCGCGGCCGCGCCCGGCCGCGTGCGCAGGACGAGGCGGGCGCGAGCTTCCAGGGCCTGGTGACGGACGAGGTGGCGCGCATCGACTGGGAGCGGCCGGCGGAGGAGATCGATCGGCGGATCCGGGGCTGCGACCCGCAGCCGGGCGCGCACGCCCTCCTCGGAGACGTTCCGGTGCGCCTGTTCGACGGGCGCCTCGAGCGCGCGGCGCCGGGCTCGTCCTCTGCTGCAGGTCCGGAGCCGCCCGGCACCGTGCTCGGTCTGCGCGAGGGGCGCCTCCTCGTCGCGGCGCGCGGTGGCCGGCTCTCGATCGGCCGGCTGCGGGTGGGGGACGGGGCCAAGCAGCCCGCCGCGGAGGCCGGGCTCGAAGCCGGCCGGCGGCTTCGCTAAGGTCCGCGCTCCCTCTGGCACCCCCAGCAAGAGTCCCGTCGCCATGCAGACCGACCTCGATCGCATCCGCAACATCGGGATCAGCGCCCACATCGACTCGGGCAAGACCACGCTCACCGAGCGGATCCTCTTCTACACGAAGCGCATCCACCGCATCAGCGAGGTGAAGGGGAAGGACGGCGCCGGGGCCACCATGGACTTCATGGAGCTCGAGCGCGAGCGTGGGATCACGATCCAGTCCGCCGCCACCTACACGGTCTGGAACGAGCACCACGTCAACATCATCGACACGCCCGGCCACGTCGACTTCACGATCGAGGTCGAGCGCGCGCTGCGGGTGCTCGACGGCGCGATCCTGGTGCTCTGCGGCGTGGCGGGGGTGCAGTCGCAGTCGCTCACCGTCGACCGCCAGATGCGCCGCTACAAGGTCCCGCGGCTGGCGTTCATCAACAAACTCGACCGCTCCGGCGCCAACCCGCGCCGGGTGGCCGAGCAGCTTCGCGAGAAGCTCGGGCACAACGCGGTGCTGATGCAGCTCCCGATCGGCGTCGAGGCCGCCCACGAGGGCGTGATCGACCTGGTCGCGATGGAGGCGGTCCACTTCGAGGGCGACAGCGGCGAGCACGTGGTGCGCGGCCCGATCCCGGACGCGATGCGGAGCGAGGCCGAGACCGCCCGCGAGGCGATGCTGGACGCGGTGTCGATGTTCTCCGACGAGCTCACCGAGGCGATCCTCGAGGAGCGCGTCACCGAGGATCTGATCCACCAGGCGGTGCGGCGCGGGACGCTGTCGCGCGAGCTGACCCCCGTGTTCATGGGCTCCGCCTACAAGAACAAGGGCGTGCAGCTCCTGCTCGACGGCGTGGTGCGCTACCTCCCGTGCCCGACCGACGTCGAGAACACCGCCGTCGACCTCACCAACGACGAGGCGCCGATCGCCCTCTCGGCGGACCCCCAGAAGCCGCTGGTGTCGCTCGCGTTCAAGCTCGAAGAGGGCCGCTACGGGCAGCTCACCTACACGCGCGTGTACCAGGGCACGCTCGCCAAGGGCCTGAACATCGTGAACAGCCGCACCCAGCGCCGCCACAAGGTGGGCCGGCTGGTGCGCATGCACGCCGACGAGATGGAGGACATCGAGTCGGCCTCGGCGGGCGACATCGTCGCGCTGTTCGGCATCGAGTGCGCCTCGGGCGACACCTTCACGGACGGCTCCATCGAGGTCGCGATGAGCTCGATGCACGTGCCCGACCCGGTCGTCTCGATCGCGATCAAGTGCAAGGACAACAAGGCGCAGGACAACCTCGCCAAGGCGCTCGGGCGCTTCGTGCGCGAGGACCCGACCTTCCGCTCGCACGTCGACCCCGAGAGCAACGAGACGGTGATCTCGGGCATGGGCGAGCTGCACCTCGACGTGTACATCGAGCGCATGCGGCGCGAATACAAGGTCGAGGTGCAGACCGGTGCGCCCCAGGTGGCCTACCGGGAGGCGATCTCCCAGCGCGCGGAGTTCAACTACGTCCACAAGAAGCAGACCGGCGGCTCGGGCCAGTACGGCAAGGTGGCCGGCTACATCGAGCCGCTTCCCGAGGGCGACGACCGCGCCTTCGAGTTCGTGAACGAGGTGCGCGGCGGCTCGATCCCGACCGAGTACATCCCGGCCGTCGAGAAGGGGTTCCGCAGCTCGCTCGAGAAGGGCCGGCTCATCGGCTTCCCGGTGATCGGGATGCGCGTCGTGGTGAACGACGGCCAGGCGCACTCGGTCGACTCCTCGGAGATGGCGTTCCAGGCCGCGGCGCGCGGCGCGTTCCGCTCGTGCTACGCGCAGGCGAAGCCGATCATCCTCGAGCCCGTGATGAAGCTCGCCGTCGAGGGTCCGGCCGAGTTCCAGGGCTCGGCGCTGAAGACCGTGATGCAGCGCCGCGGCACGGTGATCGGCACGACCGAGGAGGGCGGCTTCTGCCGCGTCGAGGCGGAGGTCCCGCTCGCCGAGATGTTCGGCTACGCCACCGACCTGCGCTCGCAGACCCAGGGCAAGGCCGAGTTCACCATGGAGTTCGCGCGCTATCTGCCGTGTCCGAAGGAGGCGACCGAGGAGCTGCTCGAGAAGTACGCCGACCGTCGGCGGGACGAGGAGTGATGTACAGGCGCTATCTGAACGCGCGATCGCCGCTGCGCCTGCTCGAGAAGGGCCTCCATGGGGGCCTCGGGCGCGGCAACCTCGGCCTGGTGCTGGCCGGCCACGGCGTCGGCAAGACCTCCTTCCTGGTAGGCGTGGCGCTCGACGACCTCCTGCACGGCAAGCCCACCCTGCACGTGGCCCTGGATCACAGCGTCCAGCACGTGCGCGACCACTACGACACCGTGTTCGAGGAGCTGGCCGCCACGACCCACCTCCAGAGCCACGCCGTGGTGCGGGCGGAGATCGAACGCTTGCGCCGCATCCGCGCCTATCCGCCGGCCGCGTTCGACGCCAAGCGGCTGCGCGAGGCGATCGCGCTCGAGCGCGAGCTCGGCGCCAAGCCGGACCTGGTCGTGGTCGACGGGCTCGACGTCGCGCAGCGGTCGCCGGAGGAGTTCGGCGCGTGGCACGACCTCGCGCGCGAGGCCGAGCTCGAGATCTGGGTCACCGCGCAGGCGCCGGGCGAGCGCATCCCCGCGCTGCCCGCGGAGCTGCGCGTCTTCGAGCCGTGCTTCGGCGTGATCCTCGCGCTCGAGCCCGGCCACGGCGACTCGGTCGCGCTGCGCGCGCTCAAGGACCACGAGAGCCGCGACGTCGCAGCCCTGCACGTCGCGCTCGACCCGAAGACGCTGCTGCTGGTCCGGTCGTAACCGGAATTCAGCGGAAGCGGGCCAGCAGGCCCGCTCGCATCTCGCGGCGGACGTCGCTGTAGACGACGTCCGCGTCCGGTGCCACCCCGCGCTTCGCGGCGGTCCGCTTCTTCGCCGCGCGTCCGCTCCCCGTCTTCCGTTTCGGGCTCGGACGACTCGGCTTCGGACGGGCCGGCTTTCGCGCCGCGCGCTTCTTCGCTGCCATGGGGCCTCCTGCATCGGATCGCGCGCCCACTCTAGCCGTTCTTCGGCAGATCGCGCAGTGCGGAGACCTTGTCGAGCCAGGGCGTGCGCACCGCGAGCATCTCAGCGCGGGTGAAGCCGAGCTCTTCTGCGATCTTCGCGATCTCGGTGCTCTCCTCGCTCGAGATGGTGTCGTCGGCCGCCGCCACCGCGAACAGGCACTCGAGCAGGCGGGTGCGCTCTGCCCGGTCGGACAGGCTGCGGAACTCGCGTGTCACCACGTAGTTCTCGGTGCCGCCGAGCAGCCGCTCCTGTGACTTGGCGATCTCCACGGCGAGGGCCGCCTCGTCGGAGCGGATCCCCGCGACCTCGGCGACCAGCGCCTGCATCGCGTCCGTCTCGCTCTCGGTGATGCGGAGATCGGCGTTCGCGACGCGCGCGAGCACGAACGCGAACGCGGCGAGCCAGCGCGCGCGCTCGGGCGGGAGCGCGTCGAGGCGCGCGGCGATGCGGCGGACGGCGTCGGTGGCGCCCGCGTCGTCCCGCGCGTCTCCGCCGAGCCAGCGCCGGAGGATGCTCACGGGCGCGGAGAATCGCAGACGGAGGCGGTGCCAACCAGCGCGCCGATATGCGATGCTCGGGGTGCCCGTGCGCCCCTGCAGGCCCGAGCTGGAGGTCCCCCATGGCCGAGCAGCCTGCCCCTCTCCGCGACGAGCCCGGAGGCCCGCGCCGCCTCGCGCTCGTGACCGGCGCCTCCGCTGGGATCGGTCGCGCCTTCGCCGAGCGCCTCGCGCGCGAGGCGTGGGATCTGATCGTGGTGGCGCGCCGCCGCGAGCGGCTCGACGAGCTCGCGGCCCGGCTGGCCGACGCGCACGGGCGGCGCGTCGAGGTGCTGGCGGCGGATCTCACCCGGCCCGAGGGCCTCCGCGCCGTCGAGGAGCGCATCGCCAAGGAGCCGACGCTCGAGCTCGTCGTCAACAACGCCGGATTCGGCACCGCCGGTCCGTTCGCCGGGCTCGACTGCGACTCCGAGGAGGAGGAGATCCGCCTGAACGTGCTCGCGCTGGTGCGGCTCACGCACGCGGCAGTGGCGGCGTTCGGGTCGCGAGGGCACGGGTCGATCGTGAACGTCTCCTCGCTGGCCGGCTTCCAGCCCGCGCCCTTCAACGCGACCTACGGCGCCACCAAGGCGTTCGTCAACTCGTTCACGCAGGCGGTGAGCGAGGAGCTGCGCGGGAGCGGCATCAAGCTCCAGCTCCTCTGCCCGGGCTTCACCCGTACCGAGTTCCAGGAGGTGGCCGGCGTTCCCACCGACCGGATCCCCGGCTTCGCCTGGATGACGCCCGAGGCGGTGGTCGAGGCGTCGATCGAGGCGCTGCGCCGCGGGGAGCTGATCGTGATCCCGGGTCGCGGCAACAAGGTGATGGGCGCCGTCCTTCGCGCGCTGCCGGCCGCGGTGGCGCGCCGCGCGGGCGCCCTCGTCCTTCGCGGCGGGAACGCGAACGGGCAGTAGGCCCCGTCCCCAGGACCCCGCCTGGCGGCGGCCGCCGCCGATACCAAGGCGCCCGCGCCGCCCGATCCGGATCCTCGACGGCGGGAGCCGCCTGTCCTAAAGTCGACTGAGCTTGAGTTCAGTGACTGAAATCGATGTCATCGAACGGCGGGACGGCTCCATCGACGGTCCCATGGAGCTGGGTGCCCAGGCCCGGAGCCGCGCCGAGACGCGGCGCCGGCTCGTCGCGGCGGGCACCGAGCTGTTCGCCCGCGCGGGCCTTCATCGGACCACGTCGACTCGGATCGCGCGCGCCGCCGGGGTGGCCGCCGGGACCTTCTACCTCCACTTTGCCGACAAGGAGGCGCTCTTCCGCGAGATCGCCTTCGACGCGCTGGCCCGTCTCCGCCAGCGGCTCGCCGAGGGCAGCCAGCGCGCGGCCCCCGACCTCCAGGCGCAGCTCCGCATGCGCATGGAGGTGCTGGTGTCGTTCGCCGAGTCCGAGCGGGATCTCATGCGCATCCTGTTCGGGCGCGGCCACGAGGCGGCGGCGCTCGGCGATGATCTGATCGACGAGCTCTTTCCCGGCGTCGAGGCGCGGCTGCGCGAGCGCATCGAGTCGGGTCAGGCCGATCCCGGCCTGCACCCCGCCGTCGCGGCGCAGTCGCTGCTCGCCATGTGGACGCGCGTGGTCGCGTGGTGGGTCGAGGACCCGAGCCGCGCGCCGCGCGACGCCGTCGTCGAGACGCTGATCCGCATGCATCCCACCCACCTGCGCGTCCGCTGAACCCGAGGAGCACCATCCCGATGGCCGACCACATCACCCACGACTCGATCTACGAGACCGTCGACCGCGACGACTTCGGCGCCATGATCCAGGTGGATCGCTACGCGCGCCGCAGCTCCGCCTTCGACGAGATCATCTCCCAGACGGTCGACCACTTCTGGGATCCCAACGACCCGGCCTACGTCGACTTCGAGCAGGACTTCGACCTGCGCGAGGAGACGATCATGCCGCGCGACTTCACCATCGAGCTGAACTGCGCCGTGGCCGACCGGCTCGACGAGGGCCAGCAGATCCGGCTCGCCAACGAGGTCTCTCGGTTCAGCCTGTCCCAGATCCTGCACGGGGAGCAGGGCGCGCTCTCGCTCTCCGCGAGCCTCTGCCATGTGCTCTGGGATCCGGGCGCGCAGGAGTACGCCGCCAACCAGGTGCGCGAGGAGGCGCGCCACGTGACGGCGTTCTCGCGGTACGTCGGCAAGCGCTTCGGGACGCCGCTGCCGGTCGGGAAGACGCTCGGCGCGCTGATGAGCGAGCTCGTGCTGGCGCCCGAGGTCTACAAGAAGCTGGTGGGCATGCAGATGCTGATCGAGGGCCTCGCGATGGGCGCCTTCGCGTCGCTGCACTCGAAGACGCGCGACCCGCTGCTGCGCCGCACCGTGCAGCTCGTGATGACGGACGAGGCGTTCCACCACCGCTTCGGCCGCATCTGGGCCAAGCGCACCGTGCCGAAGCTCACCGAGGAGGAGCACATCAAGGTCGAGGACTGGGCGGCCTCCTGCTTCCACACGCTCTTCAACAACCTGGTGAACGCCGAGCAGAAGCAGGCGATCTATCCGCAGTTCGGCCTCGAGTGGCAGTGGGTGCGCGCGGCGGTGATGGAGGCCTTCACCAACGAGGACCGCCGCCGCATGATGAAGGAGAACACCAACATCTTCCGCGTGCTGATCAAGACGCTGCTCCACGGCGGCATCATCACCGAGCGCACGCGGCACCTGTACCAGGCGTGGGTCGACATGGGCCAGCTCGAGCGCGAGCCCGAAGGGGTGGTCGGCGACGCCATCGCCGACGAGGCGCTGGTCGAGCTCCGCGAGATCAACCGCGGGCGCGCGAAGATCGGCCGGGCGTTCAAGGAGATGAGTCGCGCGAGCTGACGGCCCGCACGCGGCGGCGGGCCTCACCCGGCCTCGAAGATCGCAAGGCCCGGCCTTCTAGCTCCGTCGATTCCTCCGCCGGCGCGCCATGTGGAGGGCCGCGAAGACCAGGCTGAGCTCGGCGCCGAGGCCGCAGCCGGCGGTGGTGTCCGGCGTCTCCTTGTTCCGCCACGGCCTGCCGACGCAGTCCGGGTCCGGGGTTCCCTCCGCGCCCGGGCCGCCGTTCCAGTCGATCTTCCCGTCGCCGTCGTTGTCGATGCCGTCGTCGCAGGCCGGCGACTCGGTCGGGCTCGACGCGCTCAGGCAGCCCGGGTCCTCGCCGAAGTCGACCTTGCCGTCGCCGTCGTTGTCGATGCCGTCGTCGCACTGCCCGTGCTCGGTGCGGCAGGC
>Ga0335070_10003718_pt1 | contig 17834 bp, 16 predicted proteins | sample Lox_Sample_13_FD_206722 | JGI IMG/M metagenome (GOLD analysis project Ga0335070, IMG submission 206722) | Soil microbial communities from Loxahatchee National Wildlife Refuge, Florida, United States - Lox_Sample_1.3 | ecosystem: Environmental > Terrestrial > Soil > Wetlands | place: USA...
CCGTCGAGCGCGATCTGCTCCTCGGCCAGCACCCTGCCCCCGCCCGCCCCGAAGCGGTCACGGAAGGACTTGGCCGAATTGCGGCCCGCCTCGTCGTTGGCCACGATCATGACCGCGGCCTTGAACTTCTTCTCCTTGGTCAGCCAGTCACACAGCACCCCGACCTCGTTCGAGACCACCGGAATGTTGTTGTACAGATAGTCCTTGTTCGCGAGGTTGTCGGACTGCCCGCCCCCGTTCATCATGACCACCTTGTTCTGCGCGCCGATGGGCTGGATGGCGAGCGTCGGCGCCGAGTACGAGGTGAGGGTGAACGGGATCTTCTCGACCTCGACCAGCCTCCGCATCGCGTTGACCGCCTTGGAGGCGTCCGCCGCGTGGTCCTCGTAGATGACCTCCAGCTTCCGGCCGCCGATGCCGCCCGCCGCGTTGATCTCCTCCGCCGCCATCTCGGTGCCGCCCTTCATCCACACGCCGTAGGAGGCACCCGACCCGGTGAGCGGAAGGATCGCGCCGATCTTGATCGGCGGCTGCTGGGCCGCGAGCGGCGCGGCGAGTGCGACGAGAGACAGGAACAAGGCGAGACGCTTCAGCATTGAAGGACCTCCTGGTCAGGGATGCGGGCACAATGGGATCGGCACGACGCGGCGAGCGTATCGGCTCACCGGCGGGAAGTCAACCCGGCGGGCGCTCGAGAAGCCCCTCGGTCATGGCCCCGACCTCGGGAAATGCGGCGCGCGCGATCTGGTTGATCCGCGCTTTCACCTCGGCGAGCGCGCGCGGCGGCTTCGCCGCCAGGTGCGCCGCGTACTCCGCGGCCGCGGAGGGCAGCGCCTCGCCCGGCACCACGCGGTGGACGAGACCCATCGCGTGCTGCTCCGCGGCCGAGTAGCGCCGCGCCTCGATCGCGATCTCGCGTGTGCGCGCGGGCCCCACCAGTCGCACGAACGGGGTCATGAGCGCGGGATGAAGCGCGACGCCCATGTCGATCTCGGGCACCCAGCACTGAGCGCCCTCCGCGGCGAAGCGGAAATCGCAGCACAGGGCGAGGGCCCAGCCGCCGCCGACCGCGTGACCGTTCAGCGCCGCGACTACCGGCGGCTCGAGCCGCTCGAGCGCGAGCGCCAGGCGGGAGAACAGGCGGACGAATTGCCCGGGAGGCGGCCGCGTGTCCGAGCCGCGCCCAAGGTCGGCGCCCGCCGAGAACACCGGCGGCGCGCCGGTGACCACGATGGCGCGCGTCGTGGAGTCGTCGTTGAGGGCGGACAGGGTGGCGGTGAGATCGGACAGCAGCGCAGCGTCGAGCGCGTTGCGGCGCTCGGGCCGGGTGAGGGTCAGCGTGACGACCGCGCCCGCGCGGGCGACCGTCAGATCAATAGAGCGTTTTCCGCAGCCGCTCCTGCTGGTCGCGCTCGTAGTCCTCGACGCAGGCGTGCCCGGCCGGCTTGACCTCGATCTGGTCCCACAGCATTCGCGCCATCGACGGCAGGCCCGCCACGTCCGGCCAGCGCTCCCGCTCCCAGAGTCCCGAGCGCTTGAAGGCCTTCGCGCAGTGGAGGAAGCACTCCTCGACCTGCACCCCGATCGCCACCTTCGGCCGCTTCCCCTGCACCTCGAGCCGATCCAGGATCTCGCCGTCGCGGACGATCGAGGCGCGCCCGTTGACCCGGAGCGTGTCCTCGCGGCCCGGGATCAGGAAGATCATGCCGACGTGCGGGTTCTCCACGATGTTGGTGAGGCCGTCGATGCGGTTGTTGCCGGGGCGATCCGGGATCACCAGGTGCCGGTCGTCCAGCACCAGCACGAAGCCGGGCGCGTCGCCCTTGGGCGACACGTCGCAACGGCCCGCGGCGCTGGAGGTGGCCAGCAGCACGAAGGGCGCGCTCGCGATGAAGGCGCGGGAGTGGACGTCGAGGCTCGCGCGCTCCTTGAGCACGGCCCGCTCCATGGGCGCTCCGAAGATGGCCCGCAGCTCCTCCCGGGACGTCACGGTGTCCTTGAACATCAGCGCGCCCTCCTTGACCGCTAGCCGCGGGTGAGCGGCTTGTAGCGGATGCGGTGCGGGGTGTCGGCGGCCGCGCCCAGGCGCTTGCGGCGATCGGCCTCGTAGTCCTCGTAGTTGCCCTCGAACCACACCACCCGGCTGTCGCCCTCGAAGGCGAGCATGTGGGTGGCCACCCGGTTGAGGAACCACCGATCGTGGCTGATCACCACCGCGCAGCCCGCGAACGAGAGCAGGGCGTCTTCCAGCGCGCGCAGGGTGTCCACGTCGAGATCGTTGGTGGGCTCGTCGAGCAGCAGGAGGTTGCCGCCGCTCTTGAGCATGGTGGCCAGGTGCACCCGGTTGCGCTCGCCGCCCGAGAGGTCCCCCACCCGCTTCTGCTGGTCGGAGCCCTTGAAGTTGAACGAGGCCACGTAGGCGCGCGAGGCGATCTGGCGGGTGCCGAGCTGCAGCTGCTCCGCTCCGCCCGAGATCTCTTCCCACACGTTCTTGGCCGGATCGAGCGCGTCGCGACTCTGGTCGACGTAGGCCAGGCGGACGGTCTCGCCCACCTGGAGCGAGCCCCGGTCCGGCTTCTCCTGGCCGGTGATCATGCGGAACAGCGTGGTCTTGCCCGCCCCGTTGGGGCCGATGACGCCGACGATGCCGCCGCGAGGCAGGCTGAACGAGAGGTCCTCGATCAGCAGCCGATCACCGTAGCCCTTGACGAGGTGCTCGGCCTGCACCACCAGGTCACCCAGGCGCGGAGGCGTCGGGATGATGATCTCGGCCTGCCCTTCGCGGTCGCGCGCCCCCTCCGCGAGCATCTCCTCGTAAGCCTGCAGGCGGGACTTGGACTTGGCCTGTCGGGCCCGCGGCGACATGCGCACCCACTCGAGCTCGCGCTCGAGCGTGCGCTGCCGCGCCGTCTCCTGCTTCTCCTCGATGGCCAGACGCTGCTTCTTCTGGTCGAGCCAGGACGAGTAGTTGCCCTCCCACGGGATGCCGGCCCCCCGGTCCAGCTCCAGGATCCAGCCGGCGACGTTGTCGAGGAAGTAGCGGTCGTGGGTGATGGCCACCACCGTGCCGGGGTAGTCCTTCAGGAACCGCTCGAGCCAGGCCACCGAGTCGGCGTCCAGGTGGTTGGTCGGCTCGTCGAGGAGCAGCAGGTCGGGCTTCTGGAGCAGGAGCCGACAGAGCGCCACGCGTCGTATCTCGCCCCCAGACAGGGTGCCCACCTCCGCGTCGCCCGGCGGGCAGCGCAGCGCATCCATGGCAATCTCGACCGTGCGGTCCAGGTCCCATCCGTTGGCGGCCTCGATGGCGTCCTGCACCCGTGCCTGGTCTGCCAAGAGCTTTTCCATGCCGTCGTCGTCGAGGGGTTCCCCGAGCTTGGCGTTGATCTCGTCGAAGCGGGCGAGGAGGGAGCGAACTTCCGAAACGCCGTCCTCCACGTTTCCACGCACGTCTTTCGCGGGGTCGAGGTGCGGCTCCTGCGGTAGGTAGCCCACGCGGACGCCATCGGCCGGCCAGGCCTCGCCCAGGAAGTCTCGGTCCTCGCCGGCCATGATGCGGAGCAGTGTGCTCTTGCCCGCCCCGTTGGCCCCGATGACCCCTATCTTTGCCCCGGGGTAGAACGACAGCCAGATGCCCTTCAGGATCTCCCGCTTGGGCGGGACGATCTTCTTCAGATCCTTCATGACGAAGATGTATTGGTGCGCCATAGACCCGGAATTATACCGGCGAAGTGGCGTTTAGGATTGACAAAAGCGCGACGGGCCCCTATAAGTACGAACCGTGACGCCGGCCGTGGGTGCCGACCTCCTGTCCGTTCGAAACATCTCGATGCGTTTCGGGGGTATCGTCGCCCTCGACGACGTCTCCTTCGACATGGCCCCGGGCCACATCGTCGGGCTCATCGGTCCGAACGGGGCGGGCAAGACCACGCTCTTCAACTGCGTGAGCCGGCTCTACACCCCGAACAGCGGTGATCTCGTCTTCGAGGGACAGTCCATAATCAAGAACACGCCGCACCACGTGGCCGCCCTCGGCATCGGCCGGACCTTCCAGAACCTCGCCCTGTTCCCGACCATGACCGTGCTCCAGAACGTGATGGTGGGCGTGCACGCGCGCACGCGCGGTGATTTCCTCAGCAACGCGCTGCGCCTGCCGTCGGTCAAGCGTGAAGAGCGGATGATGCGCGAGGCCGCGATGGAGGTCATCTCCTTTCTCGAGCTCGACTCGTTCGCGGGGCATCCCGCGGCCGGGCTTCCGTTCGGCACGCTCAAGCGGGTGGAGCTGGCGCGGGCCCTGGCCGGCAGCCCCAAGCTGCTGCTCGTGGACGAGCCGGCCGGCGGCCTGAATCACGAGGAGGTCGCGGCGCTGGGTGACATCCTCCGGTCGATCCGCGATCGGCGCGGCGTGACCGTCCTGCTCGTCGAGCATCACATGAGTCTGGTCATGCAGGTCTCGGACCGGGTCGTCGTGCTCGACTTCGGTCGGAGAATCGCCGAGGGGCCGCCGACGGCGGTGCAGCGCGATCCCGAGGTCATCAGGGCCTACCTGGGAAGCGAGAGCTGATGCCGGCCCTGCTGGAGGCGGAAGACCTGGCGGCGCAGTATGGATGGACGAAGGTGCTCCACGGGCTCTCGTTCACGGTGGAGGCCGGTGGCATCACCACGATCCTGGGCGCCAATGGGGCCGGCAAGACCACCACCCTGCGGGCGGTCTGCAGCATGGTCAAGACCACCGGCCAGGTGCGCTTCGACGGCCGTCGGATCGACGGCAAGGCCACCGAGGACATCGTGCGCCTCGGCATCGCCCACACCCCGGAGGGCCGCGGTACTTTCGTGGACCTGACCGTCGAGGATAACCTGCGGCTCGGAGCCTACGCGAGGCGGGAGAAGTCCGGCCTCGGTCAAGACTACGAGAAGGTCTACGAATATTTCCCGGTGCTCGCGCAGCGGCGCCGCCAGCAGGCGGGCACCCTCTCCGGGGGCGAGCAGCAGATGTTGGCGGTCGCCCGGGCTCTCATGTCCCGTCCACGCCTGCTCTTGCTGGACGAGCCCTCGCTGGGACTGGCGCCGCTGGTGGTCCGCGAGATATTCCGTATCGTGCGGACGGTCAACCAGCAGGAGCGAGTGAGCGTGCTGCTGGTCGAGCAGAACGCGGCGATGGCCCTCGACTTGGCCGACCACGCCTACCTCCTCGAGACCGGCCGGGTCGTCATGTCGGGACCGGCCGCCGAGCTGAAAAAGAACGACGCCATCCGCCGCTCCTACCTCGGATACTGAGAGACAGCCAAGCACGACCATGAACCACCGGACGACAATGGAAGGGCCGACTAACTGGGCGACGAGCCGAGCGATGAACCGAGCGCTCTCGATCCGGAAGCGGTGGGGGGGCTTGGGGGCGGAGCGGCGCTCGCTCCCCCCCAATTAGAATGGACATCTTCATCCAGCAGGTCGTCTCCGGGCTCGCGACGGGCGGCATCTACGCGAGCCTCGCCCTCGCTCTGGTGATGATCTACCAGGCCACCGACGTGGTGAACTTCGCGCAGGGCAACATGGCGATGTTCAGCACCTACCTCGCCTGGTCCCTCCTGCAGGCGGGCCTGCCCTACTGGGTGACCTTCGCGATCACGGTGATCGTCGCCTTCGTGGGCGGCCTCCTGATCGAGCGGGTGGTGATCCGGCCGGTCGAGGGCGCGCCGATCCTCACCATCGTGATCGTGACCCTGGGCCTTCTCGTGATCTTCACCAGCGTCGCCGGCTGGATCTACTCGTACATCCAGAAGCCGTTCCCCAGCCCGTTCCCGGACAAGCCCATCCGCATCGGTCAGATCGTCTTCGGGGCCCACGACCTCGGCGCCATCGGGGTGACTCTCGTGATGCTGATCCTGCTGTTCCTCTTCTTCCGCTACACCACGCTCGGGCTGGCCATGCGGGCCGCCGCCCAGAATCCGGTCTCGAGCCGCCTCTGCGGCATTCGGGTGAGCTGGATGCTCGGCCTTGGATGGGGTCTGGCCGCCGCCTTCGGCGCGGTGGCGGGACTGATGGTCGCTCCGGTCGTCTTCCTCGATCCGAACATGATGGGCGGCATCCAGCTCTACGCCTTCGCGGCGGCCACGGTGGGCGGATTCACGAGCCCGCTCGGCGCCGTCGTCGGCGGTCTCCTGGTCGGGGTCACCGAGAATCTGGTCGGGACCTACGTGTCCTTCATCGGCACCGAGCTCAAGCTCACCGTCGCCCTCGCCATGATCATCATCGTGCTGCTCGTCAGGCCGGCCGGCCTCTTCGGCCGCACCACCGTCCGCCGAGTCTAGCGATGGCAGCGGACTCCGGGGCCGGGATGGCGGCGAAGACGGCGACAGGCCGGACGCAATCGGTCGCCACCCCACGGTCGATGGCGACGTCGCGACCCGTGCGGGTGACGGCTCTCCTGGTGGTCGTGGCCGCCGCCGCGGCGCTGCCGCTCTTCGTGAGCGGGTTCCGGCTGTTTCAGTTCACCCAGGTGCTGATCTATGGGATCGCGCTCCTCGGGCTGAATCTGCTCACCGGCTACAACGGGCAATTCTCGCTCGGTCACGGAGCCTTCTACGGGATCGGCGCCTACACCAGCGCCATCATGATCGATCGGTGGGGCATCGGCTACGGCTGGACGATCCCCGCGGCGGGGGTCGTGTGCCTGATCGTCGGCTTTCTCTTCGGCCGTCCCGCCCTGCGCCTCGAGGGACTCTACCTGGCCCTGGCCACGTTCTCCCTGGCCCTGGCCGTCCCGCAGATCCTCAAGTACTTCGAGGAGTGGACGGGGGGGTCTCAGGGCATCGTCCTGAGCAAGCCCAAGGCCCCCTTTCACCTGCCCCTCACCGAGGACCAGTGGCTCTACTTCCTGACGCTGGCGGTGACCATCGTGCTGTTCGTCCTGGCCGCCAATCTTCTCGCGGGTCGGACGGGGCGCGCCATCGTCGCCATCCGGGACAACCACATCGCGGCCGAGGCCATGGGAGTCAACAACGCGCTCTACAAGTCGGTCACCTTCGGGGTGAGCGCGGCCTATACCGGGATCGCGGGAGCCCTGAGCGCCATCGTCGTCGCCTTCGTCGCCCCCGACTCGTTCGACGTCTTCCTGTCGATCACGCTGCTGACTGGGATCGTCATCGGCGGCTTCGGGACCATCTCCGGCCCCATCTACGGGGCGCTGTTCATCCAGTTCGTGCCCAACTGGGCCCAGGACATCTCCAAGGCCGCCCCCTGGGCCATCTTCGGGCTGTTCCTGATCGGCTTCATGTACGTGATGCCGCGAGGCATCGCCGGATTCCTGCATCTCTTGTGGATCCGGCTGACCAGGCCGGCAGTTTCAAGAGACGAGGGCCGGTAACGCGCGCGGTCTTCGCTCGGCCTGGGTGTTCCACACTCAACCTGAACGGGAGGAGCTCATGGGTTTGTTGAAGCGGTTCATCGCAGGGGTTCTGCTGGCGGGCCTGACGGCCCTGGTGCCTGCCGGAGCCATGGCCCAGACGGTGGTCGGGGTCACCGCCACCGAGATCAAGATCGGCAATACCAACCCGTACAGCGGCAACGCCTCCGCGTACGGCACCATCGGCAAGACCATCGCCGCCTACTTCAAGAAGGTCAACGACGAGGGCGGGGTCAACGGGCGGAAGATCAACTTCATCAGCTACGACGACGGCTACAGCCCGCCCAAGACGGTGGAGATGGTCCGCAAGCTGGTCGAGCAAGACCAGGTGGCGCTGCTCTTCCAGACCCTGGGCACGCCTCCGAACAGCGCCATCCACAAGTACGTGAATCAGCAGAAGGTGCCGCATCTGTTCGTGGCCACCGGCGCCACCAAGTGGAACGACCCGAAGAACTTCCCGTGGACGATGGGCTACCAGCCGAACTACCAGACCGAGGGACGGGTCTACGCGGCCTACGCGCTCAGCCACGTCAAGGACCCCAAGATCGGCATCCTGTACCAGAACGACGACTACGGGAAGGACTATCTCAAGGGCTTCGAGGACGGCCTCGGCGACAAGAAAAACCTCATCGTGCTGAAGCAGACCTACGAGGTCACCGATCCCACCATCGACTCGCAGATCGTGAACCTGAAGAACAGCGGGGCCAACGTCTTCTTCAACATCACGATCCCGAAGTACGCCGTGCAGGCGATCAAGAAGGCGCACGAGATCGGCTGGAAGCCGCTGCACTTCCTCAACAACGTGTCGAGCTCCCTCGGCACCGTGCTGAAGCCGGCCGGCCTCGACGCCTCCAAGGACCTGATCACCGCGCTGTACATGAAGGAAGTGACCGACCCACAGTGGCGCAACGACAAGGGCTTCACCGACTGGGTCGCCTTCATGAAGAAGTATTACCCGGACGGGGCGCTGGACGACCAGTCCAACGCGTTCGGCTACAACGTGGCGATCCTGATGACGCAGGTGCTGAAGCAGTGCGGCAACGATCTCTCGCGCGAGAACATCATGAAGCAGGCGGCCAACGTGAAGAACTTCGAGCTACCGCTCCTGCTCCCCGGCATCAAGATCAACACGGGCCCGACCGACTTCGCGCCCATCGAGCAGGAGCAGCTCGCCAAGTTCGACGGCGAGAAGTGGGCGCTCTTCGGCGAGGTCATCGAAGCGGTTCGCAAGTAAGCCACTCGGCCGGCGACGCGGGACGAGACCGGCGGGGGTGATCCCCGCCGGTCTTCGCCTGTGAGCACACCACGGATGTCGGAATGTAAGACCTGACCCCGGCGTGGACTACTACTGGCCCTGCGAGGCGACGGGGGGCGCGGAAGCGGGAGCGGACGGAACGGGAGCCGGCGCGGAGTACGTCGGGGCCGAGCCCGCCGCGCCGTCACAGCCCATCGGACCGGCAGCCTGGCCAGCCGGGCACGCGCCGGCGGAGCCCGGGAGCCACCCGGTCCGCGCAGCAGCACGATTGTCGGCCGGCATCGGACCGGCCCCCTGCGCTGACTCGCCCCGCGAGGCGCTGCTGCTGTCGACGGCCATCGGGCTGGCGGAGCTCGGGAACGACTCACCCCGCGAGCCGCTGCGGATGTCAGCGGTCATCGGGCTCACCGGAGCCGGCGCCGCCGCCATGGGCACGGGACGCGAGGGTCCGCCACAGCCCATGGGCCCGGAGTCCTCCTGCGTGCCACAGGTGTAGATCCCTTCGAGCGCGGCGGAGCGCTCCTTCTCGCGGCCGTTGGCCACCAGCAGGTAACCCACGACCAGCGCGATCGCGCCGGCGGCCGAGGCCAGGGCCAGCGCGAGCTGAGGATCCATCGCGTGGGCGGGGGGTGGGGCCGCGAGCGTTAGCACCCCAACGACGATCAGGAGGGTCGCGACCAGCGGGAACCAGGAGGCATGCCGCTCCATGCCTCCGAGTATATGCCCGGGCCCATTTGCCCAGACAGGGAATTCGGGGCGGGCCGGGCGGCGGGCCTTAGAACACCGCGATTGGATTGACCGGAGACCCGGTCACGTTCTTGAGCCTCAGGGGAGCCACGGTCAGCAAGAACTCGCCGCGGCCTAGGCGGGCCGCCGTCTGCGCCAGCTCCTCGAGGTTGGCATTGTCTATGAGCCACAGCCCCATCGCGACGAGACAGACCACGTGGAAGGAGTTCCCCATCGACGGGTACGGGGCGGGATGGACGTCGTTATGGGTGTCGGTCCCGATCATCGCCACCCCCCGCTCGCGAAGCCAGGGACAGCAGGCCGCGTGAAGCGCCGGGTTGCCGGCCTGGAGCGGGTGCACCGGGCCCTCGGCGAGCCGCCGGCCGTAGTAGCCGGTGCGCACCAGCAGGATGTCGCCCGACTCCACCCGCACCCCGGCGGCTTGCTCGGCGGCCTCCAGATCCTCCGGCATGACCCCCACGCCCGACTCCAGCCAGCGCACGCCTTTCGTCCGCGCCACGTCGAGCAACACGCCGCGGCTCACCACGCCGTCGCGCAGCACCTCGATCGAGTTCACGGTGGCGCCCTCGCGCGAGGTCACCGCGTTGCACGACCGGCCGTTGTAGAGCTTGCCATCCCAGAAATAGTGCGACGGGGCGTCCACGTGGGTGATCGTGTAGCCGTGGAAGACCATCCCGATGAACTCGGCGGCCCCCCGCCGCTGCAGGGCGCGCTCCGGGGAAACGGTGTCACGCCCCTCGCCGGAGTCCACCATGAAGCGCAAGGGCTGGACGGTGGTGTCGGGCGTGATGTCGGTGGTGATGGGGCGCGCGCAGGTCACGCTCTGCCCGTGGGTGACGAGGCGGGCCGCGGCCTGCCGCTTGGCGGGGGTGATGAGGTTGATCGTGCCCAGCTCGTCCTCGCTCCCCCAGCGACCCCAGTTCGAGAGGGTCTTCAGGTACCCGCGGACTTCCTCTTCCGCCGGAGCCGCCGAGGGAGCGCGCACGAGACCGGCCCGGGCGCCGCTACTTCTTCTCGCCCGCGTAGATCTTCATCACGGTGTCGAGGAAGCGGATCGCGTGCTCGCGCGGCCGCTGGAACGAGTTGCGCCCGATGATGGAGCCGAAGCCGCCGCCGTCGCGGATGCCGCGGCACTCGTCGAAGATGGCCTCGTCGTTCTCCTTGGTGGCCCCGCCCGAGAAGATCACGATGCGGCGACCGTTGAACGAGGATTGCACCACGTGGCGCACCCGCTCGCTCAGCGTCGCCATCGGCACCTTGGCCTTCTCGTAGGCCTTCTTGGCCTCGGCCTGCTCGATGTGGTCGGTGGGCGGCTTCACCTTGATGATATGGGCGCCCAGCTGGGCCGCGATCTGGGCCGCGTAGGCGACCACATCCAGACCAGTCTCCCCGGCCTTGCTCACATCAGTCCCCCGCGGGTACGACCACACGACCGCGGCGAGGCCGTTGGCCTTGGCCTCCTGGATCATCTCGCGGCACTGCTGGTACATGATCTGAGCCTGCGAGGAGCCCGGATAGATCGTGAAGCCCACCGCCACGCAGCCGAGACGGAGAGCGTCCTTCACCGAGCCGGTCACCGCGGAGAGCGGATCTTTCTCGTCGTGGAGCACGTCGTGGTTGTTCATCTTGAGGATCAGCGGCACCTCGCCCGTGAACTCGGCGGCCCCTGCCTCCAGGAAGCCGAGCGGCGCCGCGTAGGCGTTGCAGCCGGCATCGATGGCGAGGCGGAAGTGGTACGACGGATCGTACGCGGGCGGGTTCACCGCGAAGCTGCGCGCGGGGCCGTGCTCGAAGCCCTGGTCCACTGGCAGGATGACGAGCTTCCCGGTGCCGGCCAGGCGTCCGTGATTCAGCAGCCGGGCGATGTTGGTGCGGGTGCCCGGACTGTCGCTGCTGTACCAGCTCAGGATCTCCTTCACTCGCGGTTCCATAGGCGTGCCCGTCCTTTCCCGGTCTTGGTGGTCCTGATTCGGGGTTACCGACGATAGAACTCATCGGCCGTCGCGACGTCCTCGGCGCTGCCGAGGATGACGGCCGCTCGCTGGTGATACTCGGTGGCGACCAGGTCGAGCACGCGCTCGAGCCCGGTGCTCGCGCGGCCACCTGCCTGTTCGACGATCATGCCCATCGGGGCGACCTCGTAGAGCAGCCGCAGCTTGGCCTTGGGCTTGCCCGGATCGCTCCAGTCGGCCGGGTACATGAAGAGCCCGCCGTCCAGGAGCGTGCGGTGGACGTCGGCGACCATCGCCCCCGAGTAGCGGAGCGAGTAGGGCCGGCCGCTCGCCTTGTCCTTCAGCTTCAGGTGCTCGACGAACGCGCGCTGGCCGGGATGCCACGAGTGCACATTGCCCTCGTTGATGCCGTAGGCACGGCCGCGCCGGGGGATGCGGATGTCGGGATGCGTGAGCAGGAACTCGCCGGTCTCCGGATTGAGCGTGAAGCCGTGCGTCCCCTGCCCCACCGTGTAGACCAGCGTGGTCGCGGGGCCGTACATCACGTACCCGGCCGCGATCTGATCCGTGCCGCGGGCCAGCGCGGTCGAACCCGCCGGGGTCTGACCGTGTGACGGGCGCAGCGCGAAGATCGTGCCCACCGCGCCGTTGACGTCCAGGTTCGAGGATCCGTCGACGGGGTCCGTGCACACGACGAGGGCGTGCTGGCCGCCCGCCTCGCTCATCTCGATCGGCTCCACCGCCTCCTCGGAGATCACGGCGGCGCACGCCCGGCTCTCGCGGAGCGCGGACACCATGATCTCGTGGCCCCAGACGTCTAGCTTCTTTACCTGGTCGCCGGTGATGTTGGTGCCGCCGGCGTAGCCCAGGCGATCTCGCAGCGCCGCGTGCGCGAGCTCCTGGGCGATCACCGCCGCCACGCGACCGATCCGGCCCAGGACGGTGGCGACATTCGGAGCGTGGCCGACCGAGAGGGAGGCTTGCTGGCTCGCGAGGTGTTCCGATAGCGTCATCGGCGAATCAGCCATGGAATCCTCTCGTCGTTGAGTCGGATGGCGCCGTGCAGGAGCGCCTTCGATCGATGCTAGACGATCACCCGTGCTCAGTCAACACGCCGAACCCTTCCGTGCACTCGATCGGGTCAGGCGCGTCTCAGGCAGCGCAGGACTTGCGCCCTCCGTCTACGGGCATGAGCACGCATGTGCCTGCCTCGAGGAAGCAACCTGTGCTTAGATGCACCAGTCATGAGCGACGGATCGGCGCGCTGGCGGGCCCTCGCCCTGCTGTCCCTGGCCGAGCTCCTGGCGCTGTCGCTCTGGTTCAGCGCCTCCGCGGTGCTGCCCGCCCTCTCGCGCGAGTGGGCGCTCGGCGATGGCGGGCGGGCCGGCCTCACGATCGCGGTGCAGGCCGGCTTCATCGTCGGCACGCTCTTGGCCGCGCTCGCCAACCTGCCCGACGTGCTGCCGCCCCGCGTCCTGGTGATGGGGGGCGCGCTCGCGGGCGCGGCGGTGAACGCGGCACTCGCGCTGTGGGTGAACCATCTCGCTCCCGCTCTCGTGCTGCGCTTCCTCACCGGCGTCTGCCTCGCCGGCGCCTACCCGCCCGCGATGAAGATCGCCGCCACGTGGTTCCGCGAGGGCCGAGGCCTCGCCATCGGGCTGCTGATCGCCGCGCTCACGGTGGGCTCGGCGGCGCCGCACCTCATCCGCGGATTGACCGATCTGCCGTGGCGCCAGACCCTGATCGCCGCCTCGCTGCTGGCCGCGCTGGCCGCGCTCGTCGTCAGCCGGGTCGGCGATGGGCCACACCAGTTCCCGCCCGCCCGCTTCGACCTGCGCATGGCCACCGTGGTGCTGCGCGAGCGCGCAGCGCGCCTGGCGTGCTTCGGCTACTTCGGCCATATGTGGGAGCTGTACGCGATGTGGACCTGGCTCGCCGCCTTCCTGGCCGCGAGCCTCGAAGCCGGCGGCGGGGGCAGCTACGCGGGGCTCAACGCGAGCGGGGCCACCTTCGTGTGCGTCGGCCTCGCGGGAGGGCTCGGCGCCTACGGGGGCGGCGCCCTCGCCGATCGCTGGGGCCGCACCACGCTGACCATGGGCGCGATGGCGGCGTCGGCGCTCTGCGCACTCGTGATCGGCTTCACCTTCGGCGGCCCGCCGCTGGTCACGCTGCTCGTCGCGATCGTCTGGGGGGTCACCGTGATCGCGGACTCCGCCCAGTTCTCCACCGCGGTGACCGAGCTTGCCCCCGCTGCCTACGTGGGCACCGCCCTCACCACCCAGACCTGCCTCGGCTTCGCGCTGACCATGGTCTCGATCTGGGCCATCCCCCCGACGGTGGGCCTGCTAGGCTGGCGCTGGGCCTTCGCCATGCTCGCGGTCGGGCCGGCCCTGGGCGTGCTGGCGATGGCCCGGCTCCGGGCCCTGCCCGAAGCGCGCCGCATGGCGGGCGGACGGCGCTGAGGCCCGGATCTCTGCCACCGGAGCGTGTATCCTAGAGAACGGGAGGCGACCATGACGACGACGAGACACTCGCTCCTGCTCGCGGCAGCCCTGGCCCTGGGCGCGCTGGGCCCATCCGGGCCGGCTGCGGCCCTGAGTGCGGCATCGACCGTGGATCCGCGGGTCCGGTTGGACTGGGAGGTCGGGACCGGACGCGCGGGCCGGCCGGTAATCCAAGGCTACGTCTACAACGACTACGGCCGTGCGGCCAGCGACGTGCAGCTGCTGGTGGAGACGCTCGACGCCTCCGGGGCCGTGGTCGGCCGCGCCTTCGGCTTCGTGCGCGGCGTGGTGCAGCTCGACGACCGCTCCTACTTCGAGGTGCCGATCAAGGTCCCGGGCGCATCCTACCGCCTCTCGGTGACCGGGCTCGACTGGAAATGCGGCGGGGGCGGTGGGATGTAGCTACGTCACCTTGCTGTAGACGCCGGGTGGGATGACCCGGTAAACGGCGAGCGGCTGCGAGACGTTCTTGAAGGTCCGCTCGCCGAGCGACTCGAGCACGAACCGGGTCGCGATGCGCTCCCCGGTCACCGGCCCCACCACGATGTCGCCGCCCTCCGCCGACCCCGCAAAGCGCGCGGCCAGATTGGTGGTGGGTCCGGTGGCGGTGAAGGTCCAGCGCTGGGAGCCGGCGCCGGCGAGCTTGGTGGCCCCCACCAGGGCCTGCCCGGTGTTGATTCCCATGTGCAGCGCGATGGCCGGGAACACTCCCGCGTACTCCTCGTTGAGCGCGCCCGTCTTCTGGCGGATCGCGAAGGCGGCGCGGGTGGCGTTGAGCGCGTGATCCTCGTCGCCCTCCCGCTCACCGCGGCGCTGCCGCTGGAAGATCACCATGAGCCCGTCGCCCGCGGTCTCGTTCACGTCGCCGTGGTGCTGACGGATGATCTCGAGGAAGCTCGAGAAGTAGGTCTGCACGAGCTGGTTCAAGCGCTTGGCCTCGAGCTGCTCGCTGAGCCGCGTGTAGCCCGCGATGTCGAGGAAGAGCACCGACACCTCCTCGTTGCGCTTCTCGAGGCTCGTCGCGGTGGGATCGCGCTCCAGGAGCTCCTTCACCGCGTCCGGCACGAACTTGGACAGCTCGCCCTTGAGCTGCTCCAGCACCTCGAGGCGCTGCCGGGAGGCCTGCAGGTTCTCGAGCGCGTTGGCCAGCTCGGTGTTGCGCGAGTCCAGGTCCTCCCGGGCCTTCGCCAGGTGCGACGTCATGTCGTTGAGCGCGTGGCCTAGCTCGGCCACCTCGTCGCCCGAGCCGGCGCGAGCGCGCACCGCGAAGTCGCCCTCGCCGATGCGCCGGGCCACCGAGGCCAGCTCGTGGATGGGCCGCACCACCACGTAGCGCATCGCCACCGCCAGCACCGCCGCGGCGGCCACGATGGTCATGAGCCCGATCACGATCTGGCGGTTCCGCTGCACGCGCACCTCGGCCATCACCGGCTCCATCGAGGTGGCGGCCTGGATCACGGCCCGGACCTTGTGATCGGAGCCGTGGCAGCCCTGGCACCGCTCCCGGTTCGGAACGGGCTGGTACATCGTGAACACGGTGGCGCCGTCGCGAAACTCGAGCGCCTCCTGGGTCTGCAGGGTCTCGAGCGCGCGGCTGAAGAGTGGCCCCGCCATGGTACGGCCGGGCTCCCGGCGCATCTTCTCGATCGAGGCCATCACCCCCTGGGGCAGCTCGGCCTCCTTCGAGACCTCGCGAAGGGTGGCGAGGTCGGTGAACGCCTCCACCCCGTTGCGGCGATACACCACCAGCCCCTGCACGATCTTCGAGTCGCGCAGGTCGTCGATCAGGCCGCGGGTGATGTCGGGCCGCTCCGAGAGCATCGCGGTCTCGATGCTCGCCACGAGGGTGCCGATGAGCTGCCGCGCCGCCACCTTGTTCTGCTCCACCAGCAGCGCGCTCTCCCGCCGGATGGTGAGGATGGTCGAGACCCCGAAGCCGATCACGAGGACCAGGATGATCAGGACCGTGATCTTGGCGGTGAGGCGCACCCGCACGGTCGGCCCCGTCACACCCGCGAGGCGCGGCCGGCCCAGAAGGGCTCGCGGAGCTGGCGCTTCAGCAGCTTGCCCGCCGCGTCGCGCGGGAACACCTCGTGGAAGGAGACCTCCCGTGGCACCTTGTAGCCGGCCAGATGGGAGCGGCAGAACGCGGCGACCTCGTCCGGGGTGAGCGTCTCCCCCGCCCGCACGTGCAGGGCGGCGTGCACGCGCTCGCCCCACTCGTCGTCGGGCACCCCGAAGACGGCGACGTCCAGGACCTTGGGATGACGGTGCAGCACGTCCTCGATCTCGGCCGGGTAGATGTTGACCCCCGCCGAGATGATCATGTCGCGCTTCCGATCGCAGATGTAATAGAAGCCGTCCGCATCGACGTAGGCCACGTCGCCGACCGTGTACCACTCGCCCCGCCGCATCTTCTCGGTCGCCTCGGGATCACGGTAGTACTCGTCGAGGATGCCCGGGCCGCGACGCACGTAGAGCTCGCCCGGCTCGCCCACCGGCACCGGCCGGCCGTCGTCGTCCAGCAGCGCGATCTCCTTGCCGGGCGCGGCCTGGCCGCACGAGCCCGGCTTGCGCAGCACGTCCTCCGGCCGCAGGATCGTGTTCACCCCGAGCTCGCTCGAGCCGTAGAACTCGTAGAGCGCGGGGCCAAAGCTGGCCATCACCGCCTCCTTGACGCTCATCGGGCACGGCGCCGCCGCCATGATGATGGCGCGCATCGAGGAGACGTCGTAGCGCGACCGGATCTCCGCGGGCAGGTCCACGATGCGCTTGAGGAGGGTCGGGGCCATGAAGGTGCTGGTGCAGCGGTGCCGCGCGATCTGGGCCAGCGCCTGCTCGGGATCGAACCTGGGCATGATGACGACGGTGCCGCCGACGAGATGCGCGTAGAGGGCGAGCCCGCCGGGAGCGGAGTGATACATGGGGCCGGCCACCAGGTGGACGTGAGCGGGGTCCAGCAGGTCCATCGCCCGGAGGGTGTCCATCAGATCCTGGGGGTTCATGCCGCGGCGGAGCGCCCCCTTGGGCTTGCCGGTGGTGCCGCCGGTGTAGATCATGGACGCGCCGAAGCCGGGCCCGCCGGGGGGCTCCACGTGATCGGGCCGGCCGGCCGCGATCAGGTCGTCGACGTGGATGGCCCACGGCCGTCGCTCCGACCCGAGGAGGATCCACCGGCGCACCTTCGGGGCCCGGACCCGCACCGCCTCGATCATCGGCACGAAGCGGTCGCTCACCAGCACCGCGACCGCGTCGGAGTGATCGAGGATGTAGACGACCTCCTCGGCCACCAGCCGATGATTCATCGGCGCGGGGATCAGGCCGGCGGCCCGGGCGGCCGCCCCGGCCAGATAGTGCTCGATGGAGTTCTCGGCATAGACGATGACGTGACCGCCCGACGGCAGCCCGAGGCCGATGAGGCCGTGGCCGAGCCGGTTGCGCCGGTCGATGAACCCGGCCCAGCTCCAGACGCGCTCCCCTTCGATGAGGGCGGGCTTGTCGGGGTGCCGGGCGGCGTGCGCGGCCAGGACGTCCATCACTCACGCGTGTGTAGCATGAATGGGGCGGGAGCGGCAATGGCTGCAGGTTTCACGCCGGAGGCCCTGCGGTGTTGCAAGACGAATTCATCCCTCGAGGAGGCGAATCCATGGCGGTGGATCGATCGTACGTGGCGGAGAACCGGGCCCAGCTCACGCGGCTCGAGGCCCTCGTGGCGCGGCTCAGCGACCGGGAGCTGGCGAGCCCGATGGACGCGGGCTGGACGGTGGCGGGCGTGCTGGCCCACCTGGCCTTCTGGGACTACCGCATCGTGACCCTGTTCGACCGCTGGGGCGCGGACGGCCGCGGGACACCGCCGCCCGCCTACCAGGAGGCCTCGGTGGACTGGATCAACGACGCGGGCAAGCCGCTCTGCCTGGGCCTGCCGCCGCGGGAGGCGGCCCGCCTGGCCATCGCTGCCGCGAAGGCCGCGGATCAGC
>Ga0335070_10003719_pt1 | contig 17832 bp, 12 predicted proteins | sample Lox_Sample_13_FD_206722 | JGI IMG/M metagenome (GOLD analysis project Ga0335070, IMG submission 206722) | Soil microbial communities from Loxahatchee National Wildlife Refuge, Florida, United States - Lox_Sample_1.3 | ecosystem: Environmental > Terrestrial > Soil > Wetlands | place: USA...
CGGCCACAGCGGCCATGGAGTTTGCGCAGCACGCTCGTCCGGCGGCTTCGGCATGATCTCGAACTGGTGAACGGAGAGCGGTTTCTGACGATGGCACGTGCCAAGGCAATCGGCTCCCGTATCGCCTCCACCGATGATGACCACGCGTTTGCCGGTCGCCAGAATCTCGCTTGCCGGATCGATCGTGTCACCATGGCAACGCTTGTTTTGTTGCGGCAGATATTCCATGGCGAAGTAAATCCCCTTCAACTCGCGTCCGGGAATCTTGAGATCACGCGGCCATTCCGAGCCTCCGGCGAGAACGATCGCGTCGAAATTGTTACCCAAATCTTCCACTGCGACATTCACGCCAACGTGAGCATTCGTCATGAACTTCACGCCTTCCGCGGTCATCTGCTCGAGGCGGCGATCGATGATGTGCTTTTCCAGCTTGAACTCGGGAATGCCGTAACGAAGCAGGCCTCCGATGCGGTCAGCCTTCTCATACACCGTAACGGAGTGGCCTGCTCGGCAGAGTTGCTGAGCCGACGCAAGCCCGGCTGGCCCCGATCCCACAATTGCCACTGATCTCCCGCTGTGATGCTTCGGCACAACGGGATGAATCCAGCCTTCGAGAAATCCGCGTTCGACGATGTTCTTTTCGTTCTGCTTGATCGTCACTGGTGGCTCAGTGATTCCCAACACGCACGAAGCCTCACACGGTGCCGGACAGATGCGACCGGTAAATTCCGGAAAATTGTTGGTCGCGTGCAACTGTCGGACAGCTTCCTTCCATTGGCCGCGATAGACGTGATCGTTCCAGTCGGGAATGAGATTGTTCACGGGACATCCCGTCTGGCAGAAAGGGACGCCGCAATCCATGCAGCGCGCGCCCTGTTTGCGCAGTTGCTCCTCGGGGAAGTCCTGATAAATTTCGAACCAGTCGTTCACGCGTTCGAGCACAGGCCTGCGCGGGGCCAGTTCGCGGGAGTAATCCATGAATCCGGTGGTCTTACCCATGCTGCACCTGCTCCGCGTTGGCCAGAACTGCAATCGGCTCGCCCGGAATGTATGCCTGCTCGACTCTCGGGACACCGAGCACACGCTTGTATTCGTGCGGGAAGACTTTGATAAAGCGGGCGACCGCTTCGTTCCAGTTCTCGAGAATCCATCTGCCGCGCTGACTGCCCGTGAACTCCACATGCCGGCGAACGAGATCGAGAACCACTTGCACGTCCTGCGTTTCCAGGAGCGGTTCAAGGTCGACCGACTCCAGATTGCATCGCTTCTCGGTGAAGTCACCATGCTCGTCGAACACGTAAGCGATTCCGCCACTCATTCCGGCGGCGAAGTTGCGGCCGCAGGAACCGAGCACGACCACAAGGCCGTTGGTCATGTACTCACAGCCGTGATCGCCGACGCCCTCGACCACAGCAGTCGAACCGGAATTACGAACGGCGAAGCGCTCGCCCGCAACACCATTGAAAAATGCTTCGCCACTGGTCGCGCCATAAAGAGCGACGTTGCCGATGATGATGTTCTCTTCGGGAGCGAAGGTCGATCCGCGCGGCGCGTAGACTACAATCCGCCCGCCGGACAGGCCCTTCCCTACATAGTCGTTGGCATCGCCCTCCAGAGTCAGCCTAACGCCCTTGGCGAGAAACCCACCGAAACTCTGGCCAGCCGAGCCGGAAAGGTGAATACGAATGGTGTCATCGGGAAGGCCAGCGGAGCCGTATCGGCGCGCGATTTCGCCGCTCAGCATGGTCCCGACGGAGCGATGTACATTGCGCACCGGCAAATTGATTTCAACGGAACTCAAGCTCAGGAGCGCATCCAGAGAATGCTCAACCAATTGGTGATCAAGGAGGTTATTCAGCCCATGATCCTGCGCGTGTATGCAGCGCCTTGCGACGCGCGATGGCACTGGTGGATTGTAGAGGATGGTCGAGAGGTCAATCCCGCGAGCCTTCCAGTGATCTTTCCATTGCGCGACCGCCGTATCGACCTCGAGCATATCGACGCGGCCAACCATCTGATCGACCGTGCAGAAGCCCATCTCCGCCATGTAGCGCCGGACCTGCTCTGCGATGAAGAAGAAGAAATTGATCACATGCTCGGGTTGGCCCTGGAATTTCTTCCTCAGCTCAGGGTCTTGCGTGGCGATTCCGACCGAGCAGGTGTTCAGGTGGCACTTGCGCATCATGACGCAGCCCATCGCGATCAGTGGTGTCGTGGCGAAGCCAAACTCCTCGGCGCCGAGCAATGCGGCGATGACCACGTCGCGGCCCGTCTGAAGTTTACCGTCGGTCTGAACACGGATACGGCTTCGCAGATCGTTCAATAAAAGAACCTGCTGCGTTTCGGCTAAGCCCAGTTCCCATGGAATACCGGCGTGCTTGATCGAGCTTAACGGCGACGCTCCCGTGCCCCCAGTGTCGCCACTGATGAGCACAACGTCTGCGTGCGCCTTCGCGACGCCTGCAGCGACCGTGCCGACGCCAACCTCCGCGACTAGCTTTACCGCGATGCGGGCTTGCGGATTGACGTTCTTCAGATCGTAAATGAGCTGCGCCAGGTCTTCGATCGAATAGATGTCGTGATGCGGCGGCGGCGAGATGAGTCCCACTCCCGGGATGGAATGCCTGAGCCGCGCGATGACCTCGTCCACCTTATGACCGGGAAGCTGGCCGCCCTCGCCCGGCTTGGCGCCCTGGGCCATCTTGATCTGAAGTTCGTCGGCGTTGACCAGGTAATTGGCGGTGACGCCGAAACGGGCTGAAGCCACCTGTTTCACGGCACTGCGGCGCAGATCGCCATTGGCATCGGGCTTGAAACGCCCTTCGTCTTCCCCGCCCTCGCCCGTGTTCGATTTCCCACCAATGCGGTTCATAGCAATGGCAAGCGTTTCGTGGGCTTCCTTGCTGATCGATCCGAACGACATGGCGCCGGTGGTGAATCGCTTGACGATTTCCTTTGCGGGCTCCACCTCATCGAGCGGGACGGGCGCGGCGCTCTTCTTCAGCTTCATCAGACCGCGCAGGGTACAGAGTTGCGCGCTCTGATTGTCGATAAGGTCCGTATATTCCTCGAATGTCTTGAAGCTGTCTTGGCGCACCGCGTGCTGTAGCTTGCTGATGGTCAGCGGATTCAGCAGATGGTATTCGCCATTGACCCGCTGGTGATAGTTGCCACCGACAGACAATTCGGTTTCGAAATCGGTTAACGGCCTGAAGGCGTAATCGTGCTTTAACAGCGCCTCGGTCGCCAGAACGGACAGGCCAATTCCCTCAATTCTTGAGGTCGTACCGGCAAAGTAGGTGTCAACGACTTCCTTGTTAAGACCGATGGCTTCGAAAACCTGCGCTCCCTGATAGCTCTGCAGGGTAGAAATCCCCATCTTGGAGAATGTCTTCAGCAGGCCCTTCTTGATCGCCTTGAGGAAGTGCTTCACCGCGACTTCGGGAGTGATGCCGTCGCCCAATTCCCCGCGCCAGGCAAGGTTCTCAACGCTTTCGAGGGCAAGATAGGGATTGATCGCGCTGGCTCCATATCCGCTCAGGAGAGCGAAGTGCATGACCTCCCGCGGTTCACCGGATTCGGTAATGAGCGCAACCTGGGTTCGCGTTTCCTCACGCACCAGCAGATTGTGAACGGCAGCCAGCGCCAGCAGGCATGGAATCGGCGCATAATCCTTGTCGACGCCCCGGTCAGAGAGAATCAGAAGCGAATAGCCTGCCTTGACTGCCTGCGAAGCTCTTCGACAAAGCTCTTCGAGAGCGCGCGCGAGCCCTGCCTCTCCATCACTGGCACGGAAGAGAGCGGGAAGCGTAGTCGCCAGCAAGTCGCGATTCGAAACCCGGCGCAGCTTTTCCAAGTCGCGGTTCGTCAGCAAGGGATGCGCTAACTTCAGCATGTGGCAGTTTTCGGGCGCTTCCTCGAGGATGTTGCGCTCACTGCCGATGTAGCTGATGAGCGACATAACCATCTCTTCGCGAATCGGATCGATCGGAGGATTCGTGACCTGCGCGAACAGCTGCTTGAAGTAATTGAACAGGGATTGAGACTTGTCCGAGAGACACGCCAGCGGCGTGTCCGTGCCCATTGAACCGACCGGCTCCTCGCCTTTGGTCGCCATCGGCGTGAGGATCATGCGGAGATCCTCATCGCTGTACCCGAAGGCTCGCTGTCGTCGCAGCAAGGTCTCGGCATCGGGATTGTGCATGCGCGAAGGCTCGGGAAGCTGGTCGATCGTAATTTGATTGTGTTTCAGCCACTCCGCATACGGCTGGCGCGACGCGAGTTTCTGCTTGACCTCTTTGTCAGAGATGATCCGGCCTTCTACCGTATCGACAAGAAACATCTTGCCCGGCTGAAGGCGGCCTTTCTTTTTCACCTGCTCGGGCGGGACATCGAGCACGCCCGCTTCCGAAGCCATGACCACCAAATCATCGTGGGTTACAACATACCGGCCCGGACGAAGACCATTGCGATCCAGGGTTGCGCCGATTACGCGGCCATCAGTGAAAGCAATGGCTGCGGGACCATCCCAAGGCTCCATCACGCAGGCGTGATATTCGTAGAAGGCCCGCTTCTCTGGCTTCATGTGCGGATTCCCCGCCCAAGCTTCGGGAATCAGCATGGCCATGACATGCGGCAGACTGCGTCCGGCCTGCAACAGGAGTTCGACCGCGTTGTCGAAATTGGCTGAGTCGCTGCCATCCGGGGCGATGATCGGAAACAGCTTCTTGATGTCGCCGCCGAACAACGGTGAAGTGAGTAGCGACTGGCGCGCATGCATCCAGTTCACGTTGCCGCGGAGAGTGTTGATCTCACCGTTGTGCGCGATGTAGCGATACGGGTGAGCTCGCTGCCAACTGGGAAAGGTGTTCGTCGAAAAGCGCTGATGCACGAGGCACAGGGCGCTCACAACATCGGGATCCGCGAGTTCGCGGTAGAAATTCGTGATTTGCTGCGCGAGCAGGAGCCCCTTATAAACGATGGTCCGGCAGGAGAGCGACGGAATATAAAACATCTCCGCGTCTTCGACTCCGGCTTCGCGAATCTCGTTCTCGGCGCGCTTGCGAACGACATAGAGCTTGCGCTCGAAGGCATCTTCGTCCATTCCAGGAGCGCATTCCACGAACACTTGTTGAATGTACGGCTGGGAGGCTCGCGCCACCCGCCCAATCGCAGAGGCGTAGACCGGAGTATCGCGCCAGCCGAGCAGGGAGAGACCCTCTTCCTTGATGATCCGCTCAAGACTGCCTTCGGAGGTGAGGCGTTGGTGTTTCTCGACCGGCAGGAACGTCATGCCGACGCCGTAGGTACCGGGCCTGGGCAGCGAGAATCCGAGTTTTTCGCACTCACGGGCGAAGAACTTGTGCGGAATCTGGATCAGGACGCCGGCGCCGTCGCCGGTCTCGGGGTCGCAACCGCAGGCTCCGCGATGTGCCAGGTTCAGAAGAACCTGAATGCCCTTCTTGATAATGTCGTGGCTCTTGTGCCCGGAGACGCTGGCGACAAACCCGATGCCGCAGGCGTCATGCTCATGCGCCGGATCATAGAGACCCTGCGCCGGAGGCAAGCCATTGGTCGGATTGAGACGCGTCATCGTGGACTCCGTCGCACAGCTCGAAAATGTCTGAATCACCTGTAGTTAGGTGCACCCGCAAGGCTGGAAAGCGGCGGCACACTTCTGCTCAGGAATACTGCTGCGACTCTATTTAATAAGGCTTCGGAGGAGGTAATGTACAATGCAGAATTTTGATCGGTTCGATAAAAAATTCCGTACGAACAACAATGGGATGTCGCCAAGGAATTAACCGCTGAGTCAGGGCGAGTCCGCTATAATTTCGCCAACCCATGGACTTTGATCAACTGATTACGTTCCTCGAAGTCGCCAGGCAAGGTAGCTTTTCTCGTGCGGGGGAAAAGGTATTTCGCTCGCAATCGGCGGTCAGCGCGCAGATTCGGCAACTGGAGCAGGAGTACGGCGACCGGTTGCTCGACCGCTCGGGCAAAACCGTAAAACTGACTCCCGCGGGTCAGATTTTTTACGAATACGCCGAACGGTTGAAGAACCTTCGGGATGAATCCCTCACAGCCGTCGCCGACCACAGCGCTACCCCTCGGGGTACGTTGCGGGTGGGGGCCAACGAAGCCACATGCCTGTACGTTTTGCCCGAAGTTTTCGCCGAGTACTGCCGGCGCTATCCGCCGGTGCAGATCAGCATCTATCGGAACTTCAGCTACAAGATCGTAGAGAAGCTGGAAAATGGCGAGGTGGAAGTGGGAATTCTCACTCTGCCGATTCAGTCCTCGAGCCTGAAGATCCAGCCGATCTTCCGCGACAAGCTGATGCTGATGGTCAGCCCTAAAAATCCACTCGCGAAGCATAAAGTCGTGCCGGTGAGTGAAATCGTCAAGCAGCCGTTGTTATTCCCCAAAACCGGTCACACGCGGCGTCTGCTGGACAAACTGTTCCGGCCTTACAACGCCGAACTGCAGGTCCGGATGGAGTTGCCGAGTATTGGGATGATCAAGAGCTTTGTGGCCGCGGATTTAGGGGTATCGCTGATCAGCGTCTCGTTTGCACGAGATGAAGTCGAGTCCGGGCGGGTCAAGCTGATTGATCTGGAAGATGCCCAGCTCTACCGGGAGCTTGGACTAGCCTACCGACGGGATCGGACGCTCTCGGTCGCCTCGACCGCGTTTGTCACGCTGTTGCGGCAATTCGCCACGCAGATGAAGAAGTCGGATACTTAACGAACTTGAACTTTCGATTTGTAGCATCAAAATTTTGAATTTAACTTAGCTGGTGGTCATCCGATATGCTCCGTGTGACTTTGTTTCAGATTTTATGAGCACCCTCGTCCAGAAGGCGAAGCGAATTACATCGACAGCTACAGGCATGTCGACACGAATTCCGTGTCTTCTGGAGGACGGGAACGGATGATGAAGTAAAGCAATCGTAAGCAAGTTCACCGAACCCACCGCCAGAGGCAATCTGGTGGTGGGTTTTTACTTTTTGGGCGAGATTTTTCGAATTTTCAAAAGAAAGAATGGAGCTGAATGGCATGAGCGGGGCACAGCGGCAAAGCAGGTTTGAGCGGGGCGAGGACGTTGTGGTGATGAAATTTGGCGGCACCTCGGTGGAGGATGCAGCGGCCATTCGACGGCTGATCAGTATCGTCGAAAGCAGGCTGGGATTGAAACCGGTGGTTGTGGTGAGCGCGCTGGCAAGGGTCACCGATCAACTGCTGGAGGCCGGGAACGCCGCGGCCAACGGTCACTTAGGGTTGGCGCTCGCGATCGTTCGAGGCATCTACGTGCGCCATGAAGAACTGGCGGATTCTCTGCTCGGCAACTCTGCGTATGGCTCGCTGGATCGCGAACTGCGTAGCGAGTTTCAGGCGCTTGAATCGTTGCTGCATGACCTGGAGAAATCCCGAAACTTCGATACCCGAGCACAGGATCGTCTGCTGAGCTTCGGGGAGTGCTTCTCGAGCGCGCTGGTCGCCGGAGCACTTCGGGAAGCGGGACTGCCGGGCGCGCATCTCGACGCTCGCACCTGCATCATCACTGACGCGCGGCACGGGCAGGCCAGTCCCTTGTGTGATGTCACCAGTCGGCGGATTCAGGATGCATTGAGTCCTCTGCTGCAGGCGGACCGCGTGCCGGTGCTGGGCGGGTTTATCGCTTCGACCGCTGACGGGGTCGCGACGACGCTGGGGCGCGGCGGGTCTGACTTCAGTGCAGCGATTATTGGAGCGGCGATCGGTGCTTCCCGGGTGGAGATCTGGACGGACGTCGACGGGGTGATGACGACGGATCCGAAGCTCTGTTCTGATGCTCGTGTCATTCGCAGACTCAGTTTCGATGAAGCGGCGGACCTGGCTCACTTTGGGGCGAAGGTGCTGCATCCAGCGACGCTGGCGCCGGCGATGCGGGAGAACATTCCTGTGTATGTGTTGAATTCACGGCGTCCCGATGCCCAGGGCACCGAGATTGTGGCGCACGCCAGCACGGGCACTCGGGTAAGCGCAATCAGCGCCAAGCGGAACGTTGTGGTGCTCGAGATTCAGTCATGGCATGGGGTCGATTCCGGTTTGCTGAATTCGGTGTTTGGCGTGCTTGAGCAACATACGTGCGCCGTGGACGTCATGGGAACTTCGATGAACCGGATCTCGTTGCTCGTGGGCAGCCATGTGGATCTGCCGAATGTCGTGCGCGACCTTCAGTCGGTAGCTGATGTGCGATGGGAAAACGACAAGGCTCTTGTGTGTCTCGTGGGTGAGAACATTCGTTGTCAGCCAGAAGTCGCCAGCCGCGCGTTTGGGGCCGTCTCTGACATGGAGGTGCGCATGCTGTGTCAGGGTGCTTCCGAGCGGACCATCTCATTCCTAGTGGATGATTCGATGGCTCAAGAATCCGTCCGACGACTGCACAGCGCATTCTTCCCGCGAATGGAGCCATCGCGGGACTGGGGAGGAATTTCAAGCGCGTTCTGTCAAGCCGGCTAACGATTAGAGAGAGACGCGCCGCAGGAGCGGGCTTGAAAAAAGCAGGCCGCTCAGGGGGAGGCGCGAGCGGCCTGGTTGGCGAAGTCCTCCGGGGAGGAGGGGAAAGTTACATTGACGGGTTGTTCTGGCCCGTCGTGGTCGGCGTCGAAGAAGGCGTGCTGCCGCCGACTGTGTTGGTCATCAGGCGGACATCGACGCGGCGATTGTCGGCGCGGCCGGTAGAAGTCTTGTTCGACTCAACCGGCTTGTCCTTGCCGAGGCCGATCACATAAATTTTGTGCGCCGGTACGTTGTACTTGGTGGCCAGGTACTGAATCACCGAGTTCGCACGCCGTTGGCTCAGATCATAGTTGTACTCGGAAGGACCGACGGAATCCGTTCCACCTTCAAGGGCAATGATGTATCCCTTGGTGCTAGCGATCTGGCCAGCGAGTTGGTCGAGAGCTTCCTTCGCCTTGGGCGTCAGGTTGTCCTTGTTGAATCCGAACTTGACCGAGGTCTCGGCGACGGCGTGATAGTTGTCGAGGTTGGCGACCGTGTTGGTGAGCACGCCGACGCGTCCGTTGGCGGCGTCAGCCATCTGCTGCGCCTGTTGCGCGTTCTGGGCGGCGGTCTGCGTCTTCTGCTCGACTTCGGCGGTCTTGGAGTTCACGGCCTGGATGCCGGACTGCGCGCGGGCGTCGACGTCCTTGATGTCACGGGTATTCTTGGCGGTCAGGTCGTCGAGCTCATTGGTCTTATTGATCAGTGGCGTCGTCTGGCTTTTGACATAGTTCTTGCTGGCGCAGCCGACAGTGGCCACCATGCTGGCTGCCAGGCAAATCACTAACGAAGTGCGGTTCATAGGGTGAGGCTCCTTCTCCAAATCTCTTGCTCTTGTGTTCGCGCTGGAAATTTCCCGCGCGGAATTTACTCATGTAGGGCCTGGGAAATAGCTTACGACGGTACAAGTCCCAATTCCCACTTGAGCACGGTTCGTGCCAGTTCACTCTACCCGACTCGCGCACTGTAAGTATATACCTTTTCAATGGGTTGCAGTATGATGCCGGCTGTTGCATAGTGGTGCACATCCCCCTTGGAACGCAACTCCAACATCCAAGGATGGAAAATTTATACGGTAACCGGGCCGGCGGAAACCGGGGGGCCCTCAACTCCGCGCGCTCAGCGGCCTTTCTCGGCGCCCTCGGCGGTTAAGAGCTTTAACCGCGGAGCGCTGAGTAAATCAACTATTTCCAGATTCCAGTGATCGGTTCAGCATCGCGATCACTCGCGGTCAGCGGCTCAAGACCGAAGTTGTCTTCGATCGTACGCAGAACGCTGAAGTGGCTGTAGCGCTTGCCCAGCACGGCGGGATCCTGCTGGTTTGCGGGCTTGACCATCTCCCCGAGAAACGTCGTGTAGATGCGGTTATCTTCGTTGCCCCCGGATTCATCGAAGGTCACCACGACCAGGGTTCCCTTGCGCAGCTTCTCGGGAAAACTCTCAGCGAGAAATTTCTTCACCCATGCGCCGGCGACTTCAGCATTGGTGTCGTGACCGTCGTGATTCATGTTGGGAGTGTAGAGGGAATAGGCGACCAATCCCATTTTCGCGTCCTGAACGAAATAGTTGTCCGCCCTCGACGAGTCCACCGGGATAACGTGGTCGCACCACTTCTCCTGGATCTTGCGAAAGCTGAGGAAAGGCACATGACGGCGCACGTAGCTCCCGCGCCTGTCGGCAATGTGCAAGCCGGAGATGTTCCACGGGCAAGTGCCGGCGGGAAGTTCTTCGGCATACTGTTTGAAGTCGAGGCCGGCGGCGATCAGACGATCGGCAATGGTTTTGTGCGCGTCGTCGTTGGGAAAATTGACCTGCCTGTCTCCCAAGTAGCTTCCGCGGCGGTGCAGTCCGAAATCGGTGCCGGCAATCATCGCCAGGTAGTTCGGATACGACGGGTGAAACAAGGCGTGAAAGTTAGTGAAGCTGGCACCCTGGGAGGCGAGCGCCGACAAACTTGGATCGCGAATGGCACGCTCGTAGTCGACATTTTCGAGCACGATGATTAGGACGCGGTCGAAGTGATGAGCCTTGGCGCGAGAGGCAGCGCCGGCTGCTTCCTCCTGCTTACCAGTTTCGGACTTTGTTACTTGAGGCTGAGACGACTGGCTGGGCGGTGCGGGAGTGAAGCTTTGCGCGAGGACCATCTTTCCGCTGCAAAGCAAGAGCAGAATCACGTTGGCCAGCCTGCATCGGAACGAAAAGGGGGACAACATCCCTCGGATCTGGCACCTCATCTGTCCTTTTTGTAGCACATTCAGCGGAGTTCCCATCCAATAGAATTAAGAAGATCGCTCCCATGGATCTGCAGTCGAAAATCCGCACCATTCCTACTGAGCCCGGCGTGTATTTGTACAAGAACGCCGAGGGTGAGGTGATTTATGTGGGAAAGGCGAAGAACCTGCGCAGCCGGGTTTCGAGCTACTTTCACGAAGGGCGATGGGAAGATGCGAAGACGGGGACGCTCGTGCGCGAGGCGGCGGATGTCGAGTACATCGTGGTCGCTAACAACAAAGAGGCGCTGGCGCTCGAGAACAATCTCATCAAACAACGCAAGCCTCGATTCAACATCCTGCTGCGCGATGACAAAACCTATCCGTATGTGAAGCTGAGTTTGGGCGAGCGCTGGCCGCGCGTTTACGTGACGCGACGGTTGCGCAAGGACGGCAGTGCGTACTATGGGCCATACTTCCCTGCGAATCTCGCATACCGCATCGCCGATCTGATCCATCGTAATTTTCTGATTCCGTCGTGCAAGGTCGACCTGACGCGATTCCATCCGAGACCTTGTTTGCAGTACTACATCAAGCGCTGCCTGGGGCCTTGCGTAAAGGAGATGACTACGCCCGATGCGTATCAGGAGGCGGTGCGTGACGTGAAGATGTTCCTGGAAGGTCGGCCAACAGATCTGGCTCGATCTCTTCGGGCGCGGATGGAGCAGGCCGCGGCCGCGCAGGAATATGAACGCGCGGCGCGGTATCGCGACTTGATTTCTACCGTGGAGCAGTTGCAGGAACGGCAGCGGATTGCCGCGGCGGAGGGCGATGATGCTGATGTGTTTGGCTATCACTACGAGAACGGCATGCTCGCCGTGAACCTGTTTCACATGCGCGGCGGGAAGATGGTCGACCGGCGGGAGTTCTTCTGGGAGGATCTGCCGGAGTTCGCGTCTGCTGAAGCAGAAGAGAAAGAGAATGTGGGGACAGCCGCCCTAGCCTGCCCTGAGCGAAGTCGAAGGGGCAGTCCGGGCGAGCGAAGCTCGCCATCAGCGGCGGATGAAAACTCCACTGACTCCGCCCAGGAGCAAGAAATTGGTTCTGCTGACGGCCGAAGGCGGCCGTCGCCACACTTGCCGAGCAGAACCGGACCGGCATCTCATCCCGGGGAGTTCTTCTCTGCGCTGCTGAAGCAGCTTTATATCGGGCAGCCTTACGTGCCGCGGAATCTTTTTGTGCCCGTGGACTTCGAGGATCGCGAGGAACTCGAGGACCTACTCTCGGAGCAAGACAGCCGGCCGTCGCGCGTCCACATTTTGGTCCCGCAGCGTGGAGACAAGCGGTCGCTCATCGACCTTGCAGGCAATAATGCGAAACAGTCGTACGACCAGCGCTTCCGCGTGCTGAAACCAAACGCGCGCAAGATTCAGGAGGAACTCCGGGAGGTCATCGGGCTGCCGGAACTGCCGAAGCGCATCGAGTGCTTCGATATCTCGCACATCCAGGGCGCGGAGACGGTGTCGTCGATGGTGGTGTGGGAAGACGGAAGGATGAAGAAATCCGACTACCGCAAGTTCCTCATTCGTACGGTGGAAGGAGTCGACGACTTCGCCTCGATGCGCGAGGTCGTGACGCGGCGCTACAAGCGGCTGCAGGATGAGCAGAAGCCCATGCCCAGCCTGGTGCTCATCGACGGCGGACTCGGGCAGTTGCATGCGGCGGCTGACGCACTGGAAAAACTGGAAATCATCAATCAGCCGCTGGCGGCGATTGCGAAGCGGGAGGAAATCTTGTTTGTCTACGGACAGGAGAGAGATCCCCTTGCCCTGGATCATCACTCTCCGGTGCTGCATTTGATCCAGATGATTCGCGATGAGGCACACCGGTTTGCGGTGACATTCCATCGCAAGCGGCGGCAGATCCGCGATCGCTCGACCGAGTTATTGGACATTCCTGGTGTGGGGGCGAGCACATCGCGACGGCTGCTCGAACATTTTGGCAGTGTGCAGGCCGTGAAACAGGCCGACGAAGCCGCATTGTCGGCGGTCGTCACGCGCGTGCAGGCCGAGGCCATTCGGAATCACTTTCACAAGTGAATCTTAGGCGGTAAGATTCGTATCCAAATATTGTCGCCAGCAGATCAGCGCCACATGGAAAACAGCAAGCCTGACAAGCATATCGTCTCGGCGTCAGCCGTGATTCCGGCACGCCGCGAGCGCGTGTATTCCCTGATCGCCAACTACAACGACGGGCATCCACGAATTCTGCCCCGGCAGTTTACAGGCCTGGTCGTGGAACACGGCGGCGTGGGTGCAGGTACGATCATCCGGTTTCAGATGAACGTGTTTGGCAGAAAGCAGACCTTCCGCGCTGCGATCACTGAACCAGAGCCGGGACGCGTGCTGGTAGAGACGGATCTTGACGCGAACGGAGCGGTCACGACGTTTACCGTAAATCCGGGAGCAGCGCCTGCCGATTCTCGCGTGACGATCTCGACCGAACTTCCGGTTCGCGGCGGGTTCCTTGGCAGGATCGAGAAAGCGATGACTACCATGCTGTTGCGGCCTATGTACGTCAAAGAACTGGAGAACCTGGCGCGGGTAGCGACCGGGCCGTTCGGGGCGTGAGTTTTCCTGGGGTTGGTTGCGAAAAACGTTCAACTGCGGGGATCGCGGAGAACACCCCCCGAGTTTGCGCTACCTCTTTGGTGCTGGGCTCGCGTTGCCCATGTCCAGCGCTACCTTCCAACTCCCGTCCTTCTGCAGTTTCCAGATGCTGGTGTACTTGCCGTATTCGATATGAGGATTGCCATCTTTGTCCCGCGAGTGGAATTCGTAATTGCCATACGTGTAGCCGAGGTCGGCGGATGCGGAAATGTCGGCGCCCACCGGCGTCCACTCCAGGCGGTTGTCTTTGTTATCGAGAAAGCCCATGCCCTTCGCGATTTCCGCTTTCCCCACGATCAGCGGCCCGCCGTTCGGTACTTCGACGGCATCGTCGGCGTAGTACGACATGTATCCCTGAGAACCTTTCTCGGCAGTAGCCTTCATGAATTCGGCTTCGAGGTCGACAAGAGTCTGTTTGCTCGGGCTGGATTTGGCGCCTTCCAGTCGCCGTTCCCCGCCCCAGCAAACCGCGATTCCAAGGGCGAACGGCACAACCCATTTGAGATGTTTCATTAGTTACGGCCCTTTCCAAGGTTGAACAAGTGAAAGATTGTGCGGCGATGCTTGATGAGCCAGGCGCATATCAGGAAATATGCTAAGGAGTTAGCCGCGGAAACCTCGCGGAAACCATCGTTGACCAACAACAGGGTGCATTGTACACTCGCGCAACGCGAGGCGATCATGGGCTACGGTCTCGAAGTAAACGTTCCTCTTCTCGTGAACCAGGACCGGCGTTTCGACGTGGTGCCCCGGCACTATCGAGCCTTCAACCTGGAAACAGGTCCTGCCTCAGGAATGGACCTGATGGTTCATCCCGCGGACCACTCGCGTTTCAGCACCTTCTTGGAACTGATCCAGCGGCTGGATGAGGCCAACTGCAGCACGGTACTGGTGGTCAATCACGGCAAGTCGGATGCAAACGACAACCCCCTGGGACTGTGGCTGCCGCTTACCGGCGGCGCTCCGCAATGGGATGTGGACGAGTTCACGCTAGGCATTCTTGTAAAGTTCATCGGTTTCATTCCCGACGATGATCGATGCCGCGAGGAGGAGAAGAATTCAATACTGAATGGCGCTCCCATGCCAGCCGGCACCTTGAAGCCGCTCACAACCGCCCTGCAGAATTTTCGCCTTAAGCGCCAACTGCGGCGGCTCGAGCTGCGCGCCTGCAATCTCGGCGGCAATTCCAAGGTCATGGAGTTACTGGGAATGGTGTTAGGCGTAAGGACTGTAGTAGCTCCCAAGGTCCACATGTTCTATCTGGGGCCCGGCGTTCCGCTTCCAGTTCCTTTCAATCCCGAATCTGGTTTTGACCGGTGGCTGACCGGCTTTCCGAGAGCCCGCACGTTCACGGAAAATGTTGCCGGGCAGCCGAGGCGCATCGCCATCCAGGTCAACGGCAAGCATTCTTTCCGGACCGCGGATGTCGCCACGACCGCACTCGACATTAAGTGGTTCATTGAAAAATACATATGTCCCGGCAGTGGTTACGTTCCGGCCGCTCCCGCCAGAGGCGCCCATATCGCTCCCTTCACGTTCTCGGGCATGGATAATGGCAATAGCTTCGTGCTCGCTCAAGAACCGGCCTACGAAGCTCAATTAGTGGCCCAGGACATTCCTCGCGTCGCGCTCACCGTCACGGTTGAGAGGAAATAGCGGGCGCCCCACCCGCAAGAGCCATCCCGGAGCTCTGCTAGACTACCTTTCACAAATATGAACAAACCCTTGCAGTTATCCCTGCTGGTCGCCGGGATTCTCGCCAACTTATGCGCGGCGCAGACTCCTGCGCCCGATATGGCCACGCCCCAGGAAAGACATCTGCGCAACGTTCGCCAATTGACCTTCGGCGGACAGAACGCCGAGGCCTATTTTTCCGCCGACGGCAAGAAACTGATCTATCAGTCATCTCATGGCGACGTGAAGTGCGATCAGATCTTCATGATGAACGTTGACGGCAGCGGCCAGCACATGGTCTCGACCGGCAAGGGACGCACCACTTGCAGCTTTTTCTATCCTGACGGCAAGAAGATTCTGTACGCTTCGACGCACCTGGCGAGCCCGGAGTGTCCTCCGAAACCGGACTATTCGAAAGGATACGTTTGGGGCGTGTATGCGGGATATGACATCTTTACCGCGAATCCGGACGGTTCGCACCTGAAGCAACTGACGAACGCTCCGGGATACGATGCCGAGGCCACTATCTCCACGGATGGCAAAAAGATTACCTTCACGTCCGTGCGCAATGGCGATCTCGACATTTACACCATGGATGCCGACGGCAAGAACGTGAAGCAACTGACGCACGAACTCGGCTACGACGGCGGCCCCACGTTTTCTCCTGACGGAAAGTGGATTGTCTACCGCGCTTACCATCCCCAGACTGAAAAAGACATCGCCGACTACAAAGACTTGCTGTCAAAGAATCTCATTCGTCCCACATCACTCGAAATCTGGCTGATGAAATCCGATGGCAGCGACAAGAAGCAGGTCACGAACCTGGGTGCGGCAAGTTTTGGCCCGGCTTTCACCGCGGATGGAAACAAGATTATCTTCTCGTCAAACTACGATCCGCAGACGCACGCCACCGGCGGCGAGGGCAATTTCGAACTGTGGATGATGAACCCAGACGGGAACGGGCTGGAGCGCGTTACCTACAGCGATGGCTTCGACGGTTTCCCGATGTTCTCGCCCGATGGTAAGAAACTGGTGTGGGCCTCGAACCGGAATGCGAAAGCCCCGCACGAAACTAACATCTTCATTGCGGAGTGGGTGCCGTAGGCGATTATTGATTTTTGATTGGTAATTGACGGCTGGGGGACTGAGCTTCAGGTCCTGGCCGGGTTCGCCTCGCTCCGACTTGAAAACGTAGATCCTGAAGTCACTTCGGTTGCGGATTCCGCCGCGGCCCCATTGCTTTTTCCGCTCTCGCTTTCTTCGTGGCCATTGCCTTATCGACCCACAGATCGGCAGTTCTTAAATCCCGGTTGCGTGCCGCGGGATCTTCGCACTCCAGATCAGCGCGCTCCCGGTACATCAGATTCATGTATGCCATCGCATCATCGTAGTCAGGACGGAGGTTGATGGCTTTGTCCAGATTCATGATGCCATCCTCGATCACTGACCAATTCTTTGCGCGCAGGTCGTCGCAGAGCTTCCTCTGTTCCGGATTCTTTGCACTCAACTGCTGATCCGGCCGCAAGCCAAGCCGGGCGCGCTCTTCCATCCGGGGCCGATAGCACTGTGACCAGGCGATAACGCCGATGGAATAGTAAGGTTCCGGATCATTCAAGTCGATGTCAGCGGCCATCAAGTAATACGTCCGGGCATCATCCCATCGCTTCAGGTTGAGGAACAGATAAGCGATTCCCTTGGAACTGTTGACTCGCTGCTCTTTGTTCGAGCTAAGACCCAGGACCTCCTGATACTCTGCCACCGCATGATCGGCCTCTGCCACGTTATCTGGACTATCCACGCCCGGGATGTACAGACTTGTATGGGTGGTCGCGAGGTAAAGGTGCGCGCTGATGTTGCTCGGATCGAGTTGTGCCGCCTTCTCGAAATGGCTAATGGCTTCGTCGTAATGATTGTTCTTGTAAGCCGCTACGCCAAGCTGGAGTTCTGATTCTGAGGTCTGACCTAAGGCAAGCGTGAAAGCGAAGAATAGGGACAGACCGAGGACTCTAGAGAGCTTCGACTTCATAAGCGCCCCTCTGGAAAACTACGACGCCCAAATTGTGCGCCCGTGAATGTTAGACACCGGATAAGCGGGTGTCGGGCTAGTGAACTAGCGATTCCGACTTCCCTGTCCGGAGTCTCCATGCCAGCCATGCGACACATGCCAGCATCCCGCACCAGCCCAGAATTCGCACCCCTGCCGCAATCTTCGTGTCGTAGTCGAGAACGCCGAGGCTTGAGAAGATTGCGTGAAAGTCGTGCTCGACGAAATCCGGGTCGCCTGTCGTAACCAAGGGCAGTTGCTGCGCCCGTGCGTCGGCCATGTAGGTCGCAGTGTAGAGCCAGTTTTCAAAGAAGAAGAACAGACAGAAGACGAACCCGGAGATCTGGCGCTGAGCAAAGAAGTATCCCGCCAGAAGAATCGGCACGAGCCACTGCAGCAGCGTGCCTCCCCACAGGCCGAGCGTCGGGCCAAACCAGCCGAACAGATTGTGGCCGCCTTCGTGCACCACCAGGTTGGCACTGTCGATGAACAGAAATCCGCCGTGCGCAGAGAAGGCATAAGCGAGAAAAGCTGAATAAAACACCAGCCACACAAACGCCGCCTCGCGAGAAACCGGCTTCCATGGTTCGTCCAGAATCGACTGCAGATATTCGATCATTGCTCAACTAGCCATAGTAGGCTTTGGAGCTCGACACGACAGGTTACGAACGTGTAGCACGTCGCCGGTC
>Ga0335070_10003720_pt1 | contig 17832 bp, 10 predicted proteins | sample Lox_Sample_13_FD_206722 | JGI IMG/M metagenome (GOLD analysis project Ga0335070, IMG submission 206722) | Soil microbial communities from Loxahatchee National Wildlife Refuge, Florida, United States - Lox_Sample_1.3 | ecosystem: Environmental > Terrestrial > Soil > Wetlands | place: USA...
CGCCCGCACCCGCGGGATCTCTTTGATGATCTCTTCCAGCCGGTCCAGCGCATTTTGTTGCTTGAGCTGGCTGGTAAGATTCGACATAACCCCGCCGGGAATTTGAGTGACCAGCATCCGGCAATCCACTCCACTGTACGGCGCTTCGAACTCGCTGTACAATGCCCTGACCGTCTTGGCTTCTTCCGCGGCCTCGGTGAGCTTGGCAAGGTCGCAGCCTGTTTCGTATCCGAACTCGTGAAGAGCGAAGACCAATGCCTCACTGCACGGATGGCCCGTGCCGCCCGCAAACGGACTGAGCACTGTGTCGATCATCTCCGCGCCGGCTTCTACCGCCTTCAGGGCAGACATCATTCCCATGCCGCAGTTGTCGTGGGTGTGAAGGTGTATGGGCACCTTGACAGCTTTGGTTAGCCGTGAGATCAGTTCATACGCCATATGCGGATCAATGAGGCCGGCCATATCTTTGATGGCTATCTGATCCACACCCTTGTCTTCCAATTGTCGGGCTTTGGAGACAAACGTATCAATGGTGTGAACGGGACTTATGGTATAGCAAAACGCTCCTTCGGAGACCTTGCCTACCTCTTTGATCGCTTTTATGACAGCTTCGTGGTTTCTGACATCATCCAAAGCGTCGAATATGCGGAAAACCTCTATTCCGTTACGGGCGGCCGCCTGCACGAACTTGAAGACCACATCATCAGGGAAATTGGTGTATGCGACCAGATTCTGCCCTCGGATTAGCATCATGCTCTTAACGTTGGGCATGGCCTCGTTAAGGACGCGTGCTCGCTCCCACGGGTCCTCCTGAAGGTATCGAACACAAACGTCGAATGTGGCGCCTCCCCACGTTTCAGCCCCATAAATCCCCGTGTCTGCGAGTTTTGTGGCCAGCTTAAGGAGATCTTCCAATTTGATCCGTGTTGCGACTTTGCTCTGCGAACCGTCTCGCAGAGTAATGTCAAATATCTTTATTCGCTTACGGCTACCTGGTTCCATGGTGTACTCCAAATCTTATTAATTTTAGAAGGGTTCCTCACACAGAGGAACAATAGCGCAGAATACGAGGGCTGGCACCGAGCTGACACGCGATGTCTTGATTATAGTCTATGTACCAGCCGTATACTAACTCACTTTTTTGCGGCCATCAACCGCTCTTCGAGTTGCACCACCTCCCGTTGCAGAGCATCTGGCAGCCTACTGCCGAATTGACTGAAATGCTTTTTGATCAGAGGGACTTCAGCCAGCCATGCGTCAATATCTACCTTGAGCAGTTCGTCGAGGGCCTCAGGAGCCAAATAAATATTGGACAAGTCCAGAGCGCCAGGGGCCGGAAGTCGCCCGATAGGGGTATCTTTCGCTTTGCCGGTGCCGTTGACGCGTTCGAAAACCCATTTTAGCACACGGCTGTTCTCGCCGTAGCCGGGCCAGAGGAACTTACCGTTGGAATCCTGCCGGAACCAATTCACGTAGAAGATCTTCGGCAGCTTGTCCGGTTCGGTGGCCGCGCCTATTTTCAGCCAGTGGGCGAAATAATCACCCATATGGTAACCGCAAAACGGCAGCATGGCCATGGGGTCTCGACGGAGTTGACCGACCTTTCCGGCTGCAGCGGCAGTGGTTTCGCTGCTGGCGATTGCCCCAAGGAACGTGCCGTGCTGCCAGTTAAAAGCTTCGGTCACCAAAGGAATCACGGATGCCCGTCGACCGCCGAAAAGAATAGCGTGAATAGGTACGCCGTTTGGGTCTTCCCATTCAGGCGCAATCACCGGGCACTGACGTGCCGGGGTCGTGAAGCGGGAATTGGGGTGCGCTGCTTTGCGACCACACCCCGGCGTCCAGGGGCGCCGCAGCCAGTCCATCAATTCCGGCGGTTCCTCGTCGGTCATTCCCTCCCACCAAATGTCACCTTCGGGGGTTATCGCACAGTTGGTGAAGATCGAGTTCTTGGCCGCTGTCAGCATGGCATTGGCATTGGATTTCATGCTGGTGCCGGGCGCCACGCCGAAGAAACCGGCCTCGGGATTGATGGCGTAGAGCCGTCCGTCGGAACCGAACTTCATCCATGCTATGTCGTCACCGACCGTCTCAGCCTTCCAGCCGGGCATAGAGGGAACAAGCATGGCAAGGTTGGTCTTACCACAAGCGGAAGGAAACGCTCCGGTGATGTACCTGGCCTCTCCTTCAGGGCTGGTTAATTTCAATATCAACATATGCTCGGCCATCCACCCTTCGTCGCGGGCCTGGACCGACGCGATGCGAAGCGAATGGCATTTCTTTCCCAAAAGGGCATTGCCTCCATAGCCAGAGCCGAAAGACCAGATCTCCCGTGTTTCGGGGAAATGGCAGATATACTTATGCTCTCCGTTACACGGCCATGGCGAGTCAGGACCCGTTTCATCCAGGGATGCTCCCACCGAGTGAAGCCCCTTGACAAACTCGCCGTCCTCGCCGAGCACATCGAGCACCTTGGTACCCATTCGGGTCATGATATGCATATTTGCCACAACGTACGGCGAGTCGGTCAGCTCGACGCCGATATTAGCTATCCGTGAGCCCACCGGTCCCATGCTGTACGGGATCACGTACATTGTCCGGCCCCGCATCGAGCCGTCGAAAAAAGACGAAAGCTTGGCCTTCATCTCATCGGGGTCCGCCCAGTTATTGGTTGGGCCTGCATCTTCCTTCTTCTTGGGGCACACGAAGGTCCGGTCCTCGACACGAGCCACGTCAGCGGGGTGTGATCGCACATAAACGCTGTTGGGCCGTTTGGACTCATCCATCCACATCGCGGTGCCTGCATGCACCATCAGCCGCAACATCAATTGGTATTCCTCAACGGACCCATCGCACCAGTGAATTCGATCCGGTCGGCACAAACCGGCAACTTGTTGGACCCACTCTGCAAGTTTCTTGTGTTTTATCATAGTAACTCCTTATCTGTGAGCAGAGTTCATGTCAGAGGTTCGCGACGGTCCTTCATGTGGAAACACCACCCTCTTCCTTCTCGGGAAGAGGGCCGTACAAGGATGCAGTCACGACTTCTTCAGTTGGTAATCCAGTTAACGGGTCGTTCCAAATCTTATTCTGTGAGAAAGCCCTCCGTCAGATATCATAGGCTTTTGTCATAGGCCTTTGTCGCCATCTTGGCATGAGCGGCTGCCAAGCGCGCGATGGGCACTCTTGGGCCGGAGCACGAAACATAGTCAAGCCCCACCTGATCGCACAATTGGATCGAGGCTGGATCGCCGCCGTGCTCGCCGCAAATACCTATTTTCAGATCCTTCCGGGCTTTTCTGCCCTTGTCCACTCCGATTTTCATTAGAGCTCCGACCCCATTCACATCCAAAGACTCAAACGGGTTCTTCGGAACCAGGCCGTTCTCTTGATAGAAAGGCAGGAACTTGTTCTCAGCATCTTCTCGACTGAACGAGAAGGTGGCCTGGGTGAGGTCGTTGGTGCCGAACGAGAAGAATTCGGCCACAGTGGCCAGCTCATCGGCAGTTACACAAGCGCGAACCACCTCGATCATGGTGCCATACTTGAATTTCAGAGTGACTTTGTATTTGGCTTCAATCTCTTTCTGTAGTTCATCCACGTACTTTTTCACCCACTTCAATTCAGTAACCGAGGCGACCTGGGGCACCATGATTTCCGGATGCACATTTTTGGCGCCTTCCTTCAAGCATTCGGCTGTTGCTTCAAGAATGCCCCTTATCTGCATTGTGTAGATTTGCGGTAAGGTGATGCCGAGCCGCACGCCTCGATGTCCTAACATCGGGTTTGTCTCTCGCAGGGCACGAGCCCTTTGGAGCATCAATTCCCTTTTGGCGATCGCTTCGTCGACCACGCTAATATCCAGTTTCGCCAACCTTATCTGCAATCCTTCAGGTTTTTTGAGGTAGCCGGAGAGGATGGCAGGATCGACTAGTTTCAGGCTTTCCAAGGTCCCCTGGGTAGCACTGACGGTTTCTCTAAGCTCGCGGAGCTCCTTGAGTTGCTGTTCTATTTCACTTTCCAGAGGCAGAAACTCATGCATCGGCGGATCTAATAATCGAATCGTCACCGGGTAAGGCGCCATGGCTTTCAGAATACCTTTGAAATCCGAGCGCTGGATTGGGAGCAAGCGATTCAGTGCTTCCTGTCGCTTCTCGGGGGTATCCGCCAATATCATATCCACCACTATGGGCAGGCGGTCCGGTGCGTTGAACATGCGCTCAGTTCTGCAAAGACCGATACCGGTTGCGCCATACTCTCGAGCCTTCTTGGCGGCATCCGGTGTGTCCGCATTGGCAAAGACGCCCAACCTTGCCTTTTCATCCGCCCAGCTGAGGAGAGTATTCAACTCGCGGCTGAACGTCGGCTCTACCGTAGGAATCTCTCCCAGATAGACATAGCCGGTGCCCCCGTCGATAGTAATTACATCACCTTCATGAATGATCTTGTCACCGATCTGGGCTTGTCGATGGGCAACGTCTACAGATATGCCTTCTGCGCCGGCTACGCAGGGTTTGCCCATTCCTCGAGCAACCACGGCAGCGTGGGAGGTCTTGCCGCCGCGGCTGGTCAATATGCCCTGAGAAGCGAAGAATCCGTGTATATCCTCGGGCTTGGTTTCTTCTCGAACCAGGATGACTTTCTCTCCCGATCTTCCCACTGTTTCCGCTCGATCTGCATCAAAAACACATTTGCCCGAAGCCGCGCCCGGTGATGCAGGTAGACCTTGCGCCAGCGGTTCGGCCTTGAACTTGGGGTCCAAACACGGGAAAAGGAGCTGCTCCAGATGCGCCGGATTAATCCTGAGAAGCGCCTCCTCCTTGGTCAGCAGACCCTGTTTGACCATTTCAACAGAGGTGCGGACCATTGATGTGGCATTCATCTTTCCGTTGCGTGTCTGGAGGCAGTAGAGAGTACCCTTCTCAATTGTGAATTCGAAATCCTGTATCTCTCGATAGTGGTTTTCCAGTTTGTCCCGAAGGCTTTCAAGCTGGCGATAAATTTTCGGCATTTCCTTCCCCATGGCCTGAATCGGCTTTGGGGTCCTTATACCTGCCACGACATCTTCTCCCTGGGCATTGACCAGGTACTCTCCGAACATTTTATTTTCGCCTGTAGCCGGGTCACGTGTGAAGCCGACTCCTGTGGCGCTGTCGTTACCCATATTTCCGAAGACCATGGCGACGATATTGCATGCGGTACCATTGGCCTGGTCAAGGGTTATCTTGAACTCGCGACGGTAATCGACCGCTCTCTTTCCCATCCAGGACCCAAAGACCGCTTTCACGGCCGTGGCTAACTGTTCCCAGACATCTTCGGGAAATGGTTTCGATTTTTGTTCTTTAACGACCTCCAAGAAACCTTTGGCGATCTCTTTAAGGTCAGAGGATTTCAAATCAACGTCGGACTTGGCTTTGGCGCGGTGCTTTGCGGCCTCAAGCACTTTATCAAAAGGTTCGTCCGATATACCCATTGCGACTTTGCCAAAAAGCTGAACAAATCTGCGATAGGCATCGTAGCCGAATCTCTCGTTACCTGTCTGTTTGATGAGTCCTGGGAGAGTTTTGCTATTCAAGCCTAGGTTCAAAATAGTGTCCATCATACCCGGCATTGATAAAGCAGACCCCGAACGGACCGATACCAACAGCGGATTGTTAGGATCACCGAATCCTTTACCGGTGGCCTTCTCCATTTTCTTGATTTGTACCTTCACCTCATCCATAAGCCCCTTCGGCAGGTTACCATCCGGTGATTCCAGGTAGGCGAGGCATGCTTCCGTGCTGATCACAAAGCCTGGCGGAACATTCAACCCTATCTGCGTCATTTCGCAGAGATTTGCGCCCTTGCCCCCGAGCAGCTTCTTGTTTTTTCCATCCCCTTCACGAAACGAAAAGACATATTTGTTTCCCATGTTACGCCTCCATAATACGTTAGGTGAATTATCTATTCCGGCAACTCATGCCACAGTTAAACGTCGACTATTAAGAAGCACTTCAATGAAGCGCAGTCCATTATCCGCCTTTCGAGTGATTGAGTATCGTGATTTCCTTGAACTCAGTGCAGTATTGTCGGTCGTGGGGGCTTTTGGGCCTTTGTAGCTAAGATAGACTCTTGCCACGATAACAACCGAGGCCGCGCCAATCGCCTCAAGAATATATAAGGCAATATCGGAAACCTTTAATATGCTTGCCACAAAGGGATCGGTGAAGATCATTTCAGCGGCAACTTTCCCGAGCAGCGCCGCCCCCAGATAAACGATGATCGGATACTTGTCCATCAGCCTAGCCAGCCACGTGCTGCCAAAGACGACCAGCGGAATGCTCATGATCAAACCGAAAAGGAGAAGGAACAAATTTCCCTTGGACGCTGCGGCCAGAGCAAGAACGTTATCTGTGGACATAGTGACATCCGCGACCAAAATCATCCAGATCGCATGCCAGATGGTCGCTCCTCGCTTGGTTGTTTCCTTGGCCTCAACGTCTTCGATCAAAAGCTTGACGGCAATCCAGAAGATCAGCGCTCCGCCGATAAATTTTATGCCGACTATCCTGAGCATCTGCGCCGCGAAAATAGTCAAGACAATGCGTAAGGCAACGGCTAGGCCCGTCCCGAAGGCCAGGCCGATAAAGCGTTTTTCCTTTGGCAACAAGTTGACGGCCATTGCTATGACCACAGCGTTGTCACCGGACAGCACGAGATTTATAAGGATTACCGAAAGAACCCCAACGCACAAATCCCAACCCAGAGCAGGACAACTCAATGCGGACCAATCCATCTTACTGCTCCTAAATATCTCCGCAGCGTGGACTTTTGAGTTAATGGGAATGGAAAGTAGCGCGGCGAGATCGCAGCAATCTTCCCCATTATAAATCTTGAGCGAATTATGCCGGAGTGCGGCAAGCCGGTCAAGGGAAAATGTTAATTTGTTCATCTATCTGATGAAATCATAAGGTGAGCAAAAATGCGATGTTAACGATATTGGTCGTTATTGCAATAAGTTATGTCGCATATGGAGCATGTGCCGAATGCCTGCGTATTCATGATTATGAATCTCTGCAATAGTCGGTTTTGTTCTTTATTTCGCGGCCGAGTCGTCGAAGCACGGAAGAGTTATCCTCTGTCATCGCTTGGGACTCCGGATGTGAGCAGGCCGTCCAGGCAGTCTTCACCGCTTACCGTAATCGAATCCGGAAAAATAAATAATAGTTATAATACACTGAATTAATGCGGTTTTTGCAAGCTATGATTGCAGCCCAGAGAGCCGCAACTTGCGGACATCTTAACGATAGGTCTGAAATATGTTAACTTAACAGTTTATGACACTGTTGACTTGAGTCAAGGCTCCATTTGCTCGTTTTCAAGCTCCAGTTGCTATGACCCGCACTGAACCCCCGCGGCAATAATCACATGGCAAGTGCTTGACGTCTCGGGCCGAAGAAAGGAACTGGGTACTACACTAATCCCGCCTTGTAATGATGAACAAAATCCACATGCAAGCAAAAGATAAGTTGGATCTTTCCAACAAAAATTTTCTGGACGTTCTGGTCGATTATCGAGTTCTCCTGACAACCGTGGTGGTTCTCGTCAGTGTCGTCCTGGCCATGTTTGTATCGGGTCTAAAGACGGACCCAACGTTGAAATCGGGCGTAGATTCAACCTGTGCAGCATATCTACTGCATCAAAAATTTATGGATATTTTTGGTAATGATGAATTCATCCTCGCGGCTGCCAAATCCGAACAAGGCGTGGGAGATCCCGAGTTTCTCAAAGCCCTGGATACGATAACCCGCAGCGTGACACAGTTGGACAACATAGCGGAAGTGGTCAGCCTGACTAATCTACGAATATTTCAAAATAAAGGGAAGGTGTTCGGAAATTATCCGGTTGTCCGTACCGCGAGCAAAGACCTTTCTCTACCGGAAACCGGGCAGTTGGAGACCATGAAAAGAGCCTTGCCCATAATGGATTTGCTCGTGTCGCCGGACCTGAAGACCGCTGGTGTGCTCATTCGCATTCAGGAGGAGTGCAGATTCGATCCGGCTAAGATCAAGAAGCTTGCCTCGGAAATAGAGAGCATCGTCACGAAAGACTTGCCCCAAGGCACGGAGCATCGGATCATCGGCGCGGCACTGCTCAGGCAAGCCATTGTCCGGTACAATATTCAGACGGGCATTATCTTCGGCTTTTTGTGCATGCTTATCGGCACTGTAGTTTCAGTCTACGTGTTTAAAAGCGCCAGAGTGACCGCGGTGACCAATGTGATTCTTGGAACGTGCGTGTTATGGGTGCTTGGCCTGATGTCGTTGATGGGCATACCGCTTAATTCCACCACAGCGCTGTCCTTTGGATTTATTCCTATCACCTCTCTAGAGATCGTCATACACATGGTGGTGCGGTACCACCAGTTTCATCAGAGTGCAAAAGAGAAAGTTGCCGCCTTGAAGCAGACCGTCAGATGGCTTGCCCGGCCCTGTCTGGTTTGTTCGGCTACTACAGCCATCGGGTTCGGCACTTTAATGGTCAGTTCCATTCCCATGGTGCGGCAGCTTGGCTTCATCATGTCTGTGGGAATTATTATTTCGTATTTTTTGGCCATGGTTCTGACACCCGCATTCTTCTCCTGGATGAAATCTCTGGATACACCCGAGGAATCGGGCCTTCTGATAGATTGGCTGGATAACATACTGAAAAAAATAGAAAACGCTATCTTCAGCCATCCCCGAGTCTTTATCGCTGTGGGACTTACGATCACGGCGCTCCTTTTTGCAGGGGCCCCGCTCATTCGCAGTGACACCCAAATCTTGCGCATGCTCAACGACTCGACTCCTGAAGTAAAAGATCTCCAGTTCGTGGAGACTAACCTTGCGGCCGTGAATTCTGTGGAGCTGATGATTCATGCCGATGATAGCGCCTTTAAGAAGGCATCGATGTGGAAGAAGGTCTCGGAATTGGAGCAGCGACTAAAAGAAATACCCGAAGTGGTATCTGTGGATTCGTTTCTGCCGCTGCTGGAATACTTGAAAAATCTCGTGGGGCAGCCGGGTGGTCCGGAGGAACTTTTCACCAAGCCGGACCTTATACCTCAGCTCTTTGTTTTAACTTCCTTAAGCCCTGAAGGTAACCGGCTCACGAGAAGATATGTCAGTTCAGATTTTGATCAGCTTCACGTTTCGGTGCGGATCAAGAATTCGGCTAGCGTGCCCATCGGAAATACCATCGAAAAAATTCGCTCCGCATCCGATTCCGTCATGAGCGGCGTAGCGCAAAGCGCTGTGACGGGCGATCTGGCCGTCGTGGCGGAGCAAGCGGCAGATCTTATTAATGATCAAATTCGCTCCATGTTCCTCGCAGCAATCATTATTGCTATTGTAATGATCATCCAGATGGGCTCAGTAACGGTCGGGCTGATAAGTTTGATTCCAAACATCCCACCTGTGGCGGCAGTCTTCGGGATCATGGGGTGGTTCGGGATTTCTCTTGACAGCATAACAGTCTTCGCTGCGACAGTGGCGATAGGTCTGGCCGTGGACAACACCATCCATTATCTGACACAGTTGAAACGTGAAATCGAATTTAATCCGAGCCAGAGCATGCAGCCATGCGTGCGCCAGGCTTACCGGCTTACCGCTAAACAGATCTCCTCATGGTCCGTTGTTACGCTTTTTGGTTTCCTGGCCCTTGCCGTATCACCATTTCGACCTGTAGTCTGTTTTGGGATCCTGGGTTGCTCTTCCATATTGTTAGGATTGTTCGGAGACCTGATTTTCCTTCAGTCACTGATTTTATCATCTTCGGTTATCCGCAGAGGAATAATGAAGCTTATCGACAAACGATTGCCGGCCGGAAACGATGCCTGAAGCGCGGACCGGGATTGCCGGTCGTCCGCCTGAACCGCGAGCTGCCGGTCCCATTCCAGGAACGGAGGGGAACACGAGATGGGTCCGGTCCGGATGCGTGGCCGGACATCTCGCGTCACTGCGCAGACGATCATTTTTGCCGCTGGGACCCACTTGGTTCCCGTGCAGTTTTCGGGTTAATTCGGACTAGCTCTCAAAAGGACTTGCCCATTGACGAAACTTTTGTGAAAATCCAGGAGAGTGAACGGTTGCATGTTCCATTTCGCGCGATGAGTTAAGAGGTATGGAGTTTCTATACTTCTGGACGGAGGCGATTTATGTACGCCGACATGTCTCCTTCCCCCCTGTCTTCCAAATCTCACTCTGATCAGCCCTTGAATTGGGCTGAGCCTTCTCTCCCGGCATCTCGGATATTTTTCGAATGGCTCAGCGTGAGGCGGTGTGGGATCATTGAAGAGTGGGTTGACAGGCTCGCTGTGCTCTCACCTTCTTATCTACGGCGCCCCCGTGAAGAACTCGTTGGTACGGTCTCGGAAGCTTTTGAGGCAAACCTGGAAGTCCTTGTCTTCGGTAAGCTCGACAGAATGGAGCGGTTCATAGACTTCATCACTCAAAAACGGTTGGAAGCAGGGTTCTCCCTATCTGACGTGCAAAAGGCCTTCGAGTTGTTTAGGTCCATAGTGGTTTCTCGCCTCGGCGATGAGGAGAAGTCAGACCTATTGACGCAGTTTGTATCGCCGCTCAACGCATGCCTGTCATTCACGATCCACCGTTTTTCCGACCATTTCCAGCGTATGCACGAACGTTCGATTTGCGAGCACGCTGAAAACCTCGAGAACCAGATAGTCAAGCGGACAGAAGAACTGGCCGAGAGCGAACGGCGCTACAAGACATTAGTGGAGGAAATCAACGACGGGTACTTTGTGATTCAGGATGAACGAATCGTTTTCGCGAATGAAGCTTTTTCCCGTATGCATGGGACAACCCTGGAACAAGTGCGGGGACGGCCGTTTCTCCGGTTCGTGGCCCCTGAGTGTCGTGAGCTGGTGCTCTCCCGTTACCTGGATACCCTTGCACATCGACCGATGCATGGACCGTTGGAGTATACTCGCCTGGGTTGCCCGCGTGAAGAAGCGGCCACTGAGATTAAGGCGAGAGCGATAGATCTCGGCCAAGGGCCAGTTATATTAGGGATCTGCAGAGACATAAGTGAACGCGTGGCCATGGAATCCAAGGTCAGAGACCATGAACGGATGGCTTACGTTGGACACCTCACCGCGTCACTGTCGCACGAAATTAGAAATCCGTTGTCCGCTGTTAAGCTCAATTTGCAGATCCTAAGCAGAAAGCTGGAGCTGGATGGTTTTGACCGGAGGCGTATGGAGATTACATTGCATGAGGTTTCGCGCCTGGAGAGTATTCTCCGTCAGCTTCTTGACACAGCCCGACCATTGAATATCAAACTCCAACTGGTGGACCTTTCCGAACTCGCCCGCGGTTGCTCGGACTTGATGGAACCAAAGGCCACGGAGAAAGGACTGAAAATCATTCAGCAACATCCTCGGAATTTTCCCCTTTGCATGATGGATGGAGGAAGGTTGGAGCAAGCGGTGATTAACCTGCTGCTGAATGCCATCGAAGCGACACCCGAAGGCGGTATGATTGAAGTCTGGACTAAGGCAATGCGCATTACGAGCGGCTACTCCTTGGAACTCGGGGTTAGGGACAACGGCCCCGGGATTGACCCGGAACAAGTTCCCCATCTTTTCACCCCCTTCTACACCAGCAAGGCGCATGGAACAGGGCTGGGCCTATCTAACGTCAAACGCATAGTCGAGGCCCATTCAGGCAAGGTGGATGTGCGCACCCGCCAAGGAAGGGGAGCCACGTTCGTGCTGAGGTTTCAATGCCATGAAGATGGCGAGTAAAGTCCTGGTTATAGACGACGAGGCTTCCATCAGGGAGTCCGTTGAGATGTTCCTCAGAGAGAAAGGCGTTTCGGTTCATACCGCGGGCACCGGGGCCGAAGGCATGCAAGCTTGGCTCAAATACCAACCCCAGGTGATTATTCTGGACATCAGGTTACCCGACGTTTCCGGATTGGAAATACTCAAGCGGATCTCAGGACGTGACCCCGATGTGAAGGTGATAATGATCACCGCTTATCACGATATGGAAACTACAATCGAAGCTATGCGGCATGGGGCCTACGACTATATTCACAAACCTCTGGATGTTGATGAGCTGGATCGTGCCGTGACACGTAGCTTACACATGGCCGAGGCTTCGCTGTCCACTGCTCCTTTCGCGGCTGAGAACCATGAAGATTTACTGCGCCGACGCATCGTAGGTCGGAACTCAAAAATGAGGAGTGTCTTCAAGACCATAGGCTTGCTGTCACGCAACCGTGCCACAGTTCTCATAGAAGGAGAGACGGGGACCGGCAAAGAATTGATCGCCCGAGTAATCCACGAGTCCTCTGCAGGAAGTGACCAGCCGTTTGTCACCGTGGACTGCACCACATTGGTGGAAACCCTGCTGGAATCAGAACTTTTTGGTCATGAGCGAGGGGCTTTCACCGGCGCGCTGGAATCCAAGAAGGGTCGATTGGAACTCGCAGGAGAGGGTACCATATTCCTTGACGAAGTTGGAGATCTGCCGTTCCCACTACAGGCGAAACTGTTGCGCTTTCTCGAAAGCCGCGAGTTCACACCGGTGGGAGCAACACAGGCCCATCGCTCCGAGGCTCGCATCATTGCCGCCAGTAACAAGGGCCTGGATGAACTGGTTCAGCTCGGCCGTTTTCGGCACGATCTTCTTTTCAGGCTCAAGGTTATCACTATCCGTGTCCCGCCTTTGCGTGAACGCATGGACGATCTTCCTGAGTTAGTTCAATTTTTTGTCGCGAAAATCAATGGTGATTTGGGCACCTCGGTCTCTCGAATAGAGAACACGGCCCTTGAAAGGCTCAAAGATCACTCCTGGCCTGGCAATGTCAGAGAACTCAAGAACGTTTTGACCCAGGCAGTACTAGATTCCAGGGGAGGGATTCTGCTGCGAGATACCGTGGAGGCTGCTCTAGCGGGCTCTTCTGCCGAAGTGCCGGAAACGCATGATTTTCGCAGCCTGGACACTGTAGAAAAGGAACACATTCTCAAGATTATTGCGCAAACCAGTGGGAACCTGTCGGCAGCGGCGAAGATGTTGGGGTTGTCCAGACCTACGTTGCGGGAGCGCCTTAGACGATACGGCCTTCGATCATGAGTGAATGGTAACGTGACTGGTCAATTTCTTTCCGGCACTGGAAAAAATTCTTCGATCAACAATGTCGCCGACCGTGCATTCTAAGCGTGGAAGCCTACCTTTTTATTAAATATCTCAAGGACATAAAGAATCTTCTGGACCTGCGTTGATCTTGGCACGAATGCTGCTTCACGTATGAACCTGGAGCAGACATTGCTCAAGCACTTCGGTCACATCATTTTTTTCACCATTCAATAAACGAGATTATCCTGGCCACTGGGCATAAGACGATAAGCTGATTTCCAACGTCACTGGATGCGAGACGGTTTAGACGCAAGTCTCAAGAATGTCCTTTTCATTGGGGCGATTTTCCGTCTGACGTAACTTCTCAGGCTTCCGCGAGGGAGAAGTGAAATCGAGTGACAGAAATGGCTGAGAGTGAATCGCTAAAAGAGGTTCAAAAGGAACACATTCTTCGCGTCCTTCGCTCTACCCAGGGTGACATCGATCAGGCATGCCAGATTTTGGGCATTTCCACCGGTTCTCTACGCCGCAAAGTTAAAGAGTTGAGAATTTCCATCAAGGCCTCGGAGGCGAAAGAAAGCGATATTCAGCAGAAAACGTGACCGCATGAGACCTTCCGGGCGCAAGCAGCCGGTTCGCAGTTCGGTCTTGCGCCTGCGGACATGACGACGCAGTCAGAATATCGCCCGTGAGTTCCTGCTGGTTTAGAGCGGGCGACCATATCCGGGAAAAGGAGTTAAGCGATGGAATGTAAGGCGAAGATCCTAACTACGGTAGTGACAGTCCTGATGATCTGGCTCCTAACACTTGCTCCGGCCCAGGCCCAAAAGCCGATTGTTGTAGGGGCTCCATTGGCGACTGCATTCCTTTACGGGTGGGACGCGGAGAGAGGGATGCAGCTGGCAATCGAGGAAATCAACGCCGCCGGAGGAGTCAAAGTGGGCAACGAGAAACGCCCGTTCCGGCTTGAAGTTATCGATACCCGAGACCTCGAGCCCGGAGTGCCTACCAGTGATGCGCTCCTGGCACTGGAAAAGCTCATCCTGGAAAAGAAGGCGGATTTCATAGTGGGAGGGCCAGTGCGCTCGGAAGCGGCCCTGGCGGCCATGCCTCTTCTCGCCAAGCACAAAAAGATTTCAATTTTGACAACAGGTTCGCTGACGCCCAAATATTCGGAAACGGTTGCCGGAAACCCGGATAAATTCAAATACTGTTTCCGAATTTCGGGTGAATCAAAATGGATGGTAATGGGCGAGTTGGTTCCGTGTCTCGAACACATCGGCAAGAAGTTCGATCTCAATAGGCTCATGATAATGATTCAGGACGTGGCTCACGCCAGGGCAGGCGGAGCTATCCTTTCCAAGGTGATGGCCCAGAAGGGCTGGACCGTGCTGGGTGAACCGGTGGTCTACCCGACAGGGACCACGGATTTTTCCATGGGACTGTTGGAGGCCAAGAAGCAGAAGGCCCAAGTGATGATCATCTGGATGGATATGCCTGAGACGGCGATTCTGCTCAAACAGTGGTATGATATGAAAGTGCCTGCGCTTCCTTTCGGCACTATCATTGCCGCCGCTGAGCAACCCGGTTTCTGGAAGGCCACTGACGGCAAAGGCGAGTACTGTCTGGCGAATGTGGTCAATGCGGGCAACGCTCCCAGCAATGCTACTCCACTGACGATGAAATTTGTCGATGCTTACAAGAAGAAGTTCGGACTGGAGCCTGAAGGGTATGGCACGTCTTCAAGTTACCAGGCCATTTATACGTTGAAGGATGCCATCGAGCGAGCAGGCACACTGGATTCAGACAAGGTCGTCGCGGCCCTGAAAACGACTGACATGGAGGGCGTTTACGGCCGTATCCGCTTTGATCCCAAAAGCAATCAGGTCATCCCGAGCCTGGATCCGAAAGAAGGATCAGTTGGCACGATCTTCCAGTGGCAGGCTGAAAAACGGGTTGTGGTTTTTCCAGCGAAAATCGCAGTGGGTGACATTCTGCTGCCCCCTTGGATGAAGAAATAATATGGGCGCGGTCGTGTTTGTTGTTGGGCCGAAGGGGAAACCTGGTTTCCCCTTCGGTAATTCCCCAAAGGACTGCCGCGGTTCTCACACGAGATTTGTCTCGTACAATGCGTTCTACATCTCCTGTGGACCGTTGAATTACCGTACCGAACGATACTGCTGTACGTGAGAAACCATGATAGGGGCCCCTCGATGGACATAATCATTTACGGTGTTGTCAACAGCGTTACCCTGGCTCTTATGGCTCTGGGCTTCACGCTGGTCTACGGCGTCAGCCGTCTGCCCAACTTTGCACATGGCGCTTTATATGTGCTGGCCGGTTATATTGCCTGGCTTCTATTGAACAACGTCGGTCTCAGCTACCCGTTAGCGATAGTAGCATCATTGGTGGTGGTGGGACTCATCGGCGCGGCCATGTATCAATTCATCCTGGTCCGCGTACGTGGCATGCCGATATCAGAGATAATAGCATCGTACGCCATTGGGCTTGCCATACTGGAAGGACTCCGTTGGGGAGGGCTCAAGGGTGCTACCTTTACTTTGCCTCCATTCATAGAAGGAAGCGTGGAACTGTTAGGGGTTTCCGTCGATTACCAGAGGCTCATTGTGGTAGGCGCGGGAGTGGTTTTGGTATGCGGTCTATGGCTGTTTGTGAGTGTAACCAGGCTGGGCCTAGCCCTGAAAGGGATGGCACAAGATGAAAGGGCTGCCTTGACTCTGGGCATTGATTCGGACTTTATGGCCGTAGTCGCCATGGCAATCGGCTCGATTTTGGCCGGTGCAGCAGCCCTCGTGCTTCTCCCGCTCGGGAACATAGTGATTGAGGCCGGCTATAACGTGCTGATAATGGCAGTGGCAGTTTGCATTGTAGGGGGTCTTGGAAGCTGGACGGGAGCAGTGATGGCCGCATTCATAATAGGCTTCGCGCAGATCCTGACAGTGGTCTATTTTGGCGCCCACTTCCAGGTCGTGGTGGCGCTCCTGGCGATAATTGTCACTCTGATTGCAAAGCCCAGCGGCTTGTTCGGCATGCAAAAGGAACTGGAGGAAAGGGTCTAAGATGGCCGAGTCAAGAGAAGAACTACGCAAAGAAAGATTGGATCGGGGCATTAAGGTGCGCACCGACGGGGTGTATGCAATCTCGTCCTGGGCGGAGATAAGTTACCTGTTGGCCCCACGCCTCATATTTATACTCGGCTTGCTGGCCCTACCGATTGTGCTGACGCCATTCCCTTATTGGCAGCGAGTAATCTCCATTATATGCATTTACGCCCTTCTCGCCATAAGCTTCGATTTCCTCGCGAACTACGTGGGCTTGGTGTCGCTTGGCGGTGGCTTTTACATCGGAGTGGGCGCCTATGCCGCAGCACTCTTGAACACAAAATTGGGATTACCGCTCTTGTTGACTATTCCTATTGCGACTTTCGTGGGAGCAGGTATCTGCACTCTGCTTCTATTGCCTTGTCTGCCTCTAAGAGGGGTGTACTTTGCCATTGTCAGCCTTATGTATCCGCTGCTGGCTGCACGCGTAATAGAGGCGCTGGACATCTTCGGCGGCACGGACGGGATTATCGGAGTGGATGGATTTTCCAGCGGCACGGTAGAACGGTACCTGCTGGTCGCAAGTGTGCTTGTAATCGTTTTCGGCCTTCGTCGGATGGTGAGGGAGGACGTGGGCCTGGTCTTTCGGGGTGTTAAAGATAATGACCAGGCCGTGAGGGCCTCGGCCATCAATATCACCACATACAAGGCATTCGGTGTCTATATCTCTTCCGCCCTAGGATGTTTGGGTGGGGCCGTTCTGACTCACATCTACATGTGGGCCGGAATTTCGCAATTCGCCCTGGATTTTTCAATTATCCCCATAGCTGCGACAGTTGTGGGCGGAGGAGGGACTCTCATAGGTCCTGTCTTGGGTTGCCTTATCCTGGTTCCTATATCTGAGCTCCTGCGCGACTTTGGCACGTTGCGCATTGCGGTTTACGCAATAATCCTCATGGCGTTCGTCGCCTTCAAGAGTGAAGGGATCATGATTTACGGCACGAGAAAATATCAGCAGTTCGAAAGATGGGTTAAAATCTAGGTTGTAAGGTCAGATTTTAGAACAAAATCTACGGCAGGTGAGGAAGAATGTCTCCTAATTCCGAAGAAAGCGCAAGCCCACAGCCGATACTCTCCACCGAGAACATCAGCAAAGCCTTCGGCGGAGTGATGGCCCTGGCGAGTGTAGATCTTGAAGTCTTCCCGGGCGAGATCGTGGGAATTATAGGTCCCAACGGGTCCGGCAAGACCACATTGGTCAATGCCATCACAGGCTTCATAAAAGCTGACACCGGCAAGGTCATGTTTAAGGGCCGCGATATAACCAATTGGGAAGCCCACAAGATCGCAGACGAAGGACTGACACGGACCTTCCAGGTCATGAGACCATATTATAGCCTTCCGGCTTTCAAGAATTTGATCGTGCCGTTGTTCTCGCCTCGGGCGCGGCGCACGGGTGGCTGGCGGGGAGGCGGAAAGATGGGTGACCGCGACACTGTTGCTGTGGACATCCTGGAAGAGATAGGTTTCGAGCGAGACTCATATGTGCCTTACAAGATGGCGTCCACACTGCCCACGGGTTATCTGAAGCGATTGGAGTTGGCCCGTTGCCTGGCCCTAAGGCCGGACGTCATCATATGTGATGA
>Ga0335070_10003721_pt1 | contig 17829 bp, 19 predicted proteins | sample Lox_Sample_13_FD_206722 | JGI IMG/M metagenome (GOLD analysis project Ga0335070, IMG submission 206722) | Soil microbial communities from Loxahatchee National Wildlife Refuge, Florida, United States - Lox_Sample_1.3 | ecosystem: Environmental > Terrestrial > Soil > Wetlands | place: USA...
CAGCACTCCCTGTCCTTGTTGGCGAGTATGCGGTCATGGTCCCTGGCGCGAGAAAACCGGTGAACAGATGGCCAGCCCTGAGGTTTGGAGAGCTGGCGTCACGGTTACCCATGAGGACCCTGGTGTTGGGAAGCCGTGGCGACAGAATGCTCGCAGAAGAGGTGGTGAGGGCATCACAGGGCAAAGCAGAGTCCATTGCCGGGAAGACTGATATAAGGGGATTGATTCAGCTAATCAAAGGTGCCAGGTTTATGGTGAGCAATGACACAGGTCCCATGCACATTGCTGCGGCCTTCGGCATCCCTGTCTTTGCCCTCTTCGGACCTGCAAATCCGATGAGGACAGGGCCCTACGGGAAGGGCCATACCATAATTCGTAAGGACATTTCCTGTGCTCCCTGTTACAGGAAGACTTGCAAAAACCCCCGATGTCTCGATATGATAACCACAGGGGAGGTTGCTGAAATTATAAGCAATTTTCTGAGGAGGAATAACGACACATGAAGAAAATCTATGCTTTTTTTGTCATCGGGATGGTGCTCTTTTCTGCCAACGCATTTGGATCTTCCGCAATCCATTGGTTCTCCCTCAAGGAAGGCACAGAGAAGTCAAAGGCCGAGAAAAAACCCATGATCGTGGATTTCTTTTACGGGAAGGGATGTCCCAGGTGCGAGGCGCTTCAAAAGGGGGTATACGATAATCCCACTATCGCCAAAAAGATCAATGACGAATTCGTTCCCATAAGGGTTGATCTTACGAAAAAGCTTACTGAGGAAGAGGAAAAACTGGGCAACAAATACGACTTTAAGAACGACTGCCTGCTCCTCTTTATGGATTATCAAGGCAATGTGATGAAAGACCCATCGGGCAAGAGGCTCTGTTTTGCCGACACGGTCGAGCCTGAATGGTTTGTTCAGTATCTGGATATGGTGAAGAAGCAGCAAAAATAACTTCTTTGTGCTTGTCACTGCCTTGCTAAAACTTGTATTTCAGCTTAATTCTCTATAAATATTTCTTATCAGGAGGGCCAGCCTTTTGCCTTTACTTTGAGAGACACGGTGTGGTATAAATTGCAAAAGTCTGCTCTTGTCGATGACGGATCGTCCTTGAAACGGATAGTGAGAGCATTTCCCGTCCCGATGTATCGGGACTGCGGGGTTCTTCATAAACCGAACGCACAGGAGGTAATCATATGAAGCTCGGTATCCTTGTGAATACCAACAGGCATCTTAAGGATGTGGTTGGGTTAACAAAGGCAGCCATTGCGAAGGGACATGAGGTGATGCTCTTCAATATGGATGATGGCACAAAACTTCTTGGCACCCCTGAATTCAAGGAGTTATGCGGCACAAAGGGTGTTATCATGAGTTTTTGTGATCACAGCGCAAAACACATCGGTATCACCACAGAGGGCCTTCCCCAGGAGATCGTCTGCGGCAGCCAGTATAACAATGCGGTGATGATGCACGATGCGGAAAGGGTGATTGTCCTCTGAGCACCCTGCACGACGCAATGGATCATATACCAACAAAGGGGGAATGAACATGAAGATTCTGCATATATTGAACGACGGGCCGAGCCCATTATCCACCAAGATCACAGGTGCTCAGTCCAGGGACCATGAGGTCAAGATTGTTGATCTCTCCAGGAAAGAGATGTCATATGAGGCGATCATCGATGCAATCGTTTCGAGCGACAAGGTGATCTCCTGGTAAGGGAGGTGGCTGAGGGACAGGTGTCTTTCGGCCGCAGGGTTGTAATGGGCAATAACATTTACCATAAGGAGGGGGCGAGATGAGAAAGGCTGGAACAATTCTTATCGGAATGGTTCTCGCCATAGCACTGGTGGTCCCTGTCTCTGCAGCGGACGATATGGCAAAGAAATTAAACGAAGTGCTGATGAAGGGTCCTGCAGAAGGCCACTGGCAAGTGAAGGCTGATGATGTAGACGCATGGATAAAGGCGAAAAAGACTGATTTTCTGGTAGTGGATGTGAGACCCAACCCACCGGGTCAGCAGGGCGGCCGTATCCCCGGATCCATATATATCCCCTATAACGAAATACTGAAACCCGAAAACCTCAAGAAGCTCCCGAAGGACAAAAAGTTAATCCTTGTGTGCGTCACAGGACAGACACAGAACCTTCCTGTAGTGGCCTTGAGGGTGCTCGGCTATGACGCCCGCACCATGTCGTTCGGCCATGCTGCATGGATCAAAGATTATCTTGGTGCCCAGTTAATGCAGCAGGCCATACAGAATGCTGCAACGAAGAACTTTCCCCTTGAAAAATAACTCACACTGCATTTCAGGAGGCACCTCAGTGTGCCTCCTGAAAACCCATGGCACGCATAGTATAGCCACTGGTGTCAGCTTCTCCTGGCAAAATTCCTTTTAACCGGCAAACAGCTTATACGTTATTTCCTCCCTGTAGTTTCTGTGTTGCATTTATTTGAAATCTGATTATACTTTTATTAAACAAATGACGCGAAAGGGGTAGGAAATACAATAGGGATTTGGTGTGAACGAAGCATTCTTTTTTAATCATCATATAATCAATTCGAAGTAAGGAGGTCATTATCATGAGAAAGGCGGCAGAGAGCGTGCACAGGAAGGTGGTGGTATGTTCACTTATCGTCGTGATGTTTTTCATTGCGGTCAATTGTGTATACAGCGCCCAGTACGCAAATCCTTTCCTTTTGGCAGACGTAACAATGGTTGAGGACACCAAGGGAAGGACTGACTGGGTGATGATTGATTGCCGCGATGAAAAGGCCTATGCGGCAGGCCACATTCCCGGAGCAATAAGCCTGGGAGGGGCGTGCGGCAAGGTACTCAGGGACCCCACATTTAGGGCAAAGAAGACAGAAGACCTGGAGAAAATGTTGGGGAATGCAGGAGTGAGCGCGGACAAACATGTGATCCTCTATGCCGATGCGAAGCTCATTACCAGTGCTTCGGTTGCGTTCTGGATTCTGGAATACCTTGGTCATGACAAGGTGCATTTCCTTAATGGCGGAATAGAGGCATGGGAGGAGGCGGGAAAACCCCTTGATAAGGCTGAAAAGAAACTTCCCCCGGCCACCTTTAAGGCGAACGTTATGAAAGAGAGGATTGCGACAAGCGAGGAAATGGCAGAGATAGGAAAGGGTGAGCTGAAGGGTGAGAACGTGATCGATTCCAGGACAGAGAATGAGCATAAGGGCGCGGATATAAGGGCGCTAAGAGGGGGATACATCCCTAACACCACTCTCAATGTCTCCCATGTAAAGACCTATGATGTGGATACCGGCAGAATACACACCATGGAAGAGCTGGAAACAATCTTTGACAAACTTGACAGGGGCAAGCGTACCATAGCCTACTGCCAGACAGGAACACGCTCTACACTCATCTACCTGGAGTTGCGGTTGATGGGGTTTAAAGACCCTTCCAACTACGATGACTCATGGATTATCTACGGCAGTAATCTGAATTACCCTGTTGCCAATGAGAACTGGTATGACTTTGTGCGGGTGAACGATACCATAAAGGCGGTGGACGAGCTGAAGAAAGCTGTGGAGGAGTTGAAGAAGCGATAACCACCGTCTGCTTTCCAAACCTCTCTCTTTTCTGTTACAATGTGCATGCAGAATATGCGGAGCAAGTGCCAGGCGTTTGAGCAAAGGGTGTTCTTGTGATCCCGGCTGCCCTGTCCTGAAACGGATAGCGAGCGAAGAGAATAAAGAAGAATTCAATGCGTGAACGTACCCTGCTGTCTTGCGGCAGTGTTCTTCATTACTGAAGCGGAGGGTTGATAATGGACTATTTCTTAACAGAGGAACAGATAATGATAAGGGATCTCGCACGCCAGATCGCAGAGGAGAAGGTGGTGCCGGTGAGGGAAGAACTGGACGAAAAGGAGGAATTCCCGTGGGAGATCATGAAGGTCATGGCCCAGGCTGATCTCTTCGGCCTCTTTATCCCTGAGGAGTACGGAGGTCTTGGAAAGGGATGCCTCGAGCTTTGCATCGCGGTGGAAGAACTCTCCAGGGCATGTCTGGGGGTGTCCACGACCTATGCTGCCAATGCCTTGGGAACATTTCCCCTCCTCCTCCACGGCTCTGATGAGCAGAGGAAGAAATACCTTCCGGATATCGCTGCCGGGAAAAAACTTGTTGCATTCGGTCTCACCGAGGCGAATGCCGGAAGTGATGCCGCAGGAATACAGACGACCGCAAGGCGTGAGAGGAACGAGTATGTGCTCAACGGGACAAAGCAGTGGATAACCAATGGGGGGGAGGCCGAGATTTATACCATTATCGCCATGACCGATAAAGACAAGGGCCCGAGGGGAGCCTCTGCGTTTGTTGTCGAAAAAGGCACCCCGGGTTTCCACTTTGGCAAGAAAGAGAGGAAAATGGGAATAAGGGCATCGGTCACGAGGGAGCTCATTTTTGATAACTGCCGGGTCCCCAAGGAAAATATCATAGGGAAGGAAGGCCTCGGGTTTATTGTGGCCATGAAGACCCTGGACAGCTCCAGGACCGGCGTCGGGTCGCAGGGCGTGGGGGTTGCGCAGGGCGCCTTTGATGAGGCGGTGAAGTTCGCGCGGCAGCGTGTTCAGTTCGGCCATCCCATAATCAGTTTTCAGGCTGTGCAGCATATGCTCGCAGACATGGCAACAGAGATTGAGGCTGCGAGGTCGCTTGTGTATTCGGTTGCCCGGTATATAGACAGCGGCGCAAAGGATGTTTCAAAAGAGTCCGCCATTGCAAAGGTGTTTGCCACCGATGTGGGAATGCGCGTCACCACCAATGCGGTGCAGGTGATGGGTGGCTCGGGATACATGAGGGAGTACCCGGTGGAAAAAATGATGCGGGACGCAAAGATCCTGCAGATTTATGAAGGCACAAACCAGATACAGAGGAATGTTATAGGTCAGGCATTGATAAGAGAGGCTGCAAAAAAGAGGTAACCTCCCTTGTTAATGTGCGGAGTGAATGAAAGGTTCCTCTGGTTTATTGTGTGGCAGGCTCCTTCTTCTTCTCCCCGGTCAAGTGTTCAACAAAGTCTTCAGCGGTCTTTTCTGCGGCAAACGCCATTTCTTCCTTAAGGAGCATATAGTCATCAGCCTCCAATTCATCGAGGCTCATTTCCCTGCCGAAATTTTCAGAAAGATAGATATAGCTCTTCTGCCAGATGACCTCCCCCTCGGAGTCCTTCATGGTCACCAATGTCTTGCTCAGGAACCCTGAGCTCACAAGCCCCTTATCCAGTCCTCTTTCGAAGACAATGCCCCCCTTGGTGAGATCCAGGGAGCCATAAGCAACTCTGCTGACTTTGAATTCCACCACCATACATTTCTCTGAGAAATCCTCCTGCAGGGGCGTGGAAATTACGGACAACTGGGGCAAGTCGGGTTTTGCGGCTTTCACTTGTTCCACGAATTTGTCCATGACAAGGGAGCCGAAGTCAGGGATCTTCCCATGTGTATCGGAAGCCCGTACCCTGTTATACTCGTCACCCAGGACAACCAAGGCACTTCCACCAGGGGCAGCCAGTTCGATTGCCGCCATAAGGAAGGTCTCGGTCCCCGTGCTTTTCATAATCCCCGGGGTCTCATACCGGCAGACCTTTATGGGTTCGGCTGAAGATATGCTTTTTACAAGTTTCTTCTGACTGGATGCGCATGCGTTAAGAAAGAGCAGGGAGCAAGACAAGACAAGGATCGTAGCCAGTGCGGGTATTCTTTTCATCTCGGGCCTCCTTCTGGATCTCCCCATCAGTGTGATGCGGAGAAAAGGGATATGCTCGGTTAATCCTCCCCGTACCAATACCCTCATCATCCCAGCGGGGTTATGGGATCCAATGGTTAATTTAATGTATAACTTTTGGCAGAATCTGTCAATTATTATTTAAAGATGCCGCGACCTGGTATACAATAGTGATCACAAATGAGGAGATACATGAATCTTAAGGACAGAGTGGGCAGTGTTTTCTTGATCATCCTCTTTACCGTACCCATGATTTCGTGCAACGGAAGATTCCTGTCTTCACCACAATCCATCACGTTCATAGGGTCCCCGTGGTATTGCAACCTGCTGCACATGCCTTTAGCGCCTTATCCTGCACTGCTTCCGAAACCCTATCTCGGAATTTACCTTTCTTCCAGAAATGTGGAGCAATCAGGTTTTTCCTGTAAAGAAAATACGTTTGTGCAGGTCGCAGGGGTTATAGACGGAATGCCCGCAGAAGAGGCAGGGCTCAAAGAGGGTGACGTGATTCTTTCTCTTAATGGTGAACCCACATGCGCCACAGGAGAAAATGTCATAGCATCATTCAGGGCTATAGTCGAAAAACAACCAATTGACTCGATCGTGGCCATGGATGTTCTGCGTAATGACCAGAGACTGACTATGACCGCCAGGCTTTCGGCAATGCCGGTCCATGAACAAAGCGAAGCTGTACACCCGGAAATCGGCCAATGTCCGGATTGGCGCTCCATGCTCGACAACGCGCTGCATGCGCAGGATTCGTATACAAGATATACCACAACCATGGAGGGGCTCTATGAGAAATCCAACGCTGTGCATAACCCGGGATCGGTGGACGAAAAAGAGAACCACCCACTCCAGTTGAGCGAGGTAACCTATATGATGCGTCATCCCCTGTCAGCAGGGGAGGTGGCAAGGGAACTTACGGAGAAGCTTGTTATACCTCTTCATGAGAAGGATCGGAACATAGGCACCGTGGTACACGAGACCGCCCGACTCATTGATTTAGAGATGCATCAGACTGAAAGACCTGCTGAAATCAGCTTTCCCGCGTTGCTCCGAATCATGGAAGAAACAAAGAACAATGTGGAAAGGGCGTTAAACAACCTGACCCCGGAAGAGAGGACAGTACTGCAGAAGAAGGCATTAAATCCATGGGATGACAATGCGTGGAATGATGTCTTAAGAATTTCGATGAAGGTGAATCGCGCACAACTTTTTGAGGCATTTTCTCCCTTGCTCACTTTTTTAACCCGGGATAATCTGTCGCTCCTCAAAGAAGACCTTATTCACAGATTTGGGAAAAACAGCGGGCCGATTTTGTATGAGGCCATGACCCCTGTGGGAAAGGTAATTGTGGGCGGTCCGGGGCCGAATGTATACAGGGAAGATGCTGCCCTGATCCTGGACCTCGGCGGTGATGACCTTTACCTTAATAACGCAGGAGGTACGAGGCCAGGGATGCCGGTGGCGCTTGTAATTGACTGGGAAGGGAATGATCGTTACCTCAGCAGGGAAAACTTTTCCCAGGGTGCAGGACTCCTGGGAGGCGGCTTCCTTATAGACATGGGCGGTGACGATACATTCGTTTCATTGGATGGAAGTCAGGGAGGAGGTTTTTGGGGGATCGGTCTTCTTTATCATGGAGAGGGAAGCAGCACATATACCGGAAGGACTTATTGTCAGGGTGTAGGTCAGATGGGCATTGGGCTGCTGATTGATCAAAAGGGAGATGATCGGTACCAGTGCTCCTTTAGCGGACAAGGCTTGGGTCTTTTCGGAGGCGTGGGCATTCTCATAGATCAAGGAGGTAATGATTTCTATCAATTGGGAGGCTTAAATCCGGATTTCCGCGACCCCTCAAAGGCTACGGTGAGCATGGGGCAAGGCTTTGGCCATGGTATCAGGGCGGACAGGGGGATACAGGGAGTTCCCGGAGGGATAGGGGTTCTCATTGATGAGGGGGGAAACGATACCTATATTGCCGATTATTTTGCTCAGGGTGCGTCCTACTACTATGGGCTTGGGATCCTGGATGACAGGGATGGCGATGACCAGTACATCTCAGGGCGCTATGCGCAGGGTGCAGGGATTCATTCGTCGGTAGGTGTCCTCATCGACAGAAAAGGGAATGACTTTTACTATGCCTCCGTCGGCGTAGCCCAAGGCATGGGACACGATTTTGGCGTGGGATATTTTGAGGACGATGAGGGGAATGATCAGTATTGGGGCGGAATGCTGGTCCAGGGAGCAGCCACCAATGGAAGTATAGGTATTTTTATTGATCTGGAGGGAAATGATCAGCGTGCATTCCTCTCCAATGGACAGGGATACTCTGAGGGGAGAGGCGGCCTGGGGATTATGATGACTAAAGGGGGTGATTCTCTGGGGGGAGCCAAAGAGGTAACTATCAAGTTCGAAGTGAAGAAGGAATAAAAGGCCTATCAAGATCTGTATAGTTTTTGGAATTTCAAAATCTCCTCCGGGTCCTGCACCTTTTGGGATTCCCCAAAAGCTCTACTACAATGAGATACTAATTCACAATGCCTATGTCTTTATGAGTTCACCGAGGGTGTTATGCTCACAAACAGTTACTTTAATTCCCAAAGAGATCCCCGTCATTATGGCAAGAATGTTGGTGTGAGTCAGCATGCTCAATATCCTCTTTGGGTTCTCTTTCTTAACGACGCGAATGAACTTTACGCACTGCTTGATCTTTTCAATACAGGTATCTGAATTTCTCTTTACAATAATAACCCTTAAATGCTCGGGCAATAATTCCCGGTAAGGGGATTGTTCGATTGGAGAGAGCAACATAAGGACTGATTCTATCTTGCTTTTATCGGCTCGTCTGAGAATATTAACCATCACCTTCTCTGCGCCGCCACCTTCAAGCGAGGGAATAAAAAACAGGACCTTCTTTTTCATTCTTCTATGAGGTTCAGAGTGACTTCACATTGCTTCATTGACGCATCAAAACCAAAGCCCCTGCGGGCTCTTGCCCTGTCGATTTCTTCAAGATTAATGGGTTTCAGAAATAGCATAGAACTCCGCATGTCTGATCATTTTTAGGTCAACAAATGATTACACGAAGTTCCCCCCTTAATACCCCCTATTCCATAAATATAGCACAAACATAAGACACGGGAATGAAAAAATGTGTCAAATTAAAAAGCCACTTTTCGGGACATTCGTATTATGTGGCAATAAGAACCAAAGGCAACGTTTTCTGGATGAAGTCTTGTTAAGCGCAATTTTCTTAAAAGTGTCGGATCCCGCATTAACCGCCAGCACGGAGACAGTGCAGGTTCTCAGGTGGAACGCACAAAAAGCCTATGCGCAGTTCGGCGTGAAGGTTACGAATTAAGACTTAAGGCCTAGACCGAGTCGCTGGGATGACCAGAACAAGCAACCGTCCCCTTAGTCTCCCTCGAACTCTGTCTGGCAATACACCTTATATCCCTTTTGGATGAGCTTTTTGTAGCCGCCGACGTCGGGAAGGTTCACCACAAAGGCCATCTCTGAGACGATGCCCCCCAGCTTTTCCACAAGCGCAGCTGCCGCAAGGGCTGTCCCGCCTGTGGCGAGGAGGTCATCAACTAAAATCACCCTTGTCCCCTTCTCGAAGGCATCCTTGTGCATTTCGATTTTGTCAGTCCCGTATTCAAGTTCGTATTCATGGCTTATCTTTTCCGCGGGGAGCTTTCCCGCTTTTCTCACAGGGATAAACCCCTTGCCCAGGGTGTAGGAAAGGGCCCCTCCGATGATGAAGCCTCTTGACTCTATTCCCACGATTGCATCAAATTTGATATCCCCCTGGATATACCGCTGCGTGAAATTGTCGATGACCAGTCTGAACCCCACAGGGTCCTTGATGAGCGTGGTGATGTCCCTGAACATAATGCCCTTCTTGGGGTAGTCAGGGATGGTCCTTATCTTTGACTTTATAGACATTGTTTCCCCCTCTATATCTTACATCCGCATTCGGTATTCTTGATTTTTCCTATTGTGTTCAAAATCAGTCTTCTCACGTTGTCTGTGTTTTTCTTCATTATGGAGAGTATCATGTTCCACGTGACCGGTTCTTCTCCCTCTTTCCAGCAGTCATAATCGGTTGACATGGCTATTGTCTGGTAGCAGATACCCAACTCCCTTGCCAGTATCACCTCAGGAACGGTCGACATATTTATGACATCCGCGCCCCATGCCCTGAACATGTGGGACTCTGCCTTGGTCGAGAACCTCGGGCCCTCGATGGTGATTATTGTTCCCTCCTTATGATGTCTCAGCCTAAGTTCTTTTGCAGAAGCGATCAAAAGGGAGCGCAGCTCCTTACAGAACGGCTGACTCATGGGCGTGTGTATCACCTTTTCGTCATGGAATGTGAGAGGGCGGTGCTTTGTGAAGTCGATAAACTGGTCCACGAACACAAGGTCTCCGGGCTTTATCTTCTCCCTGAGCGAACCGACCGCGGTGGTGGCAAGAATATGGGTGCAGCCTTCTTTCTTGAGGGCGTAAATGTTCGCTCTGAAGTTCACGCCTGTGGGATAGATGGAATGTCTTTTGCCATGGCGGGCGAGCACAACGCTATCCACTCCGTTTATTTTGCCGATGGTGAGGGGAGAGGAAGGATTTCCATAAGGGGTCTTCGCTCTCTTTTCTTTTATATCCTTCATAAGGCGCGGGTCATCCATCCCTGATCCGCCTATAATACCCACCTTTATGCCGCGCATAAAATCTCCTTTCGTGCCTTCGTGAAAGAAGGTTGAGTTACAAAATATATAATACCCCCAACCAAAGTCAAGCTTCACAGATTCGTCATCCACATATCAAATCTTTTTCTTCTCCCATTTCAATGCCCTTTCATAATCCCTGAATTGCTTCTCCCGGCCCCTGAATTCTCTTGAATGCACGATGTTCCTTCCGTTTTTCACAGTAGGGTCCATATCAGCGTGGAGCATTTCATGGTATATGACGAACTCAATGAAATAGCGTGGCACGTGCTTTCTGTCGAGGGTTGTATTTATCCTTATGATGTTGGCATGCCTGCTGTAACTTCCCAGCGTCCTCTTCCTTACCGCGTATCTTGCCCTGCCAGTACCCCAGGTGATGGGACATGAGAGCTTTTCCTGAAAGTAGTCCCTGTTCAACGAGTCGTATATCTCACCAAGATTGTGGTAGTTCCCCTGTGTGTTGATCTTTACTCTTTTGGGCGGTGCGTTTCTTACTCGAATGAGGTTTTCTTTCACGAATCTCCTGAGGAGAGGGGTGCTCCCTTTCCTTCTCTTGATGAATACTGCAATCTCATCAATGACATCGTGCCGGGCATCCAGGAAGATACGATGGAGCCTGACAGAAATGGCATCCCCCTTTTTCCTCACCGAAAGCATGCTCGTGGAGTTGTCGGTGATAGCCAGGGAGACAATACTGGATGTGACCCTCTCAAAATAGTTCTTGAGGGAAATCGGAGTATTCGAGAGGGGCAAAGGCAGTTGTTCAGGGCCCTGTCTGGTCAGGTTCTAAAACCCCTTCATGATCTTGTATATCCCGGAAAAATCCAGGCTGTCCATGCCTTTGGAGAATGTCATCCCGAAGAGCTCTTTTGCAGTGCTTCCGGTAAAAAGCGGCCTCTTCAATGCCCTTGCCAAATCCTGGAGGTAGTGGAGGTCTTTGTATATCAATGCAGATGAGAAATGGGTTGAAAAGTCCTCTTGAAGGAGCTTTTCCCTCTTCGCGTTGAGCACCATGGAGTTGCCTGCCCCTGTGCCAAGGATGTCCAGCACCTTTGATTTATTAATGCCCGCGGATTCACCGAATGCAAGGGCCTCTGCAATGGTTGCCATGAATGAGCCGAGTGCAAGGTTATTGATGAGTTTCATCTTGGTTGCCAGAGCAGGCTTTTCCAGGAAGAAAATGTTCTTCCCGATCTTTTCGATGTAGGGAAGGGCTTTGTCAAAAGCATTCTTCTCACCGCTCACCAGGACGGTGAGGGCTCCCTGGGACGCGGGAACCACGCTGCCGAGCACGGGGGATTCAAGGTAGAATCCCCCGTGTTTCCTGAGCAGCTCATGGAAATACGCGACCAGCTCAAAATGGTTGGTTGTAGTATCTATGATAATTTTCCCTGTACAGTCGACCTTGAGGATCCCGTCTTTTCCAGCAAGGACCGCTTCTACCGCAGCACTGTCAAAGAGGTTCATAAACAGAATCTCGACTTGGGATACGAGGGCAGCAGGGCTATCTGCTATCAGTGCCCCGAGGTCTGATGCCTTTTCCCTGGTCCTGTTCCAGACCATCAATTCTATTCCTTCAGAGATAAGCCTTTTCGCCACGGATTTTCCGAGATGGCCGAGGCCGATGAACCCTGCTTTCATACGAACACCTCCTTTAGGTGGGATTAAGTCGAATGATTAATACTATCACATTTCTGTGATACTCATTTATAAAATAACCGGACAAGAAATAAGAAGGATGTGATCTGAGCAGAAGGGCAGCCACCAGCAGGATTCTTTACATGGGAAGGCCCAAGGCGTATAATATTCATTTCTGCAATACTGCAGTGGGTACACGTATGCATTCATACACGCGGGAGGATGGAAGAGCATGAATATAGTCGTCTGCATCAAGCAGGTCCCGGACACTGCTGAAGTGAGGATCAATCCGGAGACGAATACCCTCGTCAGGGAAGGGGTACCCAGTATCATCAACCCATACGACATGCATGCCATCGAGGCAGGACTTCAGATAAGGGAAAAGGCGGGGGGGAAGGTGACGGTAATCAGCATGGGGCCGCCCCAGGCAGAGTCAGCACTGAGGGACGCCATATCCATGGGAGCAGATGAGGCGGTCCTTCTCACTGACAGGGCATTTGCAGGCTCCGATACATGGGCCACATCCTACACCCTCGCGAAGGCCGTGGAAAAGCTCGGTGCGGATATAGTTATATGCGGCAAACAGGCCATTGACGGAGATACTGCCCAGGTCGGTCCTGAAATGGCTGAATTTATGAACATTCCCCATATTTCCTATGTGAAAAAAACAGAGGTGATAGAGGCTGAGTCAATAAGGGTCCAGAGACTTATGGATGAGGGGTATGACGTTGTGGAATCATCCCTCCCTGTTCTCCTCACCGTGGTCAAGGAGCTCAATGAACCGAGACTGCCGTCCCTGAAAGGAAAAATGGCTGCCAGGAGGGCAGAGATACGGAAGTGGTCATCCTCTGACTTGGGGGCGGATGCTGACAAGATCGGGTTAAAGGGCTCTCCTACACAGGTGAAGAATATTTTTGCCCCTGAAGCGAAAAAAGACAGGAAGATGCTGGAGGGAACCCTTGAAGAACAGGTGGGGGCGCTGGTCAGGGAGCTGGGGAGTCTGAAATGCGTATAGTGGTAACGAGCGATAAATGTTCCGGCTGCGAGTCGTGTGTCGATTCCTGCCCTTATACCGCCATTGTTATGCAAGAGGGCAAGGCTTTTATCAACGAATACTGCCAGCTCTGCAGGGCATGTCTTGGTGTATGCCCTGAGGGAGCCATCAAGGAGGTTCTGGAGGAGGGCGAATCTCCGGCTCCCCGTGAATCACGCGTTGAAGACTATTCCGGGGTATGGATATTTGCGGAACAGAGAGGAGGGAAGGTAGCGTCTGTTGCGTACGAGCTTTTGGGCGCAGGCAGGCGTCTCGCGGATGAGCGGCGTTCAGAGCTCTCCGCGGTTCTCCTGGGTGGATCTGAAGTAGAGGCCGGGGAGCTTGTCAGGTGGGGTGCGGACAGGGTCTATCTCTCCCATGATCCCATCTATGAACATTTCAATGATGAGCCTTATGCCGAAATGCTCTCACTCCTCATCGAGGAGCACCGTCCGGAGATTGTCCTTGCAGGCGCCACTCCCATAGGTCGTTCATTCTTCCCAAGGGTTGCCGCAAAGCTCTGGACAGGGCTTACCGCGGACTGCACCTCCCTGGAAATAGACAAGGAAACAGGGAACCTTCTCCAGGTACGGCCTGCGTTCGGCGGCAATATCATGGCCACTATCCTCTGTCCGAACAACAGGCCCCAGATGGCAACAGTAAGACCGAGGGTCATGAAACGGGGCAGATATGATGAGGGGAAAAAGGGGGACATTATTCACGTTGATGCCCAAGGATTGTCTTCACGCACAAGGGTCATTCAGACCGTCAAGGAAGTATCGGAAATCGCGGTGAACCTCCAGGAGGTGGATATTATCGTATCAGGGGGGAGAGGACTTGGTGACGCGAAGGGATTCAAGCTCCTTGAAGAATTGGCAGAAGTACTGGGGGGTGCGGTCGGTGCTTCCAGGGCTGCGGTGGACGAGGGGTGGGTTCCCTACAGCCATCAGGTGGGCCAGACAGGCAAAACCGTTTGCCCTAAATTATATATTGCGTGTGGAATCTCGGGCGCTGTCCAGCATTTGGTGGGCATGCAGTCATCAGATATCATCATCGCCATAAACAAGAATCCTGATGCCCCCATATTCAATGTCGCCACCTATGGCATTGTGGGCGATGTGTATGAAATTGTCCCTATGCTTATAAAGAAGATAAAAGAAGCAAAGAGGTAGAATCGGGTTATGGGAAAGGATGCGGGACAGGTCATGATACAAAGAGGACATTTGTCTCAGAATTTTCATAATCGACAAGATAATTATATGTCGTTCCCTCTTCTATTTCAGGGCTGGCTTTTTGCCGGAACCCGTAAAGGTCTTTTTTGTAAGGTGTCGTACAAAACTTTTACGAAGGCATGTGCCGCTTCACGGAAGGTTTTTAAACATCCAGGTTGCATGAAGAGGCAATATAAATGAAGCTCTGTTTTGTGTTTCCGGGTCAGGGGTCCCAGTATGTAGGAATGGGAAAAGAGATTTCCGAAAACTTTCCCGAGGCAAAAGAGGTATTTGAGGAGGCATCCAGTGCCCTGGGCTATGACGTCGCGCAGATGGCCTTCAACGGGCCTACGGAGGAGTTGAACAAGACCTTCAGGACCCAGCCCTGCATCCTGACCGTGAGCACTGCGATCCAAAAGCTTCTGATAACGAAGGGCGTCAAACCCTCTGTAGTGGCCGGACACAGCCTGGGAGAGTATTCCGCACTTGTGGCAGCAGGTGTCTTGCCTTTTCAGGACGCGGTGAAGCTTACGGAAAAAAGGGGGCAATTCATGCAGGAGGCGGTGCCTGAGGGTAAGGGGCTGATGGCAGCAATCCTGGGACTGCAGAGGAGCAAGGTGGATGAGATATGCCTTTCGCTCCAGTCAGGGTACGCATCTTCCGCTAATTACAATTGTCCTGGTCAGATCGTGATTGCAGGAGAGAAAGAGGCAGTGGAAGAGGCCATAAAACTGGCAAAAGAGGCAGGGGCAAAAAGGGCAATGCCCCTGGCGGTGAGTGTTCCCTCCCACTGCACGTTGATGGCAGATGCGTCCAAAAGATTGGGGAAACTACTGGAGGGAATTGAATTTAGGAATCCCGTAATTTCCATTGTGAATAACGCAGACGCGATGTTCCTTAATAACGTAGAGAGTATAAAGGGTTCCCTTGTACGTCAGCTCAGCAGTCCCCTGCTGTGGGAGGATTCCATACGGGTTATTGCGGATTCCGGGGTGGACACCTTTGTGGAAGTCGGGCCGGGGAAAGTGCTCTCTGGGTTAATCAAGAGGATCGAAGAAACGGCAAAGACATTTCATGTCGAAGACATAAAGAGCCTTGAAAAGACATTGGCGGAACTAACAACCAAGAGCTAAGAACTTTTGTTACCAGCTTCTCCCACCCCCACCGCCGAAGCCGCCCCCTGAAGAACCACCACTGAATCCGCTCCAACCAAGTCAAGAGAAAGTCATCATACCATGAGAGAGTTGCTGTCATACATTGCATGTATCAAGGGGTGAGTTACAGGTGGAAAGAATCTGGGGAGGCGCCACTGAATCGGTTCTTGTGTGCCGAATGAAGGAATGCCCCGTGCGTGAGACGGGGCATTCCTTCATTACGTTACGCACCTGAGAGAACACCAGTGTGGTTCTATGGGTGTCCATCTCTTTTGCCCTTGTTATTGCTGCGGTTTTTGTTCGGTTTGCTTGGTCTTTTTAACCTTCACTTTCTTGCCATCATATTTTCCGCCTTTGCAGATGGATTTACTGTCTTGTGTTTCAACCGTTCCGCCACCCTTGACGCACTTTTTATCGCTGATGGCTGCTTCAGTGACAACGGGCAATCCTATCAGGCTTAGCGAGAGCATCACCATAACTGCAACGAGAAATAATGAGAATCTTTTCATTCCTTTCACCTCCTTCTTACGCTCATACGAGCTTCTCTCCTTTGTTTCCTGTACTCAGGATAACAACTTGGTTGTCTATTATACTTTGTTCCATTATTTTTGCAAACGCAAATATCCCCGGGAGCCCTGAATCAGGTCTCTTTACTGAAAGCTCACCTTTGCCGGCTTCCTTTCCACGTCAGGCGCTTCCAGTTCGAAGAACTCCTCTTGAACGAAGACGCAATCACATTGGAAGGAAAAGACTGGATAAGGGTGTTGAGGTCCCGGACGACCGGTACGGGAGATATTAGCAGATTTTCTGGAACAGGGTATAAGGAATATTTTTGTGGCGAACGTTTTCTTCATATTTGTTTCATCATTGAATAGTAGAGTGATAGCTGAGGATTGGAATGATCATATGAGAGGGAGGTGATAAAAAAGATTTGAGCAGGCAGTGCGAGGGTCTCCTCAGCTGTTACGTTGACAACCATGTGGTGATATGACATATTTGTCTTGGGGAGCTTTGAGGACCTTCCTGTTTTACTAGAGTGGTAATAAGGATATGAAAAACCGTTGAACGGGAACATAAACGTTAGATACAACCTATAAGGAGGTTTGACAATGAAAAAATTAGGGTTTATGGTGTTGGTCCTGCTTCTGGTGGCGGGGATTGCGTATGCGAAGGATTACGAGGTGAAGAAGAAGGCGGGTGATTTTGATGTACAGGTGGCCATTGACAAGAATCCGCCCGTGGTGGGTGACAATAATGTAAAGATAGAGATCAAGGATTCCGCAGGAAAGTACGTGAGCGATGCCAAGGTTGTAGTTGATTATGGCATGCCTGCCATGCCGGGTATGCCGGCAATGAATTACAAAGCGGATGCGGAGCTCAAGGGAAATGAGTATAAGGCCAAGATGAATCTCTCCATGTCCGGATCATGGAACGTTGCGGTGAAGATTACCAGGGCAGGAAAGACCTCGACTATGAAGTTCACCGTTGATGCGAAGTAGTTCGGAATGCGCATGGAGTATGCGGCATGCGGCATGCGGAAAGGCGTGAGTCGTAACGGGATTAGAAGGTCCTCCGTTTTCATTCTTCCTTATGTGAAGAGGGCAGTCCATGTGCTGCTCACTTCTTACCTTCTGCTGTGTTCTTCTTACGTCTTTGCCGAGGATCTGAACCTCCAGGATCTTATTGACGAGGCATTGAAGAACAATCATGAAATTCTGATTACGGAATCCCGTGTAGCCGCGTCAGAATACAGAATCCCGCAAGTGAAAAGCCTTCCCGATCCCATGCTGATGTTCGGCTATCAGAATGAGGGATGGAAGAAATATACCTACGGTGAATCGATCATGGCCTGGTGGATGTTCTCAGCATCCCAGACCTTTCCCTTTCCAGGGAAATTGTCCACAAAGGGAGAAATGGCTGCGAGGGAGACGGAAGGTCTGAGGGCATCCTATGAGGGAGTGCGGTTAAGGACCATAGAGAAGGTAAAGGAGCTTTACTATGATCTCTTATACACCTACAAGACAATCGACATCATTCACGAACGGACAGCCCTGTTCACGCGAATAGAAGATGCTGCCATTGCCCGCTATTCGTCGGGAAAGGGGATGCAGCAGGAGGTGGTCATGGCCCAGACCGAGAAGTACATGCTTATGGAAAAAGAGCAGATGCTGAAACAGAGGATACAGTCTTTAGAGGCCATGCTCAACTCAACCATAGGTAGGGATATCAATGCACCCCTGGGGAGACCTGTGGAAATAAAGGGGACTGGATTGGAGACAAGTTTAAATGAATTCCTCACCCTTCATGT
>Ga0335070_10003722_pt1 | contig 17828 bp, 15 predicted proteins | sample Lox_Sample_13_FD_206722 | JGI IMG/M metagenome (GOLD analysis project Ga0335070, IMG submission 206722) | Soil microbial communities from Loxahatchee National Wildlife Refuge, Florida, United States - Lox_Sample_1.3 | ecosystem: Environmental > Terrestrial > Soil > Wetlands | place: USA...
TCTGTTGACTTCGCTCGCCTGCGGCTCGCTGCGCGCGCCCGCGTCCGATGAACTTCGCTCGGCTTCGCCTCGCTGCGCGCCGCCTGCGGCGGCTTGCGCGCGGGCGCTGTCTGGTGGGGCCCTACTGGACATCGAAGGTCCAGGTGGTCGCGGTGCTGAGCTTCATGAAGCCGGCCTCCTTCGGCGGCTGGACCGGCGCGCGGGACGCGTCGACCTCCAGGTCGGCGGCGATCCCATCCGCGCCGACCTCGAGCCCGGCGAGGCGCGCGCGCGGCTCCACCGCCCCGGCGAGGGCTTCGAGGCCTCGGCCGCCCCCGCGCACCAGCACGCCGAGCCATCCCGGGTTGGCGGGGTCGAGCAGCTCGGCGCGCGAGGGCACGAGCCGGAGGCGTACCCGACCGCGCGCGCACTCGGTCGCGCGCGCGAAGCCCGGCGGCAGCGCGGCGTGGAGCCGCAGCACCTCGGCGAGCCGCTCGATCGGATCCCGCGCCGGCCCGAGCGCGCGGACGAGCCGCTCGCCCGCGACCCAGGCGACCGCGATCCACTGCGCGGTCACGAGCTCGCGCGCCTTGTCGGCACCGAAGCGCGCCGCGAGCGCGAGCTCCGCGGAGCTCGCGAGCAGATGCGACTGGATGTGGAACTCGCGCGCCACGGCGGCCAGCGTGGCGGTCGAGAGCGCGGCCAGCCGGAAGTCGGGGTCGAACGCGCCACGGTAGTCGATCCGACCGCGCGGCTCGCGCTCGGGCGCGCGCTCGTTCGGGAGATCCGCGAGCGGGAGCACCGACACCGCCTGCGTCTGCGGCGCCGCGGCGACCGGCTCGTTCGCGGGGTCGATGGCGATGGTCCAGTGGCAGTGCGGATGCCGGTCGGCGGGGACGCGCGGCGGCCGGTGGATCGGCCGGATCCGGGCGCGCGGATTGGTGGCGTACGCCGTGGCGTCGAACGTCGGGTCCTCGATCGTGTGACACATCCCGACGACGCGCTTCTCGCCGTACGGCTCCACGTCCATCAGCGCTCCGCAGTGTCGGAGCCAGAACTCGCCGTGCTGCGCGTCCGAGAGCTTCCAGCCGACATCCATGTACTGATGGGGAAAGCCGACGTCGAGCTGGAGCGCCTTCATGATGGCGTCGACGCCGTCGCCCTCGATGCCCATCAGCCGCCGCATGCGGCCGGTGTAGACGGGGCTCGCGCCCATCCACTCGTCGATCGCGACCCGGTCGACGACGCCGACGTCGCCCGCAGCGAGGGCCACGTGCGGCATCAGCGCGCGATCGAGAAGATGACCCACGTGCATGGTCTCGAGCGCGACCGCGAGCAGCCGATCGCGCGCGAGCTCGTCGAACGCCGGTCCGCCGATCGCCATGGCCCGCCTCCGCGCTGTTTACATTGCAGATGCAATGTCGGTCATGATAGCTTCGAACCGCCATCGGGGGAGGCGCCTTGCACTGGCTGGATCTCGACGCCGCCGGCGACCGACTGCTGGGCCGCTGCCTCCGGCGTCAGGCCGAGGCGATCCCGGAGCGCGACTTCCTGCTCGCCGACGACGAGTGCTGGTCGTACGGCCGCGTGAACGAGCTGGCCAACGCGACGGCCTCGGGCTTCCGGGAGCTCGGCGTCGCGCGCGGCGACACCGTGTCGCTGCTCATGGAGAGCAGCCCGGCCTACGTCTGGAGCGCGCTGGCGCTCAACAAGCTCGGGGCGGTCTGGATCCCGGTCAGCACCGACTACAAGGGCGCGTGGCTGCGCGATCGACTCCAGGACGGCCGCGCCCGCGTGCTGGTGGTGGACGAGGCGTCGATCGCGCGCGTGACCGAGTGCGGCGGTCCGCTCCCGTTCGAGCGGGTCGTGGTGCGCGGAAGCGCGGCAGCCGCCGCGCCGCTCGGCCTCCCGGCGGTCTCGCTGGCCGAGCTCGAGGGCGCGCCCCCGCGCGAGCCCGACGACAGCGCCCTCTCGCTCGGCGACACCGCCGCGATCCTCTGGACGTCGGGTACCACCGGTCGCTCCAAGGGCGTGATGCAGAGCCACAACGTCTGGATCCGCGCGGCCCTCGACGGCGCCCGCAACGCCGGTCTCCGCGAAGGCGAGCGGATCTACTCGTGCCTGCCGATGTACCAGTCGGCGGCGTGGGTGGCGAGCGTGTTCCGCGCCCTGGTGTGCGGCGTCCCCTGCGCCGTCGACCCGCACTTCTCCGTGCGCGACTTCTGGGATCGCTGCCGACACTACGGCGCGACGATGGTGTTCACGCTCGGCGCCATGCACATCTTCCTCTGGCAGCAGCCGGAGCGGCCCGACGACGCGGACAACCCGGTGCGCTCGGCCGGCATGGTGCCGATGCCGGACGCGCTGATCGAGCCCTTCAAGCGGCGCTTCGGCATCGAGGAGATCCACCAGGGATACGGGCAGAGCGAGGTGATGTCGGTGCTCGCCCGCCGGCCGGGACGCCGCTACAAGCCGAACTCGCTCGGCGAGGCGGCGCCCGGCATCGAGCTCGCGCTGCTCGACGACGCCGACCGCCCGATGGCCATCGGCGAGACGGGCGAGCTCTGCGTCCGGCCGCTCGAGCCGTTCGCGATCTTCAACGGCTACTTCCACGCGCCGGAGCTGACGCTGCGCGCCTTCCGCAACCTCTGGTACCACACCGGCGACCTCGCGCGGCGCGACGCCGACGGCGAGTACTTCTTCGTGGATCGCAAGGCGGACTTCATCCGCTACAAGGGCCGCAACATCGCCTCGATCGAGGTCGAGGCGGTGGTGGCGTCGCACCCCGCTGTGGCCCAGGCCGCCGCGCACGGCATCCGCGCCGCCGAGCTCGAGTCCGAGGCCGAGCTCAAGGTCTGTGTCGTGCGCAAGGCGGGCGCCGCGCTCGAGGCCGAGGAGCTGGCGCGGTTCGTGAACGAGCGCGCCCCCTACTACTTCGTGCCGCGCTACATCGAGTTCCTGACGGAGCTCCCGGCGACGCCGACCGGCCGCGTCCAGAAGTACCAGCTGCGCGAGCGCGGCGTCACCCCGGAGACCTGGGATGCGCGGCGCGCGGGCTTCGCGATCCGGCGCTGAGCCCAGCGCGGGGCCCGACGCTCTCGAGCCAGTTGCGCACCTCGATCTCGCGCTGCTCGCGGTCGAGCAGGTCCGACCCGATGCCGAGCGCGGCGGCGAGGTCGGCGCGCGTCGGATCTGCGTGCAGCGCCTCGAGCTGGCCGATGGTGCGGTCCGCCGCCTCGAGGTCGGCGAAGCTGCCCTGCGCGACGAGCTCGCCCCTGCGCAGCCGGCACAGCGCGGCGATTTCGTGCGGGTCGTACTCCGGGTGATACTGGAGCGCCCAGAAGCGGCCGGCTCCCCGCTCGACGCTGACGGCCTGGACGCGGCTCCAGTCGTTCGACGCGAGCAGCACGGAGCCTGTGCAGAGGTCGACCACCTCGTCCGCATGACTGGTGAAGGCATCGAAGCGCGGCGGCTTGTCGCGGTACATCGGATGGGCGCGCCCGGCCTCGGAGAGCGCGATCCCGCGCGCCACTCCGAACTCGCGTCCCCGCGGATTCGCCGCGCAGCGGCCGCCCGCGGCGGCCACCGAGAGCTGCGCGGCCCAGCAGCTCCCGAAGCTCGGGACGCCCGCCGCGTAGATTGCGCGAGCGAGCTCGATCTGGCGCCGCACGCGCGGGTCGCTGCCGTCGTGGATCGTGAGGCTGGAGCCCGTCCATGCGACGCCGTCGTAGTCCTCGAGCGCCACGCCCGGCACGAGCTGCGGGTCGGGGTCGGCGGGATGGGCGACGTCGATCGCGGCATCCGGCGCGTGGCGGCGCAGCATGCGCTCGTAGAGGCGGCCGGCCTCGGTGCCTCCCGCCGCGCGCAGCGCCGCGCGACCTTCGGCCGCGTACGCGTCGAGCACGAGCAGGCGCAGCGGCATCACGCGCGCGAAGCGGGCTCGCTGGCTGCTCCGACCGGCCGCGTCCCCGCCAGCGTCACCCGGTACATCACCCGCTCGAAGGCGGCGTAGTCGTCGATCGCGTAGTGCTGCACCGAGCGGTTGTCCCAGAGCGCGAGCGCACCCGCGGTCCAGCGCAGCCGGCAGCTGAACTCCGGGCGGGCCGCGTGTGCGTAGAGCATCTCGAGCAGGGCGCGGCTCTCATGCGGCGCGAGCCCGACGATGCGCTGGGTGAACATCGCGTTCACGTACAAGCTGCGGCGCCCCGTCTCGGGATGCGTGCGCACGACCGGATGCTCGACCTCGTCGTAGATGGCGTCGCTGTAGCGATAGGTGATCGGCGTCTCGCCGCGGTACTTCGCATCGCCGGTGGTGCGCGGATCGTACGCGCTCGACGCGCTGTGGACGGCGCGCAGCGGCTCGAGCAGGCGCTGGATCGGCGGCGAGAGTACCTCGTACGCCTTCTCCATCGAGGCGAACAGCGTGTCGCCGCCGACCGGAGGAACCGCCTCGGCGTAGAGGATCGTGAACGAGGTGGGCTTCTCGAAGAAGCTGTTGTCGGTGTGCCAGGAGGTCCCGAAGAACGCGCGCTCGCCGGCCGGCTTCAACACGCGGATGATCTCGGGATGCTCGGCCATCCCGTTGGCGATCGGGTGCACCTCGGGCTCGCCGAGCTGGCGCGCGAAGCGGAGCTGCGCCTCGCGGGAGAGCTTCTGGTCGCGCAGCACGACGACGCCGTTCCGGACCAGGGCGTCGCGGATCTCGGCGACGCGCGCGGGCTCGAGCGGGTTCGAGACGTCGACACCCGAGAGCTCGACGCCGAGCGCCCCGGCCATCGGCTGCACCTCGATCCGCCGCTCGCGCATCGCCGCTCTCCCCGCCGCTCGACAGGCCGGCGCGCCCGAGTACTGTATGGGTCCCGATCGCGCGGCGCACGCGCTTCGGCCGACCGGAGCCCGGCTTGAGCGACCCGATCTGGGACCCGATCTGGAATCCGGCCCACGTCGACCCCGCGCTCGACGCGCGCGCCGCGACCTTCGAGAATCCGACGGGCGCGCGCGGCGCGGGCGGCACGGCACACGGCGGCCGGAAGGGCGCGCCCAGCCGGCGCCTCGAGCCGGGCGAGCGGGTGGTGCTCGCCGATCTCGCCGGCGCGGGCGTGATCCGACACATCTGGATGACGTTCCCCGCCGCGCCTCCCGAGCGCATGCGATCGCTGGTGCTCGAGGTGTTCTACGACGGCGCCGACGCCCCGAGCGTGTCGGTGCCGGCGCTCGATTTCTTTGGCATGCCCCACGGGCGGCCGGTCGCGTACCACTCCGCGCTCGGCGCTGCGAACGAGGGCCGCGGCTTCAACAGCTTCGTCCCGCTGCCGTTCCGGCGCGGCGCGCGGGTCGAGCTCTGGAACGCCGGCAGCCGCCGCACGATCCTCTACTACCAGATCGACTACACGCTGCAGCGCGAGCTGCCGGCCGATCTCGGCCTGCTCCACGTCTCGTTCCGCCGCGAGAATCCGACCGCGCTGCGCCGCGACTTCGTGATCGCCGACGGACTGCGCGGGCCCGGCCGCTTCCTCGGATGCAACGTCGGGGTGCGCGTGATCGACCCCGCGGCGTGGTACGGCGAGGGCGAGGTGAAGGTCTACCGCGACGGTGACCGCGAGCTGCCGACGATCTGCGGCACCGGCCTCGAGGACTACGTCGGGAGCGCGTGGGGCCTCGGCGCGCACGCTGCGCCGTACGGCGGAGCGCCGCTGGTGGTCGGACCGCGCGCCGCGAGCCCGGAGTTCGTGGGCTTCTACCGCTGGCATCTCCCCGACCCGATCATGTACGCGCGCGATCTTCGGGTCACGATCCAGCAGATCGGCGCGATGTTCTTCCGCGCGGGCGAGGAAGAGGCGTTGGAGCGCTACGCGCGCACCAACCCGCCGGCCGGCGAGGGCTGGGTGCGCGACGTCGGACCCGGCCTGCTCGCCTGGGGGCTCGCGGAGCGCGTCGACGACTACTGCGCCACCGCGTTCGTGTACTGCCGCGAGCCGCAGCCGGTACCGCGGCTCGACGTGGCGGTCGCGCTCGCAGACATCGGCCGCCGGGATTACGAGCCGGTGTCGCCGCACGAGCGGCTCGCCGCGGTGACCGATCCGTCGCTCGGCGCCTGATCCCGCGCGCCGCGAGCCCCTCGACCTGCGCCCGCGATGCGCGCGCGCGAGCCGCGACGATTCTCGTCACTTCGACGACCGTGCGCGGTACTCACTCGACGACGGCGAATAGCGTGTGGACCGCTGTCGTCGACGAGTCAGGAGGATTCCAGATGCGACGCACGAAGCTCTCCATCGCGCAGCTCCTCGCGGCTGCGCCGATCGTCGCCTTCTTCGGCTTCGCTGCGCGTGCCGACGGGCCGGCGTCGTGGGACGACCGGCACATGCAGAGCAACTTCACCCACTTCCTCGATCCTGCCGGTCCCCGTCCTCCGATTCTCGGCGTCGACTCCGACGGCAAGATCGCGCACGATGCGGCGCCCGTCGCCACGGGGGTGCAGGAGCGCACGTTCAAGATCAGCCAGCACGCGTGGCAGCCCGGCGGTCCGCGTCCCGGAGGTCCGAGCGAGCGCCCGGCCAACTTCTCGTCGTCGGGCAGCGCGTGGGATGCCCGCGCAACCGGGCGCTCCACGGGAGCCCGAGGGGGCGACGGCTCGGCCGGCGGAAGATCCGGCTTCTGAGAGCGGGATCGACTGCGCTGCGGATCGATGGGTCCGCGGCGCTCACGCCGAACGGCCGACGCGCCCGAGCGCACGCGGCGAGGTGCAGAGGATGGCGAGACCGGCGGCGATGCCGAATGCGGCCAGCGCGAGCGCCCCGCGCGACGAGACACGCACGTCCTGACCGTACACCGCCTGTGCCATCGCGATCGGAACCAGGAGCTGCGCCGCCACCAGGGCGGGAACCACCGTGTTCGCGCGATAGCTCCGCAGCGCATTCTGCGCCGTGGCGAGCCCCTGGATCCCGAAGCCGACCAGGAGCAGGAGCGCGGCGAACGCCATCGAGGCGGGCGGCACCCAGCCCAGGGTCGGGACGAGCCAGGCGCCCACCAGGCGGTTCATCGCATCGCTCATCCCCTGCCCGAGGCCCGCGGCGCCGGCGAGGGCCACGGCGGAGAGGCTCCGCCCCACGCCGCTGATCCGCCCGCTCCCGGTCAGCACGGCGATCAGCACGACGCACGAGCCGAGCGCGAGGCCGAGGTCCTCGGGGACGATGTCGCGGATCGCCGCCGATCCGCGGAGCACGACCGCGAGGATCGCGATGCCCGTGACCAGGCACGCGGTTCCCGCCAGCTCGCGGCGCCTCGGCCGCTCGCCGAGGATGAGAAACGCGAACAGCACGACGAAGACGACCCCGGACGCGATGATCGGCTGCACCACCGCGACCGGCACGCAGGTGAGCGCGTACGAGTGGAAGACGAGCCCGACGACCTGGATCGCGATGGCGAGCAGCCACACGGGTCGCCGCGCGAGCGAGCCGAGGATCCGGACACCCGTCGCGCTCACCCGCTCGGCCTGGCTCTTCTGCATCACGACGGCGAGGCCGTAGAGCATCGTCGCCATGGCCGCGGCAGCGACGCCCGAGGGATCGACGTGGTCGGGGCGCATCAGAGGTGCGGGCTCCGCGGCTGCGCGGGCGGGCGCGCAAGGTGGATCGGATTCCGAAGGGGCGCCTTCACGAGGCCTCCGTGACGCATCACCCACGGTGCTCGGAATGCTACCACGACCCACCGAGGGCAGGTGGCGGGTTACGGGTCTGCTGCGCGCGCCTTCGAGCGAGCCTCCGGGCTAGGCCTCCGGCCTCCGGTAGACGCCGACGACCGCGGCGCCGCCGAGGCCGATGTTGTGCTGGATGGCGACCTTCGCGCCGGGCACCTGGCGCTTCTCGGCCTGGCCGCGGAGTTGCCAGTTGAGCTCCGCGCACTGCGCGAGCCCCGTCGCCCCGAGCGGATGGCCCTTGCTGATGAGCCCGCCCGACGGATTCACGACCCAGCGGCCGCCGTAGGTGGTCGCGCCCTCGTTCACGAGCTCCCCGCCCTTGCCGACCGGTGCCAGCCCGAGCGCCTCGTACGTGATCAGCTCGTTGGCGCTGAAGCAGTCGTGCAGCTCGACCACCTGCGCGTTCTCGGGGCCGACGCCCGCCTGCTCGTAGGCCTTGAGAGCGGCCGCGCGCGACATGTCCCAGCCGACCAGCTTGATGTCGCTCTTCTCGCTGAAGCTGCTCGGCGTGTCGGTCGCCATCGCCATGCCGGCGATCTCGACGGCCTGCCTCTCGAGGCCGTGCTTCCTGACGAAGTCCTCGCTGGCGAGGATCGCGGCGCCGCCGCCGTCGCTGGTCGGGCAGCACTGCAGCTTGGTGAGCGGCTCGTAGACCATCGGCGCGTTCAGGATGTCCTCGAGCGAGTACTCGTCCTGGAACTGCGAATACGGATTGTTGACCGAGTGCTTGTGGTTCTTGTAGCCGATCTTCGCGAACACCTCGGGCTTGGTGCCGTACTTCTCCATGTGCTCGCGCCCGGCGTTGCCGAACATCTGCGGCGCGGCCGGCGCCTTGGCGAAGCCGCGCTTCTCGACCATCGCCTTCATGTGCTTGTCCATCGGGACGGTGCGATCGGTGTACTTGATGCCGAGCGAGCCCTTCTCCATCTTCTCGAAGCCGAGCGCCATCGCGCAGTCCACGATGCCGCCCTCGACGAGCTGCTTGGCCATGAAGAGCGCCGTCGAGCCGGTGGAGCAGTTGTTGTTGACGTTGTAGATCGGCACGCCCGAGAGGCCGATCTCGTAGACGGCGCGCTCGCCGCAGGTGGAGTCGCCGTAGCAGTAGCCGACCGCCACCTGCTCGACGGAGTCGTAGGGGATCTTCGCGTCGGCCAGCGCCTTCTGGCCGGCCTCCTTCGCCATGTCGGGGTAGTCCCACTGCCGGGAGCCCGGCTTCTCGAACTTCGTCATCCCGACGCCGACCACGAACACCTTGCGGCCCATCTGCTGCTTCTCCGGTTGGGGCCGCGAGCTTAGCTCCGTCGAGCCGGAGCGGTAGACTCGCCGCGATGAGCCGCGCCATCCTCGTCGAGAAGACCGGCGGCCCCGAGGTGCTGCAGCTCGCCGAGCGCGATCCGGGCGAGCCGGGCGCGGGCCAGCTGCGCGTCCGCGTGGCGGCCGCTGGCGTGAACTTCATCGACGTGTACTTCCGGACGGGCCTCTACCCGCGCCCGCTGCCGTTCGTCGTCGGCCTCGAGGGGGCCGGGCGGATCGAGGCGCTCGGCCCCGGTGTCGCGGGCTTCGACGTCGGCGATCGCGTCGCCTGGGCCTCCGCTCCCGGCTCGTACGCCGAGCGCGCCCTGGTGCCGGCGGCGCTGGCGGTCGCGATCCCGGACGGTGTCAGCGACGAGACGGCCGGCGCCGTCATGCTGCAGGGCATGACCGCGCACTACCTGGTGCACGCGATCCGCCCGCCCGAGCCCGGCGCCTTCGCGCTCGTGCACGCCGCGTCGGGCGGCACGGGTCTCCTGCTGGTGCAGATGCTGAAGCGGGCCGGCGTGCGCGTGATCGGCACCTGCGGCAGCGCCGAGAAGGCCGCGCTCGTGCGCGAGGCGGGTGCCGAGCAGGCCGTGCGCTACGACGAGTCCGACTTCGTCGCGGCGTCGCGCGAGGCGACTGGCGGCCGCGGCGTCGACGTGGTCTACGACGGCGTCGGGCGCACCACCTTCGACGGCAGCCTCGCGGCGCTCCGCCCGCGCGGGCTGCTCGCGCTGTTCGGCCAGTCGAGCGGCCCGGTCCCGCCCTTCGACCTCCAGCGGCTCAACACGGGCGGCTCGCTCGTCGTGACGCGCCCCTCGCTCGCGCACTTCGTCGCCACCCGCGAGGAGCTCGAGCGCCGCGCCGGGGCCGTGCTCGCCGCCGTGGCCGACGGCAGCCTGCGCGTTCGCGTCGGTGGCCGCTTCCCGCTCGCAGAGGCCGCGAACGCGCACCGCGCCCTCGAGAGCCGCGCGACCACCGGCAAGCTGCTGCTCGTCCCCTGATCTACAGGACGTACGGGAAGTAGCGCTTGAGCCGCAGCATCGGCTCCTCGAGCACGGCCCACGAGAGCCGCGCGAGGCCGTAGCTCCCGGCGAAGGCGAGCGCCCAGAACAGGAGCTGCACGATCAGGAAGTGCTGGGGATAGCGACCCGGCGGGAGGAACTGCACCAGCGCGTACGCCGCAATGAGGTGGAGCAGATACACGCCGTAGCTGTACTTGCCGAGCCTTCGCAGCCAGGGCGCCTCGAACGCCCGCGCGCGCCACGCGCCCGCGGGCGCCGTCAGCACCGACACGAGGAGCGCGCCGTACACGACGCAGAGGAGCGAGAACCCCGCGGTGAGGATGGCGGGGTGCGTGGTGAACGAGAGCTCCTTCACGGTCGCGGCCTGCCAGCCGCGGGCGCCCTCGATCGGCGGCATGTGCAGCCGGACCCACGCGAAGCAGCCGAGGAAGGCGATCAACGCGATCGGCAGCAGGCGCCGCGCGGGGCGGGCCAGCGCGTCGAGCCCGCCCGGGCGCGCCGCGGCGATCGCGATGGCGGCGCCGGTCGCCAGCGTGTCGAGCCGGCACGGCGTCAGCGCGTAGATCGCGACCGTCGGCGCGCCCGCCGCGAGCAGCGCCACGCGGAGCGCGAGCGCGCCCGCGGCGGTGGCCGCGCAGATGGCGATCAGGGTGCGCTCGCTGCAGCGGCGCACCGCGAGCGGCCAGAGCAGATAGAAGTGCTCCTCGATCGAGAGCGACCAGGTGATGTCGAGGAGCTGGTGCTGCCAGGCGCCGGCCAGGGCGACCTTGAGATTCGAGAGGTAGAGCCAGTACCAGATGCCCTGGCGCTTCGCGCCCGGGTTCCAGAAGTCGTCGAAGAGCGAGAAGAAGGCGATGTGCGGCACGATCACGAGCACGAGCAGCAGCACCGCGTAGTAGAGCGGGAAGATGCGCAGCACGCGCCGCGCGTAGAAGGAGCCGAAGTAGCTCGGGCTGGTGCGGGCGCGCAGCAGGATGCCCGTGATCAGGAAGCCCGAGAGCACGAAGAACAGATCGACGCCCGACCAACCGAGCGAGGGCACCACGGTGAGCGCGCGGGCGAAGGCGCCGCGCGCCAGGGCGTAGTGCGTGGTGTGGTAGAGGACGACCAGCGCGATCGCGAGCCCGCGCAGGCCGTCGAGGCGCGGATCGCGCCCCCCGAGATCGCCCTCCTCCGCGGCCGCTCCGCCCAGTCGCCTACCCGGCGCCCGGGCCGTCGGGCGGAAGCGCCTCCATCGGGTAGCGGGGCACGCCTTCCTTCGCGAGCTCGAAGAACTTCGGACCCATCGGGTTCTCGCCGCGGATCGGCATCGCGCCGCGCCGGATCGTCCAGTCGCCGGGCGAGAGCTCGGCGGCGCGCGCGAAGTGGCGCTCGGCGGCCTCCGTGCGTCCCTGCCGGTGGAGCCACCACGCCAACGCGCGATGCGCGCGCGCGAGCTGGGTCTCCGGCGTGGGCAGGAGCTGATGACGCCGCGCGGTGTCCTCGTCGAGGACGCCGCGTCCTTCGCGCACCCAGCCGCGCAGCGCCGCCAGATAGGGCCCGGACCGCTTGCCGTGGAAGGCCGTGAAGGTGTCGGTGCCGAACTGGGTGTCGTTGGGGCGCACGATCCGCCCGGCCTCGTCGATCCAGATCTGTGTCGGGACGTTGACGACGTGGTAGAGCTCCGCGACCCGGTGCTCGGTGTCGATCAGGCTCGGGTGCGTCGGGCGCGCGCGCTCGATGTAGGGGCGCGCGTCCGCCGGGCTCTGGTCGAGCGCCACCGTGATCGGCACGAAGCCCTCCGCGCCGAGCTCCTCGTAGAGCGCCTGCCACGCCGGCAGGTCCTCGCGACAGCCGCACCACGAGGCATAGGCGAGCAGCAGCACCTTCCTGCCGCGCTGGTCCGACAGCCGATGCACGCGGCCCGAGAGGTCCGGCAGCGCGAAGTCGGGCGCCTCGAGCGAGGCGAGCTGCGCGGTGCGCTCGGCCGCCGAGGATCCGAGCGCGGCGGCGCGCTCGGCGGCGTCGAGGGCGAGCGGCCGGTCGATCGCGCGGGCGAAGGCGGCGAGATCGACTCCGCGCTCGTCGGACAGCGCGGCGCGGTCGCGCACCGGCACGCAGCGCTCGCCGCGGCAGAGACCCTGCGGGCGGAGCTCCCAGCCGAGCGCCTCGCGCAGCGCCGCCGGCGGGATCCGCACCCGATCGCCGTCGGCGACGGCCAGGACGGCGACCGGGCGGCCGTCGTCGAGCAAGGTGAAGCTGGTCATGCCGCCCTCCCTTCGCCTCGCGGGCGCAGTGTGCCGCGGCGCGGCCGCGCGCTGCAAGCTATACGGATCCGCGAATCGAGGAGGGCCGCCGTGGGTCTCTACGTGCTGATCGGCCGCGACGGGCCGCGCGGGGCCGAGCTTCGCAAGCTCCACCGCGAGGCGCACCTGCGCAACCTCGAGCCGTTGGCCTCCGCCGAGCGCATCGCCTACGCCGGGCCGCTGCTCGACGCCGCCGACCAGCCCGTGGGCAGCGTGATCATCTTCGAGGCCGAGAGCCTCGCTGCGGCGCGGAGCTTTGCGCAGCGCGACCCGTACGTGGTGCAGGGGGTCTTCGAGCGCTGGGAGGTCTGGGGCTCCCGGCAGGTCTTTCCGAGCCTCGCCTGAGCGGAGGCCCGCAGAATCAGGATAGCGGGGGCGCGGCCGGGATCAGAGCGTCAGGCCGAGCGAGACCTGCGCCACCTCGCGGCGGATCGCCGCGAGCGCCGGCTCGGCCACCGCGCCGAAGGCGACCCCCATGCCGACCGGCAGGTCCGCGCGATGCAGGTTTCCGGGCACGTTCGTGTAGAGCACCGAGCCCGGGAGCCGCAACGAGCCGGGCCCGACCGGGATCTCCACCTCCACCGCCGCGTTGCGCACCGCGGGGCGCGTCGTCTCGAGGAAGAGCCCACCGGCCGACAGCGTGTAGAGCCGAGCGCCCTTCTGGCGACCCGCGTGGAAGAACAGCGCCGGCGCATCGATCGGCGCACGCGGCTCGCGACGCTGCGGGTGGTCCCAGAACCGCGCCAGCGCGCGGTTCACCTGGAAGCGCAGCCGCGCGTCGTCGAAGGGCTCCCACAGCGCCAGGGCCAGGCCCGCCGTGCGCAGCTCCGAGAGCGCCTCCGGCCCCGGGCCCGCGCCGGCCACGATGTACGAGAGGATTCCGTCCGGCGCACCGGCGGCGAGCGCCGCGAGCGCCGCCGCGAGGTCGATCACCGCGAGGTCGGGAGGGATCAGTGCGGCCGCCACCTGCTGGTGGCGCTCTCCTACGAGCTGGAACGCCTGCTCGGGGCTCTTCGCGCGCAGCGTCCGATAGCCGAGCCGGCGCAGGCGCTGGGTCAGCGCACCGCGCGGGGCGCCGCCGCCGTCGATCACCAGGACGGTGCGCTGCGTGGGCATGCCGAGATCCCTCTCCACCCGGTCTGGATCGGTCGAACGCGGCGCCGGAGTGAGCGGCGCTCCGGCAGGCTGCAACCCGCCGGCAAGGCGGTTGCCAATCAGGACTCGTCAGCCTCCAGGATCTCGGAGACCACCACGCCCTCGGCCGCGGAGTTGCGCGCCGCGAGCACCGGCAGCGAGTCGACCATCTTGACGAGGTAGCGCTCTGCGGACTCCCCGAGGTCGCGGAACCGCAGCACGAAGCCGGCGAGGCCGTCGTCGCGCGACACCTCGGCGTGCACGACGAGGGGCGATTCGCCCGGACCTCCGTGGAGCGCGATGCGGAAGCGCTGGCCGAGGCGCAGCGCCTGGGTGCGCTCGACGCGCATGCCTCCAGCCGAGAGGTCGCGCCCGATCAGCACGCGCGCCGCCTCGTCGCCGAGCGCGACCACGCGGCGACCCGAGATGGCGCCGCGCGGGCCGCCGCGCCGATCGCCCGGCGCCTTGGGCGCAGCCGACGCCTCGGTCGGCACCTCGAACGAGCGCGGCGCCCGGACGACCTCGCGTCGGGTCGAGCCCCGGGCGTAGCGCGTTCCGGCCGCCTCCGCGTCGGCCGGCGCCGCGGCCGCGGCGGGCTCCGCGGCCGGCGGCGCCGCAGCCGCCTCCGGCAAGGGCGGGCTCTCGGCCGCGGGCGCCGGGGCGTCCGCGCAGAGCGCGGGCCCCTCGAGGTGTGCCGCGACCGCGTCCTTCAGCAGGAGCGCGGTGTCCTTGTCGACCGACGAGAACGCCACCGCGAAGCCGTCGCCTCCCGGCTCGCCACCGGATGCCGACACCGAGCGCACCACCCGGCCGCGCACCGCGAACGAGCGCCCCTGCGTGCGCATGTCGGGGAGATACACGACGAGCTGTGTGCCGACGCGCATCGGCTCGCGCGAGATCAGGAGGCAGCCCCGCACGGAGAGATCGGCGAGGACCGCGCTGCGGCGGCGCAGACCTGCCCGGAAGCGCACCGGCGAGCCGACCGCGACGCGCCGGCTGCGCCGCTCCGGCCCGCGGTACAGCGCGTGCAGCAGGAGCCCTCGCAGCGCGGCCGGATGCACGGGGCGACACACGATCAGGTCGACCCCGCTCCGCCGCAGCAGGGAGCGCAGCGTGCGCGTGTTGCGGTCCAGCACGGCGATGCGCACGCCGCGCGCGCCGGCGGCAACGCGCGGGATCGCCCGGACGTGGCGGGCGTTGGCGACCGCGACCTCCCATGCGCCCTCGGTGGCGGCCTTGCCCGACTCGACGACCTCGACCCCGAGGCGCACGAGGAGCGCGCGCACGTCGGCCAGGTCTCCGTCGTGGAGCAGGAGCACCCGTCGGCTGGACGCGTCGACGTCCACGCTTCCTCCGTACGGCCGGGCGGCCGCTCTCCGGGGATCGGCAGCTCTTGCGCACGCCTGTAGCGGTCCCTGCGCAGGGCCGCCCCGGCGGCCGGTCAATCGCCCGCGGCGTCCGTCCGAAGCCCAGCCAGGGAGGTCGGCGGGTGGCCAGGTCCCCGAAATCCGGCTCCGGCCGCGCTCTGGCTGGGGCTCGTCCTGCTCGCCCTGACCGGCTGTGGCAACGCGGCGATGGGGACCTCCGCGACCGGAAGAGCCGCCGGCAGGAGCGTGTCCACCCCGCCTGCGGGCGACGGTTCGGGCCCGGTCTTCTACCGGTACACGGAGGAGGACGGGACGGTCCGCTTCGTCCGCAAGCCGGCGCCGGAGCCCGCCCCCCGGAGCAGCCGCTCTAGCCCGATCGCGTCAGAGCCTCCGCCCGGCCGCGTGCCCGTCGAAGATCGCGCGGTCGAGGAGCCGCACCGCGACGGCGTCGCCGACGCGCACCACCTCGGGGACCTCGCCCTTCAGCTCGAAATAGAGCCGCTCCTCGGGGAGCCCGTGCGTGCGGACCACCACCCAGTCGACGTCCTCGATGCGCTCGGGCCGCGCGGCGAGCAGGTCGAGCAGCGTGACCTCGCGATCCCCGATGGCGAGGAGCCCGTGCGTCGGGCGCCAGCGCACGCCGGCGCGCACCGCGCGCGGCAGCGCTGCGGCAAGCGTCTCGGCGTCGAGCAGCATCGGCGATGCGAGCGGCGTCGCGAGCGTGACGTCGGCGCCCCGCGCGGCGAGGAGCTCTCCGAGCCCGAGCCCTTCGATGTGCCCCACCGCATCGAGGATCACGATGCGGCCGACGAGCTCGTCCGCGCGGCGCAGCGCCTCCTCGTGATCGAGCGCGAGCTCGCGCTCGATTCCCGCGATCGCGAACGGATGCCACTTGGCGTAGCCGGTCTTGGTGGCGCGGCCGCCGGTCGCGACGACCACCGCGTCCGGCTCGAGCGCGAGGACCGAGTCCCGCGTGGCCTCGAAACCGAGCTCCACCCGCACGCCTCGCCGCTCGCACTCCTCGATGCGCCACTGCGCGTGATCGATCAGCTCGGCGCGGCCGGGGAGCCGCGCCGCCGCGTGCACCTTGCCGCCGAGGCGGTGCTCGCGCTCGAGGAGCCGGACCTCGTGGCCGCGCGCCGCCGCCACCCACGCTGCCTCGAGCCCCGCCGGGCCGCCTCCCACCACCACGACGCGCTTGCGGCGCGCGGCGGGCGCCAACGTGCCGGCGCCGAGCTCCTCCTCGCGGCCGACCGCCGGATTCTGCACGCAGGTCACGGGCAGCCCCTGCAGGAGATTTCCGTAGCAGCCTTGGTTGTTCCCGGTGCAGCGCCGGATCTCGGACGCCGCGCCGCGGTGCGCCTTCGCGGCCCAGTCCGGATCGGCGATGAGCGCGCGCACCAGCGTCACCGCGTCGGCCTCGCCGCGCGCCAGGATCGCCTCGGCCTGCTCGGGCGTCACGATCCGGTGTACGGCGAAGACGGGCGCGCCGCGCAGGCGCTCCTTCACCGCCGCCGCGGCGTAGACGCCGAAGCCGGGCTTCGCGTACAGCGGGCGCACCATGCCGACGCCCGAGAGCCCGACGCTCACGTTCACGAAGTCGACCAGGCCTGCCGCCTCGAGGCGCGCCGCGATCTCGGCGGCGTCCGCGGGTCCGAGGCCGCCGGACCCTGCCTCCTCGTCGCCGACGAGCCGCACCCCGACCGCCCGGCTGGGGCCGACGGCGGCGCGCACGGCGGCCAGCACCTCGACCGCGAACCGCATGCGGTTCTCCAGCGATCCGCCGTAGCGGTCGTCACGGCGGTTGCTCCTCGGCGAGAGGAACTCGTGGATCAGGTAGCCGTGCGCGGCGTGCACCTCGATGCCGTCGAAGCCCGCAGCCGCCGCGTTGCGGGCGGAGCGCGCGAAGTGCTCGACCAGCTCGCGGATCTCCTCGGGCTCGAGCGCCTTCGGGGGCTCGTGGTAGTTGGCGATCGACGAGGGCGCCCAGGCCGGACGCTTCGACCACGCGCCGCCGTTCACGCCGCCGTTGTGGGCGAGCTGAAGGAACGCGAGCGCGCCGTGCTCGTGGACCGCGCGCGCCACGCGCTCGAGGTGCGGCACCGCCTCGTCCGGCCACGCCGCTGCATTGTTCGCCATCTGGTACGCCGTCGTCGGGTGGACCTGCGCCTGCCCGGCGATCACGACCCCGGCGCCTCCGCGCGCGCGCTCGGCGAGATAGCGACCGAGCCGCTCGCCGTAGAAGCCGGGCTCGCCCCAGCGCGGCGCCGGCTCCGAGTACATCGTGAAGTGGGCGCCGAACACGATGCGGTTGCGCGACTCGAGCGGACCGATGCGGAGCGGGGCGAAGAGATGCGGGTACATGACAGCGGCGGATGGTACGCGCGCCTCTGCTAGGTTGCCGCGCCATGGTGCGCGAGACGGTGACCCTGGAGCGCGGCGAGGACGGCGTGCTCGTGCTGACGCTCTCCCGCCCGCGGCAGAAGAATGCGTTCAGCGAGGTGATGTGGCGCGAGGCGCGCGACGCCCTCGCCGAGGCGCAGCAGGACGACGCGGTGCGCGCGGTGCTCGTGACCGGCGCCGGCGACGCCTTCTCGGCCGGCCAGGACCTCGGGCAGATGGCCGCCCCGCCGCCGGGGGAGCCGCCCGGCTTCCCGAGCTTCATGGATCGCCTCACCGCGTTCGACAAGCCGCTCTTCGCCGCCGTGAACGGGGTCGGCGTCGGGATCGGACTCACGCTGCTCCTGCACTGCGACGTGGTCTGGATCGCCGAGGGCGCGCGGCTGCGCGCGCCGTTCGTCACCCTCGGGGTCGTCCCGGAGGCCGCGAGCAGCTACCTCCTGCCGCTGCAGCTCGGCCACCAGCGCGCGGCCGAGCTGCTCTACACGGCCGAGTGGATCGACGCGGGGCGGGCCGTCGAGCTGGGCCTCGCATCGCGGGCGCTCCCGCGCGAGCGGCTTCTGCCCGAGATGCGGGCGTTCGCGGCCCGCGTCGCCGCCCAGCCGCTCGGGTCGCTGCGCTGGACCAAACGGCTCCTCCTCGCGGT
>Ga0335070_10003723_pt1 | contig 17828 bp, 2 predicted proteins | sample Lox_Sample_13_FD_206722 | JGI IMG/M metagenome (GOLD analysis project Ga0335070, IMG submission 206722) | Soil microbial communities from Loxahatchee National Wildlife Refuge, Florida, United States - Lox_Sample_1.3 | ecosystem: Environmental > Terrestrial > Soil > Wetlands | place: USA: Florida...
CATCAGATCGTTGGCGCATCGCGTCTTCAGCGACCAGATCTCTGACCAAGCTCGAGTTCGCAAGCGACGGCAGTCCAGCTTGAAGTTTTACCCAGTCAATGGGCAGCACGGAGACCTGAGTGATTCCTTTACGGATCACCGACTCGAGCGCATGCAGCGCAAGCTCGGAAGGAATGTAACTCATGCCGTGTTCGCTCCAGCGACTGGTGTCTACCGAGGTCACGCTGCGAACCATACCCAAGTCAGCCCAAGGTCCCCAATTGATGCTCGAACCCGGTAATCCCTCGGCACGACGATAATGTGCAATCGCGTCGAGGAAGGAATTTGCGGCTGCATAATCTCCCAGTCCCGCCGCCCCGAGCACGGAAGCACCCGACGAAAACGAGACGAAGAAATCCAGCGGCAGAGACCGAGTGAGTTCGTGGAGGTTCCATGCTCCCTCAACCTTCGGAGCAAGTACCTCAAGCAGATTGTCCAGGTCTTGCTGAAGCAGAACACCGCCTTTCCAAGTTCCCGCAGCATGAATGATGCCTCGCAGCGGCGGCATGGATTCCGTGATCATCGCAAGAAGCCGTTCTACGTCTCTTCGCAGTGACACGTCTCCTTGGAATACAACCACGTTGACTCCGGGTTCTTGTATCTCAACAAGTCGCTCCCGCGCCGCGGCCGATGGACTTCGACGGCCCATCAGCACGACGTGCCTCGCTCCTCTCGCAACCAGCCACTGGGCTGTCTTCATCCCGAGGTCTCCAAGCCCGCCGGTAACCAAGTAGGTGGCATCCGGCTTGAAGAACATGGAACGCGACTCGACGGGATCTAACGGCGGCATATCAATCGTGGTGCGCCGAAATCTTGGGACGTACCGAGCGCCTTGCCTTAAGGCGATCTGGGTTTCATCGCCATCAGCGGCGAGTTCCTGAATCAGAGAGGAGATGTTTTTCTCACCACCCGCGGGATCCAGATCGACGTTTACACATCGCAACTCAGGGTGCTCCATTGCAATCACGCGACACAGTCCACGTACCGGCCCTTGTGCAACCTGGACGGGTGCTGGATGGTTTCCGACAGCTTGAACGCCTTGCGTAACGACCCAAAGGCGTGCTGATTCCGTCCCCGCGTTTTTAGCCAGCGATTGGACGAGGCGCAGCACGCTGCCACAACTCAGCATCTGCGCATCTCTCAGCGAGTCAGAGGACAGTAGCTCATTGGGTGGGCAGTCCAGACTCCAAAGATGAATGATGCCGTCCAGAGCGGACTCAGCTCTGTCTATTATTTCCCGGATCGTGTCTCGAAAATCATCGGGCCGAGCGGGATCAATCGTTAAGACTTGGCCCATTGAGCTCGTCTTGCGGGAGAAGACGAGGACACAACGATCTCCTCTCTCTTTCAATAATGAGGCCAACGATTCGCCCACACCTCCGTGATCGGCGAAGAGTAGCCAGTTCTTCCCTGTTTTTGAGGAAGAACAAGCAGATCCCGTCGCTGCAGACTTGGGTTCCCACTCAACTTGATAAGTCCACTGGTTTAGATCGTCGACACTTGCAGGCTGGGTGGAGGCAGCAGTATCCGACGCGGGTGCAACACACGAGAACTCCGCCACGACTTGATTCTGATCATCGAGAAGGCGCACGACACCGCCGTTGCCGGATCCGTCTGGAGATCCGATCCAGGCCGCGCGCAGAGATGCTCCAGCCTTTGCCAACGCTAGCAATGACTGCTCGCCCGATGATAGAGCGACATCAGCCATCGATTTGGCTTCCGCCGTCGATGGCATGAAATCCATAGCGAATCGCTCTCGTTGAAACGGATAAGTTGGCAACGGGACAGGCCGAGAACGATGCCTATCCACTGACGGCCAGCCCACGTTGACGCCATTGACATACAAAGTCCCCAGAGATTCCAGAATCTGCTCCCAATCGTCACGGTCACGGCGGAGCGATGGAAGCCAGAGTCCCTGCGCCTGCGGAACGCACTGACTTCCCATTCCGACCAGAGTGGGAGAAGGACCAATCTCAAGGAAGATCCGATAGCCCTGCTTGTGCAGGGCCGACATCGCTTCGGAAAAACGCACTGTGTTCCGTAAGTTGTACGGCCAGTAGTCGGCAGTGAGCGCGTTTTGCTCATTCACCCAATCCAAACGCATGCTGCAAAACTGAGCCACGTGCGGAGTGCGGTAATCAATCTGGCGGGCTACCGCTGCGAATTCCTCGAGCACCGGTTCTACCAGTGGCGAATGGAATGAGTTCGAGACATTCAAGAGTTTGGTCTTGATGCCCTGTGCTTCGCACTCGTGCAAGATATGCTCGACCGCCTTGCGTTCACCGGAGATGACTGTGCTCTCCGGCCCGTTGATGGCGGCAATGGCTACACTGTCGCGATAGCGCTCCACGACTGGGCGCACTTCGGCTTCTCCAGCCAGCAGCGATGCCATTGTCCCGATATTGGGAAGGCTGTGCATGAGGCGGCCGCGCTCGCGCATCAGCATTAATCCGTCCTCCATGCTCATGCCGCCCGCGACGGCCGATGCAGCGATCTCTCCCACGCTATGACCCATTACGGCAGCGGGTTCGATGCCCCAGGACCTCCACAACTGCGCCAAGCCGTATTGCACGGCAAACATGGCTACGTGCGTGTACTGCGTCTCATCAAGGGGTGAGGCCTGACCATCCTGCGGATAGAGCACGCGACTCAGAGGTATTTCCAGATACGGTTGCACCAATGACTCGCAACGATCCACCACGTCGCGGAAGACGGGCTCCGTCTCGTACAGGGCTCGCGCCATCTGCAGATATTGACCACCCTGTCCCGCGAAGAGAAAAACCACTTCCGGTCGGCGGCTCAAGTCCACATGCCCCTGCAGCACTCCTACAGGATGCTCATCGCCAGCGCACGCCTCCAAGGTTTGGCGCAGTTGATCGAGCGAACTGGCCACAGTCGCCAGTCGATGCTCGAAATGCGAGCGCCCGGTATTGGCGGTTCGACAAACATCCCGAATCGACAGTTCCGGATGATCGCTGAAATGCTTCGCGTATCGGCCAGCCATCTCCTGTAGAGCCCCTGCTGTTTTTGCAGACAGTGTCAACAGATGGTGCGAGCGACTCACGGCGTCAACTGGCGCTTCCGGTTCGACGGCTTCAGCCACGACGACATGCGCATTCGTCCCGCTGAATCCAAATGAACTCACTGCGGCGGTTCGCCGCTGTCCGCGCGAACGCCAGGGGGTCAACTTTGTTGCGACCTCGATCGGAGTACTCTCCCACGGAATATGCGGGGTGGGCTCCGTGAAATGCAGGTGGGGCGGAATCTGCTTGGCTTGAAGTGCAAGCACGACTTTGATCAGTCCTGCGATTCCCGCCGCGCCCTCGACATGACCCATATTTGTCTTTACCGATCCTATGTACAGCGGATCTGATTTTGGGCGCTTCGCTCCGTACACCGCGCTCAGAGCGCCAACTTCGATCGGATCACCAAGAGATGTTCCGCTGCCATGCGTCTCCACATAATCGATTTGTTCGGGGACAAGCCGGGCCGCGGCAAGCGCTTCACGAATCACAGCTTGCTGCGCCACCCCATTGGGTGCGGTAATTCCGCCGCTTCTTCCGTCCTGATTCACGGCGGAACCTTGGATTGTCGCCAGTATGCGGTCCCCATCGGCAATCGCGTCTGATAGACGTTTGAGCAGCACCATCCCGCAACCTTCGCCGCGGACATAGCCATCGGCGGAGGCATCGAACGTCTTGCAGCGGCCATCTTTCGCCATCATCCCGGAACGGGAGAACATGATTGTCGCTTCCGGCGAGAGCATGACACTGACTCCGCCAGCCAGGGCCGCACGACATTCCCGCGCACGCAGGCTGAGGCATGCCACGTGAACCGCGATCAGAGATGAAGAACACGCCGTGTCCAGGGAAATGCTTGGACCATGCAGACCGAGGAGATAAGACAGACGACCGGAGGCGATGGAGTGCGACCCGCCGGTGGCCAGGTACATATCAAGCTCTTTGGGATCGCATCCCAGCGTCATGCGAACGTAATCGTTACTGCAAATTCCAATGAAAACGCCCGTCTTCGTATCGGCCAATTTATCCGGCGATTGGCCTCCGTTCTCGAGCGTCTCCCAAGCAACCTCGAGGAGCAGGCGTTGTTGCGGATCCATCCTTGCGGCTTCCCGCGGCGAGATTCCGAAGAACAACGCGTCGAAGCGATCAACGTCGTCCAGAAAGCCGCCGTAACGGGAACAGGTCTTACCCGGTTTCCCGGGTTCCGGATCATAGACCGAGTTCACATCCCAACGATCCGCAGGAACTTCTGAAATGACGTCGACGCCATCGTGAAGAATTCTCCAGAAAGCTTCCGGACTGTTGGCGCCGCCCGGGAAGCGGCATCCCACGGCTACGATCGCAATAGGCTCCTGCTTCTCCTTTTCAAGAGACTCAACCCTCTCTTGGAGATTGCTTGCAAGCAGGGCTAGCTGCTTAGGGGAAAGTTTGGCGATCCTGTTGAGAAAATCGGTCATTGCTCTGCTTTCTCCTGCGAGTACATGCGATCAATGTCATCGTCGGAAAGAGATTCGATGCGGTCAAAAATGCTCTGCAAGTCTTCGTCCTGGCGACCCGAGTCCAACGTGGGAGCAGCAGGCTTTTCCCAGCCCAGCACCTCTTCCGCCAAATAGTCTGAAAGTGTCGCTACCGTCGGGTAATCAAATACCAGCGTGGCAGACAAACTCCGACCCAAATCTTTGCCTAACACGCTTCGCAACTCCACTGCCATGAGCGAATCAAGTCCCAAATCACTCAGCGGTTGCTTCAGATCGAGTTGTTGTGTGGATTCGAGGCCCAGCACGCCCAAGGCGCGACTCTTCACATACTCGATCAGAAGCTGCTTGCGCTTCGCTGGCGGCGCTTGATTGAGTTCCTGCAGCACACTTTTCGGTTCTTCGATCTTGATGGCGGACGTCTTTCTCTTCCGGATCAATCCAGAGAGAAGTGCAGACTTGAACTCAATGGGAAGGCGCTCGGAATACTGTTCCCAATCGATAGCAAGGTATCCGACCCTGGTCCGATTTGCTGACAGCAGGTTCTCCAAAACGTGCAGGCCTTGCTCCGACGAAATGGATTGAACTCCCTTCACGTGCAGGCTTTGGCTCACTGCACGACGGGTAGCAGCGCCTACTTCGGCCCAGGGACCCCAATCGATGGTCAAGGCGGGTAGACCGTTAGCCCGGCGATAATACGCCAATGCATCCTGAAAGGCACACGCTGCGACGTGGCTTCCCTGTCCTGCCGAACCCAACAACGACACGGCCGAAGAAAACATGACAAAGAAATCCAAAGGCAAGTCGCGCGTAAGCTCGTGAAGGTGCCATGATCCCGTCATTTTCGGAGCCAGCACTTTCTTGAATCGGTCACAGTCTTGGTGCAGCAGGACGCCATCGTCCACGATGCCTGCCGCGTGGACAACACCAGCCAAGGGTGGCAAAGTGCGGCCGAACTTCGCGAAGACTTCATTCAGATGAATGCGATCTGAGACGTCGCCAAGCGCGACGACCACTTCCACACCCTTTTGCTGCATGCTCTGAATCGTCTCGAGGGCGTCATGCGAAGGCGCGCTGCGACCGATCAGCACCAAGTGGCTCGCTCCCTGCTCAGCCATCCACTGCGCCACTACCAACCCGAGACCGGATAGCCCGCCGGTAACGAGATAGCTCTTCTCGGAATCAAACTGGTGCGCCGGATTCGGGTTGATTGCCGCACTCCGAGGCGTGATTACGATCTTTCCAATGTGCTTCGCCTGCGCCATGTAACGGAACGCCTGTGTCGCTTGGTCGGCGGAGAACGCTGTGACGGGTAAACTCTTCAGGCGGCCACGACCAAATTCCTGCAGCAATTGGCGCAACATATCTGCCATGAGCTGCGGTTCTTCTTGGAACGTTGCGGCAAGGTTGATCGGATGATAAGAAATGTCACGATTGAGTTGTGATACGCGGGCATCGTCCCAGATTCCGGTCATACCGATCTCCAGGAATCGCCCGCCATTCGCCAACACCTCGAAGCTTTTTTCAATGAACGGACCGGCCAGCGAATTAAGGACGACATTTACTCCTTCTCCGCCGGTCGCGCGCAGGGTTTCATCAGCGAAATCCAGCGATCGCGAGTCCATCACGTGTGCGACCCCGAGCGACTTCAGGTATGCTCGTTTTTCGTCGCTGCCGGCCGTCGCAAACACCTCGGCTCCCACTCTTTGTGCCAGTTGTACGGCAGCCAGACCCACCCCTCCTGCCGCCGCGTGGATCAAGACTCGCTCTCCTGCCTGAAGCTTGCCCCGGTGAACGAGAGCGTAGTGCGCAGTGAGAAATGCGCTGGGAATCGTCGCAGCTTCTTCATCGGACAGACAATCCGGCACGGGCATGACCGAGGTGCTCGCGACCGTCATATGTGAGGCGAGGCTTCCCGGTCCCATCACAATGACTCGCTGTCCCAATTGGAGATCGCGAACGCCATCACCGAGTGCCACGATTCTGGCAGCACACTCGTTTCCGAACGACTCGGACTTGCCGGGATACCGCCCCAGTGCGATTAGAACATCTCGAAACGTCAAGCCTGTTGCGAGAACTGAGACCTCAACCTCTCCCGCCTTTGGGCGAGAACGCTCCGCAGGTTGCAGCGTAAGACCATCGAGCACACCTGGCGTCGAAGTCTGCAGTGTGTAAGAGCCGCTGGGCTCAGGCGCCTCGACCGGAGTGGGATTTAACTCGACCTGTCTCAGCCGCGCCACTCGGCGGATGCCACGGCGAAATGCGATCCGGCCCTCTTCCCTTTTGGTGTTGAGTTCCGCGAAGAGCTGGCGCACCTCGTCTGTGTTCCCTTCTGGATCCAAATCAATCCTGACACAGCGCAGCTCAGGAAATTCCAGAGCAATCGTGCTTCCCAGCGCCGAGATTGGACTCTGCTCTAATTCAATGCGCGTTGCAGATGAGTCCGTACATTCCGCACCACGAGTCACGATCCACAAACTCTCGACCGTGGCGCTCTCTGCAGCGAGCGCCTTCAGCAGGTTGAGCACGTTTCCACACTCCGAGAGCACGCTCTCGTTCAGCACCCCTGCCGTGGGAGCGTTCACGCACTTGTCCAATGCCCACAGGTAAACCACTCCTTCGATGTGCGAATCGCGTGAGCGCGCAATATCGCGGAGCAGTTGTGCGAAATGGTCGGGATTGCGAGGATCGATGCAAAAACCTGAGCTACCCAAAGCTTCGTAGTGGTCGCCCGAAGTCACTGTGACACAGCTTCTCCCGGACGAACGCAACAGGGTCGACAGATTTCTGCCGAAATCGCGGTGGTCAGCGAAAATAATCCACCATCCAGCCGCCGAACTAGACGAGACGGCGTTATCTGCCATTCCAAGCTGTGGCCCTTGGGCGAGGATCAGCGATTGGTAGGACAGAACGCTACTTGGTTCGCATTCGGGGCTAACTAAAACCTCGACAAATCCACTCTCGGCCAGAAGTTCTCGCCAGCGCTCACTTGGTAGCAGGGGATGGGAAGGACGAAGCGTGAAGTCCTTGAACTTCCACCAGCCCTCGGTAAGTCCCACGATGAGATCACCGAAGTGTAGCGGCCGCGTGCCTTCGATCAGCAGCAGCATACCCTTTGGGGCCAAGAGACTACGAAGCCTGTCGAGGGTGTCGTGCAAATCCTGTGTCGCATGCAGAACGTTTGCCGCGATGATGATGTCGTAGGAATGAGCATGAAAGCCCTGCGCTAAAGGATCTTTCTCCACATCAAGAGTCCGGTATTTCACGAAAGAAAAGTCGCTGAATCGTGCCTGCGCTTTCGAGGTGAACATCGGAGTAACGTCGGTGAAGACATATTCGGCGCGGTCAGCCGGGAGCTGGGGCAGGATAGAGGACGTAGCGCTCCCCGTGCCTGCACCGACCTCGAGAATTCGCAATTTTCGGTCTGCGGGAAATTGAGACGCAATCGTGCGAACAGCGTCTCCGATCAATCCGTTGTAATAGCGCGAAAACGGTGAGTCTCGATAGAGCCTTTCGATGTCTTCGATAGAACCCTTCGGGAACAGCAAGTCCAGCGGATCACACTTGCCACTCATGGCGCTCGCCAAATTCTCGCCACACCGGACCGTCATACTCAATTCGGCGGAGCATTCCGGAAATTGCTCGAACAGTTTGGCAGGCGACAGGTCGGAGGACTTCGGCAGACGCTGGACCTCCCACTGCCCATCTATTCGCTTCAGGATCCCATCCTCCTCCAGCATTTCCAGCATCCTGCCGAGCAGCTTTGCATGCTTCCCGAGCACGTGGAGTTCGATTCTCTTCGATTCGGTTGTGAACCGCTCGTATTCGCGCATTGTCCACCCTAACTGCGTGAACGCTCGATACACGTACTGCAAGCTTAGGGCTTCAAGATGGGGGAAGAACGAAGCAAATTGTGCCAGCCCAGGATCGGCGGCCCGGCGATCTGCGTATTGCTGCAACTCACACTCGATCTGGCGAGGGCTGGAGACCGGTACAGACGACACCGCGCCCTCTGCGTCCGGCAGCGGCGATTCCTCCCAAGCTAATTCGTATTGCGCGCCCTGAAGAGATTGTTCGGCTGACTTGCATATCGCGTTGCGATCCGCGCGCCTCAGGACAAGTCCTTTCACTTCGGCGACGAGCGTTCCCTCACCGTCAATCACAGAAACGTCATAATGCAACGTAGCCGCCTGACCGGAATGGGCGTGTCCCGGCGATGCGACGATGTGAGTCCACAAGACTTCGCCGGGTTCTCGATGGACCTCATAGCTCGCCACACCAACAGGCATGTAAATCACGCCACCGGAAGCAAGTTCGTCCGGCGTAAACGCGGCGGCAGCAAAAGGCTGGAGACAGGGATCCAGCAAAGCCGGGTGAATTCGATACGCGTGTGTTTCAGAGGCGATTTCCGGGACACGGCGTATCTTGCCGAGTACTTCATGGTCGCCGACCCAGAGTTGCTCCAGTCCTTTGAAACTCGGTCCCAAGTACATTCCCAAAGCAGAGAATTGTCCGCGGTACGCTTCGACTGAAATTTCCTTTGCACAACGCAGTTGGCATTCCCTGAGCGAGAATGGCGTTTCTTCACCGGAGCCCTGTGCAGACGAACGAATTTCAATCGAGCCCGTGGCATGAATTTTCCAGCTAGAAGCGCCTTTCGAATCGCTACTTGATTGGCTCGCAACCTGGAACGACGCCCTGTTTCCTTCCTTCTGCTCAACCAGAATCTGAGCTTTCAGAGCCTTTGCGTCTTCGACGATCATCGCTTCGCGAATCTCCAAATCCTTCAGCGCAAAGCTCAAGGGTCCGAAGGCCTCCTTCGCGGCTGCAAGGGCCATTTCCAAATAAGCGGTGCCGGGCAACACATTCTTTTCGAATGCCTGGTGATCTTTGAGCCACGGCAGAGACTGTGAGGAAAGGTGAGATTCGATCAGTGTCCCCTTAATGAAAGGCGACTCGACGCGACTGCCGAGAAGAGGATGGGGCAGCTGTTTTTGCGCGGAGGACCGGACCTCCATAGCTGCCAGTGGTTTGAGGGCGTCGATCCAGTAACGTTTTCGCTGAAAAGGATAGGTGGGCAAAATGACGGAACGGCGCTGGTAGTCGCGATCAAAACCTCGCCAGTCGACCTCCGCGCCGCGAACGTACAATGCCGCCAAACTCTCGAGCATCTGGTCCCAGGAATCGCGTCCCTTTCTCAAAGACGGCACCCATGTTCCGAAATCCTCAGGCAAGCAACTCGATCCCATTCCCAACAACGTAGGCGAAGGTCCTACCTCGAGAAATACCTGGCATCCCCTTTCATGCAGAGTGCGGATGGAATCGGAGAACCGGACGGCTTCGCGAGCGTGCCTCACCCAATACGAGGCTTTTGAAACCTCGTTCGCAGCCATGACCGCTCCGGTCAGATTCGAAACCAGCGGAATCTTGGGAGAAGAATACTCAACGCCGGCCGCGATCTTTTCGAAATCCGGCAGTATTGGATCCATCAGGGGAGAATGGAAAGCATGGGAAACCGTCAACGCCTTGGTCTTCATACCCATGGCCGTCAGCTTGTTCGCCAGTTCTTCCACAGCTTGTGACTGTCCAGAAATCACAAGACTTCCAGGGCCGTTGAATGCCGCCACCGAGATTCGTCCGGCATATGACTGGAGTTCCTTTGAAACAGTCTCGATTTCGCCCGCGACAGATACCATTCGGCCACGTTCGCATTGCTGCATCAGCCGTCCCCGGGCTTCAATGAGCTTCAGTCCTTGTTCGAGGGTGAAGACTCCGGCAATGCAGGCCGCGACGTACTCTCCAACGCTGTGCCCCATCATCACCGATGGCACGATGCCCCACGACAACCAAAGCTGCGCCAGCGCATACTCCAGGCTGAACAACGCAGGCTGCGTGTACGCAGTTTCGTCCAGAACCGATTGTGAACCGGGCTCAGGGTAAAGAACGGAACGCAGCGGTTGCGCTAGTTCGCCGTCGAGAATTTGGCCGCACTGATCAAGAGCATTCTTGAAAGTTGGATGAGTTTCATACAACTCGCGCGCCATTCCCACGTACTGCGAACCTTGTCCGGTGAACAGGAATGCGATCTTCGGCTTCTCCGAGGAACTGGATTCACCCTTGAATGTGCCGGAAGGCTTCGCGCCGGAATGTATTGCTGCAAGCTTCTCGCGGGTTTGCGCCAGTGAGTCTGCCACGATCGCCAACCGATGCGACCAAACGGCTCGGCCCGCATTTGCGGTGTAGCAGATGTCCTCAATCCTCTCGCCCGGCGATGTGGATAGGTACTCGAGGAAACGCCCTTCCAAATCATGCAGAGCCTCTTGGCTTCTTGCAGAAAGAGTTAGCAGGTGACGCGGTCTGTCTATGCGCGGCTCATGGTCCTGCGGCTTGGGGGCTTCGTCCACAATGACGTGAGCATTGGTGCCGCTGAATCCGAACGAACTGAGACCTGCGATGCGACGACCAACAACTTGCCACGGCGTCAACTGGGTCGAGACTCTTATCGAAAGCTCATCCCAGGGAATAAATGGGTTCGGTTGCTTGACGTGAAGGCTGGGTGGAAGCTCGTGATTCTGCATCGCCAACACGAGTTTGATCAGGCCAGCCACTCCCGCGGAACCTTCAAGATGGCCAATATTGCTTTTCAGCGAGCCGATGAGCAGCGGATGTTCTGGATTCCGGTCGTTGCCGTAGGCCGCGGCGAGTGCTCCCACTTCGATCGGATCTCCCAGTGAAGTTCCCGTGCCGTGCGTTTCCACGTAGCTGACGTCGCCGGCAAGAACCGATCCGTTTGCCAAGGCATCGCGAATTACCGCCGTCTGCGAAGGTCCGTTGGGCGCAGTCAGCCCACTGCTTGGTCCATCATGATTCACTGCACTTCCGCGAATGATAGCGAGAATTGGGTCACAGTTGGCAATGGCGTCAGAAAGGCGCTTAAGCACGACCATGCCACAGCCTTCTCCGCGGGCGTACCCGTCAGCGGAGATGTCGAATGTCTTGCATCGTCCATCGCGAGCCAGCATGGAGGCTTTGGAGAGCGCGATGAACATGTTCGGCGACAGGATCACACTCACGCCGCCCGCGAGAGCCAGATTGCACTCGCGCTTTCTCAAGCTCTGACACGCCAGATGCACTGCCACCAGAGAGGAGGAGCAAGCGGTGTCCAATGTGAGGCTTGGGCCATGCACTCCCAGCACGTACGATATTCGCCCCGAGGCGATGCTGTGGGCGATGCCGGAGGCGTGGTATGCGTCGAGTTCGGTGAAGCCCAGAGATTGGTTTTGCAGATCCGCATAGTCGTTCGTGCAAACGCCGACAAAGACGCCGGTGCGGCTGCCGGTTAGCTTGTCCGGAGCCAGTCCCGATCGTTCAAGAGCCTCCCAGGTTACCTCAAGCAGCAATCGCTGTTGAGGGTCCATTCCGATTGCTTCGCGCGGAGCGATGCCGAAAAATTGAGGATCGAACAGGTCTATCCGTTCCAGGAACGCACCGTTCCGTGTGTACATCTTCCCAGGGGTGCCCGGATTGGGATCATAAAACGCATCCACATCCCAACGGTCAGGCGGGATTTCGCGCACAGCATCTCGTCCCTCCTGAAGCAACTGCCAGAACGCCTCCGGAGTGTCGCATCCTCCCGGAAGACGACAAGCCATCCCCACGATGGCCAAAGGCTCGCGATTCGCCCGCTCCAGGCCATCGAGCTTCGACTGCAGTTCCTGCAGCTTCAGATAGGCTTGCTTTACTGGAGAAAGCGTATTGTTACGTCCGGCATCAACGTCCACAGAGAAATTCCTTTCCTCTTGGAGAGAGGTCTAACGTCTACATCGCGTGCAACTTGTTTAGAAGAAGCTTTTCGACTTCTTCATCCGACAATCTCTCCAGGTCCGACGCATTCGCCTTGTTCGTGTCCCGATCAAGGTCAGGTTGCGCGTGGCCAGAGGTATCTACCGCGGGTTCGCGTTCGACACGAAGCACTCCGGCCAAGTACCCGGCGATCGCTTCCACATTGGGATAATCAAAGATAAGTGTCGCAGGCAGGGCGCGAGGCAAGCCCAGTTCCGTCGTCAATTTGTTTCGTAATTCAACCGCCATCAGCGAATCAATACCTATGTCCATGAGACGTTGCCGATTGCCGACTGGATTGGATCGCTCCCTGCGGAGGACTGCCATCGTGCAGTCACGGACAAGTTCTACCAGCATTTCTTGTTGCTCGGATTCCGTAGCCCGCTGCAGCTTTACGACGTAGCTCTCCCCTACCGGTTTTGCAGCCTCCAAGCTGCTCACGTTTGAGAGATCTTCCGCTGCTTGCAGGAACGAACTATCTTCCCAAGCAACGGCCGCGACGGACGAATTGCCTGGTGCTCTGGCGAGTATGCAATGCTCTCCGAGAATCTCAGCCGGCGATCCCGCCTCTGGGAATACCGCTATCTCATCGAAGCCAGATGTGCGAAGAAGCTGCTCCCACTGCTCGCGGGACAGAAGAGGACTGTCTTGGCGCAGTTCGTCACTGTAACTGTGCCAGCTTTCCATCAGCCCATAACAGAACTCGATCCAGGAAGGCGGGGTCGTCACCTCACAGATCACGAGGAGAGCGCCCGGAGCTAGGAGGTGCAACACATTCTTCATCGTCGCGCCGAGATCGCAAGTGGCATGCAGCACATTGCAAGCCAGCACCGCGTCGAACGCATGTGCGCCGAAGCCCTGTGTGGATGGGTCTTTTTGTATGTCCAGCAGTCCGAATCGCAGGTTCGGGTAGTTCTTAAACCGAGTACGTGCTTGATCAAAGAAGAACGGAGACGCATCGGTGAAGCAGTAGATTGCCTGGGGCGGCAGCGTCGGAATTACAGCTGAAGTTGTGCCTCCCGTACCTGCGCCTATCTCGAGAATGCGAAGCGGACGCCCTGGACGCAGAGTCCGGACTAACTCCTCGCAAGCCGCTTTGGCGATGCTGCTGAAGTAGCGCGAGTGAGCCCAATGCTCGTAGATCTGTTCCGCTAACGTCAGTGACCCTCGCGGAAAAAGCGTTTCCAAAGACGAGGTTTCGCCGCGCAGAATGGCCGGCGCCATTTCCCCACAACGACTGATGTAATCCAGGAGAAAGGGGACATCGACAAGTTCCTTCGCCTCGCGCCATGAAACCTGCGGCTGCTCCATCAGCGGATCAGGACTGCGATATGCGTCACCCGCCTCAAGCAGTTTCCCTTCAGCGACAAGCTTCTTGAGCCAGTGCGCGAGGGCCGCTCGGTAAACGGGCTGGATGCGGAACTCGCGAAGCAGTGAATCCACCGAGTGCGTCTCATTATGCGTTTGGAACGCGCCCAGTTGGAACAACGTGCGAGCCATGAAATCCGTCGCCATCCGGTCCAGCAAATTCCACTTATCCGGGTATTCAGGTAGTTTCAGATCAATGGGGACCTGGCGTGACTGTTCGCGCGCGGCCGCGGCGACACTCTGCCAGCGATTGGCATCGCTCGCGAACGACCGACGCTGGCGCGTCTTGGCTGCGTCCGAAAAGAATGACTTTCGCTGAAAAGGGTAGGTCGGCAGTGCGAGTTTCTTGCGCGGCCGCCGTGCGTCGAACTGCTTCCAGTCAATGTTGGCGCCATTGACATAGAGCGTTCCCAGCGATTCCAGCATCTGCTCCCAATCGTTGCGCCCGGCGCGCAGCGATGGAAGCCAGACGCCTTCTCCTGAAGGCACACACTGACTCCCCATGCCGACCAGGATTGGTGAAGGGCCGATCTCCAGAAAGATGCGGCTTCCTCGCTTCCAAAGCGCTTCGATAGCCTGCGAAAAACGTACCGTGTGGCGCAGGTTGTAGCCCCAGTAATCGGCGTCGAGCAGATGTTCCTCGTCAACCCACTCAAGACGCATGCTGGAAAATTGCGAAATCTGCGGAGCACGATATCGGATGCGCCGCGCTGCTGCAGTAAATTCCGCCAGCACCGGCTCCACCAACGGCGAGTGAAATGAATTGGAGACTTTCAAGGGCTTGCACTTGATCCCCCGCCCCTCCAACTCCTTCAGCACCTGCCGCACAGCTGCCGCTTCACCGGAGATCACCGTGCTCTCCGGCCCGTTTACGGCTGCAATCGCAACCCGGTCGCGATAGCGCTCCACCACTGCGTCGACCGCCGATTCTCCCGCCAACAGCGATGCCATCAAGCCTTGCCGAGCCAGACCCTGCATCAGGCGTCCGCGTTCCCGCATCAGCATCAGCCCATCTTCCTCGCTCATGCTGCCGGCAACGGTTGCCGCCACAATTTCGCCCACGCTGTGTCCCATCACCGCCGATGGTTCCACGCCCCACGAACGCCACAATTGCGCCAGACCATACTGCACAGCAAACATTGCGACATGCGTGTATTGCGTTTCGTCCAGAAGCGGAGACTCCGCTGTATCCGGGTACAGAACTTGCAGTAGAGGTGTTTCCAAATAGGGCGCAGCCAATGCCGCGCAGCGATCCACCACATCGCGGAAAACCGGCTCCGTGTCGTACAGCGCCCGTGCCATCTGAGCGTACTGCCCACCCTGCCCCGCGAACAGGAAAACTACTTCGGTCCGTCGGCTTAAATCGGCTTGTCCGTATAACACGCCGGTTGAGCCTTGTGCTTGCGCAACGGAGTTCAGCATCTCACGCATCTGCGGCCCAGAGGTCGCCACCGCCGCCACACGATGCTCAAAGTGCGACCTTCCTGTGTTAGCCGTGTAGCAAAAGTCCGCTATTTGTGTTTCCGGATGATCTTCAAGGTGCTGCGCATACCGGCGAGCCAGTTCCCGCACGGCCTGCGGGTTCTTTCCGGAAAGCGTCAAAATGTGATGTGATCGCTCGGGCAAAATGTCTGCCGATTGCTCTTCCGCGTGTTCCTCATCGCGAATGGACGAAAGTAGTTCCGGAATAGCAGACGGGCTTTCCACTATTAGGTGCGCGTTGGTCCCGCTGAAACCGAAGGAACTAACCCCGGCAATTCGCCGATCGAAGTTCGACGGCCAGGAAGTGAGAGTCGTAGCTATCGACAGCGGGAACTCACTCCACGGGATGTGAGGGTTCGGGTTCTTGAAATGCAGGTGAGGGGGGATGGCACCGTGCTGAAGGATAAGTACTGTTTTCAGCAATCCGGCAATTCCCGCTGCAGTTTCCAGATGTCCGATGTTGGTTTTGATCGATCCTAGCGCAAGTGGATTCTGCTTTGAGCGGCCTTCTCCGTAAACCGAGTTCAGAGCATGCACTTCAATGGGGTCTCCCAGAGAAGTCCCTGTCCCGTGTGTTTCAACGTATCCCACCTCGGACGGTTGGACACCCGCATTCACTAACGCTTTCCGAATGACCTCCTGTTGAGACGATCCATTGGGAACCGTTAGCCCACTGCTGCGGCCATCCTGAGTAACCGCGGTTCCGCGAATGACGCCCAGAATATTGTCGTTATCGGCAACCGCGTCCGCCAGACGCTTGAGCACGACTGCACCGCAGCCTTCGCCGCGCACAAATCCATCTGCTGCGGCGTCGAACGTCTTGCAGCGGCCATCTGCAGCCATCATGTGCGAGCGTGAAAAGTTAATCAGGAGTTCCGGCGCCAGGATTGCGTTCACGCCTCCGGCCAGCGCCATTCGGCATTCTCCAAGGCGAAGACTCTGACACGCGAGATGAACTGCCACTAGCGAAGACGAGCATGCGGTATCAATCGCGACGCTCGGTCCCTGCAGACCGAGCGTGTAAGAGAATCTGCCCGCGACAACGCTGTGACAGGTTCCGGTGGCGAAGTAGGCGTCGATCGCTGCAGCGTCGCCAAATTGCAGTTGAAGCTGCGCGTAGTCGTTGCTTGCGATGCCTACAAAAACGCCTGTTTCACTGCCCAGCAGCTTCTCCGGTGATTCCCCCGCGTTCTCAAGAGCTTCCCAGCCAACCTCCAGAAAAAGCCGCTGTTGCGGATCCATGCCAACGGCCTCTCGGGGAGAGATTCCAAAAAACTCGGAATCGAACTTGTCGACGTCATCCAGCAGGCCTGCCCATCGAGTGGAGATTCGTCCGGGAGCATCGGGGTTCGGATCGAAGAATTCATCCATGTCCCAGCGATCTGGAGGCACCTCACGGATCGCGTCGGTGGAATTGCACAGCAACTGCCAGAGCGATTGCGGATCGTTTGCGCCGCCGGGGAAGCGGCATCCCATTCCGATGATGGCGATCGGATCGTGGCGCACGCGTTCGGCGCTCTTCAATTTGGCGCGCAACGCGCGGATCTCCACAATGGCCTGTTTGACCGGTGAAAGGCTGCCGGAATTCTGAGAGTGGCTATCCATCAATTGCCCCTGCCTTCGATTTCTTCACAACGATCTGATTCGCGTCCGCCTGCCCAGAGAGCTCCTTCATGAGAATCGCCTCTGCCTCGTCATCCGACAGATGTTCGAGACCGTCGTCTTCGGCTTGAGGCGCCCGCACCGCATCATCTCGCCTTTGCGAGTGACCAGGCATTAGCACCTGCTTTTCTAAAAACTCCGCCAAGGCAGCCACCGTAGGGTGGTCAAAAACAATGGTTGAAGGAAGCGTCTTCCCAACACTGGCCTGAAGGCGGTTCTTCAACTCGATCGTCATCAGAGAGTCCATTCCCATCGTGGCGAGTCCTTGGTTCAGATCGAGTTTGAACGACGGCTTCAGTCCTAGAACGCGGATGACCTGTTCCCGCACGTGAGTCTCCAGCATCGCGCGGCGATTGCCTGGTGATGCCTGACGGAGTTGTTCACACAAAGCTGGGCTCTGCGTAGCCTTCACGTCGCGCTTATTCACATCCGCGACTGCCCCAGCCAGCAATTTTGAAAACAGCTTTGCGCTCGAGCCTTGCGGCAGTGAATCGACATGCTGCTTCCAGTCAGCGGATATGACCCCGACCTGGACGAATTTCTCGTCAAGCAGCTTCCCCAATATGCGGAGTGCCTGCTGTGGCTGCATCGCGAGCAGACCTTTCATCGAAAGGCGGGCACTGACCTCGTTTCGAGTTGCTGATCCTACTTCACCCCACGGTCCCCAGTTCACACTCAAGGCCGGGAGACCGAGACTGTGTCGATATCGGGCAAGCGTATCCTCGAAGCTGCACGCGGCAACATGGTTCGCCTGCCCCGCTGAACCGAGGATCGATACCGCCGAAGAGAACATCACAAAAAAGTCGAGTGGCTGGCGTTGGGACAGATCATGAAGATGCCATGATCCGTCCACTTTCGACGCCATGACTTTCTCAAATCGCTCCCACGTCTGCTGCGCAAGGACACCGTCATCCAGCGTGCCTGCCGAATGGACGATGCC